>Ga0154346_118_pt3 | contig 98483 bp, 99 predicted proteins | sample RifGroA2_FD_115874 | JGI IMG/M metagenome (GOLD analysis project Ga0154346, IMG submission 115874) | Gallionellales bacterium GWA2_60_18 | reverse complement strand
TCAGGATCACCGGGCAATCCACCGCTTCGGCGAAGCCCATGTTGGCGATGTCGTTCGCGCGCAGGTTGATCTCGGCGGGACTGCCCGCGCCCTCGACCACGACGACCGGATATTGCCCGCTCAGACGCCGGTGCGACTCCAGCACCGCGGCGCGCGCGGTGCTCTTGTAGTCGTGATAGACCAGCGCATCCATGTTGCCGATGGCGTGGCCGTGGATGATGACCTGCGCGCCGGTGTCGCTGTTCGGCTTGAGCAGCACCGGGTTCATGTCGGTGTGCGGCGCGAGTCGTGCGGCCTGCGCCTGCACCGCCTGCGCGCGGCCGATCTCGCCGCCGTCGGCGGTGACCGCGCTGTTCAGCGCCATGTTCTGCGGCTTGAACGGCGCGACGGAAACCTCCTGCCGCACCAGCCAACGACACAGTGCGGCGACCAGCGTGCTCTTGCCCGCATCGGAAGTGGTGCCCTGCACCATTACGGTGATGCTCTTCATCGTTCGACCCGTCCCAACGCTTCAGCCAGACGCGCCCACTGCGCCTCGTCGTGCGGCAGGCCGAAACGCACACTGGCGGGTTGCTCGAATAAGCGCGTCAATATGCTCTGCCTAGCCAGTTGCTCATGCACACTCACGGCACCCGCGCAGCGCACCCACTGGAACAGGCAGCATCCGCCCGATGGCTTCAGATCATGCGCGCGCAGCAGCTCGGCCAGACGCTGCGCCGCCGCCGGCAGAGACTTGCGCGTCGCGCGCTGCCATTCCGTATCGCGTAGCGCGAGCGTGGCGACATAGCGCGACGGCGCGGCGACAGGCCAGGGACCGAGCAACTCCGCGAGCTGCTGCAACAGATTTTCTTCTGCCAGCACGAAGCCGACACGCGCACCGGCCAAGCCGAAGAATTTGCCCAGCGAACGCAACACGATCAGGCCCGGCAGCGGGCAGACGGACGCGAGGCTGTGCTCGGGCGCGGCATCGATGAACGCCTCGTCCACCACCAACCAGCCGCCGCGCGCGGCCAGCCGCGCGCGCAGGTTCAGCAACTCGTCGCGACTGAATAATTTGCCGGTGGGGTTGTTCGGGTTGACGATGACTTTCACATCCGCATCGGCCTGGAATATCTCTTCGGCGGGAACACCGGCAACTTGGTGTCCGCAGCGTTGCCAGGCATGCGCGTGCTCGGCGTAGCTGGGTGCGACCAGCGCGACCTTCGAAGGCGAACGCAGCGAGGGCAGGCTCTGAATCGCAGCCTGCGAACCGGATACCGCGAGCAGTCTCGTCGTGCCGTAACAAGCGCATGCGGCGGCGACCAGCCCGTCGTCGTCCTGCGGCAACGCTTGCCATATCTCGGCGGAAACAGGGGGAACCGGCCAGCCGTTGGGGTTGATGCCGGCCGACAAATCGAGCCACTCGTTTTCGGGAATGCCGTAACGCTGCGCTGCCGCGCGCAGCCTGCCACCGTGTTCAAGCATGTTGCCACCCCGCAATCAGCAACGCACCCGATGCGATCACACCCAGCCACAGGTACAAGGTATGACGCACCAGCCGCACCGCGCGCGCGATGTCCGCTGCACCCGCTGCGTTACCGCAGCCCAGCGCAGGGCGCTGCTCCAGCATACCGTGATAAATCGCCGCGCCGCCGAGTTGCACTTGCAGCGCGCCCGCACCGGCAGCCATCACCGGCCCGGCGTTCGGGCTCTCCCAGACGGCGGCCTGTGCGCGCCAGCAGTGCAACGCGCTGCGCGTGTGTCCGATCAGTGCGTAGCTCAATGCGGTCAGGCGCGCCGGTACGAAGTTCAGCACATCGTCCAGCCGCGCCGCCGCCCAGCCGAATTCGTTGTAGCGCGCATTGCGATAGCCCCACATCGCATCCAGCGTGTTGCTCAAACGGTACAGCAGCGCGCCCGGCGCGCCCGCGACGACGAACCAGAACAGCGCGCCGAAGATCGCATCGTTGCCGTTTTCCAGCACCGACTCTACGGTCGCACGCGCGACGCCCTCCTCGTCCAGTTGGCTGGTATCGCGGCTGACCAGCATGCCGACGGCCTGTTGCGCGGCGGGCAAATCACCGGCGGAAAACGCTTCCGCGACGCGGTCTGCGTGTTCGCCCAAACTGCGCGGCGCGATTGCGAAATACAGCAGCACGATGGAAAACAGCACGCCGAATATTGCGAGCTGTTGCAGCCATGCGGCGAGCGCCGCGAGCGGGAGCAGCAATGCGCATACCGCGACGATGCCGCGCACGTAGCGCGAAGCAGGCGAGAGCTCTACTCCGCCGTAGACAATTTTCTCGATGCGCTTTGCCAGGCTGCCGAAACCCGCCAGCGGATGGAAACGGCGCGGCTCACCCAGCAGACGGTCGAGCGACACCGCCGCCAGCAGCGTCAGCGGGATGCTCAGGCCATGCATGAATTCCGCCGTCTGCATCATTCCTGCGCCCGATTTCCCCAGCGATCTTCGAACAGCATTTCAGCTAGCGGTTGCGGCGTGCGCCAGCCTTCCAGTTGCAGCATCGGCGCGGGATAAAATTCCTCGACTTGGCCCAGACACAGGATCGCGACCGGCTTGCCGCCGGACGGAATGTCCAGCAAGGCCGCGAGCGCCTGCGGATCGAACAGGGAAACCCAACCCATGCCCAAGCCTTCCGCACGCGCCGTCAGCCACATGTTCTGGATCGCGCAGGCTACCGAGGCCAGGTCCATTTCCGGCAAGGTGCGGCGACCGAAAACGTGGGATTCGCGCTGATCCATCAGGGCCGCCACCCAGAGTTCGGCACAGTCGCGCACGCCTTCCACCTTGAGCCGCAGGAATTCGCTCGCTCGCTCGCCCAGCGCCTGTGCGGTCAACTGCCGCTCCGCTTCGACCAATGCATAAACTTGCTCGCGTAGCGCGGGATCGCCGATGCGGATGAAGCGCCAAGGCTGCATCATCCCGACGCTGGGCGCCTGGTGGGCGGCATGCAGGATGCGCTGCAAAACTTCGCCGGGGACAGAGCCGCCGCAAAAATGCCGCATGTCGCGCCGCTCGGCGATCACGCGATACACGGCGGCGAGCTCGGTGTCGGAATAGCGATGCGGCAGACTCATGAATCGCTTACAGGTCGATGCCGGGCTGGGCGCGCACGCCGGCACGGAAGGCGTGCTTGGTGTCCTGTATCTCGCTCACGGTATCCGCGATGTCGAGCAGGCATTGGGGCGCGGCGCGGCCGGTGACGACGACATGCTGCATAGTCGGACGGGCCGCCAGATCGGCGCACACCTGCTGCACATCCAGATAGCCGTAATTGAGCAGATAGGTCAGTTCGTCCAGCACCACCAAGTGCAGTGAGGCATCGCGCAACAGGCCCTGTGCGACAGACCAACCGCGCTGGGCCGCCGCGATGTCAGCGTCGCGGTTTTGCGTCTCCCAGGTAAAGCCGTCGCCGACGACATGCCATTGCACGCCGGGCTGGCCGCCCAGGAATTTTTCTTCGCCGGTGTCGCGGCGGCTCTTGATGAATTGCACCACGCCCGCCTTGAGGCCGTAGCCCAGCGTGCGCGCCACCATGCCGAAGGCGGAGCTGGATTTGCCCTTGCCGTTGCCGGTCAACACCAGCAACAGCCCCTTGTCCTGTTCGGCGCGCGAGATCGCCGCGTCCACCACGGCTTTCTTGCGCGTCATGCGTTGCCGGTGCCGGGTATCGCTATCCGGCATGATGCATGCGGGCAGCGTCGTCGCGACGCGCGAGCAGCACATACAGCAGCACAGCGGGAACCAGATACACCACCGCGCCGGTCAGATACGGCAGATAGTATTGCGTCACGCGCCCGGCATATTCCGCGAAGCTCAATTCGGGGAAGCGGCCAGAGAACAGGTAGAACGCGCCGTTGGAGATCAGAAATGCCACGCTGATTGCGGCGAAGGAGATTCCGGCGAACATGCCCAGACCGCGCAGGTTATCCTGATGACGTCGCGCAAGGTGACGGCCCGCATACCACAACACCGCATAGGTCGGGATCAGAAACCAGTAGGCCGACGTCACGCAATAATCGCTGACGCCCAGATGGGTGATCGCCACGTAATCCAGCACACCCGCTTCGAGCAGCAGGCCGGCGAACAACAGCGGGCTGGCAATGAAAAACCCGGCCAGCAAGAACACCGCCAGCGAAGCATCCGGCAGATGCAGCGAACTGCCGAAATGGTGCATGCGCGTGGCAGCCATCAATGCGACCAGCGCCAGGCCGATCAACAACGGGCGTCGGGATATCTGTTTCATATTGCTCTCCTTAAGAATGACTGAACGATCTGTAAAAACCGCCATCCCGCACTTGCGCCGGGATGGCGATGCTGCATTTAGTTTCCGGGCCGGTAATTCAGCGTGAAGTATACCCCACGCCCCGGCTGGTTAAAGTACTGCGCGGTCTCGTAGCGCTTGTCCAGCAAGTTGTCGATGCGCCCCTGCAACAGCCAGTCCGCCGCGAAACGATATTCCGCGCGCACATCCAGCAGGCCGTAGCCGCCCAGTCGTTTGGCAGCGGTATTGGCCAGGTCGTCGAAGCGGCGCCCTTCCGCGTACAGCGAGCTCGCCATCCGCCAATCGCCGAACTGACGCGCGACTTCGATCCGCATCGATTCGGTTGCGCGGCGATCCAGCAGCTTGCCCTGATTCGCGCCGGAAATCTGACGCGGATCCTGCAGGGTCAGCATCGTGTCGATATCCCACTCCGCCAACTGCGCTGCAAGTTGCGCCTCCACGCCAGTCAAACGGGCCTTGTTTACATTGACCGCAGGATATCCTGAAATCAAATCCGTCACGTCGGTTTGATAAGCGTTGAGCGACCAATTCCCGATTGCATTTCTTCCCGACAGGCCCAACTCCATACTTTCTGACCGCTCCGGTCGATTGGTAGCCGTACCGAATCCCGGATAGTACAGTTGATTGAAGGTCGGGGCCTTGAACGCCGTGCCATAGGAAACCGTCAGGCGCATCGCGTCGTTGATCGCATAGCCGTAACCCAAGCCGCCAGTATTATGTCCACCGAACTGCTGGTTGTCGTCGCGGCGCAAGCTGGCCTGCATGCTGTGCGCGCCGAACTCGCCCTGATATTGCCCGAACAGCGCGCGGTTGCTGCGTGCGGTCTGCGCATAGACACGACTGCTTTCGATACGGTCCTGCTGATAATCCAATCCTGCAGTGAGCAATTGTTCCGCGCCCAGCGCGAAGTCGTTCTGCCAGGACAGACTGTCGCGCCGGGTGTTGTAGCGATCAACATACACACCGTTAAAGAACAGGTCGGAATCGTCCCGGCTGAATCCGCCACGCAGTGTCATATTCCAGGCTTGCAGCGGTGAAAACTTCAGCGAGCCCCCTAGCACCTGCTGTGCCGCCCTGGTTTCATTCCCGGCGGAGCTGCTGCCATCCGACTTGCTGAAACTGTCCGTCTGGAGCGCATTGAAATCCACGATCATGTTGTTGTCGAAGCGGTAACCGCCATTCAATCCAAGCGACAAATTATGATAACCGTCTTTGTCCGGCTCGATCACATAACACCCCGCCCCGCCGGGAGAGGGCTTGCCGTTACAGGCATTGAATCCCGCAATGTCCTGCTGATTGAGTCTGGCGCTGAACCAGCCTAGCTCGCCGCCCCCGTTCAGCCCGACCGTGGCGGTTGCCGTGCCATAGCTGCCTGCGGTCGCGCTGAACGAAGGCGCCAGCGCACCGCCGCCCTTGCGGGTGAATATCTGGATCACCCCGCCGATCGCCTCCGAGCCGTATAGGCTGGCGCGCGGGCCGCGCACAATCTCGATGCGTTCAATCTGCGCGACGGGGATATCCTGGAACGATGCTTTGCCGTTCGTTGCCGAACCGACCTTGATCCCGTCCATCAACACCAGCACGTGATCGGAGTTGGTTCCGCGCAAGTACACCGAAGTATCCTTGCCTGCCCCGCCTTTGTTACTGATGGTCAAGCCCGCCACGCCACGCAGCACATCCGGCAGGGATTGCGCTTGCAGGCGTTCCATATCCTGGCGGGTGATGACGGTGACTGAAGCCAGCGTCGCATCGGCGGATTGCGCGGTGCGCGTGGCGGTGACCACCACCTCGTCGAGAGAGTTTGCCGTTTCGGCACAAGCAAAAAAGGGGAGTAAGATCGCACCGAACAGTGCGACTGTGATTAGTTTCTGCTTCATTGTGCTTTCCTGAACAAGTTCCAAGCGACCCCGTTGGAACGTTATTGAACACAGGAAATGCGGAGGGAGAAAAAGGGCAGGCGTGCGACTTGAAGCATCGGATGACGACCGTCCATGCCGCCTCCCGCAGCATTTCCTGAACCTCGCCCAAGGCCGGTCTCCGGGCTCGCGAGTCTTGATCTGCCGCCTTCCCATGATTGCTCACAGTGGCATGTTGGCAGATCCGCACTCGCTTACCGTTGCGGGGGCAGCACAGGCATCGGGGTATTCCCTCACCTGTTTCCCGTTTAACCCGTCTGCGTGCAGACGGGAACCTTAAAGCGGCGCGCACTTTACCATAACCCTGCCGCGCCTTGTTGAAGCGACGCGCGCGCCCCTACAAACCGCTTGCACAAGTCCGCGTTAGCGTTTGACTTATCAGCACTTTTCAAATTATAGTCAGAATATGGAAAGCGAACTGAACGCGTTGGAAGGCAAGTTGATGCAGCTGATACAAGTCAGCGGCAAATTGCGCGCGGAGAATCACCAACTGCGCCAGGAGTTGGCGCACGCACTCAGCGGCAACCGCCAGTGCAGCGACAAGATCGAGACGGCGAAGTCGCGTCTGGAGAATTTGCTGGCCGCCCTTCCCGAAAACACCCCATGAGCGCCACAACCAAGACCCTGGACATCAAGCTGCTCGACCGCGAGTTGCGCGTCGCCTGCCCCGAGGAGGAGCGCGGCGAATTGCTCGATGCGGTGGCCTATCTGGACAAGAAGATGCGCGACATCCGCGACGCCGGCAAGATCGCCAGCGTCGAGCGCATCGCCCTGATGGCGGCGCTCAACATCGCCCACGAACTGCTCACCATCAAGGTCGGGCGCGGATTTGACCTCGCGGAGTTTAAGCGTAGAATGAATTCCATGGAGACAGCGATAGACGAGGCTCTGGCCGATCAGGATACGCTGTTCTGAGTTGTCCCCTGCGGTGTTCGTCAGGCCCATAATTCTTTGAACCAATAAGCTATGCTTAAGGCCGCGACCCTCAATGTCACTGTTGTGCGCGTCCCTTGCGGACGTACCTGATGTGACCGGGAAGTTGCCCACTTGAACCCAGGTTCAAGATATTGGGTCAACGGCACAGGCGGGGGGCTTGATTCCAGTGCGACCTTTATGGTCGCACTTTTTGTTTGCGGACAGGGAACATGCGCTACTGGCTGATGAAATCCGAACCTTCCGATTGCAGCATCGACGATCTCGCCGCAATGCCGGGGCAGACCGTAGCCTGGTACGGCGTGCGCAACTATCAGGCGCGCAACTTCATGCGCGACCAGATGCAGGTCGGCGACGGCGTGCTGTTCTACCACTCCAACTGCGCCGAACCCGGCATCGCCGGCATCGCGCGCGTCGCCAGCCACGCTTATCCCGACGCCACGCAGTTCGACCCGGAGAGCTGCTACTTCGAGCCGAAGAGCATGCCGGAACAGCCGCGCTGGATCAACGTGGATGTGCAGCTGCTGCAGAAGGTCGCGCTCATCCCCATCGCCGAACTGCGCCGGCATCCCGAACTGGCGCGCATGCGCACGCTGCAAAAAGGCAACCGCCTGTCCATCACGCCGCTCGACCCGGCGGAGTGGAAGTTCATCACGACACGTCTGGTGAAAAGCTGATGGAATGGTATGCGGCTTATCTGACACTCGGCGCCATCACCGGCTTCCTCGCCGGCCTGTTCGGCGTCGGCGGCGGGCTGGTGCTGGTGCCGGTGCTGCTGATGCTGTACGACGCCCAGCGCTTCGGCGCCGAATACACCTTGCATCTCGCCCTCGGCACCTCGATGGCGACCATCATCTTCACCTCGCTCTCCAGCCTGCGCAAACACCACCAGCACGGCGCGGTGAACTGGCAGGTCGTGCGCCGCATCACCCCCGGTATCCTGCTCGGCACCGCGCTGGGCGCACTGTTCGCCTCATCCATCCCCGCGCGCGGGCTGGGCATCTTCTTCACCCTGTTCGTCTATTTCGCCGCCGCGCAGATCCTGCTCGGCAAGACCCCGCACCCCTCGCGCCAGTTACCCGGCACGGCAGGCATGACGTTCGCGGGCACCCTCACCGGATGGATCAGCAGCCTGGTCTCCATCGGCGGCGGCACGATCATCGTGCCCTTCCTCATCTGGTGCAACGTCCCGATACGCCACGCCATCGGCACCGCCTCCGCCATCGGCTTCCCCATCGCCGTCGGCGGCACGCTCGGCTACATCGCCGGTGGCGCGCATACCGGCGGCCTGCCGGAAATGCATCTCGGCTACGTCTACCTGCCCGCCCTGTTCTGGGTCGCGCTCGCCAGCGTGCTCACCGCACCGCTGGGAGCGAAGGCCGCACACCGCATGAAAGTGGAATTGCTGCGCAAGCTGTTCGCCGTGCTGCTGATCGTGTTGGCGACGAAGTTGCTGTTGAAGGTGCTGGGGTGAGCCAAAGCCAAGGCTCATTGTTGACGGCAGGCAAGGTGTGAAAGCCGAGATCAGCAGCCACACTCTGCCAGCAGATTATTGCGTTCAAGCCCCCAGATATGCCCGCTGCACCGCATCGCTCCCCAGCAACTCGCCCGCCGCGCCCGACAGGGTGATCGTCCCGCTTTCCATCACATAGCCGCGCTGTGCGACCTGCAGGGCGAGTTTCGCGTTCTGCTCGACCAGCAGGATGCTCATGCCGAGCGCGGCGATGTCGCGGATGGTTTCGAATATCTTTTGCACCATCAGCGGCGCCAGCCCCATGCTGGGTTCGTCCAGCATCAGCAGGCGCGGGCGGCTCATCAGCGCGCGCGCCATCGCGACCATCTGCTGTTCGCCACCGGAGAGCGTTCCGGCCAGTTGCCCGCGGCGCTCGGCCAGGCGCGGGAACAGCTCGTACATGCGCGCCAGGTCTGCCGCGATTTCGGGCGCGTCGTCGCGGCTGTATGCGCCCATCAGCAGGTTCTCTTCCACCGTCAGGCGCGCGAATACACCGCGCCCTTCCGGCACCAATGCGATGCCCATACCCGCGCGCCGGTGCGCCGCGACGTTGTGCAGGCTCTTGCCGTCATAATGTATCTGCCCGCCGGACGGATGCAGTAGTCCCGCCAGCGTCTTCAGTGTGGTGCTCTTGCCCGCGCCGTTGCTGCCGATCAGCGTGACCAGTTCGCCCGGGCCGATATGCAGATCGATGCCTTTCACCGCATGGATGCCGCCGTAGGAGACCCTGAGATCGCGCACTTCGAGCAGGGGTGCAGAGTTGGTTTCATGCATCATCAAAGCCCCTCACCCCTGCCCCTCTCCCGCCTGCGGGCGAGGGGTTTCTTGTCCCAGATAAGCGTCGATCACCGCAGGATCGTTGCGCACCTCTTCCGGCATGCCTTCGGCGATCTTTTTGCCATAGTCCAGCACCGCAACGCGGTCGCACAGCCCCATGATGAATTTCACGTCATGTTCGATCAGCAGCACCGTAACGCCATCGGTGCGGATGGTCTGCAGCAGCACCTTGAGGCTCCCGGTCTCGGTGGCGTTCATGCCGGCGGCAGGCTCGTCCAGCGCGAGCAGCTGCGGCTCAGTCGCCAGCGCACGGGCGATCTCGAGACGGCGCTGTTCGCCGTAGGAAAGATGTTTGGCCAGCGTATGCTCGTCCCGCTCCACGCCCACGTAACGCAACAGTTCGCGCGCACGCTGCGTGATGGCGCGTTCCTCGTCGCGCGTGCCGCGGTCGTGCAGCAATGCGCCGAACACCCCGGCGCGGGTACGCACATGGCGCCCGATCATCACGTTCTCCAGCGCGCTGAGGTTGGCGAACAGGCGGATGTTCTGGAAGGTGCGCGCGATGCCGGCGCGGGCGAGGACATGCGGTTTGGCGCCGCGATAATCGTTGCCATCGAAGCGGAATTCGCCCGCGCTCGGCTGGTACAGGCCGGTGATGACATTGAATAGCGTGGTCTTGCCTGCGCCGTTCGGCCCGATCAGGCCGTATATCTCGCCGCGCCGGATGCGTAGCGACACGTCATCCAGCGCGCGCAGGCCGCCGAATTGCTTGCCGATGGCATTCAGCTGTAGCAGCGCTGTCATGTCTGTCTGCATCATGCCGTTTCCGTCACTTCATCGGTATCCAGCTCACGGCGCCGCACCTTCGATGGCAGCAGCCCGGCCGGGCGATACAGCATCATCACGATCAAGGCACCGCCGAACAGCAGCATGCGCAGGCTCTCCGGATCGATGATGATCTGGCCGAACAGGGCTTGCTGCAAGGGCGCTGCACCATGGCGCAGCGCTTCCGGCAGCAGTGCCAGCAGGATGGCGCCGAGGATCACGCCGGCGATGTTGCCCATGCCGCCCAGCACCACCATGCACAGCACCATGATGGATTCCATCAGGCTGAAGCTCTCCGGGCTGACGAAGCTCTGGAATCCGGCGAACAATGCACCGGACACGCCGCCGAACGTGGCACCCATCGCGAAGGCCAGCAGCTTGAGGTTGCGCGTGTCGATGCCCATCGCGGCGGCGGCGATCTCGTCCTCGCGGATCGCCATCCAGGCACGGCCGATGCGCGACCCTTCGAGCCGGTGCGAAACGAATATCGCCAATGCGGCGATGGCAAGGAACAGGTAAAAATACAGGTGTACCGAGGGTAGCGTGATGCCGAGGATTTCCTGCGAGCTATTCAGCGATGCGCCGGCCACGCTGACCGGATCGATACGGCTGATGCCCTGCGGGCCGTTGGTCAGGTTGACCGGCGCGTTCAGGTTGTTCAGGAAGATGCGGATGATCTCGCCGAAGCCGAGCGTGACGATGGCCAGGTAGTCGCCGCGCAGGCGTAGCGTCGGCGCGCCAAGCAACACGCCGAACCCGCCCGCCAGCAAGGCAGCCAGCGGCAGGACGAGCCAGAATGACAGGTGCGCGCCTTCCGGAAACAGCAGCGGGAAGGCAAGCGCCAGTTGTGGCGAGCCGGCCAGCGCGTAGCAATACGCGCCTACCGCAAAGAATGCGATGTAGCCAAGATCGAGCAGGCCCGCATAGCCCACCACGATGTTCAGCCCGAGCGCCAGCATGATGTAGAGCAGGGCGAAATCCGCGATGCGCACCCAGCCGCGCCCGAGCAGCGCGTCGATGACGAAGGGCAGGAGCAGCAACGCGGCGAACAGCAGCCAGAATTTCAGCGTCCGGCTTCCCTCTCCCCCAACCCCTCTCCCGCCTGCGGGCGAGGGGAGCGAAAACTTGAATTTACGCGCGTTCGGCAATGCGCTCTCCCAGCAGGCCGGACGGCCTGAATACCAGCACCGCGATCAGCACGAAGAAGGCGAACACGTCCTGATAGTTGCTGCCCATGAAGCCGCCGGTCAGGTCGCCGATGTAGCCCGCGCCCAGGCTCTCGATCAGCCCCAGCAACATTCCGCCCAGCATCGCGCCGCGCAGGTTGCCGATGCCGCCCAGCACGGCGGCGGTGAAGGCCTTCAGGCCGAGCAGAAAGCCCATGTAGTAATGCGCGATCCCGTAGTTTGCGCTCACCATCAATCCGGCCACGGCGGCCATCGCCGAGCCGAGCATGAAGGTGATGGAGACCACGCGGTTGATGTCCACGCCCATCAGTTGCGCGGCGTGCTGGTTTTCGGCCACCGCGCGCATCGCGCGCCCGAGGCGGGTACGGTGCACCACGAACATCAGCCCGGCCATGATGCCCAGCGCCGCGAGGAAGATGACGATCTGGATGTCGTTGACGATGGCGCCGGCGATGACGTGCGGGGTGTTGTCGATCAATTGCGGGAAGGCATGGTATTCACGCCCCCAGATCATCATGGCCAGGTTCTGCAACACCATGGACATGCCGATCGCGGTGATCAGCGGCGCCAGGCGCGGCGCATGGCGCAACGGACGGTAGGCGACGCGCTCGATGCCGTAGCCCAGCACCATGCAGCCCAGCATCGCAAACAGCAAGCCGAGCGCCAGCGCCAGCGCCGGCGGCACGCCCCAGCCGAGCAGTGCGGTCAGTGCGGTCAGCGACAGCATCGCACCGACCATCACCACCTCACCGTGGGCGAAGTTGATCAGGCCGAGGATGCCGTACACCATGGTGTAACCGAGCGCGACCAGCGCATACACGCTGCCCTGTATCAGGCCGTTGATGATCTGCTGAAGGAAGGTTTCCATGTTTACCAAACAAAAACGACACGCTGTTAACGTGTCGTCTCGTGTTTTACGGCTGCCGCATCACTGTGCCGCAGCACCCAATGTTTCCAGCGCCTGCCACTTGCCCTGCTGTACCTGGTACAAGGTCACGGCACCGCCCTTGAGGTCGCCCTTTTCGTCGAATTGTATCTTCGCCGTCACGCCATCGTGCGAGATGCCGCCCAGCAACGGCAGGTATTTGGCTGGCTCGGCCGAATCGGCTTTCTGCATCGCCGCTATCATCACGTTGACCGCATCGTAGCAATACGGCGCATACAGCTGGATCGGCTGCTTGAACTGCGCCTCGTAGCGCTGCGCGAAATCCTTGCCGCCCGGCATCATATCCAGCGGCACGCCAGGCAGCGAGGCATAGGCGCCTTCCGCCGCCGCCCCACCGTTCTCGATCAGCTTGGGTGTATAGCCACCGTCACCCATCACGAATTTGGCGGGGATTCCCAGCGCCTTCATCTGCTTGAGCATGGGCGCGCCCTGCGGATCCATGCCGCCAAAGAAGATCAGATCAGGCTTTTTGCCCTTGATCAGGGTCAACACGGCAGTGAAATCCACCGCCTTGTCGGTGGTGTATTCGTGAGCCACGATCTGTGCGCCGCTGGCCTTGGCAGACTTGACAAATTCATCCGCCAGGCCCTGGCCGTAGGCGGTGCGGTCGTCGATCACCGCAATCTTTTTCGCCCCCAGTTTCTTTGTGGCGAACTCACCCAGCACCTTGCCTTGCTGGCCGTCGTTGGCCATCACCCGGAATGCGGTGTTGAAGCCCTGCGCGGTGTAGGCCACGGCGGTGGCCGAGGGAGATATCTGCGGGATGCCGTTGTCGTGATAGATGCGCGAGGCGGGGATGGTAGTGCCGGAATTCAGGTGGCCGATCACACCGTTGACTTTGGCATCCACCAGTTTCTGCGCCACGATGGTGGCGGTCTTGGGGTCGGTCTGATCATCTTCGCTGAGTAGCTCGAAATGCACCTTCTGGCCGCCGATGCTGATGCCTCTGGCGTTGGCATCCTCGATCGCCATGCGCGTGCCGTTCTCATTGTCCTTGCCGATGTGTGCCTGCGGCCCGGTGAGCGGCGCGGATGCGCCGATGCGCACCGTCAGCACCATGGCAGATTCGGTCGGCGTGGATGCCGCAGTCTGGGCAGGCATGGCGGCCTGTTCGTTGGAAGAATTGCCGCAGGCGACCAGCGACAGCGTCAGGATGGCAGGCAACAGCGGACGTGCGAAACGGAATGGCATGGCAGACCCCTTGGAAAAGTGCCCGGATTATGCGGAGGGCGCGCCGGAATTGTCAATTTACGGCAACAAAAAAGCCGGCTTGCGCCGGCTCTTTTGCGTGCTGCAAAGTGCTTACAGACCGAGGATGAAGGTAACCAGTTCCTTCATGTCGGCATCGCTGACCTTGGGATTGGCCGGCATGGGCATGGAACCCCAAACGCCGCTACCGCCCGCTTTGATCTTGGCGCTCAGCTTGTCTGCCGCAGTGGCGTCGCCCTTGTACTTGGCGGCGACATCCTTCCACGCCGGGCCGACCATCTTCTTGTCGATGGAGTGGCAGGCGACGCAGTTGTTCTTCTTTGCAGAAGCTGGCATGTCGGCGGCCATTGCGCTGCCGGCAACCATCAGACCCGCTGCCACGGTCATGCTTACGATAATGGATTTCATGTTCTCTCCGTTAAATATTCAAAAATTACGTTGGACTACATACTGAAGGGCTTACCTCCAACATGGATTTTATACAACTCCGTCCGCTTTGCAAAGCGTACACCACGGCGGCAAGACAATAACGCCGGTGCCCGGCAGGGCGTTGACAAGACCCTTACAGCGACAGGATGAATTTTGTCATCGTCCGCCGGTCATCCTCGCCGATCTGCGGATGCGGCGGCATCAGCATCTCGCCCCAGACGCCGTTGCCGCCCGCGGCGATCTTGCCCGTCAGCCGCGCTTCCGCACCTCCGTCGCCGCGGTATCTGTTGGCTATGTCGCGCCATTTCGGGCAGTACGATTCGGTGTCGATCTCGTGGCAGGAAAAGCATCCGTTCTGTTGCGCCAGCGCATAGCCTTTGCTCCCCGTCACTTCGGCAGACGGCGCTTCCGGCTGGCATCCGCCCAATACGACCCCCAACGATGCCAGCAAGATACTGCGTGTAAACATGATCCCCCTCGAAAACAAAAATCACAGCGATTCGACGCGGTATTCGACGATCAACGTGTGCCGTGTTCCCGGCGCGACCCTGACCGTGTTGTCGAGCGCGTTGGCCGACTCAACGCACACCATCTCGCGCCAGCCGTCCGGCTGCCCCAGGTCACCCATCCTGGCGGCCTTGTCCGTCCACGGCGTCCACACCACGGTGGAGCGGCTACCGGATTTGACGATATGGATGCGGCGCTTCAGCCGCTCATCCTCGATGATGCATTCCGCCGCGGTATCGACATACACACGGTCGGTCTCGCCGGCGAACGCGATCGCACCATCCTGCTTTTTGAGCGTGCTCTCGCCGACCTTGTCCCAGTAATCGCAGCCTTCCAGCCCGGTGACGCGCACCGCGCCGATGTCGCCGATGCGGAAATAGGCATGCAAGGCCTCGCTGATGACGAAGTCTTCCGTGCCGCTGTTCGATGTGACCAACTCCATGCGCAGCGTCTCGCCGATGATCACGGTCAGGTCGAGCGTGCAGGCGTGCGGCCACTGCACCCGGGTCATGTCGTTCGCGCTCAGGCGCAGGGTCAGGCGCGTCGCGCCGCACGGCTCGCGGCCGGATTCGATCACCTGCCAGGGGACGGTGCGCGCAAAGCCGTGGCTGGGGAAACCCGCCTCGGACGCATGCGCGCCGAACCACGGCCAGCACACCGGCACGCCGCCACGGATCGACTTGCCCGGCGCGAGTTTCGCATCGCGCGACAGCCACACTACCGGCTCGGCCTGGCTTTTCGGCTGCCAGGTCATCAGGTGCGCGCCCTGCAGGCAGAGCGAGGCCGTTGCCTGCGCGTTGTCGATCTCGGCCACCACCAGGCCTGCATCGTCACGGAAAGCGAGCTGGCCCGGGATGCCAAACTGCGCATCCAGTTGCTGCGCGGTTGCCATGTCAGCGTTCCTCGAGCTTTGAAACGTCGCGCACCGCGCCCTTGTCGGCGCTGGTGACCATCGCCGCGTAGGCACGCAACGCGACCGACACCTTGCGCGGGCGCTCGGCGACGGGCTTCCATGCCTGTTTGCCTTTCGCCTGCATCGCGGCGCGACGTTGCGCCAGCTCGGCCTCGGAGATCGCCAGGTTGATGCTGCGGTTCGGGATATCGATCTCGATGCGATCGCCTTCCTGCACCAGCGCGATCGCGCCGCCGCTCGCCGCTTCCGGCGAGACATGGCCGATGGAGAGACCCGAGGTGCCGCCGGAGAAACGCCCATCGGTGAGCAGGGCACAGGCCTTGCCCAAGCCTTTCGATTTCAGGTAGGAGGTCGGGTACAGCATCTCCTGCATGCCCGGTCCGCCCTTCGGACCTTCGTAGCGGATCACCACCACGTCGCCCGCGACGATCTGGTCGGCGAGGATCGCGGCCACGGAGGCGTCCTGACTCTCGAACACGCGCGCGCGCCCGCTGAACTTCAGGATGCCCTCGTCCACACCCGCAGTCTTGACGATGCAGCCGTCGGGCGCGATGTTGCCGTGCAGCACCGCCAGCCCGCCGTCCGTGGAATAGGCATGCGCCTTGTCGCGGATGCAGCCTGTCGCCCGATCCGCATCCAGTTCCGGATAGAGCATGGATTGCGAGAAGGCGATGGTGGTGACGATGCCGCCGGGCGCGGCGCGGTAGAACCTCTTCACCTCTTCGCTCTGCGTCTGCGCGATGTCCCACTGTTTGAGTCCGTCGCGCAAGGTCTTGCTGTGCACGCTGCCGGCTTCGCCATGCAGCAACCCGGCGCGATCCAGCTCGCCCAAGATCGCCGCGATACCGCCGGCGCGATGCACGTCTTCCATGTGGTATTCGGACGACGGCGCGACCTTGCACAGTGTCGGCACATGGCGCGACAAGCGATCCATGTCCTTCATGGTGAAATCCACGCCCGCTTCCTGAGCGATCGCCAGCAAATGCAGCACGGTGTTGGTCGAGCCGCCCATGGCGATGTCCAGCGTCATCGCGTTCTCGAACGCAGCGAAGGTGGCGATGCTGCGCGGCAGCACAGCCGCATCGTCCTGTTCGTAATAACGCTTGCACAATTCGACGATGGTGCGTCCGGCGCGCAGGAACAGTTGCTTGCGCTCGGCGTGTGTTGCCACCAGCGAGCCGTTACCGGGCAGACTCAAACCCAGCGCCTCGGTCAGGCAATTCATCGAGTTGGCGGTGAACATGCCGGAGCAGGAACCGCAGGTCGGGCAGGCGGAACGCTCGATCGCATCGCACTCTGCGGCGCTGACATTGCTGTCGGCCGCCGCCACCATGGCATCCACCAGGTCGAGGCCGATTTCCTTGCCCTGCCAATTCACCTTGCCCGCTTCCATCGGCCCGCCGGAGACGAACACCACCGGGATATTCAGGCGCATCGCGGCCATCAGCATGCCCGGCGTGATCTTGTCGCAGTTGGAGATGCACACCAGCGCGTCGGCGCAATGCGCATTGACCATGTATTCGACGCTGTCGGCGATCAGGTCGCGGCTGGGCAGCGAATACAGCATGCCGTCATGCCCCATGGCGATGCCGTCGTCGATGGCGATGGTGTCGAACTCCTTGGCGATGCCGCCCGCCTTCTCGATCTCGCGCGCCACCAGTTGCCCCATGTCCTTGAGATGCACATGGCCGGGCACGAACTGGGTGAAGGAATTGGCGATGGCGATGATGGGCTTGCCGAAGTCGCCGTCGGTCATGCCGGTGGCGCGCCACAAAGAGCGCGCGCCGGCCATGTTGCGGCCGTGCGTGGAGGTGCGGGAACGGTATTGGGGCATGATGTCTTTCTCAGGCAACGTATAATGGGCATCGATTTTAACCCATAGCCCCATGCTCGTTCATCCGCAATTCGACCCCGTCGCCATCCATCTCGGCCCGTTCGGCATCCACTGGTACGGCCTGATGTATCTGGCAGGCTTCCTGACTTTCCTGTGGTTGGGGCGCAAGCGTAGCGCCGCACTGGGCGACCCTCGCCTCGACCACAAGGCGCTCGACGACCTGCTGTTCTACGGCGTGCTCGGCGTGGTGCTGGGCGGACGGCTGGGCGAAGTGCTGTTCTACAACCCCGGCTATTATCTTTCGCAGCCGCTGAAGATACTTGCGGTGTGGGAAGGCGGCATGTCGTTCCACGGCGGCTTCCTCGGCGTGCTGGCGGCGATGGCGCTGTTCGCGCGCCGCCGCAACATCCGCTGGCTGGCGCTGATGGATTTCATCGCCCCGCTGGTGCCGCCGGGGCTGGCCTTCGGGCGGCTCGGCAACTTCATCAACGGCGAACTGTGGGGGCGTCCGACCGACCTGCCGTGGGGCATGGTGTTCCCGCAGGTGGACAACCTGCCGCGCCATCCTTCGCAACTGTACGAGTTCGCGCTGGAAGGCATCGCACTGTTCGCGCTGTTGTGGTGGTATTCGGGCAAACCACGCCCGGCGGGCGCGGTGTCGGGAATGTTCCTGATCGGCTACGGCAGCTTCCGTTTCCTCGGCGAATTCGCGCGCAATCCGGACGACGGCATCTTCGGGCTGATGACCTTCGGCATCAGCATGGGGCAGTGGCTCAGCCTGCCGATGGTGCTCGCCGGCATCGCGCTGCTGCGTTACAGCCAGCGGCGCGGCGCTTGACACGCACCGGCCTGTCGCCCACCATTCCCCGCATCGCATTCCCGATACACCGACCTTGGACGATATTTCCTTAAGCACCCTATTCATCATCCTGTTCGTACTGCTGATTTGCAGCGCGTTTTTCTCCGGCTCGGAGACCAGCATGATGGCGATCAACCGCTATCGCCTGAACGCGCTGGTGCGCAAGGGCAACCGCAGCGCCAAGCTGGCCAACCGCCTGCTCGGCCAGGTCGACAAGCTGCTCGGCTCCATCCTGTTCGGCAACACGCTGGTCAACGTCGCGGCGGCGGCGATGGCGAACATCATCATCCTGCGCCTGTTCGGACAAAACGATCTGGCGATATTACTGGGTACGCTGGCGCTCACTTTTGTGATCCTGGTCTTCAGCGAGATCATGCCCAAGATCGTCGCCGCGAGTTATCCGGAACGCATCGCCTTGCCGACCAGCTACGTGCTCACGCCGATGATCACGCTGTTCCACCCGGTGGTCTCGGTCGCCACAGCACTGGTAAAGGGTGTGCTGTGGCTGTTGCGCATCCGCATCGAGACCGACCAGAGCAAGCAGAAGATGACGCTGGAAGAATTGCGCGGGCTGGTGCTAGATGCCGAGCATTTCCTGCCGCGCAAGCACCAGAAGATGCTGCTCAACCTGGTCGACCTCGAGCGCATCACGGTGAACGACGTGATGGTGCCGCGCAACCAGATCGAGGCGCTGGACATCGATGCCGATCCCAGCGAACTGCGCCAGCAGATCGTCACCTGTCACCATACGCTGCTGCCGGTCTATGCCGATTCTCCCGGCAACATCATCGGCATCCTGCACATCAAGCGCGCCCCCGCCCTGCTGCAGGCCGAGACGCTGGACAGCGCACAACTGCGCGAGATCCTGCTCGACCCGTATTTCATCCCCTCCGACACACCGCTGCTCAAGCAGCTGCAACAATTCCAGGAGCGCCATGCACGCCTTGGGCTGGTGGTGGACGAATACGGCGAACTGCTGGGACTGGTGACGCTGGAGAACATCCTCGAGGAGATCGTCGGTGAATTCACCACGCAATCGCCCGCGCAAACCGGCAAGTTCCTGCGCCAGGAAGACGGCAGCTTCCTGCTGGAAGGCGGCAGCAGCCTGCGCGAGCTGAACCGCAAGCTGGGACTGCACCTGCCGCTGACGGACGCGAAGACGCTGAACGGGCTGATCCTCGAACATCTGGAAGACATCCCGGAACCGGGAACCAGCCTGAAGATCGCGGGTTACCCGATCGAGATCATCCAGACCCAGGACCGTATCGTAAAAGTGGCGCGCATCTTTCCGCAGCAGCAGCAAAGCCCGCAATAGGATGCTTGGCTTTACAAGCGGCATAAAGCTCGGCATCATGCCCGCCAACACTGGGCGCTGACTCAAGGGAAACATTATGGCTGTCGCACCAAAAACTCAGAAAGCAAAAGAATATTCCTACCTCTGGGAAGGCAAGGACAAGACCGGCAAGCGGGTCAAGGGCGAGATGCGCGCCCCCGGCGAAGCCAGCGTCTCCGCGCATCTGCGCCGGCAGGGCATCCAGGTTGCCAAAGTCAAGCGCCTGCGCGGCAGCACCAAACCGGTCACCGCAAAAGACATCTCGCTGTTCACCCGCCAGCTCGCCACCATGATGAAATCCGGCGTGCCGCTGCTGCAGGCGTTCGATATCGTCGGCAAGGGGCACAGCAACCCATCCGTGGCGCGCCTGCTGTTCGACATCAAGACCGACGTGGAGACCGGCAGCAGCCTGCAGCAGGCCTTCAAGAAATACCCGCTGTATTTCGACGAGCTGTACTGCAACCTGATCGGCGCGGGCGAGGCGGCCGGTATCCTCGACAGCCTGCTCGACCGTCTGGCGACTTATCAGGAAAAGATCCAGGCCATCAAGAGCAAGATCAAGTCGGCGCTGTTCTACCCGGTCTCCATCATCGTGGTGGCCTTCATCATCACCGCGGTGATCATGATCTTCGTGATTCCCGCCTTCAAGGAACTATTCTCCAGCTTCGGCGCCGACCTGCCCGCACCCACACTGTTCGTAATGGCGGTATCGGATTTCTTCGTCGCCTGGTGGTGGGCCATTTTTGGCGTGGTCGGCGGCGGCTTGTATTTCTTCTTCTATACCTGGAAACGTAGCAGGAAGATGCAGTCCGTTATGGACAGGCTGATGCTGAAGCTGCCGATTTTCGGCGAACTGATCCGCAAGGCCAGCATCGCACGCTGGAGCCGCACACTGGCCACCATGTTCGCCGCCGGCGTACCGTTGGTCGAGGCGTTCGATTCGGTGGCCGGCGCGGCGGGCAATGCCGTGTATTTCGATGCCACCAAATCCATCCAGCGCGAAGTCACCACCGGCAACAGCCTGACCGTCGCCATGCAGAACACCGAAGTGTTCCCCAGCATGGTGCTGCAGATGGTGGCGATCGGTGAAGAGGCCGGCTCGCTGGACGCCATGCTCAGCAAAGTGGCGGACTTCTACGAGGCCGAGGTGGACGACGCGGTGGAAGCGCTGTCCAGCCTGATGGAACCGATCATCATGGTGGTGCTCGGCACCCTGATCGGCGGCATGGTGGTCGCGATGTACCTGCCGATCTTCAAGATGGGTCAAGTAGTTTAATGGCAAGCGGGGAGAGCGTAGCGAGGGGCCGGGAAGTGGATCGCTACGCTCAGTGGGGAATGGGGAAACCCCACTCTCTACTCTCCACTCCCTGGCCCCTCGCTACGCTCTCCCCACCAACTCAATGAGTTTCTTCGACCTGCTCCAATCCGTTCCTGCCGCCTTCGTCGGCTTCTGTCTGGTGCTCGGCCTGATGGTCGGCAGCTTTTTGAACGTGGTGATCCACCGTCTGCCGAAGATGATGGAGTTCGGCTGGCAACAACAATGCGCCGAATTGCGCGGCGAGACACCCGCCGAGCCCCCCCGCTATAACCTGTTCGTCCCGCGCTCGGCCTGCCCGCATTGCGGCCACAGGATAGGCGCGCTGGAGAACATCCCCATCCTCAGCTACCTGTTGCTGCGCGGCAAGTGCAAGGGCTGCGGCGCAGCCATCTCGCCGCGCTATCCCGTGGTCGAGGCGGTCAGCGGCATCCTGTGCGGTTACGCGGCATGGCATTTCGGTTTCGGCTGGGCGGCGGCGGGCGCGCTGCTGCTGATCTGGACGCTGGTGGCGCTCACCTTCATCGATTTCGACACCCAGCTGCTACCGGACGACATCACCCTGCCGCTGCTCTGGGCCGGCCTGCTGTTCAACCTGAACGGCACCTACACCACCCTGTCCGGCGCGGTGCTCGGCGCGGCATTCGGCTACCTCGTGCTGTGGAGCGTGTACTGGCTGTTCAAGCTGGTCACCGGCAAGGAAGGCATGGGCTACGGCGACTTCAAGCTGCTTGCCGCGCTCGGCGCCTGGCTGGGCTGGCAGATGCTGCCGCTGATTATCCTGCTGTCCTCGCTGGTCGGCGCGGTGGTTGGCATCGTCCTGATCGTGGCAGCCAAACATGGCCGCAGCGTCCCCATCCCGTTCGGCCCCTATCTGGCCGGCGGCGGCTTGATCGCGCTGTTCTGGGGGCAGCCGCTGACACAATCCTATCTGCAGTTGCTCGCCGCGCCATGAGTCTGGTCGTCGGCCTCACCGGCGGCATCGGCAGCGGTAAGAGCACCGTGGCCGCGCTGTTCGCGCAACACGGCGCGGGCATCATCGACACGGACGAGATCGCCCATCGCCTGACGCAGGCCGGGGGCGCAGCCATTCCGGCGCTCCGCGCGGCCTTCGGCAACGACTGCCTCACCGTGGCCGGCGCACTGGATCGCGCGCGAATGCGCGCATTGGTCTTTTCGGATAGCGCCGCCAGGCAACGGCTGGAGCAGATACTGCACCCGCTGATACGCGAACAGGCCAGATCGCAGTTGCAGGAATTGCAGGCGATGCCCTACATCATCCTGGTCGTGCCGCTGCTGCCGGCAAGCCCCGCGTTCCGGCAGATGGTGCAGCGCGTGCTGGTGGTAGATTGCGACGAAGCGACCCAGATCGCGCGCGTCGCCGCCCGCAGCGCGATGACCGAAACGGAAGTGCGCGCCATCATCGCCAGCCAGACCGCGCGCGCCGAACGCCTGCGGCTGGCCGACGACATCATCCATAACGATGCCGGCCCGAACAGCCTGGCCGCCCAGGTCGCCGCCCTGCATGAGCGCTACCGGCAAAACAGCAATTGACGCTACAAGGTTCCCAATATATCGTTCGCCACTGAAATCCACCCGCCGACGCCATCGTGATCGACTACGAGTTTCCGCTCAATGAAAAGGTGCGCACCCTGTTGCGCCTGGAAGACCTGTTCGCACGCATGGCGCACTTCACGGCGCTCGACCACGGCGTGGATCACCACGCCGCCCTGGTCACCCTGTTCGAGATCCTCGAAGTATCCTACCGCGCCGACCTGAAGTCCGAGTTGTTGCAGGAGCTGGAGCGCCAGAAGCGGGTACTCATCGCCCTGCACAACAACCCGGCGATCTCCGAGGATGCGCTGGACTCCATCCTGGCCGAGATCGACGCAGCCGCGACCGGCCTGCTCGCCATGCCGGGCAAGATCGGCCAGCACCTGCGCGACAACGAATGGCTGATGGGCATCAAGCAGCGCGCCTGCATGCCGGGTGGCACCTGCGAATTCGACCTGCCCGCCTACCACTACTGGCAGGAGCAAAGCCCGGAGGCGCGGCGCAAAGACCTGCGCACCTGGCTTGAACCCATGCTCCCGATAGAATCCAGCATGAACATCGTGCTGCGCCTGTTGCGCGAAAGCGGCAGGGTGCTGCGCTTCACCGCGCACCATGGCACATTCCAGCAGATGCAGGGCGGGCGTATCGCGCAGATGCTGCGCCTCAGCCTGAGCAACGACCTGCCCTGCATCCCCGAGGTCGGCGCCAACAAATATGCCATCAACATCCGTTTCATCGTCGCCGACTTCGCGCCCAAGACCACGCTGTACGAACAGGACGTGCCGTTCGAGCTGACCTTTTGCAGCCTTCCTTCGTAATGCCCGCCAAGACTGCGCCTGTCGTCACCTGCCCGCAATGCGGCAAGGAAATGCAATGGGACACCGGCAACCGTTTTCGCCCGTTCTGCAGCGAACGCTGCAAACTGATCGACCTGGGCAAATGGGCGAACGAGGAATATCGCGTCGAACAGCGCGAACGGGATTCCGGCGATCAGGAAACCCAGGCCTGACGCAGCAGGGCGACACCGTGCGCGCCGTGCCGCCACGCAGCCTGCATGTCGTCGCGACCCAGTCCACCCAGCGCATACACCGGGATGGACGAGCCCGCCGAAATTGCCGCGAACCCCTCCCAGCCCAGAGGCGGCGCACCCGGATGCGACTGCGTCGGCAACACCGGACTCAACAGCGCGAAGTCGCAACCCAATGCTTCCGCCCTGCGCAACTCGTCCGCGTTGTGACATGAGGCCGCGCACCAATCCACCGCGGGACGCTCCTTCGATTCCGCGAGCTGCGCCGAAGTCAGCTGCAACCCGTCCGCCCCCGCCTCCTGCGCCAGCGCCACATCGCCGCTGAGCAACACCCGCGCGCCGCGCGCATGCGCCAACGCCACCACCCGCTGCGCCAGCTCGCGCAACTCATTCCGGGCAAGATGCTTCTCGCGCAATTGCAACAGCCGCAACCCGTTGTCCAGCGCGACCTCTAGCCGCCGCATGAATCCCTCCACCCCCAACTCGGCGACATTGCTGATGGCGTACAGCGCCGGCAACTCCAGCGCGCGCAACACCGGCGCATTGGCGGGAAGGATGGGAGAAACCGTAATCGCATGCTCACGCCCCCCTTTGCAAAAGGGGGGTTGGGGGGGATTGCATTGCCACGCGAACTGCTGCCCCTCATGCGGATGCAGCTCGCCGCGCCACGCCGTCACGCGGAAGAAATTCAGCCGCACCGTCGCATGCGGATAGGTGAACACGCGCGTGATCCACGGGTAGGCGGTCTCGACCTCAATACCCAGCTCTTCGCGCAGCTCGCGCACCAGCGCATGGTATGGCGTCTCGCCCGGCTCGATCTTGCCGCCGGGGAATTCCCAATAGCCGGCCCAGATTTTGTCGGGAGGACGTTGGGCGAGGAGGAAGGAGTTGTCGGGGCGTTGCAGGACGGCGGCGGCGACTTCGACGATTTTTTTGTTTTCGGTTGAATCGTTCAACGTATTCTTTCGGCATGCGTAGGTTGGGTGGAGCGCATGCGATACCCAACATCAAAATCAAAACCGTCGGGGGTAGCCCGACAGCTAGTCACTTTCTTTTGCTTCGCCAAAAAGAAAGTAACCAAAGAAAAGGCGACCCCGGTTTGCCGCCGCTTCGCGGTTCCCTGCGTTGCTCGACTGGTCAGGCGGCTGCGGAACTCGCGCTACGCGCTCAGACAGTCCTCGCCGAAATCCCCTGACCAGCCTGCGCTACTCGGCGGCGCTCAGGGGATGAAGTGCGAAAACCTAAAACCACCGCGTGGGCACGATGTGCCCACCCTACCAAGCTAAGTGCGGATTGGAATGCTAGAATTAAATACGCGTTTGCCCGCGTCTGGAATGCCCGCTTTCTCAAGAGCATCGATAAATGCATCACGCTGGGCTAGAGGGAATTGGGAAGGGCCAATAATAAGCCGATCAAATAAGCGTGAAATATCCAGTTCAGCAAGAGTGTCTGAAACGGCCGCGTCTAGCGGCAGCTTATAGACAACCTGGGGAATGCCGCCGATGATCTCAGTCTCGTGTTTTATAAGTGGCGAAGGCCATCGCTTTGGCGCATAAAGGATGCGCCACTCCAGTTCTTCACCGAAGCCTTCATGCTTAAGGCATGTTACGCCAGCAACGAGCATATTAAACACTCGCGCAAGCAGCATTGAACGATCTACCGAACTCAAGAATTCACGATTGTTTTGTACATTACTGATGACTGCATTAATTTCGTTGTAGACCTGATCCTGATTAAGGTAGGCCACGGGACTAAACATGACATTTAGTGCTGCGCTTGCACCGGAATACCACGGGACACTAAAAACAATCGCGACTCGAGCTGAATTGCCCCCATATGCTCGCCACATTGATAATCGGCCATGTATATCCTCTGTGTCACTATGTTCGGAAATGGATGCGATATACGAATTGCATTGAATGTCTAACCACCACTGGCCAAATAGCTCCAAGGCTTCTTGACCGACATTCGACGAACACGAATCAAGTGCGCCAATAAAATTGGCCTTGTTAGTAGTGTCGGAAAAGAAAGTCTTTAGCAAATCATACCCATGACTAACTTCTCGATAGTCTGACATGCAAGTTGTATTGCGCATCCATATGCGTTTGGTTTTAATGATACTTAGTGCTGCCTCGGCGGAAGTGTAATGAACAAACCTCGCTCGCTCTCCATTGTTATAGAGTGCATCCCTACGCGCCCTAGCATTGGGCACAAAGATACTTTCAAGTCGAATTAAGAGTTGATACTCTTCCGGGGTCATGGATAGCCTATAGCGTTAGAGTTAGTCTGCCGAATCGATATCAGCGAGGCTGCAATGTACCGAACTTGAATGGTTTTGCCTATCGCTTCAGTATGGAGGGCAACATGTTGCCCTCCATACTGGTTTACGGTTTTGGGTTTCGGGTTTTTCTCCCCTGAGCGCCGCCGAGTAGCGCAGGCTGGTCAGGGGATTTCGGCGAGGACTGTCTGAGCGCGTAGCGCGAGTTCCGCAGCCGCCTGACCAGTCGAGCAACGCAGGGAACCGCGTAGCGGCGGCAAACCGGGGTCGCCTTTTCTTTGGGTACTTTCTTTTGGCGAAGCAAAAGAAAGTGACTAGCTGTCGGGCTACCCCCGACGGTTTTGGTTTTGATTGATGGGTATCGCTACGCTCAACCCATCCTACATGCTGCCAACTTTGGTTTTGTATTTGATGTTGGGTTACACGGTGAAACTGCCAACCCAACCTGCAGCCGACGATCAACTGAACTCCTTCACGATATGCTGCTGCCTCCGGCTGATCGCCAGCAATTCATCCAGCCCTTTCAGCTTCACCATCCAGCCGCTGCCCTCGCCCTCTTCGCCGTCGCCCTTCTCGAAGCCTTCGATGGCATCCTTCGCCACCAGGCAGTTGCGGTGGATGCGCACGAAGCGCGCGGCGAATTCCTTTTCCAGCGCGGTGAGCGATTCCTCCAGCAGGTATTCATGCTCGGCGGTGCGTACGGTGACGTATTTCAGTTCGGCGCGCAGGAACAGCACCTGTTCGACCGGCACGAGGTGGATCTTGCCGCGCTCGTGGATGGAGAGGTGCTTGCGCGGTTCCGGCAGCAGCTCGCGCAGCACTTCGGTCTGCACCGGCACGGCGGCGCGCGCGCGGTTGAGCGCGTCGAACAGGCGGCCGAGGCGGATCGGTTTGAGCAGGTAGTCGATGGCGTGCAGTTCGAACGCCTTGATGGCATAGGCGTCGTAGGCGGTGGTGAAGATGACCACCGGCGGTTTCGGCAGTTTTTGCAGGTGGCGCGCGAGTTCGACGCCGTCCATCTGCGGCATGCGGATATCCAGCAACACCACATCGGCGGGGGTCTCCATCAGCTTGTCCAGCGCTTCCTGGCCGTTGCCCGCTTCGCCGCTGATCTCCAGCGGCAGTTGTTCGCCGCAATCGTGCAGCAGGTCGCGCAGGCGGTTGCGCGCGGGGGGTTCGTCGTCCACGATGAAGACGCGCAACGGCAGTTCGACGGTGTTCATGCCGCAGGCTCCTTTACGTAGGGCAGGACGATCTCGACGCGGTAGCGGTTCTTGCCGCACTCGACCTCATAGCGCGCCTCGATGTCGAACAACAGCGCGAGACGGTCGCGGATGTTGCGCAGTGCAATGTGGCTGCCCGGATGTTCGGGGTCGCCTTCGCGCGTCGCGCAGGGGTTCTCGACCGCGACATGCACTTCGTCTCCGACGCGGCGCAGCTCCACCCGGATGCGACCGCCCTGCGGCAGCGGTTCGATGCCGTGATACACGGCGTTCTCCAGCAGCGGCTGCAACAGCAGCGGCGGAATCAGCGCGTCTTGCGGCGCGTCCTGCACCTGCCATTCCACCCGCAGGCGTTCGCCCATGCGCAACTGTTCCAGCGCCATGTATTGTTCGGCGAGGCGCAGCTCCTGGCGCAACGGCACGAGGTTGTGCGCTTCAGCCATTGCCATGCGGAACAGGTCGGCCATGTCTTCCAGCGCGGCCTCGGCCTGGCGGGGCTGGCTGCGCACGATACTGAGCACGGCGTTGAGGGTGTTGAACAGGAAGTGCGGGCGGATGCGCGCATGCAGCGCCTGCAGGCGCGCCTCGTGCAGGGCATGCGACAGCACGCCGCTGCGCCAGCGGAAATAGACCAGCAGGACACCACACACCAGCACGGCGGAGAACGCATAGCGCACCGCGTCGAACAGGCCGTCGCTATCCGGCGAGCGGTACACCTCGCCGCCGAGCCGATAGACAGAAAGGGTCAGCAGCGCCGCGATCAGGCACACCGCCAGCGCACCCCGCCGGTGGGTCATCCGTTCCAGCCACGGCTGCGCCGCCCACAGCAACAGCAGGCTGGCCAGCAGCACCGGGGTGAGCAGCGTGGCTATCTGCATCATGCGCGGCGCGATGTCGCCCCATGTGTTCGCCTGCAACCACGCCAGCATCAATCCCAGCGCGTTGCTGATCAGCAGGATGCGCAGGGTGACGCCGAGGTTGCGGAAGTTGGGCAACGCGTCCGGCAGCGGGTTTTGTTTTATACTGCGCGCCTTATCCATGGCGTGTCATTTCCGGATTTTCACGCCTCATTCTGTGGCAAGTGAGGGCAGCGATGCAAGACAAAGATACCTGGTCGGGACGGTTCGCGGAGCCGGTGGCGGAACTGGTGAAGCGCTATACCGCGTCGGTGGACTTCGACCGCAAGCTTGCGCTGTTCGATATCCGCGGCTCGCTGGCGCATGCGCAGATGCTGGCCGCCTGCGACATCATCGCCGCACAGGACCTAGCGGACATCCGGCGCGGCCTCGCGCAGATCGAGAGCGAGATCGTCAGCGGCGATTTCGAGTGGTCGCTCGATCTGGAGGACGTGCACCTCAACATCGAGAAACGCCTCACCACGCTGGTGGGCGACGCGGGCAAGCGCCTGCACACCGGCCGCTCGCGCAACGACCAGGTAGCGACCGACGTGCGCCTGTACCTGCGCGATGCCATCGACGAGATGACGGCTCTGATCAAGCACCTGCAGGGCGCGCTGCTCGACCTGGCGCAGCACCACACCCACACCATCATGCCCGGCTTCACCCATTTGCAGGTGGCGCAGCCGATCAGCTTCGCGCATCACCTGATGGCGTACTTCGAGATGCTCAAACGCGATGCGGAACGCCTGCACGACTGCCGCAAGCGCGTGAACCGCCTGCCACTGGGCGCGGCGGCGCTGGCCGGCACCAGCTATCCGATCAAACGCGAGATGGTGGCGGAACTGCTGGGCTTCGACGGCGTGTGCGAGAACTCGCTGGACGCCGTCTCCGACCGCGACTTCGCCATCGAATTCACCGCCGCCGCCGCGCTGATCATGACGCACCTGTCGCGCTGCTCGGAAGAATTGATTTTGTGGATGAGCCCGCGCTTCGGCTTCATCGACATCGCCGACCGCTTCTGCACCGGCTCTTCCATCATGCCGCAGAAGAAGAACCCCGACGTGCCGGAGCTGGTGCGCGGCAAGACCGGGCGCGTGAACGGCCATCTGGTCGCGCTGCTGACGCTGATGAAGGGCCAGCCGCTGGCCTACAACAAGGATAACCAGGAAGACAAGGAGCCGCTGTTCGATACGGTGGAGACGCTGACCCAGACCCTGCGCATCTACGCCGACATGATCGGCGGCATCAAGGTCAAGCCGGAGGCGATGCGCAACGCGGCGTTGCAGGGCTACGCCACCGCGACCGACCTAGCCGACTATCTGGTGAAGAAGGGCTTGCCGTTCCGCGATGCGCACGAGGCGGTGGCGCTGGCGGTGCGTTTCGCCGAACAGAAGGGCTGCGACCTCGCCGACATCGCGCTGGGAGAGTTGCAGCAATTCTCCGACCGCATCGCCGACGACGTGTATCAGGTGCTGACGCTGGAGGGCTCGCTCGCCAGCCGCAACCACATCGGCGGCACCGCGCCGCAGCAGGTACAGGCCGCCATCGCGCGCGCGCGCAACGACCTCGCGAAGTAACTCATCAAATCCCCCGCGCAAAAAAATGGGCGATCTTGCGATCGCCCAAAAGGAGGAGAGTATGAAAAGACGGGTTGTTGCCAACCGCGAATCACAACACTCGACGCGGACTATATTCGCTCTCCGCGAAAATGCATATAGACCAGAATGCCTAGATAATTCGGCCTAGTCTTCCAGCAGCTGCTTCAATTCCCCGCTCTGGTACATCTCGGTCATGATGTCCGAACCGCCGATGAATTCGCCCTTGACGAAGAGCGCCGGCAAGGTCGGCCAGCTGGCATATTCCCGCAACGGTTCAAGCAGCTCCGGCTGCTGGATCATGTTCACATAGAGCGCATCCCCGACCCCGAGCGCGTTCAGGATGCGCGCCGCGTTGGCCGAATAGCCGCAGGACGGGAACTGCGGCGTCCCCTTCATGTAGAGCGCCACCCGGTTGGAGGTGACTTGTTCGTGGATATGCTGCTTGAGGTCTGTCGTCATGATAGCTTTCCCGAATTAAACAGTCGGGTATTCTAGTGACACCGGCTTGCCCGGTCAAGCGCGGCCACCCGTCACCCGCTCGATGCCGGCCAGATCGCATGCCGAGAACACTTCGGCAAATCCCGCTTGGCTCATCAGCTCTCGCACTTGTGCTGCCTGATCGTAACCGTGCTCTAACAACAGCCAGCCGCCCGGATCGAGATGCTCCTGCGCCTGCGCGACGATGCGGCGGATGTCATCCAGCCCGTCCGCACCCGAGGCTAGCGCGGTGTGCGGCTCGAAGCGCAGGTCGCCCTGCGCCAGATGCGCGTCGCCGTCGGCGATATAGGGCGGATTGGAAACGATCAGGTCGAAACGCTCGTCTGCCAGCGCGGCGAACCAGTCGCTCTGTACGAAACGCGCGTTAGCGATATTCAGCTGCCGCGCATTGTCACGCGCGACCTCCAGCGCCTCGATTACGGCATCCGCCGCCGTCACTTCGGCATCCGGCCGCGCATGGGCGATGGCGAGCGCGATCGCCCCGCTGCCGGTGCCGAGGTCCAGCACGCGAAACCCTCTCCCGGCCTGGCGGCCACCCTCTCCCGCTTGCGGGGAGAGCGTAGCGAGGGGGGCGAAGCCGGCTGGGGGAGAGGGAATGCGCTGCAACGCCAGCTCCACCAGCAACTCGGTATCGGGACGCGGGATCAGCGTCGCGGGCGTGACCCTGAAATTCAGTCCATGGAACTCGCGTTCGCCGAGGATGTAGGCCAGCGGCTCGCCCGCCAGCCGGCGCTGCAATAGTGCACGGCAGGTCGCGGCCTGCGCCTCGTCCAACACCTGCTCGGGATGCGCCAGCAGATATGCGCGATTCACGCCCAGCACCCGCTGCAACAGCATCTGCGCCTCGATGCGTGCGCTGCCAGCCTCCAGCCCGAGCGCGGTCTCCAGCGCGGCCTTGTCGTGGGTCAGCATGGATCGGATGGTGTGTTGCATGAACAGGCAGGCGCGCGATGCGATCGGATGAAGTCAGCTGTTCCCGGCGACGATGTTGGCCGGAATCCCGTCCAGACTCACCTGGTTCTTTTCCTCCCAGTAGCGCCGCACACCGTCCTCGCCCTTTTTCACTGCCCAGTCATTGAGCGCTTCGCGCTCGCCGCCATAGGCGTAGTACGGCACGGCCATTCCGCAGGAGGTCTGCACCAGGTCGAGCGTAACGTCGAATATCTGCCGCGCGCCGGGTTGCGGCTTGAACAAGGGGAGCAGTTCGCTCCATTCCGGGTCGCGCGGATGGATGACACGAGCCGTGCCGTAAAGCCGCAGGATCAACGGCTGTCCTTCAAAAGCGCAGAACATCAGGGTCATTCTGGGGGCTTGTTGCACATGGGCGGAAGTCTCGTTGCCGCTGCCTGTCACGTTCAGCCAGACGACGCGGTTGCTGCCCAGCACCCTCAATGTATCCATGCCCTTGGGGGAGACGTTCACCCGGCTGTCTGCGGTGGCCGTCCCGACGAAGAATATCCGTTGTCCGGCGATGAATTGGATATGTTCCCCGGATAATCCGGCAAATCGTTGTCCCATCAAGTCCTCCTGTTGGTGGCGCCCGGCGCTTCCCGGGAGAAACCTGCCTGGCGCAGGATGCGCAAATCGGCCTGCCGAGGCCAGGCCGCATTTGCTTTCGGGGCCGTCAGCGCCTGTGCCTAGACCGTGTTTTCCGCCAGCGCGGCGAGCTGTTCGGCCTGGTGCTCGGCCATCAGCGCGCCGGTGAGTTCGCCGATGTCGCCGTCCATGATCGCGTCCATCTTGTACAGCGTGAGGTTGATGCGGTGGTCGGTAACGCGGCCCTGCGGAAAGTTGTAGGTGCGGATGCGCTCGGAGCGGTCGCCGCTGCCGACCAGCGACTTGCGTTCGGCGGCCAGCTTGCCGCGCGCCTCCCGCTCCTGTTTGTCCATGATGCGCGCGGCCAGCACGCGCATCGCCTGCGCCTTGTTCTGGTGCTGCGAACGCCCGTCCTGGCACTCGACCACGGTGCCGCTCGGAAGGTGGGTGATGCGCACGGCGGAGTCGGTCTTGTTGATGTGCTGGCCGCCCGCGCCCGAGGCGCGGAAGGTATCGATGCGCAGTTCGGCGGGATTCAGCACCACCTCTTCCAGATCGTCCGCTTCCGGCAGGACGGCGACGGTGCAGGCCGAGGTATGCACGCGCCCCTGCGTCTCGGTGGCGGGCACGCGCTGCACGCGGTGCGCGCCGGACTCGAACTTGAGCACCGAGTAGGCGCCCTGGCCGACGATGCGCGCGATGACCTCCTTGTAGCCGCCCATCTCGCCCGGGCTTTCCGAGATGATCTCGACCTGCCAGCGGCGGCGCTCGGCAAAGCGCGTGTACATGCGGAACAGATCGCCCGCAAACAGCGCCGCCTCGTCGCCGCCGGTACCGGCGCGCACTTCGAGGATGACGTTGCGCTCGTCGTTGGGATCCCTGGGCAACAGCAGCACTTGCAGCTCCTTGTCGAGCTGCTCGATGCTCGCCTCGCCCTGCTCGATCTCGGCCTGGGCGAATTCACGCATCTCGGCATCCTGCGCCATTTCGCGCGCGGTGGCGAGATCGGCGAGGCAGTTACGGTAGGCGTGGTACAGCGTCACGATCGGCTCCAGCTCGGCGCGCTCGCGGCTGAGCTTGCGGAACGCATCCATGTCGCGCGTGGCTTCCTCGGTGCTCAACAATTGATCGACTTCGATCAGGCGCTCGCCCAGTTGGGCGAGCTTGGCGGAAATACTGGGATTCATTACTCGTCGGGGTGCAGGTGGTAAAGGCGATGGATCAGGTCGAGGAACGCTTCGCGGTCATCGCCGTGCACATGATTGAGCGCATGCGTCGGCGCATGCAGGAACTTGTTGGTCAGGCCGCTGCTCAGCGCGTCCAGCACCTTCTCCGGATCGTCGCCCCTGGCCAGCAGGCGCAGCGCCTTGTCCATCTCGTGACGGCGGTTGCGCTCGGCGTGGTCGCGCAGCGCGCGGATGGTCGGCACCACTTCGCGCGACTCCATCCAGTGCATGAAATCCGCCACATTGGAATCGATGATGACTTCCGCCTCCTTCACCGCGCCCTGGCGGGCATCAAGGCCGTCCTTCACCACTTCGGCGATATCGTCCACAGTGTAGAGGAACACGTCGTCCAACTCGGCGACTTCCGCCTCCACGTCGCGCGGCACGGCCAGATCGACGATGAACAGCGGGCGGTGCTTGCGCTGTTTCAGCGCGCGCTCGACCATGCCCTTGCCCAGAATCGGCAACGGGCTGGCGGTGCTGGTGATGATGATGTCGTGCAGCGCCAGTTGCTCCGGCAGCTCGTTCAGCGTGATGGCATGGCCGTTGATGCGGCGCGCCAGCCCGTGCGCGCGATCCAGCGTGCGGTTGGCGACGGTGATGCCCTTGGGCGAGCGCGCCGCGAAATGCACCGCGTTGAGCTCGATCATCTCGCCCGCTCCGATGAACAGCACGCGCTGCTCGGAGATGCTCGGGAAGATGCGCTCGGCCAGCCGCACCGCGGCGGCGGCCATCGACACCAGGTTCGCGCCGATCTCGGTCTGGGTGCGCACGTCCTTCGCCACCGAGAAGGTGCGCTGGAACAGCTTGTGCAGCAGGAAACCGAGCGTGCCGGCCTCTTCGGCCTGACGCACCGCCTGCTTCATCTGGCCGAGGATCTGCGGTTCGCCCAGCACCATCGAATCCAGCCCGCTGGCGACGCGGAACGAGTGCTTCACCGCCTGCTCGCGCGGCAGCGTGTACAGATAGGGGTCGATATCCTTGCGCGGCAGGCGGTGATACTGCGCCAGCCAGTCGATCGCCTGTTCGGGTTGGGAGGCGTTGCAATACAGTTCGGTGCGGTTGCAGGTAGACAGGATCGCCGCCTCTTTCGCCGCGCCGTGCCCTATCAGGTCGCGCAACGCGCCCTCCGTCCCCTCGGTGCTGAACGCGACCCGTTCGCGCACGGCGAGCGGCGCGGTCTGATGGTTAATGCCAAAGGCGAACAACTGCATCTCGGTATAGGACTGACGACAAGACTGGAGTGGGGGCGAATTATAGCTTACCGGCGCCCTCCGGCGCGATGCGCGGCGACGGCAGTATCTGGAAAACTCGCATAGAATGCGCGCCTGCCCAAGAAAACGACCTGCCCATGGCTATCAAATCCACCGTCTTCAAAGCCACCCTCCGGATCGCCGACCTGGATCGCCACTACTACGCCGACCATGCGCTGACGCTGGCGCAACATCCGTCCGAGACCGACGAACGCATGATGGTGCGCCTGCTCGCCTTCGCGCTGTATGCCGACGAGGCGCTGAGCTTCGGCAAGGGCATCAGCGGCAATGACGAACCCGACCTGTGGCACAAGGACCTCACCGGCGCGATCGAACGCTGGATAGAGGTCGGCCTGCCCGACGAGCGCGTCATCCGCAAGGCCTGCGGACGCGCGAACCAGGTGGTGGTCATCTGCTACGGGCGGGCTGCCGATATCTGGTGGCAAGAGAATCGCGACAAATTGATCCGCCTGGGCAACCTCTCGGTGCTCAAGTTGCCGACCGACACCACCCAGGCGCTCGCCGCGCTGGCCAGCCGCACCATGCAGCTGCAATGCACCCTGCAGGAAGACCACGTCATGATGACCAGCGAGGCGGGCATGATCGAGATCGAAGCGGAGGTGCTGCACGGTCGCTTCCGCCCGGAGCAGCGATGACCGATCTCCCCTGTCCCTGCGGCGGAGCAAGCTATGCAGCCTGTTGCGAACGCTATCACAACGGCATGGACGCGCCGGACGCCGAGGCGCTGATGCGCTCGCGCTACAGCGCCTATGCTCTCAAACTGGAACCTTACCTGCTCGCCACCTGGCATCCCGACACGCGCCCCGTTGCGCTTGGCCTCGCGACAGACGCCACAAAATGGATCGGGCTTGAAGTGAAGCGGCATCTGCCCGAACCGGCAGACCGCGCCGTCGTGGAATTCGTCGCTCGCTACCGGGTCGGCGGACGCGCGCAGCGTCTGCACGAGATCAGCCATTTCACGCGCGAAGAGGGGCGATGGTTCTACGTGGACGGGGAGTTTGCCGGATAGCGCGGCCGGTCGGGATCATTTTTCCCAGCGGCTGTGCCCAAGGTATTCTTCCCAGCTCAGGAAGCCGTCCGTGTCGAGATCGAAGCGCTCGAAGTTCTCCGCCTTGTAGGGGGCGATCTTCGCCACCTCCTCGCGCGAGAGCTTGCCGTCCTTGTCCATATCGGCGGCGTCGAATTTTTCCTTGGCCTGCTCCTTGACCAATCGCGCGATATCGCCCTTGCGCCCCTCCTTGTCTAGTTTCGGGACGGCAGTGACGGCGGCGCTCGCCGCAGTGCTGACAATGAACAACAGCGAAAAAACAGCAGCAATCTTTTTCATTTTTCGTCTTTCTCTTCCGGCAGCGAAACATCAAGTTCCGCGTGAGGGCGCTGCTCGCGCCCGGACGGTGCAGGCTCATCGTTGTATGCCTGCCGGTATTGCCCTGTCAAGCCCGTGGCATCCTCGCGCAGGATGCGGCGCCGATCCAGCCACCACGCCAGCAACGGCAGCAGCAGGAACCCGCCGGGCATCACGATCGGCACCAGATAGGGACTCAATCCCGCCAGGGCATGCAAGTCTTGCATGATCCTGGCGCGTTCTTCCGGCGTCCAGCGGCCACCGTTACGCGGTTTCATCAGCAACGGCATGATGCCCCTGGTGCGGCTCAGTTCGCTCAGAATGCGCTGCCGCTCACGCGTCTGGGCGGCATTCATCGTGGACAGGATGGGCAGCATCAGCAACCGCCCTTCTTGCCGCACAACAGGTTGTTCGAGATTGGCTTCATTTGCGCGGCTTCCCGGCATCGCCATTGGCGGCATTCATCGCCTCGATGGCTTCTTTCAGCCCCTGTGCGGCCGACTTGGGGTCCTTGGCATCTACCGCCAACCCGGCACTACCGGAAGCTTGAGCGCTCCCGCCTGTCGCCGCGGCTCCCGAATAGACTGGCTGCCGCGTTTGCGATGGTTGCGCTGGCGCTTGCTGCACCGGCGCCGGTTGCCGCTGAAGCGCCTCGATCTGAGCCTGCAATTCCTCGTTCTTTTTCCTGAGCGCCTCGATCTCGGCCTGTTTCACCTTTTCGGGCCGCATGGATAGCGGCGCGGGACGGGGAGGTTCGACGATGCCCGGCGTCACGGGATACTGCACGGGCCGGGTAAAGAATACCTTCCAGATGACGAATCCGGACCCGGCCAGCGACATGAGTACCAGGGCGACCACGCCGATCACAAGCAGATATTTCCTGCTGGATCGCGGCGGCGTTGCGTCCGCCTCTTGCGGGACATCCTCCGGTTCAATCTCTTTGCCGCGCCCTTCTTTTGTCGGCAGAGGCTCATTCTCTTCTTCCCCCTCATCGGCTGACGGCTTCTTCCGGAAGCGCTGCGCCAGGGCGGCGAACTGCGCCTTGATCCGCGCCGCCAGTCCGGCGTTGTCCGGTTGCGGCTCGTCTTCGGCAAGCTCCCGGTCCGCGCCGTCATGCCCGGACGGTTTGTGCGTATCGTGCGGCGCATGCGATTTATGCGATGGGGTCTCATCGCCGGTATCCGCCTCGCCGTCCGATGCTTCTGTTTTCTTGAAACCGTGGGCCGATGCGGCGAACCACTCTTTCAGCCGCATCATCGTCCCGCGATCTTCCGGCACTTCAATCTCCTCCTGGCCGGTAACCTCGTCCTCGGGCGGTACGCGCAGCTCATCCGCGTCGCCGGCATCTTCGAGCGCCGTCTCCGCGTCGCTGCCGGCATCGATCCTTTTCTTCCAGAACATCCAGTTCATGGTGCTCCCTCTGTTTGCATCCGCGCCCGCATTTTACTGAAATATCCGGATCGGAACCGCCCTTACGCTCGACGCAGGGTAGAATTCGCCCCCCGCGCACAATATCGTCCTGCAAATGGCTATCCAGTGGTTCCCCGGTCACATGAACTCGGCGCGCAAAAAAGCCGCCGAGACCATGGAGTTCATCGATGTCATCATCGAGGTGCTGGATGCGCGCGCGCCGGAAGCGAGCCGCAACCCGATGATCGAGGAGCTGCGCCAGCACCGCCAGCGCCCCAGTCTGAAACTGCTCAACAAGGCCGACCTCGCCGACCCTGCCGTCACACAGGCATGGCTCGAGCATTACAACCGCCAGCCCGGCGTCAGGGCCGTGGCGCTGAGCTGCAAGAGCATCGGCGATGCCGCCAGGGTGCCGAAACTGTGCCTGCCGCTGGCGCCGCACCGAGGCACGCCGCTTAAGCCGCTGCGCATGATGATCATGGGCATTCCCAACGTCGGCAAGTCCACGCTGATGAACGTGCTGCTCAAGCGCCGCATCGCCAAGGTCGGCGACGAGCCTGCCGTGACCAAGTCGCAGCAGAGCCATGACATCAATGACCACATGACGCTCACCGACTCGCCCGGCCTGATGTGGCCGAAGATCGATCACCCCGAAGACGGCCTGATGCTCGCCGCCATCCACGCCATCGGCCGCAACGCCGTGATTGAGGAGGAGGTCGCCGAATTCCTCGCCGATATCCTGTTGGCGCGCTACCCCGCGCAACTCGCGGCACGCTTCAGTATTGACACGACGGGACTGGACGGCATCGGCATGCTCGAGGCCATTGCGAGAAAACGCGGTTGCCTGCGGCAGGGCAAGGGCGGCGAACCGGATATGGAAAAGGCCGCGTCCATCCTGCTGACGGATTACCGCAGCGGCAAGCTCGGCCGCATCAGCCTGGAAACGCCAGAGACGCGCGCGGCACGCTCGCAAACCTGAAGATCAGCAGCACTCCCCCGGCGGACAGGCTTCGACATGCGCGAACAGCGCCGCGCCGTCTTTCAGCAGGTTCTCGAATTCGTCGGTCAGTACCGGACGGCTGAACAAAAAGCCCTGTATCTCATGGCAACCGTGCTTGCGCACGAATTCGAGCTGCTCGGTGGTCTCGACGCCTTCGGCGATGGACTTGATGCCGAGGTTGTGTGCCAGCCCGATGATGGCGGCAGCGATCGCGGCGCTGTCCTCGTCCTGGCACACATCCCTGACGAAGGACTGGTCCACCTTGAGCGTGTCGATCGGGAAGTGCTTGAGGTGCGACAGCGAGGAATAGCCGGTGCCGAAATCGTCGATCGCCACCTTGATGCCGCGCTGCCGCAGCTCGTTGAGACTGGCGATAGCTTCCTCCGGATCGGACATCATCATGCTCTCGGTGATCTCGATCTCCAGCTGGTGCGGATCGAGCCCGGTCTCGTTGAGCACCTCGAGCACGCAATCGCGGATGTTCTCCTGATAGAACTGGCGCGCGGAGATGTTGACGCCCACGCGCAGCCTGTATCCTGCTTGTTCCCAGGCCTTGGTCTGGCGGCAGGCGGTGCGCAGCACCCATTTACCGATGTCGCTGATCAGACCGTTCTCTTCCGCCAGCGGGATGAACACCGCCGGCGACACCACGCCAAGTTCCGGATGCTTCCAGCGCACCAGCGCCTCCATGCCGACGATACGCCCGGTCTGGATATCGAGCTGCGGCTGATAGCAGACGAGCAGCTCGTTGCGCTCGATGGCATGGCGCAGCGCGCCGACCATGGTCAGGCGCTCGAGCGCATGCGCGCTCATGGCCTCGCTGTAGAACTGGTAGTCGTTGCCGCCGTTCTCTATGGCGCGGTAAAGGGCGGCGTCCGCCTTCATCATCAGCGTGGCGCGGTCGTTGCCATCTTCCGGAAAGACGGCGATGCCCATGCTTGCGGTGATGTACAGCTCGCGCTCGCCCATCTTGATGGTGCCCGCTATGTGCGCGAGGATCTGCTTGGCCATTGCGGCGACCTCGTCCGCATCGCGCACCGATTCCAGCAGGATGATGTACTCGTCGCCGCCCAGCCGCGACACGGTATCGCCGTTGCGCACGACTGAAGAAAGGCGCTGCGCCACCACCTGCAACAGCTCGTCGCCGCCCTTGTGGCCCAGCGTCTCGTTGATATGCTTGAAGCGGTCCAGGTCGAGGAACAGCAGCGCCACGATGGACTTGCTCTGGCTCGCATGGAAGCAGGCCAGTTGCAGGCGGTCGTACAGCATATCGCGGTTCGGCAGGCCGGTGAGCGCATCGAAATTGGACACCTGGAGCAGGTTCTCCTCCATGCGCTTGCGCGTCGTGATATCGGTGAAGACGCCGATGAAATGGCTCACCTGCCGGTTCTCGTTGCGGATGGCATAAAGAGTGAGCCATTCCGGATATACCTCGCCGTTCTTGCGGCGGTTCCATATCTCGCCCTGCCACATGCCCTTCTCCAGCAAGCTGCGCCACATGTCCTGGTAGAACGCGCGGCTCTGCCGCCCCGAATTCAGGATGCGCGGATTCTGGCCGATGACTTCGTCCGCGCCGTAGCCGGTAATGACGGAGAAAGCCGAATTGACCGCGACGATGTTGGCCTGGGCATCGGTGATGGTGAAGGCCTCGGAGGCGTTGTCGAAGATCTTCTGCAGCAGGAACAGGCTGTCTTCCGCGCTCTTGCGATGTGAGCTGGCCTCGACCTGGCGTTCGAGCAGCATCCAGATGGCGGGCGCGCTGACCACGATCAGCAGCGCCGCATCCAGCAGGTTCTCGATCGTTCCGCCCTGTTTGAGTCCCGCCAGCACGCCCAGCCGGTCGAGCAGGAACATGATCAGCAGCTCGGTCGTGAACAGCAGCGCCACGATCAGGACGAAGGTCCTCAGCACCATGCGGCGCTGGCGTTTTTTATCGGAAGGATCGGTGGTTATCGGTGTGATCATGTTTATGGCGCAGGCAGCGCATTGTGCTGCCGGATCTCTTGCGGCAACGGGCGATTTCAACCTCCGCCGCCAGCCATCTCCGGCATTTATAGTTATGGGTTGCCGTATTCTATTTCCGTTCGTGGTCAATCAACAAGCCCGTCTGCCGGATTCGCCCGGCTCATCCTGAAACCGCTTGAGTTTTCGGCGGGTTTGCGCTATCGACGTTGACCTGCAACCACCACTCCAGCAGCGCCAGATGCCACAGCTTGCTGCCCTGGATGCGCGTGAGGTGCGCCTCGGGATCGGCCAGCAGCTTTTCCACATAATCGCGCCGGTAGATGCCGCGCTGTTTGCAGGCTTCCGACTCCAATAGCGTGCGCATCCGTTCGAGGAATTCGCCGCGCACATATTTCAGCGCGGGCACCGGAAAGTAGCCCTTGGGCCGGTCGATCACCGCATCGGGGACCAGGCCGCGCGCGATGGCCTTGAGCGGGAACTTGCCGCCCTCCTTGAGCTTGAGCGACGGCGGCATCTTCGCCGCCAGTTCCACCAGCTCGTGGTCGAGGAACGGCACGCGCGCCTCCAGCCCCCAGGCCATGGTCATGTTGTCCACGCGCTTCACCGGGTCGTCCACCATCAGCGCGCTCACGTCGAGGCGGAACACCTGATCCAGAAACTCACCGGCATCCGGCCTGGCCAGCTCCTGCGCCACCCATTCCGAAGTAACGTCCGGCACGGCGTAAGCATCCGTCATCATTTCCAGATACTCGGCGTGGTCGCGGTCGAAATAATGCTGGCTGAATCTTTCCAGCGGCGTGCCCTCGGCTGCATCCATGCGCGGATACCAGAAATAGCCGCCAAACACCTCGTCCGCGCCCTGCCCCGCCAGCACCACCTTCACTTGTTCGTGCACCTGCTCGCCCAGCAGGTAGAACGCGGTCACGTCGTAGCTCGGCATCGGCTCGCTCATCTGCGCGATGGCCTCGGGCAGGCGTTTCAGCACCGCGCTGTTCGGCAATGCGAACTTGTGATGGCGCGTGCTGAAATGCTTGGCCACCAGATCGGAATACTCGAACTCGTGCCCCGGTTCGCCCGCCACTTCCTCGAAGCCGATGGAAAAGGTGTTCAGCTCGTCCACATGGTCGGCCAGCAGCCCGACCAGCAGGCTCGAATCCAGCCCGCCGGAGAGCAGCACGCCGACCGGCACGTCGGAGGCGAGCCGGTGCCGCTCCACCGCGCGCAGCAGCACGGCGCGCGTCGCGGCCAGCCAGTCCTGTTCGGAAAGTTCGACGGCAGGGCGCATCGCATCGAGCGACCAGTAGCGGCGCAGCTTCACCTCGCCCGTCGCGGTGAAGCCCATCGTATGCGCGGGAGGCAGCTTCTTCACACCCTGCAATATCGTGCGCGGCGCGGGCACCACGCTGTGCAGCGTGAAGTGATGATGCAGCGCCACCGGATCGAGACTGGTATCCACTCCGCCGCCCGCCAGCAACGCCTGCAACGTGGAAGCGAAACGCAGCCGCGCCCCGTCCAGCGCGTAATACAGCGGCTTGATGCCAAGCCGGTCGCGCGCGAGGAACAGCGCCTTGGCACGCATGTCCCACACAGCGAAGGCGAACATGCCGTAGAAACGCTCGACGCAGTGCTCGCCCCAGGCGTGATACGCCTTGAGGATCACCTCGCTGTCACCTTCGGAGAAGAAGCTGTAGCCCATCTCCGTCAGTTCCGCGCGCAGCTCCTTGTAGTTGTAGATCGTGCCGTTGAACACCAGCGCGAGCTTCAGCGTGTCGTCCAGCATCGGCTGGTCGGCCTGCGCCGACAGGTCGATGATCGCCAGCCGCCGGTGGCCGAACGCCACCACCTCGCCGTCGAAGAACCCCTCGTGGTCGGGGCCGCGCCGCGCCAGCCGCGCGGTCATGCGCCGCAACGCCTCGCCGTCGGGACGCGCACCGTCGAAACGCAACTCACCGCAAATGCCGCACATGCCAGGCTCCAGAAGATTCGAGGGCGGGATTATCGCTTATGGACAACAAGTGCAGAACCATTGTGATGCCTGCCCCATCGGATTATGCTTGCATCGCGTTCCCAACCTAGGAGACCGTCATGTCCAATACCCCGCTGCCCCAGGCCGCGCTCGACCAGTTGTTCCTCGACGCGCACACCCACAACGCATGGCAGGAGCGGCCCGTGCCGGACGAGCTGCTGCGCCGCCTGTACGACACCTTCCGCATGGGGCCGACCTCGGCCAACTGCTGCCCGGCGCGCATCGTGTTCGTCAAGTCGAAGGCCGCGAAAGAGAAACTCATGCCCGCGCTGATGGAAGGCAACCGTGCCAAGACCATGGCCGCGCCGGTCACCGCCATCGTCGGCTACGACCTGCGTTTCTACGAGCGGCTCGGCAAGCTGTACCCGAATGCGCCGGATGCCGCGAGCTGGTTCAACAAGGACGAGCAGACCGCACAGACCAACGCCTTCCGCAACGGTACGTTGCAGGGCGGCTACCTGATCGTCGCGGCGCGCGCGCTCGGCCTCGACTGCGGCCCGATGTCCGGCTTCGACAACGCGGCGGTGGACGGACTGTTCTTCGCGGGGACCAGCGTGAGATCGAACTTCCTGTGCAACCTCGGCTACGGCGACCCCAAGGGCGTCTATCCGCGCAACCCGAGGCTGGATTTCGACGAGGCGTGCCGCATCGAGTGACGGGCCGGCTATCCGGTCACCAGCGCGACCGAAACTTCTGCCGTCGCCCGGTCGATCTCCAGCAGCAGCTCGCAATACTCGGTGTTCTCGCCGACCGGTGTGGGATCGTCCGCGCAACTGCAACCGCCGATCACGCTGCTGTAGAAAATACCTGCTTTTACACGGATGACCTCTTCCGTCGTGGTCACGCTGTGGATCACGGCCGTGACCGGCGCATCAGTGACCTGGCTGCCGACCGTCAGCCCCCGCTGCAACGGCAGCGCATCCGCCGCGCGCGCCAGCTCCTGCTTGAGGACGGACTCGAACTCCGGCGTACCCCAGGCGGCGAGCGCAGCATCGAAACGGGGCTTGGGCGAGTTCTTCATGCTTCGATCTCCAGCGTCGTATCGCATCCGCTCCCTGCGGCGATGCGCGTGGCGAACCACTTGCCGGAACGCGCCCGCCATCGCGCGGGAAGCGGATACACATAACGGTCGGGACAGACTGCCATGCCGCATACATAGCGGCGCGCCTCTTCCTGCCACAACAGCGCACGGCAGCGCCCGCGCCACTGCAATAAAAACATCAGCGCGACCGGGCACGGTTGCGCCGCGCAGCACACGCCGCAGCCGTTGCAGTCCGCGCCGCAAGCTGGTTTGGTCGGCGCGAGGGCATGCAGCTCGATGGTTTGCAACGCGGGCAGCTTCATGCGGCGGCACGGGACAGCGCAAGCGCCTGCAACACCGCCTTGAGCAAAGTCCAGCAGCGCGCGACCGAAGCGATCTCCACCCGCTCTCCCGGTGCGTGCGCGCCGCGGATGTCGGGGCCGAACGAGATCATCTCCAGCTGCGGGTGGCTGGCGGCGAGCAGGCCGCATTCCAGCCCGGCGTGGATCACCTGCAACGAGGCGGGCTGGCCGAATTGCGCGGCATACACGCGCTGACACAAAGCGAGCAATCCGGAAGAAGGGTCCGGCGTCCTGCCCGGATAGGCCCCGTCCTTCCATGCCTGCAATCCATACGACGAGGCATGCGCCACCAGCTTGTCGGCCTGCGCATCGCCTCGCGCATCGTGCAGCGAACGCACCTTGAAGGTCGCCATGAACGCGCCCCGTTCCAGCGCGAGCACGCCGAGATTGGATGATGTGTCGGTCACGCCGGGGAAATCCTCACTGACGCGCGCGACGCCGTTCGCGACGGTATCGAGGAAGCCGAGCAGATGTCGCTGTTCCGCATGCGCGATGGCGATGTCCGGCGGCGTGTCGTCATGCCGGCATGTGAACGACACCTGCGCGTCCGCATCGGCAAAGCGCCGCTGCCATGCCTCATGCCGATGCTGCACCCACGCGTCGATGCTCGCCGCAATTCCGGCAGGCAGCGCGCATACGGCGTATGCCTCGCGCGGGATCGCGTTGCGCGCCGTGCCGCCCTTCATCTCGATGAGGCGCAGGTCGCTGTGCGCGGCCAGGTCGCGCAGTGCCTCCGCCAGCAGCTTGATGGCATTGCCGCGCCCGAGATGGATGTCGATGCCGGAGTGTCCACCGCACAGACCGGACACCTCGAAACGCAGCAGCGCATAATCCGGCGGCACCGCTTCCTGTACGCAAGCGTGGCGCACTTCCACATCCACGCCGCCCGCGCAGCCCAGATAGAAATGCCCCCACTCCTCGGTATCGAGATTGATCAGCAGCCTGCCCTGCAAGGTGCCGGACGCCAGCCCACGCGCGCCGTCCATGCCGGATTCCTCGTTGACGGTGAGCAACACTTCCAGCGGCGGATGGGTCAGGCCCGGCTCCTCCAGCGCAGCCAGCGCCAGCGCCACGCCGATGCCGTTGTCCGCGCCCAGCGTAGTGTCCTCCGCCACCACCCAGCCATCGCGCACCTGTGCATCGATGGCATCGCGTTCGAAATCATGCCTTGTTCCGGTATTGGCCTGGCACACCATGTCGAGATGGCCTTGCAGGATCACGCCGGGCATGGACTCGCAGCCGGAACTGGCGGGTTTCCTCAGGATCAAGTTGCCCGCGCCATCGACGACAGATTCGATGCCGCACGCCTGCGCCCATCCGGCCAGATACTCGCGCAGCGCCACCTCATGCAGCGAAGCGCGCGGTATCGCGCACAGCGTGGCGAAGTGCGCCCAGACGGAGGAAGGTTGCAGGTCGGCCAGCGGGTTGGGAGTCGTCATTGAACCTGGAAACCGTAGTTGGACGAAGTGTAGTGTACGTTCATCGTGGTGCAGGGCAAGGCGCGACGACGAGGAATGGTCGTTCCATTCCGAGGAGGAGCAACGCCGCCATGTGCCGCGAGGGACGTGCAATACGCTTCGTAGCGACTCACCCGGTGGGTGAGCGTGGATAATGGGCGAAATATTTCCACAATCATTTCCTTGCGTAATACATGGAGCGGTCAACTACGGTTTTTAGGTTGAATACACCTGATAAAAATCGCGCCAGCGCCCTACACAGGCTGACGCAGTCGTTTCAATTCTGCCAGACACAGATGGATGAACGCCAGGCCGACATAGAGGGGTGTGAACAGGTTGAGCACGGGCACGAACTGCAACAATCCGGTGATCGCGCCCAGCAGGTAGAGTTTCGCCGTGGAACGCTCGACGACCTGCGCATACTCCTCCCTGCTGGCGTGTTCGGCCAGCGCGTCATAGCGGAACAGCCGCTGGTTCAGGTAGGCCATCAGGATGACCGGCAACACCAGCGCGAATGGCGAGAACAGCCACAACGGCAGACACAGTATCCAGCCGACGAGATACACCACGATGGCCATTACCGCGTTCGCGGCACTACCGGCGGCGCTGCCGCCCCGCTTGGGCTCCAGCTCCGGGTAATACTTGCCGGCGACGTGGTCGAGCATCAGCGGCATCTCGAACACCGCGGTGATGACCAGCGCGGTCACATAGATCGCCGGGAGCAACAGCAGCACCAGGATGATGCTGATCAGGTAATGCGACACGATGGCGAAGAAACCCTGCGCCATCCATTGCTCCAGCGGCGAAGCCTGCACCAGTCCGGTCAGGCTCTCGATCCAGTTTCCCCAGAACAACATGGCCGCACCCAGCCACAACACGATCGCTGCCAACATGGGCCACAGCACCAGCGACAGCATCTTCGGGTGGAAGAGCGTCCTGAGCGCTGCGATGAGGGCAGAAACGACGCTGTGCATCTAGACTCCGGATGGTTGGCGCGGCGCCTTGGCTTGGCGAATGACGCGCTAACTGCGATAGCTCGCGTTGATCTTCACGTAATCGTAGGAAAAATCGCAGGTCCACAAAGTTGCCGCCGCGGCCCCGCGATCCAGCGCCACGCGGATGGCGATATCGCTCTGCCGCATCACGCGCTGCCCGTCTTCCTCGCGGTAGCTTGCCGCGCGCCCGCCGTTCTCGGCCACCAGCACATCGTCGAGATACAGCTTCAGCTTTTCGACATCGAGGTCGTCCACGCCCGCGTAGCCGATGGCGGCGAGGATGCGCCCGAGGTTGGGGTCAGAGGCGAAGAAGGCGGTCTTGACCAGCGGCGAGCGGGCGATGGCGTAGCCGATCTTGCGGCATTCGGCCTCGTCTTTGCCGCCCTCGACGCGCACGGTGATGAACTTGGTGGCGCCCTCGCCGTCGCGCACGATGGCCTGCGCCAGCCAGACGGCGACTTCGCTGATGGCCGCCTGCATCGCGGCGCGGTTCGCCTGGTCGATGGCGACGCCGCTCCTGCCGCTGGCGATCAGCATCAGCGCGTCGTTGGTGGAGGTGTCGCCGTCCACGGTGATGCAGTTGAAGGAGGCATCAGCCGCCGCGCGCACCATCTGCTGCAACAGCGGCTGCGCGATGGCCGCATCGGTGGCGATATAGCCCAGCATGGTGGCCATGTTGGGATGGATCATGCCGGAGCCCTTGGCGATGCCGGTGACGGTGACGGTCTTGCCGCCAAGCTGCACCTGCCTGCTCACCGCCTTGGCGACGATGTCGGTGGTCATGATGGCGTGCGCCGCATCGTGCCAGTTGTCCTCGACCGCATTGGCCACGGCGCGCGGCAAGCCGGCGACGATCTTCGCCAACGGCAGCGGCTCCATGATCACGCCGGTGGAGAACGGCAATATCTGCGACGGCTTGCAGCCCAGCAACCCAGCCAGTGCCGCGCAGGTGGCGCGCGCGTCCTGCATGCCTTGTTCGCCGGTGCCGGCATTGGCGTTGCCGGTGTTGACCACCAGCGCGCGGATGGAGCCCTCGACCAGATGCTCGCGCGCGACGGTGACCGGTGCAGCACAGAAGCGATTGGTGGTAAATACGCCGGCGACCTGCGCGCCCTCGCACAACTGCATCACCAGCAGGTCCTTGCGATTCTCGCGCTTGATGTTCGCTTCGGCGACGCCCAGGGAAACGCCCGCGACGGGCAGCAGGTGCGCCGCAACGGGCGTCGTCAGATTGACCGGCATGGATTATTCCTGATTTAAATGTGGGTAGCTGGTAGCCCGTGGCTTGTGGCTGGTAGCAAACCCCGATTTCTAGCTACGAGCTACCCGCCACAAGCTACCAGCTGATTAATAACGTCCGCCGGTGCGGTAGATATAGTTGCTCAGTTCGGCGCTCTGCACGTTCACGCGCCGCACGATGCCGTGCATGTTGCGCGCCAGGCCGCGCATCACCTTGTACACCAGCATCGGATGGGTGTTGATCAATGTCTCGAAACGGGATCGATCCAGGCTCAGCACCTTGGTGCTACCGACCGCATACAGGGTCGCGCTGACCTGCGAGGCCGCGCCGCCGACGAAGGTGATCATGCCGGCCAGGTCGCCCGGCTTGAGGACGTGCAGGATGGAATCGCCTTCCTCGCTCTGCAGCTTCACCTCGATATCGCCATGCGCGAGGATATAGAGATTATCCGACTGGGGCGCTCCGGGTGCGACGATGGCTTCGCCCGGCTTGAACTCGCGCACCTCGAACAACCCCGCCAGAATTCCCATTTCTGCCTCGCTCAACTCCTCGGTAATGGATGAGATGCGCAGCGTATCGATCACCAATGACATATCGCTCTCCTTTCGTTAACTCAATTTGCCATGACACTGCTTGTATTTCTTGCCGGAACCGCACGGGCAGGGGTCGTTGCGTCCCACTTTCTGCCCCTCGCGCACGAACGGCTTATGTTCCTGCCCGGCGTCCGCTCCGGCCAGCGCCTCGTCGTAATCGGCGTGATGATACTGCACATTCTCCGGCGCCGGCGCGGCCTCCACCGATTCCACATCCGCCTCGCTACGCACCTGCACCGACATCAGCACCTGCGTCACTTCGCGCTTGATCGCCTCCAGCATCATGGAGAATAGCTCGAACGCCTCGCGCTTGTATTCCTGCTTGGGGTTCTTCTGCGCATAGCCGCGCAGATGGATGCCCTGGCGCAGATGATCCAGCGCCGCCAGATGTTCGCGCCAGTGCGCATCCAGACTTTGCAGCATGATCACGCGCTCGTAATGGTGCATCTCCGGCCCGACCTGGTCCACCTTGGCCTGGTAAAGCTGCCGCGCCTGTTCGGCGATGCGCGTGCGCAGCCCGGCTTCGTCCAGCTGCTGATCCTCCTCCAGCCAGCGCACCAGCGGCAGCTCGAGACGGAACTCGGCGGCCAGCGCCTTCTCCAGCGACGGCACATCCCATTGCTCTTCCATGCTGTGCGGCATGATGTGCTGGCTGACCGTGTCGTCCAGCACGCCTTCGCGCATCGCGGCGATGGTCTCCGAAATGTCCTCGCTCTCCAGCAACTCGCTGCGCTGCTGGTAGATCACTTTGCGCTGGTCGTTGGCGACATCGTCGTATTCGAGTATCTGCTTGCGCATGTCGAAATTGCGCGCCTCGACCTTGCGCTGCGCGTTCTCGATGGCGCGCGTCACCCAGCTGTGCTCGATGGCTTCGCCCTCGGGCAGCTTGAACTTGTTCATGATCGCCGCGACGCGATCGGAGGCGAAGATGCGCAGCAGCGGGTCTTCCAGCGACAGGTAGAAGCGGCTCGAGCCGGGGTCGCCCTGGCGGCCGGAACGTCCGCGCAACTGGTTGTCCACCCGGCGCGATTCGTGGCGCTCGGTGCCGATGATGTGCAAACCGCCCGCCGCCAGCACCTGCTCGTGCAACTGCTGCCATTCGGATCTCAGCTGCACGATACGCGGCTCCCTCGCGGCATCGTCCAGACTCTCGTCGGCACGCAGCAGGTCGATCTGCTTCTCGACGTTGCCGCCCAGCACGATGTCGGTGCCGCGCCCGGCCATGTTGGTGGCGATGGTGACCATCTTCGGGCTTCCGGCCTGCGCCACGATCTCGGCCTCGCGCGCATGCTGCTTGGCGTTCAGCACCTGGTGCGGCAGTTTTTCCTTCTGCAGCAGCCCGGACAGCAGCTCGGAGTTCTCGATCGAGGTCGTGCCCACCAGCACCGGCTGGCCGCGCTGGTAGCAATCCTTGATGTCCACGATCACGGCCTGGAACTTCTCTGCCGAAGTCAGGTACACCTTGTCCATCATGTCGTTGCGGATGGTCGGACGGTGCGGCGGGATGATCACGGTCTCCAGGCTATAGATCTGCTGGAACTCGTAGGCCTCGGTATCCGCCGTGCCGGTCATACCGGACAGCCTGTGATACAGCCGGAAATAATTCTGGAAGGTGATCGAGGCCAGCGTCTGGTTCTCCTTCTGGATCGCCACGCCCTCCTTGGCCTCGACCGCCTGATGCAAACCGTCGGACCAGCGGCGCCCGGCCATCAGGCGCCCGGTGAACTCGTCCACGATGACCACGTCGCCGTCCTGCACCACATAGTGCTGGTCGCGGTGATACAGATTATGCGCGCGTAGCGCGGCATACAGGTGATGGATCAGGGTGATGTTGGAAGGGTCATACAGACTGCCGCCGGGCGGCAGCAGCCCGGCCTCGGCGAGCAGCGCCTCGGCGTGCTCGTGCCCGATCTCGGAAAGCAGTATCTGGTGATTCTTCTCGTCCACGCTGAAGTCGCCGGGACTGTCCTCGTCGGCCTGGCGTTGCAGGCGCGGCGCCAGGCTGTTCACGCGCACATAGATGTCCACGTTATCCTCGGCCTGGCCGGAGATGATCAGCGGCGTGCGCGCCTCGTCGATCAGGATCGAATCCACTTCGTCCACGATGGCGAAGTTGAGTTTGCGCTGGTAGCGTTCATTGGCGTGGGTCGCCATGTTGTCGCGCAGGTAGTCGAAGCCGAACTCGTTATTGGTGCCGTAGGTGATGTCGGCGGCATAGGCCGCCTGCTTCTGGTCATGCGGCATCTGCGACAAGATCACGCCGACCGACAGCCCGAGGAAGCGGTACAGCTTGCCCATCCACTCCGCATCGCGCCCGGCCAGATAATCATTGACCGTGACGACATGCACACCCTTGCCGGAAATCGCGTTCAGATAGGCCGGCAACGTGGCCATCAGGGTCTTGCCCTCGCCGGTGCGCATCTCGGCGATCTTGCCGTAATGCAGCACCATCCCGCCGATCAGTTGCTCATCGTAATGGCGCATGCCCAGCACCCGGACGCTTGCCTCGCGCACCACGGCAAACGCCTCCGGCAGCAACGCATCCAGCGCTTCGCCCTGCGCGAAACGCTGCCTGAAGCCCTCGGTCTTGAGGCGCAAGACCTCGTCGCCCAGTTTTGCGATATCCGCTTCCATGGCATTGATGGTCCGCACGGTGGCGCGATATTGCTTGAGCAGGCGGTCGTTGCGGCTACCGAATACGTTTTTCAGCACACTTGAAATCATGTTTTCCCAAACTGCGAACCGATAAAATTCGCGAATCACAAATAATGAAGGGTGAGGCAATCCATCGCCTCACCCTCGCCTGCGCGAACCATTGCCCTGATGAAATATCCGGGCTAGCCGGCGGCCTTTTGCAGGAAGCGCGCCGGGTTCTGGGCAATGCCCCTGTAGCGGATCTCAAAATGCAGATGGTTGCCCGTGGAACGACCGGTGCTGCCCACTTCGGCTATCTTGTTGCCACGCCGCACCACTTGGCCGACCTTCACCAGCAACCGCGAAGCATGCGCGTAACGTGTGACAATGTCGTTACCGTGATCGATTTCGACCATATTACCATACTGGGGATGGGCATCCGCATACACCACGACCCCGCCCGCCGATGCGTGGATGGGAGTACCCCCCTCCACCATGTAATCTATCCCTTCATGCATCGCCTGCTTGCCGGTGAACGGGTCGAGACGCCAGCCGAAATTGGAGGAATACCACCCCTTGTCGATCGGCGCGACCGAAGGCAACAGCTTGCTGCTCAACTGGTCCTGCATCAACATCGTCTCCAGCGCCATCAGCTTGTCGCTGCGGTCATTGACCACCTGTGACAATCTTTCCAGCTCCTGACTCAGCCCGGGCAACGACATCTCCTGCGCGGGTATCGTCACCAGCGGGCCGCCTTGCGCGGGCGGCTGGTCGAACTGGAATTCCTCCGCCTTCATCCCGGTCAGCTTGGATAAACGCGCACCGAGCGCATCCAGACGCTGCACCTGCGCCTGCATCTGCCCTACCCGTGTCGCCATGGCATCCAGGCTGCTGCGCAGGTAGGTCTCCTGCTTTTCGCGTTCGTCGCTATGCACCTTGGACAACAGGGCGCGTATCTGATCGTTCAGCCCTTCCGGCGCAAAGCGTACCATCGCATATTGCAGCGTGAAAGCCGCGCCCGACATCAGCCAGAACAACATCAGCAGCAGCAGTGCGACCTGCCAGCCGCCCAGCGTGATGCTGCGGGTCTTTGCCAAGCGACTGGAAACCAGAATAACATTCATGCTTCCTCCCCTTCTTCCGGAGTCTTCAGCTCCATGACACAACGATTCAAATCCCTGCTGGGCAGCAATCCGGAATTGCGCCCGCTACTGACCAAGGCGCAGGCGCTATCGGCCTTGCAACGCCATTTCACCGCCGTCGCCCCGCCGTACCTCGCGCAGTCCGGCCAGGTGTTGAGCCTGCAACACGGCATGCTCAATGTCGCTGCCGCCAACGCCAGCGTCGCCGCAAAGCTGCGCCAACTCGCGCCGGAACTCGTCGTCCTGCTGCAAAACAGGGGCTGCGAGGTTAGCGGAATCCGCGTCAAGGTGCAAGTTTCCTGCGCCGCCAGCCCGCCGCAACACGCCCCGCGCCGGCTCGGTAAAACGGCACTGGATGCGCTGGGCGATCTGGGCAGCCGACTGGAAGACTCGCCGCTCAAGCGGGCGCTCCAGAAGATGATTCGCAAAAAAGGCTAGCGCAGGAACGCCGCCTATCGATGAAAGGCAGGCGCGATTGGCGCAACAACCCGCAGCCAGACGGCTCCGCATGCAGGGGGAACCCGGCGAAAATCTCATTTGTTCGCAGCCGAAAAGAGCCTGGCTTGCCATTGCCTGAGCGCGACAACATGACGCTCGCCATGGCCCGGTGCCGCGCCCGCTTTCCCTTTCCCATCAGCCGCCGCCAGCAGTTCACGAAGTTCTTCGTCGGTAAAAAGCTGGCGGGCGGCAGCGTAAATCTCGCGGTTCTCCCTGAAGATATGCTGCCGCATATCCTCGACGTAGCGATGCGCCACCCGGGCAAACTCGACGCGATCGCTGGCCGAGCCGGGGTCCAGGCAATCCAGTATGGCAATGCACCCTTTGAAACGCGCGTGCTCCCGTTCCATGGCGGCGATGGCCTCGCCCATGGAACCATCGCACCTCCCGATCAGCGCGGGGAAAAGGATTGCCTCCTCTTTTGCGTGATGGCAATGGTCGGCGAAGTCGCGCAGGAATTCGATTGCCCAGCGCTGGAATCCTTCCGGAACGGGCTCGCCCGCGTCGAGCATGCTGGCAACCCGATCGAGCAGATAGAGGCCGGAATGAATGGTGTCATGTTCGCGGAACAGGACATCGAGAATGTGATCGGATCGCGTTGTCGGAATGACTGCTTTTTTCATGGCACTGATTACAATGGCAGACTAGGAGCCCGCGGCAACCGGGGCGACAGTATGGCAATTCATAATAAGACCCTCCAGCCCACCAGCACATAGCGCTCCAGCACGAACAGCAGCACGAAGATCAACAGCAGCCACACCGTGAAGCGCAGCGTCTGCCAGGCGAAGCGCAGATAGCGCCGGTCGCGCGTGAAGGCATACATGCCCCCGCTGACGAGCAGCGACAGGATGACCAGAATCAGGAACAAGCGCAGGATCAACATACGCCATAATGAAAGGATTATGCGGACTGCAATTGCAGCCGCAGGAATGCGGGCGCCTCTTCAACGCTGTCGAAAGTGGCAAATTCCCAGGCAGACGCATCCGCGAGCAGGGCGCGCAACAGCGCGTTGTTCAAGGCATGGCCGGACTTGTGGCCGGAGAACGCGCCGATCAACGGATGCCCCAGCAGATACAGGTCACCGATCGCGTCGAGCACCTTGTGCTTGACGAACTCGTCCTCGAAACGCAGGCCGTCGGCGTTCAGCACGCGGTACTCGTCCATCACTATGGCGTTGTCCAGGCTACCGCCCAGCGCCAGGCCTTGCGCGCGCATGTTCTCGACGTCCTGCATGAAACCGAAGGTGCGGGCGCGGCTGATGTCGCGCACATAGGATTCCTCGCCCAGGTCCACCGTCACGTGTTGTTTGGTATTGGCGAATACCGGGTGGGCGAAATCGATGGTAAAGGCTAACTTGTAGCCGTGGTAAGGCTCGAAGCGCACCCATTTGTCGCCCTGCCTGACCTCCACGGTCTTCTTGATACGGATGAATTTTCTGGCGGCGGATTGTTCGACGAGCCCTGCCGATTGCAACAGGAAGATAAAGGTGCCCGCGCTGCCGTCCATGATCGGCACTTCCGCGCTGTCCAGATCGACATAGGCGTTGTCGACGCCGAGACCGGCAAGAGCTGACATCAGGTGCTCGATGGTGGCGATCCGCACGCCGTTCTGCTCCATGCAGGTGGACAAGCGCGTGTCATGCACCAGTTCGGCATGCGCGCGTATCTCTTCGACCGGTTTCACGTCCACACGGCGGAACACGATGCCGGTGTTGGCCGGAGCCGGACGCAACCCGAGCGTGACCTTTGCACCGCTGTGCAGGCCGACCCCCGTCACGCTGACGGAGCTTTTCAGGGTGCGTTGCTTAACCATCGCTGTCTTGTGTACTGAAATCACGGCGTAATTTTACCACGCCCTCAATCCTCAATCCCGAATCCTGCATTCAATCCGCCTGCTTGCGCAGGAACGACGGGATGTCCAGCGTGTCCATGCCGGATTTCTCCATCGCCTCGATCTGCTCCCGGCGACCCGTGCGAAAAGCGGTAGGTGTCTCCAGTTTGGCGTAGTCGATGTTGGAATTGGCGATCGGCGCATCATGCGTGCCAGTGCGCTGATAGTCCTGGTTCTGATAGACGATCTCCGGCTTGGGTTGCTTGCGCGCCAGCGGAGCCCCCAGCCCGGTCGCCACCACGGTGACGCGCAGTTCGTCGCCCATGATCTCGTCGAACACCGAGCCGACGATCACGGTCGCTTCTTCTGCGGCGAACTGCACGCACTCCATCACGTCGTCGATCTCCTTCAGTTTCAGGCAGCTCGAGGAGGTGATATTGACCAGCACGCCGCGCGCACCGGACATATCCACGTCCTCCAGCAACGGGCTGGCAATGGCGCGCTCGGCAGCGGAGCGCGCGCGATCCGGGCCGGAGGCAATCGCCGAACCCATCATCGCCATGCCGTTCTCCGACATCACGGTGCGCACGTCGGCGAAGTCCACGTTGATCAGACCGGGCACGTTGATCACCTCGGCGATGCCTGCCACCGCGCCCTGCAACACGCCATTGGCAGCCTTGAACGCTTCCGGCACCGTGATATCGCAGCCCAGCACTTCCATCAGTTTGGAATTCGGCACGATGATCAGCGAATCGACATGTTCGTGCAGCGCCTCGATGCCGGCCTTGGCGAAGCGCATGCGGTTGCCTTCGTAGGTGAACGGCTTGGTGACCACCGCCACGGTCAGAATATCCAGCTCGCGGGCGATCTGCGCGACGATCGGCGCGGCACCGGTGCCGGTGCCGCCGCCCATGCCGGCAGTGATGAACACCATGTTGGCGCCGACGATCAGCTCCCTGATGCGGTCGCGGTCCTCTTCTGCGGCCGCCTGGCCGACCGACGGCTTGGCACCCGCACCCAGCCCCTTGGTGATGTTCGCGCCGATCTGCAACTGGGTAGGCGCCTTGCTGCGTTTGAGCGCCTGCGCATCGGTGTTGATGGCAATGAATTCGACGCCTTGCACCCCCTGCTCGATCATGTGATCGACTGCATTGCCGCCGCAGCCTCCCACACCGATCACCTTGATCACCGCATCCTGAGTTTCAGCTTCCAATAGTTCAAATGACATCATCATTCCCCTTTCAAATTTACAAAACCAACCCTGAATCCAACCACAATAAAAACCGCTAGAACCATGACTTCATCCTTGCCAGCACATCCTTGAATGAATTCGACTGCGCACGCGTTTCCTCATTGCGCTGATAGTGTTCCAGCGCAAACAGCAACAATCCCACGCCGGTCGCCATGCGCGGCGTCTTCACCACATCCGACAGCCCGCCGACATATTTCGGGATGCCCAGTCGCACCGGCAGGTGGAATATCTCCTCGCCCAGCTCGACCATCCCCTGCATGGCGCTGCTGCCGCCGGTGATGACGATGCCGGAGGACAGCAGATCCTCGAAGCCGCTGCGGCGCAGCTCCTGCTGCACCAGCGAATACAGCTCCTCGACGCGCGGCTCGATGACCTCGGCCAGCGTCTGGCGCGACAGCATGCGCGGGCCGCGCTCGCCCACGCCGGGCACTTCGATCATGCCGTCGTCGGCCAGTTGGCGCAGCGCGCAGCCGTGCTTGATCTTGATGTCATCGGCTTCCTGCGTCGGCGTGCGCAGCGCCATCGCGATGTCGTTGGTGATCTGGTCGCCGGCGATCGGGATCACCGCGGTATGGCGGATCGCGCCGCCGGTGAACACAGCGATGTCGGTGGTGCCGCCGCCGATGTCGATCAGGCACACGCCCAACTCCTTCTCGTCCTCGGCCAGCACCGCCTTGCTCGACGCCAGCGGCTGCAGGATCAACTCGTTGACCTCCATGCCGCAGCGGTGGATGCATTTCATGATGTTCTGCACCGCAGCCACCGCGCCGCTGACGATGTGCACCTCCACGTCCAGGCGCATGCCGCTCATGCCCAGCGGTTTCTTGATGCCATCCTGCCCGTCGATGCTGAATTCCTGCTCGAGGATATGCAGTATCTGCTGGTCGCCAGGCAGGCTGATCGAGCTGGCGGTCTCGACCACGCGGTCGATATCGGCCTGCACCACTTCCTTCTCCTTGATCTTCACCATGCCGCGCGAATTGAGGCCGCGGATATGGCTGCCGGCGATGCCGGTATGGACATCGTGGATCTTGCAGTCGGCCATCAGCTCGGCTTCCTCCAGCGCGCGCTGGATGGCGTTCACCGTGGCCTCGATGTTGACCACCATGCCTTTTTTCATGCCGTCGGATCCGTGCATGCCCATTCCGATCACCTCCAGCGAGCCGTCCGGCTTGACCTCGCCGACGATAGCCACGATCTTTGACGTGCCGATATCCAGCCCGACCACCAGATTCTTGCTTTCCCTGTTTCTACTCATCGCCCGTTCTCCGCTCCCGACTAACCCCTGATCGCAAAACCATTGCGATAGCGCAAATCCACATACTTCACCTGATCTCCGCCCCCCGTATCCTGTCCCGCAATCGCGACGCTGTACGGATATACCGTGACGAAACGCGCCAGTCGTTGCTGCATATCCTCATGCCCCAGCTCCAGCACCATGCCGTTGCTCAATCGCAGCTGCCATGCATGCCGTGGCGTCAACGCGATCTGCGCCACTCGCAGCTTCAGCGCGGCGAGCTGCCGGTCGAATTCGCCGTAGCGTTGCGCGATCTCCCCGGCATCGCCGGTCTGTTGCCCGATAAAATCAGGCAGCGGCTGCGCACTCTCGGCATCGAACACCTCGCCATGCGTATTCACCAGCGCACTATGGTTCCAGCGCGCCAGCGGCTGGTGCTCTTCGAGGCTCAGCATGAGACGATCCGGAAACTCGCGCCGGATGCTGACGCTGCGCACCCAGGGCAGCTTTTCCAGCGACTGCCGCAGCCGTTCGATATCAACGGTGAAAAAATTGCCGCCCGCTTCGCTGCGCAGCACTTGCCGCAGCGCCAGCGTGTCGATGCGCTGCGGTGCCGCCTCCAGCTGCACCCCGCGCAACGGCAGCGTCTCGGACCGATGCACCGTGTGGTGGACCGCGCCATACAACAGCGCCAGCACGCTGCCCGAAACCAGCGCATTGGCGATGTTGCGCAGCAATGGCGCGTTATCCCACATGCGTCATCTCCAGCACGCGCAACACCAGTTGTTCGAAGCTGATTCCCGCCTGACGCGCCGCCATCGGCACCAGACTGTGGTCGGTCATCCCCGGCGAGGTATTCACTTCCAGCAGCCACGCCTTGCCCGCTTCATCCATCAGGAAATCCACCCGCCCCCAGCCCTGTCCGCCGATCAGGCGGAACGCCTGCTGCGCCAGACGCTGCATCTCCGCCTCCCGCTCGGCGGAGAGGCCGCACGGGCACAGATAGCGCGTGTCGTCGCGCAGATACTTCGCCTCGTAGTCGTAGAACTCGCTGGCCGGCTCGACCTTGATCGCCGGCAACGCCGCATCACCCAGGATCGCCACGGTGTATTCGCCGCCGCCGATATAGCGTTCCGCGATCACCAGCCTGTCGTGCTTCGCCGCTTCGCGATACGCCGCCTGCAATTGCCCTGCCGACTTTGCTTTGCCGATGCCGACGCTGGAGCCCTCGTTGGCGGGCTTCACGAACAGCGGCAGGCCGAGCTGCCGCGCCACCGCCTCCCAATCGCTGCCCTCGTCCACCAGCAGATATTCCGGTACCGGCAGGCCGCCCGCCTGCCACACCAGCTTGGTACGCCACTTGTCCATGCCCAGCGCGGAAGCGAGCACGCCGCTGCCGGTGTAGGGGATGCCGAGCAGCTCCAGCGCGCCCTGCACCGTACCGTCCTCGCCATAGCGCCCGTGCAGCGCGATGAACGCGCGCTCATAGCCCTCGTCGCGCAGTGCGTGCAGGTTCTCCACCGCGGGGTCGAAAGCATGCGCGTCCACGCCGCTCCGCTTCAGCGCCGCCAGCACCGCATTGCCGCTCTTCAGCGACACCTCGCGCTCGGCGGACTTACCGCCGAACAGCACCGCAACCTTGCCTAAAGATTCAGGATCCATCATTTGTACTCACCGATAATTCTTACTTCCGGTTGCAAGTCGATGCCGGTCTGCTGACGCACCGTTTCCCGGACCTCGTTGATCAGATCCTCGATATCCGCCGCCGTCGCATCGCCGGTGTTGACGATGAAGTTGGCGTGTTTCTCCGATACCTGCGCGCCGCCGATGCGCCTGCCCTTCAGCCCGCAACCCTCGATCAGCTTTGCGGCGTGGCCGCCCGGCGGGTTGCGGAACACCGACCCCGCATTCGGCAGCTCGAGCGGCTGGCTGGCGCTGCGCTTGTCCAGCAGCACCCTGGCCTCCTGCCGCGCCACCGCGCCGTCACCCACTTCGAACTTCAGTGTTGCGGAAACGAAAAATTCTTCCGATGCTTCGCGCAACACCACATGGCGATATCCAATTTCATAGTCCTGCGGCGTGCGCTCGACCAACTCGCCGCAGCGCGTCAGCACCTGCACGCGCAATACCTTCTGCCAGGTCTCGCTGCCGTGGCAGCCTGCGTTCATCGCCAGCATGCCGCCCAGCGTGCCGGGGATGCCGGCGAAGAACTCGGCGCCGCGCAGGTCATTTGCTGCTGCGAAGCGCGCTAGTTTGGCGCCCGCCACGCCGGCTTCGGCATAGACGTTACCGTCCGCTTCGAGACGCAATTCACCCAGTGCGCCGTGCAACAGCAGCACCGTGCCGCGCAGCCCGCCGTCGCGCACCAGCAGGTTGCTGCCCAAACCCACCGCATACAGCGGCTCGTCCTGCGGCAGGTCGCGCAGGAACGCCTGCAGGTCGGCGAGGTCGGCGGGGCGATAGGCGTGCTCGGCATGACCGCCTGCACGCCAGCTGGTGTGCCTGCTCATCGGCACGTCATGGAGCAGCTCTCCGCGCAGCCCTTTGACGATGAATTTTTCCGGTTCAGTCATATTCATGGTTTGCCGTTCATTTGCGCCAGCATGCCCGGCACGCTGCCGATCGTGCCGGCGCCCATGGTGATGACCACATCGCCATCGCGCGCCATCTGCATGACGGCCTGCGGCATGTCGCCGGCCCGCTCGACGAACACCGCCTCGTTCTGTCCCGCCACGCGCAGCGCGTGCATTAGCGCGCGCCCGTCCGCCGCGACGATGGGCGGTTCGCCCGCCGCGTATACCTCGGTCAGCACCAGCGCATCCACGCTGCATAACACGTTGACGAAGTCCTCGAACAGGTCGCGCGTGCGCGTGTAGCGATGCGGCTGGAACGCCAGCACCAGCCGCCTGCCGGGAAAGGCGCCACGCGCCGCCGCCAGCGTCGCCGCCATCTCGGCCGGATGATGGCCGTAGTCGTCGATCAAGGTGAACTTGCCTCCGCCCGGCAACGCGATCTCGCCGTAGCGCTGGAAGCGCCGCCCCACGCCCTGGAACTCGGCCAGCGCCGCGACGATGGCGTCATCCGGCACACACACCTCCAGCGCGACGGCAATGGCGGCCAGCGCGTTCAGCACGTTGTGCATCCCGGCCAGGTTGAGCGTGATGTCCAGGTCTTTCGGCGTGCCGTTCTGGCGGCACTCGGCGGTGAAACACATGCGCCCGTGCTCGTGGCGCACGTTCACCGCGCGGATCATCGCGCCCTCGTTCAGGCCGTAGGTGCACACCGGCTTGGTGATGCGCGGCATGATCTCGCGCACGTTGGCATCGTCCGAACACAGTATCGCCATGCCGTAGAACGGCAGGTGCTCGACGAAATCCACGAATGCCTGCTTGAGCCGGCCGAAGTCGTGGCCGTAGGTCTCCATGTGGTCGGCATCGATGTTGGTGATCACCGCGAGTATCGGTTGCAGGTAGAGGAACGAGGCATCGGACTCGTCGGCTTCCGCCACGATGAACTCGCCGGTACCCAGTTTCGCGTTGGTGCCGCTGCTGTTGAGCTTGCCGCCGATCACGAAGGTCGGGTCGAAACCGCCTTTGGCGAGGATGCTGGAGACCAGCGAAGTGGTGGTGGTCTTGCCGTGCGTGCCGGCGATGGCGATGCCCTGGCGCAGCCGCATCAGCTCCGCCAGCATCATCGCGCGCGGCACCACCGGGATGCGGCGCTCGCGCGCTGCGACCACTTCCGGATTGTCCTGCGCGACGGCGGTCGAGACCACCACCGCATCGACCTTGCCGAGATGCTCGGCGGCATGGCCGAGATGCACCGTCGCGCCGAGTTCGCGCAGGCGGTGCGTGGCGGTGTTCTCGCCGAGGTCGGAGCCGCTCACCTGGAAACCGAGGTTGAGCAGCACCTCGGCGATGCCGTTCATGCCGGAACCGCCGATACCGACGAAATGGATGTTTTTGACTTTATGTTTCATATCTCAGCCAGTTCCGCGCAAACTTGCGCGACTTGTTGTGCCGCATCCGGCTTGGCCAGCGCGCGCGCGGCCTGCGCCATCGCCGACAATTTTTCGCGGGTGAACCCGCCCAGCAGCTGCGCCAGCTTCTGCGCGCTCAATTCGTTCTGCGGCAGCAGCACCGCCGCGCCGTGCTCCGACAGGAAGCGCGCGTTGTGCGTCTGGTGGTCGTCCACCGCGAACGGGAACGGCACCAGCACGCTGGCCACGCCCGCCGCCGCGAGTTCCGCCACGGTCAGCGCGCCGGCGCGGCAGATCACCACGTCGGCGTTCGCATAGCAGCCCGCCATATCGTCGAGGAAGGGACGAATATCGGCCTGCACCCCGGCTTGCCGGTACAGCTCCTGTACCGCCTCGAAATGCTGCTTGCCGGTCTGGTGAATCACCTGCGGGCAAGACTCTTCCGGCAGCTGCGCCAGCGCTTGCGGCAGCGCCTCGTTGAGCGCCTTGGCACCCAGACTGCCGCCCACCACCAGCAGGTTCAGCCTGCCGCTGCGCCCGGCATAACGCTGCGCGGGTTCCGGCAGGGCCGCGATCTCCGCGCGCACCGGATTGCCGCACCACTGCGCGCCCTTCAGCACATCCGGAAAACCGCTCAATACCCTCTTCGCCAGATGCGCCAGCACCTTGTTACTCAGCCCGGCGATGGAGTTCTGCTCGTGAATCACCAGCGGGCGATTGAGCAGCGAGGCCATCATCCCGCCGGGGAAGGTGATGTAGCCGCCCATGCCCAGCACCACATCGGGGCGGTGGCGCAGCAACGCCGCCATGCTCTGCGCGAACGCGCGCAACAGCGTGAGTGGCAGCAGCAGCTTGCGCACAAGCCCCTTGCCGCGCAGGCCGGAGAAGTTCACCCAAGCCATCTCGTAACCGTGTTTCGGCACCAGCTCCGCCTCCATGCTGCCCGGCACGCCCAGCCACACCACGCGCCAGCCCTGTTCGCGCAGCACCTCGGCGACCGCCAGCCCCGGCATGATGTGTCCGCCGGTGCCGCCTGCCATGATCAGGATCGAACGTCCGCTCATACCGGCAACCCCCGCGCGACACGCCTGTTCTCGTAATCGACCCGCAACAGCACCGCCGCCGCGATGCAGTTCACCACCACGCCGCTGCCGCCGAAGCTCAGGAACGGCAGGGTCAGCCCCTTGGTCGGCAGCACGCCCATGTTCACGCCGATGTTGATCATCGCCTGCACCCCGAGCCACACGCCGATGCCCTGCGCGACCAGCGCCGAGTAACTGCGTTCGAGGAACGCCGCATGGCGCCCGATCTGGAAGGCGCGGATCACGAATAGCGCAAACAGCACGATCACCGCCGCGACGCCGGCCAGCCCGAGTTCCTCGGCGATCACCGCCATCAGGAAGTCGGTATGCGCCTCCGGCAGGTAGAACAGCTTCTCCACGCTGGCGCCCAGCCCCACGCCGAACCACTCGCCGCGCCCGAACGCGATCAGCGCATGGCTCAACTGGTAGCCCTTGCCGAACGGATCGGACCACGGGTCCATGAAGCCGATGACGCGCTGCATGCGGTAGGGCGAGGACAGGATCAGCGCGGCGAACGCCAGCGGCAGCGCCACACTCAGCATGGCGAACACCTTGAGGTTGAAGCCGCCCAGCCACAGCGTCCCCATGGCGATGGCGCAGATCACCACGAACGCGCCCATATCCGGTTCGAGCAGCAGCAGGCTGCCGACCAGCGCCATCACCGCGAACATCGGCAGGAAGGCCTGGCTGAACGATTCGCCGACCCCGCCCTTGCGCACCGTGTAATCGGCGGCGTACATCACCGCGAACAGTTTCATCAGTTCGGAGGGTTGCAGGTTGATGACGAACAGCGACAGCCAGCGGCGGCTGCCGTTGACTTCGCGCCCGATGCCGGGGATCAGCACCAGCAGCAGCAACAGCACGCCGAACATGAACAGCCAGGGCGCATAGGACTGCCACACCTGCACCGGCACCTGGAAGGCGGTCACGCCGGCCAGCAACCCCACGGCGATGAAGATGCCGTGGCGCATCAGGTAATAGCCCGGCTGGTAGCCAGTGAACCGGCCCGCCTCCGCCGTGGCGATTGAGGCGGAATACACCATCACCAGCCCGAGCGCGAGCAGGCCGGCCAGCGCCCACAGCAGCAATTCGTCGAATTGCGCCTGCGGCGGGCGGGTATGGGTCCTGACCAGCGCGACCATCAGACACGCTCCTTGTGCAAGGCATCGACCGCCGCGACGAAGGCTTCGGCGCGATGCGCGTAATTGCGGAACATGTCGAAGCTGGCGCAGGCCGGCGACAGCAGCACCGCATCGCCGGGCTGCGCGCTCGCTGCGGCGATGCGCACTGCCTCGTCCATGTCGCGCGCCCTCAGCAGCGGCTTGCCGCAACCCGCGATGGCCGCCTCGATCAGCGGCGCATCGCGCCCGATCAGCACGACCGCGCGCGCATACTGCGCCACGGCATCTTGCAGCGGCGTGAAATCCTGCCCCTTGCCTTCGCCGCCCGCGATAAGCACCGCCTTGCGCCCCAGCCCTTGCAGCGCGGCCACGGTCGCGCCGACGTTGGTGCCCTTGGAGTCGTCGTAATAGACGACCTCATCCACTTCGGCGATCTTTTCCACGCGATGCGGCAAACCCTTGAAGCTGCGCAACCCGGCGATCAGCTTATGCATCGGTAAGCCGATCGCACGGCACAGCGCCAGCGCGGACAACGCATTGGCGGCATTGTGCAATCCGCTCACCTGCAGCTCTTCGGTCTTCAGCAATCTCTCGCTGCCCTGCACCAGCCAGATCGCACCAGCATGGCGCTCGATGCCGAAATCTCCGGTGGTCTCGTTCAGGTCATGTTCGACACCGGCCCACTCTGCCGAGATCGGCAGACCGGGAGGTGTCAGTCCGAACGTCACCAGCTTGCGTCCCGGCTGAGCCATGCCCATGCTGCGCGCATCGTCGCGGTTCAGCACCTGCACACCATTGCCGGTGAAGATGCGCGCCTTGGCCGCCGCGTATGCGTCCATGCCTGCATAGCGGTCGAGATGATCCTCGCTGACGTTCAGCACCGTCGCGGCATCGGCGTTCAGGCTGGAAGTCGTTTCCAGCTGGAAGCTGGACAGCTCCAGCACCCATATCTCGGGTTGCCGCGCGCCGCGCGCCAGCACTGCATCCAGCACCGCCGGTGAGATGTTGCCCGCTGCCACCGCATCCTTGCCCGCGGCACGGCACAGATGCTCGACCATCGCGGTGACCGTGGTCTTGCCGTTCGACCCGGTGATGGCGAGAATCTTGGTCGTAAGACGTAAGTCGGAAATTGTGAGTTGCTGCGTGAAAAGTTCGATGTCACCGACGACGGGGATTCCGCGCGCGATAGCGCGCTGCACAAACGGGTCGGCCAGCGGCACACCGGGACTGATGGCGATGAGCTCCACACCTTGCAGCAGACTGTCGTCGAACGCGCCGCAATACACCTCGGCCTGCGGCAGTTCGCTGCGCAGGGTGGCGATACCGGTCGGTTCGGTGCGGCTGTCGGCGACGCGCACGCGCGCGCCCTGCGCGCTCAACCAGCGCGCGAGCGACAACCCGGTCTCACCGAGACCGAGGATCAAAACCGATTTGTCAGCCCACTTGTTCAATGCATCTCCTTGGAACCAGTCGTTAGTCATTAGTTGGTTTTGTCGCCGCTACGCGGCGGTTTCTAACTAGCGACTAACGTCTAACGACTGCTTTATCTCAACTTCAACGTCGCCAACCCGATCAACACCAGCATCATGGTGATGATCCAGAACCGCACCACCACCTGCGTTTCCTTCCAGCCCTTCTGTTCGAAGTGATGGTGCAGCGGCGCCATCAGCAGGATGCGCTGGCCGGTGCCGTAGCGACGCTTGGTGTATTTGAACCAGGACACCTGCAACATCACCGATACCGCCTCGACCACGAACACGCCGCCCATGATGAACAGCACCAGCTCCTGCCGGACGATCACCGCTACCGCGCCCAGCGCCGCACCCAGCGCCAGCGCGCCGACATCTCCCATGAACACTTCCGCCGGATAGGCGTTGAACCACAAGAAGGCCAGCCCCGCGCCCGAGATCGCCGCGCAGAACACCGCCAGTTCGCCCGCGCCGGGGATGGAAGGCTCGCCCAGATATTTGGAGAATTCGGCATGGCCCGCGACATAGGCGAAGATCGCCAGCGCCGCCGCCACCATCACCGTCGGCATGATGGCGAGACCGTCGAGGCCGTCGGTGAGGTTCACCGCATTGCTGCTGCCGACGATGACCAGATAGACAAGCAATATGAAACCGAACATGCCGAGCGGGAGCACCAGATGCTTGAAGAACGGCACGATGAGCTCGGTCTGCGCGGGCAGCGTCGCGTGGTTCCACAGATAGATGCCGACCGCCAGCGCGATCAGCGATTGCCAGAACATCTTGCTGCGCGCCGACAACCCGTCCGGATTGCGGTGAACGACTTTGCGGTAATCGTCCACCCAGCCGATCGCACCCACGCCGAGCGTGGTGAACAGCACCACCCAGATATAGGCATTGGAAAGATCGCCCCACAGCAGCGTGGTGATGGCCACCGACGCCAGGATCAAAGCGCCGCCCATGGTCGGCGTGCCCGCCTTGACCAGATGCGTCTGCGGCCCGTCGCTGCGCACCGACTGGCCGATCTTCAGCGCGGTGAGCTTGCGGATCATCCACGGCCCCAGCATGAAGGAGATGATCAGCGCCGTCATCGCCGCCAGCACCGCGCGCAGCGTGATGTAGTTGAACACGCTGAAGGTGCGGATGTCTTCGGCCAGCCATTGCGCCAGTTCAAGCAGCATGTTTCTCTCCTGCCAGATATTCCACCACCCGCTCCATCTTCATGAAGCGCGAACCCTTGACCAGCAGTGTGGTGTTGGCGTCCAGCTCCTGTTCCAGCGCAGCCAACAGATCCCCGATGCGCTCGAAGTGGCGCGCGGCGGCGCCGAATTCGCGCACCGTGTTGCGGGTCAATTCGCCCAGCGCATACAGCTTGTCAATCCCGGCGCGCTTTGCTTCGCTGCCGGTTTCGGCATGCAGTGCTGCCGCGTCGTCGCCCAGCTCGCCCATGTCGCCCATCACCAGCACACGCTTGCCGCCGGCTTGCGCCAGTACGTCGATTGCGGCGCGCATCGAGGCGGGATTGGCGTTGTAGGTATCGTCGATCAGCACCGCGCCCTGCCGCGCCACCTTGCGCTGCAAGCGCCCGGCCACGCCGCCAAAGCGCTGCAAACCGGCGACGATGGTCTCCAGCGGCACGCTCAATGCGACCGCAGCAGCGATCGCCGCCAGTGCATTGCGCGCGTTATGCGCGCCCGGCACCTGCAATTCGACCGTGAATTCGCCCTGCGGCGTCTGCGCGCTCAACTGCAGGCCGTTGCCGTGCGGCAGCCAGTGCCCGCAGACATCGGCCGGCTGGTCGAGCGCGAACTCGAGCAGCGGGCGCGTGCCCGCCAGCGCGCGCCACAACGGCGCGTTGGCATCATCGGCATTGATCACCGCCATGCCGTGCTCCGCCATGCCGGCGAAGATCTCGCCCTTGGCGCGCGCCACCGCCTCCACCGAGCCCAGCCCTTCCAGATGCGCGCCGCTGGCATTGGTGATCAGCGCCACGTCGGGGCTGGCGATGCGTGTCAGGTAATCGATCTCGCCGGGATGGTTCATGCCCATCTCGATCACCGCGTAGCGATGCTGAGCATCCAGTTGCAACAGAGTGAGCGGCATGCCGATGTCGTTGTTGAGGTTGCCGCGCGTGGCGAGCACACCCTCGTCACCTCCCGCAGCTTCGCGCAGGATCGCGGCGAGCATCTCCTTCACCGTGGTCTTGCCGTTGCTGCCGGTAATCGCCGCCAGCGGAATGTCGAACTGTTTGCGCCACCAGGCGGCGAGCCGCCCCAGCGCGAGGCGCGTGTCCGGCACCACCAGCAGCGGGATAGTCGCGCTTGCGGCGTGCGCGGCACGCTCCTCGACCAGCGCAGCGGCGGCGCCGGCCGCTGCCGCCTGTACGACGAACTCGCAACCATCGAAGTTCTCGCCGCGCAAAGCGACGAACAGATCGCCCGACCGCAGCTTGCGCGTATCGCTGGATACGCCCTCAACGCGCACGTCCGTGCCGATCATGCCGACATCGAGCGCCCTGGCGGCCTGCGACAGCAGCATCATGCCGGTTCCCTCCATGTTGCCAGCGCCTGCGCGGCGACGTCCGCATCGCGGAACGGGTGTCGCACAGCGCCGATCTCCTGATAATCCTCATGCCCCTTGCCGGCCACCAGCACGGTGTCGTCCTGCCGCGCCATGCCGATGGCGCGCGCGATGGCGGCGGCGCGTTCGGCGACGATCTCGCGGCTGCCCGCGTCCATGCCGCCGACGATCTCGTCGATGATGTGCTGCGGATCTTCGCTGCGCGGGTTGTCGCTGGTGACGATGCAATGGTCGGCGAAGCGCCCGGCGACGCGACCCATCATCGGGCGCTTGCCGCGATCGCGCTCGCCGCCGCAGCCGAACACGCAAATAACCCTGCTGCTCGCACCACCCACTTCGCGCAGGGTGAGCAGCACGTTCTCCAGCGCGTCCGGCGTGTGCGCGTAATCGACGATCACCGTCGGCTGCCCCGCGCCGCCCAGCCGCTGCATGCGTCCGGCGACCGCCTGCACCTTGCCGAGCGAGCCCGCCGCCGCTTCCAGCGCGATGTCGCCCGCCAGCAGCACCGCCAGCGCGCCGAGCAGATTGGCCGCATTGAAGCGCCCGACCAGCGCACTGTCGATGCGCGCGCCGCCCCAGCTCGAATGGATATTCAGGCTCAGTCCGCGCGCGCTCATGCCGGCCAGGTGACCATAGACCATGCGGATGCCGAGGCGCTCCGCCAGTTGCAGCGCCGCGTCGCTCATGCCGTAGCCGATCACTTCAGGAGTTGTATATCCGCGTAGCGGCTCGTTTGCCCCCTCGCCCGCTTGCGGGACGTAGGCGGGGTTGCGGGAAGTGCGCTTCCCGCCGCCGGAGTCGGCTGGCTGTGCAAAGCCAGCCGTGGGGCGCAGAGCGAGGTTGGGGAGAGGGGAAGGGGATGCGCTCCCTTGAACCAGTTGCTCTGCCAGCTCCACGCCGAAGACATCGTCGAGATTCAATACCACACAGCGCAGGCTGTCCCAGTCGAACAGCTTGCGCTTGCTCGCCGCATAACGCTCCATGTCGCCGTGGTAATCGAGATGGTCGCGGCTCAGGTTGGTCAGCAGCGCCACGTCGAACCGCACGCCGTTCACCCTGCCCTGCGCCAGCGCGTGCGAGGACACCTCCATCGCCACCGCGCTTGCGCCTTCGCGCAGATAGTCGGCGCACAGCCCGTGTACACGGATCGCATCCGGCGTGGTGTTGGCGCCGGGTTCGAGCTTTCCGGCGAAACCGTTGCCCAGCGTGCCGATCAGCGCGCACTTCCTGCCCGCGTCGTTCAGCGCATGCGCGATCCAATGACCGGTGGAAGTCTTGCCGTTGGTGCCGGTCACGCCGACCAGCCACAGCTTTTCCGTCGGCATGCCGTACACCGCATGCGCCAGCCAACCGGCCTTGTGGCGCAGATCGGCGATGGCAAGATTGGGTATCTGCCAGACATCGTTCCAGGTGAAATCGTGCGATTCCCAGATCACCGCATTCGCGCCCTGCGCGATCGCCTGCGCGATGAATTGCCGCCCGTCGAGCTTTTCGCCGGGACAGGCGACGAAGGTATCGCCGGGCTGCACCGCGCGGCTGTCGGTCACCAGCCGCGTCACCGGCACGCCGAGCTGTTCCAGTCGCTCAAGAGGAAAAGTCATACCTCCTCCTTCACGATCTCGTCGGGCGGCGCGATGACATTGTCCAGCGGCGCATCGTGCGGCACGTCGAGCGCCTGCAATGCCGCGCCGGTCACCTTGCTGAACACCGGCGCGGCCACCAGCCCGCCGTAATACTTGCCGTTGTCCGGCTCGTCTATCATCACCGCCACCACCAGACGCGGGTTCGATGCCGGCGCGAGACCGACGAACGACGAGACATAGCGGTTGACGTAGCGCCCGTTCTCCAGCTTGTGCGCGGTGCCGGTCTTGCCCGCCACGCGATAGCCCGCCACCTGCGCCAGCGGTGCGGTGCCACCCGGCTGCACCACCAGCTCCATCATGTCGCGCAGGCTGCGCGCAGTGCGTCCAGAGAATACCTTGCGCCCGATCTGCGGCGCATCCAGCTTGAGCAGCGAGACCGGTTTCAGCTCGCCATCATTGGCGAACACGGTGTAGGCGCGCGCCAGCTGCAGCAGGTTGACCGACATGCCGTGGCCATAGGAGATGGTGGCCTGCTCGATGGGACGCCAGCTCTTCGGGTCGCGCAATTTGCCGGATGCCTCCCCGGGGAAACCGCTGCCGCTCTGCGCACCGAAGCCGCTGTCCGACAGGCTCTGCCACAATGTCTGCGGTTCCAGCGACAAGGCCATCTTGGCCGCGCCGACGTTGCTGGATTTCTGGATCACCTGCGCCACGGTCAGCGACTCATCCGGATGCGAGTCGTGGATGGTGCGGTTGCCCACCTTGAACTTGCCCTTCTCGGTATTGATGAGCGTATCGGGGCGCACCTTGCCATGTTCGAGGGCGGTCGCCACGGTGAACGGCTTCATGGTCGAGCCCGGCTCGAATAGGTCGGCGATGGCGCGGTTGCGCATCGCCTTCGGATTGATGCGGTTGCGGTTGTTGGGGTTGTAGGCCGGATAGTTGGCGAGCGCCAGCACTTCTCCACTCTTCGCGTCCAGCACCACCACCGCGCCCGCCTTGGCATGGTGCAGCCGGACGGCGTCTTCCAGCTCACGGTAGGCGAGATGCTGCACCTTGCTGTCCAGGCTGAGCACGATGTCGCTGCCTGGCTTGGGCGCGAGCAGGCTGCCGGCGTCCTCGACGATGCGACCGCGCCTGTCCTTGATGACGCGCTGGCTGCCGGCCTTGCCTGCGAGCCGTTCCTGCAACGCCAGCTCCAGCCCTTCCTGGCCATTGTCGTCCTGGCCGGTGAAACCGAGCATCTGCGCGGCCTCCTCGCCCAGCGGGTAATAGCGGCGGTATTCGCGCTGCAATGAGACACCGGGGAGATTGAGCGCCATCACCTGTTGCGCATGGTTGGGCGGCAACTGACGCTTGAGATAGACGAAATCGCGCGTGTCGTCGGAAAGGCGGCCCTTCAGTTCCGCCGTACCCATGCCGAGCAGGTGCGCCAGCTGCATCAACTGCCGGTTGTCCGCCTCCACGTCCGCCGGACTCGCCCATACGGATTCGACCGGGGTGCTGACGGCGAGCGCCTCGCCGTTGCGGTCGGAGATCATGCCACGGTGTGCGCTCATCTCGATCACGCGGCTATAGCGCTGGCTGCCCTTCTCCTGCAGGAAGTCGTTGTTGATCCCCTGCAGGTACACCCCCCGCCCCAGCAATCCCGCCAGCCCCGCCAGCAGCAGCACGAATAACACGGTGGCGCGCCATCCGGGCAATTTCGCCGGAATGACTGCATTTGCGCTGGCCGCATGATTCATGGTTTTCCGTTTGTCTGTCTGTCAGGCTCTGCCCGTATGAATCTGATCTGCCCGCTCTGCGGAAACTGCATCTGCAACTGCCGCACCGCGATCTTCTCCACGCGCGCCGGCGCGGCCAGGGTGCTCTGTTCCAGCTGCAACTGCCCCCACTCCACTTCCATCTGCTGCGCGCGTTCCTTCTCTTTCTGCAGCTCGATGAACAGCTTGCGCGCCTTGTGCTGCGAAGTGACCACGCTCAGCGCGCACATCACCACCGCCGCCAGCAGCAGCACGTTCAGCCCGTTACTGCCAGGCGACATCGCTGCGCTCCGCCACGCGCATCACCGCGCTGCGCGCTCGCGGGTTGGCGCTCACCTCCGCCGCGCTCGCGCGCACCGCACGGCCGATCAGCCGCAGCTTGCCCTGCGGCACTTCGCTGGCGCGGATCGGCACGTTGCGCGGTAGCTTGTCGCCTTGCGCCATGTCGCGCATGAAATGCTTGACCATGCGATCCTCCAGCGAATGAAACCCGATCACCACGAGACGCCCGCCGCCGGCCAGATGCTTCACGCACTCTGGCAGCACCCGCGCAAGCTCTTCGAGCTCCCCGTTGAGATAAATCCGTATAGCCTGAAACGTGCGTGTCGCCGGGTTCTGCCCGGCTTCGCGGGTACGTACCGCTTTGCCAACCAGCTCGACGAGCTGCCGCGTAGTGCGGATGGGTTCGATTGCGCGCGCAACAACAATCGCCCTTGCAACCTGCTTAGCAAACCGTTCTTCGCCGTATTCACGTATCACCTCCGCTAGCAAACCTTCATCCGCCGTCGCCAGCCATTCGGCCGCCGTCATCCCGCTGCTGGTATCCATGCGCATGTCCAGCGGCGCATCGAAGCGGAAACTGAATCCCCGCTCCGCATCGTCCAGTTGCGGCGACGACACCCCCAGATCCAGCAGGATGCCGTCCACCTTGTCCGCGCCCTGTTCGCGCAACACCTCGCCCAGATGCGCGAAGCCGCGATGCACCATGCAGAAACGCGCATCGCGCCATTGCCTGCCCGCCGCCACCGCTGCCGGATCCTTGTCCAGCGCAATCAGCCTGCCGCTCGCCCCGAGCCGCTCCAGGATCAGCCGGCTGTGACCGCCGCGCCCGAAGGTGCCGTCCACATAGATGCCGTCCGGCCTGATCGCGAGCGCTTCGACAGCTTCTTCCAGTAAAACGGTGGTGTGGAGCAGCGGCTCATCGCTCACAGAGAAAAGCCTTCAAGCTCGGGCGGCAGATCGCCTTCCATGAACGACAGCGCGGCATCCTGCTGCGCCTGCCACTTCGCCTCATCCCACAGTTCGAATTTATTGCCCTGCCCGACCAGCATCACGCGCTTGTCCAGCGCGGCGTAGCTGCGCAAGGCGGGAGAGATCAGCACGCGCCCGGCGCCATCCATCACCACATCCTCGGCATAACCGATCAGGCGGCGCTGCAAGGCGCGGATCTTCGGATTGAGCGCGGAGAGCTTGAGCAGCTTGTCGCGGATGGGTTGCCACTCCGGCTGCGGATAGACCAGCAGGCAACCGTCGGCATCGGCGGTCAGCACCAACTGACCCGCGTAAGCGCTCAGCAGCATGTCGCGATACCTGCTCGGTATCGCAAGCCTGCCTTTGCTATCCAGATTGAGTTGCGCCGCCCCTTGGAACATCCCCTTATCCCCACTTTTACCCACTTTTTACCACTTAGGCCCACTATATTGAAAAAAAACCAGCCAGTCAAGCAAAGAAATGGGATTTTTCTTTTTGGGACAATGAGTTAGCGCTGATACTTAATGAAATGTAAATATGCTTAAAAAGCAATGAATTGCACGAACAAGCTAAAGTTGTTTGTAATTGAAAGCGCGGAACACCCCGGATGAACCGCCGATATTCGCCGCTCCGGTTCGGGTAGATGGCACATCGTGCCTGCGCGCGTGCCGTGCATAAATAATTATTCGGCTACCGAGTGCCCATTTTTTTCAACAGGTGAATGCCCCGGCGGCTTTTGCATAATCCGGTTCTGTTGCGTATATTCATGCGCGATGAAATGGCGGCCTTGCACATAATCCGCGCATCCCTGACTAAACGACTGGAGATAAAGATGCCCCGGAAACTCACCATAGCGAAGCGCCTTGCCCTGGGGTTCGGGCTCTTTTTCATCCTGGTTCTCGTTTCCGCATTGCTCGGGCTGAACCGGCTCGGTTCCGTGAACGAGACGCTCAACCGCATCGTCGAGAAGGACTGGAAGAAGACCGTTCTGGCCAACGATGCCATCGATCTGATGAACGCCAATGCGCGCGAGACCTTTCTACTTTTTCACGTGACCGATCATGCTCCGGTGAAACAGCGGATCGCGGCCAACGTGCAGACCATCACGCAGAAGCTCGACGAACTGGAAAAATTGCTCTACCTGCCGGAAGGCAAGGCCATGCTCGCCGAGGTGCGCGAGAAGCGAAAATCCTATGTGGGCTCGTTCCAGAATGTCGCCAAGCTGCTCGATACGGGCAGCGAGCCGGACCGTGCCGAAGCGTCCAGGCTCATGGCCGCCGAAGTCACTCCCGCGCTCAATGCGCTGCTGACCTCGGTAAACAAGCTGATCCAATTGCAGGGCAGCATCCTCGAGAAGACCGGGGAAGACGCGCATGCCGCCTATGCACAGGCCCGCATCGCGATCATCCTTTTCCAGGTGCTGGCGGCAGCTCTCGCCTTCGCCTGCGCCACCTGGATCATCCGCTCCGTCACGCGCCCCATCGGCGGCGAACCGGACGAGGCGTGCGCGGTATTCGAGAAGATCGCGGCAGGCGATCTCACCGCAGAAATTCCGGTGAAGCGGAATGACACCACCAGCCTGATGGCGGCGGCGCAGAAGATGCGGCACAACCTGCACCAGATGGTGGCCGAACTCAAGCGCAACGCGGAGGGTGTCGCCTCCGCCGCAGAGCAGCTTGCGACATCATCGGAACAGATCGCCAGGAGCTCGTCGCACCAGAGCGACGCTGCCTCCAGCATGGCGGCAGCCGTGGAAGAAATGACGGTCAGCATCAACCATGTTTCCGACAGTGCCGGCGAGGCGCGCCAGGTCACCACGGAGACCGGCGAGCTGTCGGTGAACGGCAACCGCATCATTCAGGAAACCGTTGCCGAGATGCAGACGATCTCGCAGACGGTCGGCGAGGCCGCACGGACCATCCAGGCCGTCGGCGAAAACTCGGAAAGGATCTCCGCCATCGTCCAGGTCATCAAGGAGGTTGCCGACCAGACCAACCTGCTGGCGCTGAACGCCGCCATCGAGGCAGCGCGCGCCGGCGAACAAGGCAGGGGCTTCGCCGTAGTGGCCGACGAAGTGAGGAAGCTCGCCGAACGCACCGCCCAGGCGACGACAGAGATCAGCTCCATGATCGGCGCGGTACAGGAGAGTGCACAGACGGCGGTAGGCACGATGCAGCAGGCGGTTGCGCGCGTCGAACAAGGCGTCGTCAAAGCGGGGCAAGCCGGTGAATCCATGACCGGCATCAGCGAAGGGGCACAACGCGTGACCTCTGCGGTGAACGACATTTCCAACGCCCTCAAGGAACAGGGCGCGGCAAGCAACGAGATCGCCGCCAACGTGAACAAGATCGCGCAGATGACCGAGGAAAACAGCGTAGCCACGCAGGAAGCATCCGACACCGCCAGACAGTTGAAATCGCTTGCAGCCGCCACCCACGTAGCGGTAGACCGCTTCCGCGTGTAACCCCCGCCGACAGGCGACCCGCGCATGGGCGATGACGCTCGTCGCGCAGGCTTCAAACCATAAACGAAGCCCCCTTTTGCTCCGGCATATTGCCCCTGTTGCCGGATTGGGATAAGGTATGCGCAACCCTTGCGGAAGCAAGGGAAACCCGGATGGGGCAGCGCCATACAGCTGCAACGCATGGTTTGACCGGCTCCGCCTCCGGGTTTGGCGGGGTTTCGGCACAACATCTTTTCAGGGGAGTCATATGAAATCAGGAATATTGCTGTGCGGCGTTCTGTTGGCCGCCGCATCTTTCAATGCATCGGCCGAGAACGCTTCGCTCACGACCGCACAAGACGCCATCAAGGCGGCGGGCTCAAAAGAAGTGAGCTTCAAGAACGACATCCAGCCCATACTGCATGACCACTGCGTCAGCTGCCACTCCCCGGGCGGGAAGGGCACGATGAAGAGCGGCCTGGATTTGACATCCTATGAAACACTGATGAAAGGCACCGTGTTCGGGCCGGTCGTGATCCCCGGCGATAGCGCCTCCAGCACGTTCACCAAACTGCTGACCGGCACCAACAAGGGTCTGAAGATGCCCGCCGGTTTGAACGCCTCGGGCACGCTGGATCGCCAATACATCCTGTTGATGAGAAACTGGGTCAAACAGGGCGCCAAGAACAACTGACCGGCAGCAGCGGCGAATATCGGCCTCACGCTATTCGCCCGCCTGCAACCCGATGGGAACCTGTTTCGCATTACCCTGAACAGGATGTGAATGCAAAAGACATGATGCTTGCCCGTTCGCTCCGCCTCCCTTCGAATCCGCCCGCATGAACCGCGCCCGCCTGCTTGCCGGACTCGGCGCAATAGTCCTCGCCGCGCTCGTCCTGTCCGGCATCGCCCCCTACGACCACCTCACTTGGCTGCTCGAAGTCGCGCCGGTGCTCATCGCCGCACCCCTGCTCGCGACAACCTGGCGCCGCTTCCCGCTCACCACGCTGCTCTACGTCCTGATCGCGCTCCACGCGCTGGTGCTCATCTATGGCGGCGCATACACCTATGCGCGCGTCCCGCTCGGTTTCTGGATGCAGGACCTGTTCGACCTCGGCCGCAATCCCTACGACAAGATCGGTCACTTCATGCAGGGCTTCGCCCCCGCCCTCATCGCCCGCGAGATCCTGCTGCGCGGCGGCTTCGTCAGCGGACGGCGCATGGCCGCGTTCCTGTGCGTCTGCGTCGCGCTCGCCATCAGCGCCGCCTATGAAATGGTCGAATGGTGGGTCGCGCTCGCCATCGAACAGGGCGCCCACGAATTCCTCGGCACCCAGGGCGATGTCTGGGACACGCAGGCGGACATGTTCTGGGCGCTCGTCGGCGCAGCCCTCGCGCTCGCGACCCTGTCGCGGATGCAGGACCGGCAGATGAATGCACTGCGCAACGAACAGCGGGGGTGAAATGCAAAATCACGATATGGGTTTGATACCCTTGACCGCGATGCGAGGACGATGACGCCCATCCACGCCCGGCTCTTCCTCGCCTTCGGCGCCTTGTCCGCCGCTGCCGCCGTCATTCTCGGCGCGGTGGCGGCCCATCTGCCGGATGTCGCACCGGCGGCGCAGCCCATGTTCCAGACGGCGCTGCAACTCCATATGTTCCATGCGCTCGGGCTGCTCGCCACCGGTCTCGCCGCCGCCCGCCTGCCCGCCTCGCGCTGGGTGATGGCGGCGGGCGGCCTGATGATGCTCGGCACCCTGTTGTTCAGCGGCAACCTCTACCTGCGCAGCATGGCCGGCATCGACGCCTTCCGCTTCGTCACACCTTGGGGCGGTGGCGCATGGATACTCGCATGGCTGGCGCTGGCCATCGGCATCATGAAAGCGGGGAAAAGTGAAACAACGGCGGACGCCGCGGTTCCTGAAAGAAGTGAAGCTGGCCGGTAAGCCGGGTTCTGTCGTGGACAGTCATTCCTCTAGGCGTTTCGTTACCTGACGCTCGAGCGACCTACCCGCTGACGACGCGAGCAACGTCATGGTCAGCCTATTTGGTCTTGCTCCGGATGGGGTTTACCCTGCCACTGATGTTGCCACCAGCGCGGTGAGCTCTTACCTCGCCATTTCACCCTTACCAATCTATCGAAACAAACTGGCGGTATATTTTCTGTGGCACTTTCCATCGCCTCGCGGCGTCCGGTCGTTAACCGGCATCCTGCTCTGCGGAGCCCGGACTTTCCTCTCCGCCCTTGCGGACGCAGCGACTGTCTGGCCAGCTTCGGTGTGAAGTTTAGCACGTTGAGTTTGACGAACGCCCGGGAACCCGGACTTCGGCATCAGTTAAAGCGGGGCTCGCTGCCTTTGGGGAACAGCACCCACATCTGCCCGCTCTGTTTCATGCGCCCTGCCTGCATGCCGGCCTGTTCGCCGAAACCCCAGAAAAAATCCGCGCGCACCGCCCCCTTGATCGCACCGCCGGTATCCTGCGCCAGCATCAGGCGGTTGAGCGGTTCGCCGCTGTTCGGGAAGGTGGTGGCGAGGAGCACCGGCGCGCCGAGCGGGATGGTGCGCGGATCCACCGCGATGCTGTAGCCTTCCGTCAGCGGCACGCCCAGCGCGCCGAGCGGCGCGGACAGGCCATCCGGCAATTCGCGGAAGAATACGTAGCTGGGATTCTGCGCCAGCAACGCGCCGAGTTTCTCCGGGTTGCGCTGCGCCCAATCCTTGATGCCCTGCATCGAGGCTTCCTCGAGCTTCAGCTCGCCCATCTCCACCAGCTTCCTGCCGATGGAAACATAGGGATGGCCGTTCTGTTCGGCATAACCGACCTTTACCAGCGAGCCGTCCGGCAGCTCGATGCGCCCGGAGCCCTGCACCTGCAGGAAGAACAGTTCCACCGCATCACCCACCCAGAACAGTTCGCGTCCCTGCAACGGCGCCTTCCCGTCGTCGATCCCGGCGCGGTCGTAATAGGGCACGATGCGCTTGCCCTGCAACCGTCCGCGCAGACGCAGGTCTTTCAGTTGCGGATAGATTTCGCCCAGGTCAACGGTCAGCAGGTCGTCCGGGACGGCATACAGCGGATAGCGGAAATGTTTCGTCCGGGTGCGGCTACCGTGCAGTTTCGGCTCGTAGTAGCCGGTGACCAGCCCCTGCGGGGAGCCATCCGGGTTGAACACCTGCCAGGGCGTGAAACCCTCTTCGAAGAAACTGCGCAACGCCGCATTGTCCGGCTGCGCCAGCCCGCTGGCGCGTGCACAGGCATCCTGCCAGCCCGGCTTGTTCTTCAGCGCGCGGCAGCTTTGCAGGAATGCCGCCCAGCTACCCTGTAGATCCAGCGTCTGCCAATCCGGCAGCCTTTCCCAATCGCTGGGCGCAAAGGCGGGAGCCGGGACGATGGGTGGCTTGGGCGGCGCGGTGCAGGCGGCGAGAAAGAGCAGTGGCGCGAGCCATGCCATATAGAAGCGATTTTCACGCGGAGACGCGTGAAATGCTTTTGCTGCAAATTGCGGGAGGTTGGCCGTCAGGCTGCTAATGCAAAACACGCGGCACACTCAACACGAACTGCGGGATATCGACTTCGAACAGCGCACCGTCCTCGGCCTGCATCTGGTAGCTACCCTGCATCGTGCCGACCTGCGTGGTCAGCACCGTACCGCTGGTGTATTCGAAGCTCTGGCCCGGCGCGAGCAGCGGCTGCTCGCCCACCACGCCCTGTCCGCGCACTTCCTGGACATGGTGATGGGCGTCGGTGATGATCCAGTGGCGGCTGATGAGCCGGGCGGAGACGCCGCCGAGATTGACGATGTTGATGGTGTAGGAGAACACGAAACGGTTGCCCGCTTCATCGGACTGGTCCGGCAGATAATTCACCTGTGTCCGGATGATGAAACCATGGGGAACTTTATTTTCCATGCGCGGCATTTGAACCGATTTCCCGTCATGTCGCAAGCTGCAGCTCTGTATCCGGATCGTAAAAGTGCACCGTGTTGCGCCCGGCGGCCTTGGCCTGATACATGGCGATGTCGGCGCGCTTGAGAATGTCGTCACGGTTGGTCTCATGACTGGCGAACAGGACGATGCCGATGCTGGAGGTGCATTGGTGTTCGATCTCGGTGCTGCCATTTTCCGGCTGGAGCAGCCCCAGCCGGTAGGGTTCGAACAGGGCTTTGCGTATCTTTTCCGCCACCCCTGTCGCATGCGAGGCCGCAGCCTCCTCATCGGCATCCAGCTCTTTCAGCAGCACCACGAATTCGTCGCCGCCGAAGCGCGCCACGGTATCTTCCTCGCGCACGCAACCCGTGATGCGCCGCGCCGCCTCCATCAACAACAGGTCGCCGACGTCGTGGCCATGCGCGTCGTTGAGCGGCTTGAAGTTATCCAAGTCGAGGAACATCAGCGCGCCATAGCGGCCGCTGCGCTTGCCGATGGCCAGGGTCAGGGCAAGGCGGTCGATCAGCAACCTGCGGTTCGGCAGGTTGGTCAGCGGGTCATAGAACGCCATGTTCTTCAGGCTCTCCTCGGCGGCCTTGCGCGAGGTGATGTCCTGCTTCAGCGCCACGAAATGGGTGATCTCGCCATTGCCGTCACGCACCGGCGTGATAGTCATCTCCTCGTGGAACAGCGAACCATCCTTGCGCCGGTTGACCAACTCGCCGTGCCACACCTTGCCAGCCAGGATGGACTGCCACATGCCTTCATAGAAAGCCTCATCCTGATGGCCGGAATTGAGCAACTCGTTGCAAGAGTGGCCAATCACCTCGGCGACCGCATAGCCGGTCAATTCGCTGAAGGCATGGTTGGCCCACACGATGTGTCCCTCGCGACCGGTGATGATCATCGCGTTGGCAACGAAATTGAGGGCGGCATCGTGCAGGTGCAATGTCTCGGCGGTGCGCGTGCGCTCGATGGCCAGCGCGGCCAATGCGGCAGAAGCTTCGATCAGCGCGATCTCGTCGGGTTGCGGAGAGGCAGGTTGCCGGTGATAGATGGCGAAAGTGCCCAGCACGTGGCCATCGCAATCCTTGATCGGCTGCGACCAGCAGGATTGCAGCCCGGCGCGTTGCAGCAGGTCATGGAAGCCTTCCCAATAACGGTGGGTCTGGATGTTCTCGATCACCACGCGTTCGCCGCGCCAGGCCGCCGTGCCGCAGGAGCCCGCCCCCTCGCCGATGGCGACGCCGTCAACCGCCCGGTTGTAGAAGTCCGGCAGGCTGGGTGCCGCGCCGTGGCGCAGGTGCTTGCCATCCGCGTCGAGCAGCATGATGGAACACAGCATCCCGGGATGTTGCGCTTCGACCGCCCGCGCCAGCTTCTCCATGATGTCCGGCAACCCGGCATGCCGGGTGATCATGTCCAGCACGACATTATGGCCATACAGCTCGGCGCTGCGCAGCTTCAGCTGTGTCTCGCTTTCGTTCAGGCGGCGTTCGTTCTCGGCGCGCCGCTGCAGATGCCGGACCAGCGTATAAACCAGCACGGCAGCCAGCAGGCACAACAGCACGCCCAGCGTGCGCACGACATTCAGCGCCGCCGAACCGGCGCCCCATCCGGAACGCGGCATAGCGGCGATTTCCCAGCTTCCCCCGGGCAGGAAGACGGTGCGCAGGACGGGATTCGCGCCGAACATCTCCAGGCTGCCGTAGAAGGTTTCCCCGTCGCTGCCCTTGCCGTCGCGCCCGCGGATAGCGATGGCCGTGGTCGCCTCAAGCTCGCGCAAACCCGCATCGTCCAGCAAGCGGTCCAGCATCAGCGGCGAGGAAACCGAACCGATGAATTCCCGGCCATGCGCGGCTTGGCGAAACACCGGGGCGCGCACGATGACGCCCGTCCCGCCTTGCACCAGCGGCACGGGGCCGGCCATGAGCGGCGCTCCCGACTCCATCATCTGCTGGTAGACCGGCCACTGCGCGGGCACCGAGCGGTAGTCCAGCCCGACGGCCTTCTCGTTCCCTTCCAGCGGGTAGACATAGGCGATCACCGTGCCGTGCGACAGGCCGATGTTGCGTATGGCCGGATTGGACACCATGATCTCCCGCGACATCCTGAGAAATTCATCGTGCGTCAGATCCGGATGGATGGCATAGACCACCGCCATGCTGCGGGTGGCGGCGACAGCCACATTGATGCCGCCTTCCAGCTTGGCACGCAATGCGGAAACGCGCTCCATGACCTGAATGCGCTGTTCCTGCTCCACCCGCCGACGCTCGCTGGCATCGAGCGTCAGCATGACCGCGGACACGGTCAGGGCTGCCGCCAATGCGGCGAGTTTGGGAGTGATACGTTGCAAGAGCACGATAGTTCCGGGATGCGCAAACAAACGGCGCCCAGTCTACAATCAACCCCGCATGGCACGATATAGGCCAAAAGGCCTATATACTTTTCCCGATCGCCCCGAAAACCGCCTTGTGGCGATGACCCGGTTTGCGCCCCGACCGCCTCCGGCTGAGGCGTTCCGGGCGGCTCTGTGCTAATCTTCAGGGACATTTCTTCACGGACATTTTCCGGGTAGTGCCCTATGAACGGTTATTTGAAACGCATCCTTAATGCGCGCGTCTATGACGTCGCGGTCGAAACTCCGCTGGAAGCCGCGCCCAGCCTCTCCGCGCGCCTCGGCAACACGCTGCTGCTCAAGCGCGAGGACATGCAGCCGGTGTTCTCGTTCAAGCTGCGCGGGGCGTACAACAAGATGGCGCAGCTCACGCCGGAGCAGTTGAAACGCGGCGTCATCGCCGCTTCGGCGGGCAACCATGCGCAGGGCGTGGCGCTGTCCGCGCAGAAGCTCGGCTGCAAGGCGGTGATCGTGATGCCTTCCACCACGCCGCACATCAAGATAGACGCGGTGAAGAGCCGCGGCGCCAAAGTGGTGCTGCACGGCGACTCCTATTCCGACGCCTACCAGCACGCGCTCGAACTCGAACAGCAGGAAGGGCTGGTGTTCGTGCATCCCTACGACGACCCCGACGTGATCGCCGGGCAGGGCACCATCGGCATGGAGATCCTGCGCCAGCACACCCAGCCGATCCACGCCATCTTCTGTTCCATCGGCGGCGGCGGCCTGATCTCCGGCGTGGCCGCCTACGTCAAGCAGTTGCGCCCCGACATCAAGATCATCGGCGTGCAACCGGTGGATTCCGATGCCATGTACCGCTCCGTGAAGGCAAAGCGGCGGGTCACGCTCGACCATGTCGGCCTGTTCGCCGACGGCGTGGCGGTGAAACAGGGGGGGCAGGAGCCCTTCCGCCTGTGCCGCAAGCTGGTGGACGAGATCGTGCTGGTGGACACCGACGCCACCTGCGCCGCGCTCAAGGACGTATTCGAAGACACCCGCTCGATCCTCGAGCCGGCGGGTGCCATCGCCATCGCCGGTGCCAAGCTGTATGCCGCGCGCGAAGGGCTCAAGGGCGAGACGCTGGTCGCCGTCGCCTCTGGTGCGAACATGAATTTCGACCGCCTGCGCTTCGTCGCGGAACGCGCCGAGATCGGCGAACGGCGCGAGTCCATCCTCGCCGTCACCATCCCCGAGACGCCGGGCAGCTTCCGCAAGTTCTGCGCGCTACTCGGCAAGCGCAACATCACCGAATTCAACTACCGCTACGCCGACCCGAAAGCGGCGCAGGTGTTCGTCGGCATCCAGGTGCGCAACCAGTCCGAGACCGCCGAACTGGTGGGCAAGCTGCAGGGCGGCAAATTGCCCACGCTGGACTTGAGCGACAACGAGATGGCCAAGCTGCACCTGCGCCACCTGGTCGGCGGCCATGCGCCCGAAGTGAAGGACGAGATCATGTTCCGCTTCGAGTTCCCGGAACGCCCCGGCGCGCTGATGAACTTCCTCAACAGCATGAACCACAGCTGGAACATCAGCCTGTTCCACTACCGCAACCACGGCGCTGACTACGGCCGCGTGCTGGTCGGCATGCAGGTACCGCACCACGACAAGAAGGCGCTCAAAACCTTCCTCGACACCCTCGGCTACCGCTATTGGGACGAGAGCGGCAACCCGGCATACAAGCTGTTCCTGGGCTGACCCGGATGACCGTCGCACCGTCGCCGCTCAAACAGACTCTACGCAAGACCCTCATCGCACAGCGCGAACAGCTCCCTGCGGATATCCGCGCCGCGCACAGCGCGGCGATCGGCGAGCGCCTGCTGCAACTGCCGGAATACCGCGCGGCCGGGCTGGTGCTGGGCTACATGAATTTCGGCGCGGAATTCGCCAGCGAGCTGTGGGCGGCGCGCGTGCTGGCCGATGGCAAGCGGCTGGCGTTGCCCAAGGTAAACCATCACACTAATCATCTCGATCTCTATCTGGTCGAGGATTTCGAAGAGCAACTGGAGCAGGGGCTGTGGGGGATACGCGAGCCCATCGTGGAACGCTGCGAGCGGCTGGATGCGCTGAATGAGGTAGAATTCGTACTCCTGCCCGGGGTGGCGTTCACCCGCGATGGTGCGCGGCTGGGCTATGGCGGCGGGTTCTACGACAAGCTGCTGGCGCGCATGACGCATCGTCCCGCGCTGGTCGCAGCCGCATTTGCGCTGCAACTCGTCGAACAACTCCCGCAGGAAGCAACGGACATCAGGGTCGGACAGATCGTCACCGAACGTGAAACGATTTCCTGTCCGGCCTGACAATCGAATCTCAACGAGGTGAAGAACAGAGATGGCAGACAACATTCCAGACTCTGACCCGCAAGAGACCCAGGAGTGGCTGGACGCGCTCGCGTCGGTGTTCGAGAACGAAGGCGCGGAGCGCGCGCATTTCCTGCTCGGGCAGTTGAGCGAAAAGGCGTGCAGCGCCGGCGCGTGCATGCCGGTCGTTACGACCACCCCCTATTGCAACACCATCCCGCTGGATCGGGAGCATCGCTCCGGCGGCAACCACGAACTGGAGCACCGCCTCCGCGCCATGACGCGCTGGAATGCGATGGCGCTGGTGCTGAACGCCAACAAGGAATCGTCCGAGCTGGGCGGGCACATCGCCACCTTCGCCTCTGCGGCCACGCTGTACGACATCGGCTTCAACCATTTCTTCCACGGCAAGAGCGACACGCACGGCGGCGACCTGGTGTATTTCCAGGGACATTCCTCGCCCGGCATGTATGCGCGCGCCTTCCTCGAAGGGCGCCTGAGCGAGGCGCAGATGTACAAGTTCCGCCAGGAGACGGAAGGCGGCGGACTGTCCTCCTACCCGCATCCCTGGCTGATGCCGGATTTCTGGCAGTTCCCCACCGTGTCGATGGGGCTGGGGCCGCTGATGGCGATCTATCAGGCGCGCTTCATGCGCTATCTGCAACATCGCGGCCTGGCGCAGACTGACGGGCGCAAGGTATGGGCCTTTCTCGGCGACGGCGAGACCGACGAGCCAGAATCGCTCGGTGCGATCTCGATGGCCGGGCGCGAAAAGCTCGACAATCTGATCTTCGTGGTCAACTGCAACCTGCAACGCCTGGACGGGCCGGTGCGCGGCAACGGCAAGATCATCCAGGAACTGGAAGGTGTGTTTCGCGGCGCGGGCTGGAACGTCATCAAGGTGGTGTGGGGCCGGCATTGGGATCGTTTGTTCGCCAAAGACAGGAACGGCCTGCTGCAACAGCGCATGCAGGAAGTGGTGGACGGCGAATATCAGACCTACAAGGCGCGCGACGGCGCTTATGTGCGCCAGCATTTCTTCGGCAAGTATCCGGAGTTGCTGGAGATGGTCGCGGACATGTCCGACGATGAACTGTGGCGGCTGAACCGCGGCGGCCACGATCCGTACAAGGTGTTCGCGGCCTACGCGCAGGCGGCCAAGCATACCGGCCAGCCGACCGTGATCCTCGCCAAGACGGTGAAGGGCTACGGCATGGGTTCGTCGGGCGAGGCGCAGAACCCGACCCATCAGCAGAAGAAGATGGATATTGATTCGCTGCTCAAATTCCGCGACCGTTTCAACCTGCCGCTCACCGATGCGCAGGTGGAAAGCCTGAATTTCTACCGTCCGCCGGAAGACAGCCTGGAGATGAAATACCTGCGCGAGCGCAACGCGGCGATGGGCACGGTGCTGGCGCGCAAGCCGGTGCAGGAAGCCTTGGCGGTGCCCGGGCTGGAGGCGTTCGAAGTGTTGCTGAAAGGCACCGAAGAGCGCGAGATATCCACCACCATGGCGTTCGTGCGCCTGCTCGGCATCCTGGTCAAGGACAAGCAGATCGGCCCGCGCATCGTGCCCATCGTGCCGGACGAATCGCGCACCTTCGGCATGGAAGGCATGTTCCGCCAGCTCGGCATCTTCTCGCAGGTGGGGCAGCTGTACCAACCGGAAGACGCCGACCAGCTGATGTTCTACAAGGAAGACCTGCACGGCCAGATATTGCAGGAAGGCATCAACGAGGCGGGCGGCATGGCCGACTGGATCGCCGCCGCGACCTCCTACGCCAACCACGGCACGGCGATGATCCCGTTCTATATCTACTACTCGATGTTTGGCTTCCAGCGCGTGGGCGACCTCGCCTGGGCGGCGGGCGACTTGCGCGCGCGCGGCTTCCTGATCGGCGGCACCGCGGGGCGCACCACGCTGAACGGTGAGGGACTGCAACATCAGGACGGCCACAGCCACCTGCTGGCATCGACCATCCCGAACTGCGTTTCCTACGACCCGGCGTTCGGCTATGAACTGGCGGTGATCGTGCAGGACGGCATGCGCCGCATGTATGTGGACCAGGAAGACGTGTATTACTACCTCACGGTGATGAACGAGAACTACGCGCACCCGGCGATGCCGCAGGGCGCGGAGGACGGCATCGTCAAGGGGATGTATTTGTTCAGAGGACCGAGGGCTGAGGACGGAGGACGGAGAAAAGGCAAAGTGCAGTTGTTGGGCAGTGGAACGATATTGCGTGAAGTCATCGCCGCCGCCGAATTGCTGGAGCAGGACTTCGGCGTAATGTCCGAGGTATGGAGCGTGACCAGCTTCAACGAGCTGCGCCGCGACGGCATCGAGTGTGAGCGCTGGAATATGCTGCATCCGGAAGCGGCGCAGCGCACGAGTTATGTCGAGCAATGTCTGGACGCCCAAGCGCCCGTGATCGCCGCGACCGACTATATCCGCAGCTTCCCCGACCAGATCCGCCCGTTCGTCAAGGCACGTTACAAAACGCTGGGCACCGACGGCTTCGGTCGTTCCGACACGCGCAAGAAACTGCGTCACTTCTTCGAGGTGGATCGTTTCTATGTCGCGGTCGCGGCATTGAAGACATTGGCAGACGAGGGTTCGCTGGATGCCGGAGAAGTCAGCCGCGCGATCAAACTCTACGGCATCGACCCCGAAAAACCCAATCCGGTGACGGTCTGACATGGCGACCATCGAACAGATACTCGTGCCTGACATCGGCAATTTCAAGGACGTCGCCGTCATCGAAATCGCGGTGCAGGCGGGCGATCGCGTGGAAGCCGAACAGCCGCTGATCGCGCTGGAGACCGACAAGGCGACGGTGGACGTACCCGCGCCGTTCGCCGGGGTGGTGAAGGAAGTGAAGATCAAGGTCGGCGACAAGGTGTCGCAGGGTTCGTTGATCCTGTTGCTGGAAAGCGGCGAGGCGGCGAGTGTGCAAATCCCCCCCAGCCCCCCTTTTGCAAAGGGGGGGGCTGATGCCGTTCCGGCAATGTTGCCCTCTGCTCCGGCAGCCCAACCTATACCTATCGTGCAGGCTCCCGCTCCCGCAGCGCATGCAACTCCCCCCTTTGCAAAAGGGGGGCTGGGGGGGATTTCAGCCCATGCCAGCCCCGCCATCCGCCGCTTCGCGCGCGAACTCGGTGTGGATGTGGCGCAAATCAAAGGCAGCGGCGAGAAAGGCCGCGTCACCAAAGACGACGTGCAGAACTTCGTCAAGCAGGCGCTGGCGCAGCCGCGCGGCGGTGCGGGTGGCGGCTTGCAGATAGCCGAGATGCCGGTCATCGATTTTGCCCAATTCGGCGCGATCGAGACCGTGCCGCTGGCGCGCATCAAAAAACTCTCCGGCGCGAACCTGCACCGCAACTGGGTGACCATTCCGCACGTCACGCAGTTCGACGAGGCCGACATCGGCGAGATGGAGGCATTCCGCAAGCAGCTCAACGAGGAGCATGGCAAGCAGGGCATCAAGGTCACGCCGCTGGCCTTTCTGCTCAAGGCATCCGCCGCCGCGTTGCAGCAATTTCCCGAATTCAACGCCTCGCTGGATGCGAGCGGCGAGAACCTGGTGCTGAAGAAATACATCCACATCGGCGTGGCGGTGGATACGCCCGACGGTCTGGTGGTACCGGTGATCCGCGACGCGGATTGCAAGGGCATCGTGCAACTGGCGAAGGAGTTGGGCGAAGTCAGCGCGAAGGCGCGCGAGAAGAAGCTTTCCGCCGCCGACATGCAGGGCGGCTGTTTCACCATCTCCAGCCTCGGCGGCATCGGCGGCACCGCCTTCACGCCGATCGTCAACGCGCCGGAAGTCGCCATCCTCGGCGTGTCGCGCGCCGCGATGAAGCCGGTGTGGAACGGCAGCGAGTTCACGCCGCGCCTGATGCTGCCGCTGTCGCTGTCGTACGACCACCGCGTGGTCGACGGCGCGGCGGGCGCGCGCTTCACCACCTATCTTGCGCAAGTGCTGGCGGATATCCGCCGCCTGGCCTTATAACCCATGAACCGTCAACCCATCGGCATCTTCGGCGGCACCTTCGACCCGATCCACTACGGGCACCTGCGGCTGGCCGAGGAGATGCTGGAGCTGGCCGGCCTGCGCGAGATCCGCTTCATCCCGACCGGCACGCCGCCGCACCGCGATTCGCCGCAGGTGTCCGCGCAACACCGCAGCGCGATGGTGCGGCTGGCCATCGCCGACCGGCCAGCCTTCGTGCTGGACGAGCGCGAGGTCAAGCGCAGCGTGCCGTGCTACACCGTGGACACCCTGCGCGAGCTGCGCGCCGAACTGGGCGCGGCGCAACCGCTGTGCCTGCTGATGGGCGGCGACGCGTTCCTGCAGTTGCACACCTGGCACGAATGGGAGCAACTGTTCGAGCTGGCGCATATCGTGGTGGGTTGCCGTCCCGGTTTCACTATAGCGGAACGCATCCAAAGCGCGACGGAGCCATTGCGCCGCCACTATCAGCAACGCCTATGCACTGCGGCAGCCTTGTCGCAGCAACCCTTTGGGGGTATCGCCGAACTGGCCATCCCCAAGCTGGAAATCTCCGCCACCGACATCCGACGTCGCGTGGCGGAGAATCGCACCATCCGCTACCTGCTGCCCAACGCAGTGGCGGATTACATTCATCAACATCACCTATATACATCATGCTGACAACTGAACAAAAAACCCAAGCCGTCGTTGCGGCCCTCGAAGACATCAAGGCCAACGACATCACCGTGATCGACACCAGCAAGCTCAGCTCGATGTTCGAGCGCATGGTCATCGCCAGCGCCAATTCCACCCGGCAGACCAAGGCGCTGGCCGACAACGTGGTGGTTAAACTCAAGGAACGCGGCGAGCAGATCTATGGCCGCGAAGGCGAGGACAGCGGCGAGTGGATCCTGGTGGACCTGGGCGAAGTGCTGGTGCACATCATGCAACCGGCGGTACGCCAGTATTACAACCTCGAAGAACTGTGGAGCAAGGCGCAAGCGGCGCGTCCCAAGCTGGCCAAAGCACCTGAGTAAAACGTGAAACTGTTCGTCATCTCGGTCGGACACAAGATGCCGGACTGGATCACGGGTGGCTTCAACGAATACGCCAAGCGCATGCCGCACGAGGCGAAGATCGAGCTGGTCGAGATCAAGCCGGAGCCGCGCACCACCGGCAAGACCACGGCGCAGATCATGGAGGCCGAGGCGCAGCGCATCCTCGCCGCGTTGCCACAAAACGCCTTGCGCATCGCGCTCGACGAGCACGGCGCGCAACCCACCACCAGACAGCTTGCCGCGCAGATGCAGGACTGGCTGCGCGGCGGGCGCGACGTGGCATTCATCATCGGTGGCGCGGACGGGCTGCACGAATCGGTCAAGCAGGCGGCGCAGCACCTGATGGCGCTGTCCGCGCTGACCCTGCCGCACGCCATGGTGCGTGTGCTGCTCGCCGAGCAGTTGTACCGCGCGCACAGTCTGCTGCACAATCATCCTTATCATCGTGAGTAGGATGGGTTGAGCGCAGCGAAACCCATCGCAAGCCCCGTTTAATTTGATGGGTATCGCTGCGCTCAACCCATCCTACAATCTGTCCAGAGAATAACGATTCATGTCCATCATCCAGCCCCGCATCTACCTCGCCTCGCAGAGCCCGCGCCGGCGCGAACTGCTCAAGCAGGTCGGCATCAATTTCGAGGTGTTGTTATTGCGCAGCGATCCGCGCCGCAACATCGACGTGGACGAGACGCCGCATCCCGGCGAACAGCCGGAGGACTATGTGCTGCGGGTATGCCGCGCCAAGGCCGATGCAGGTTATGCCGCGCTGAGGAAGCGCAACCTGCCGCAGTTCCCGGTGCTGGCCGCGGATACCGCCGTCGCGCTGGACGGCGACATCTTCGGCAAGCCGGAGAACGAGGCGCAGGCCGCCGCGATGCTGCGCCGGCTCTCGGGCCGCGAACACCGGGTGCTCAGCGCGGTCGCCATGGCGATGGCCGAACATGTCGAAGTGGCGGTGTCCATTTCCACGGTGCGTTTCGCGCCGCTCGACGAGGAACGCATCGGCCGCTATCTGCTGACCCGCGAATACGCCGACAAGGCCGGTGCTTACGGCATCCAGGGACACGCCGGCGCCTTCGTCGAGCATCTTTCCGGCAGTTACACCGGAGTGATGGGACTGCCGCTGTTCGAAACGGTACAATTGCTGCAACGTTTCGGCTACCCCGCACCTTAGGTATGCGTCTAGAAATTCGTTTTGCGGGATGGAGCACAAGGCGCCGCACAGCGAACGACGAGACAACACGCCGCATTGCGGCTTGTTGCGGCGTAAACTAACCTTCAGGTTATGTTGAAGCCACATATCGAACGGATAGACGAGGAGTGAGCGACAACGCAGTTGCGGTGAAGGCTCATAGCGGCGAAGCCGATGTAAAACTGCGCAGCAGTGGCCGGAACCAACACGCAACGCCGTGATTCGCCCGCAAAACGGATTTATAGAGACATACATGATCGAAGAGATACTCATCAATGTAACCCCCCAGGAAACGCGCGTCGCCGTGATGCAGCTCGGCGTGGTGCAGGACCTGCACATCGAGCGCGCCAGGAACCGCGGACTGGTCAGCAACGTGTATCTCGGCAAAGTGATGCGCGTGCTGCCGGGCATGCAGTCCGCCTTCATCGACATCGGCCTGGAGCGCTCGGCGTTCCTGCATGTCGCCGATATCTGGGAGAACAACAACGGTGCCGCGCCGCGCCCGATCGAGAAGGTGCTGTTCGAGGGACAGACCCTGCTGGTGCAGATCGTCAAGGAGCCGATCGGCAGCAAGGGTGCGCGGCTCTCGACCCAGATCAGCATCGCCGGACGGCTGCTGGTGTACCTGCCGCAGGAGACGCACATCGGCGTGTCGCAGCGCATCGCCACGGAACAGCGCGAGGCGCTGCGCGCCAGGTTGCAGGAGATGCTGCCGGAAGGACACCGCGGCGGCTACATCATCCGCACCGTGGCCGAGAGCGCGAGCGAGCTGGACTTCCCCGCCGACATCGCCTATCTGGACAAGCTGTGGAGCAACCTGCAGGCCGCCGCGAAGACCGCCAGCGCGCCGCAACTGCTGTATCAGGAACTCGACCTCGGCCTGCGCGTGCTGCGCGACTTCGTCGGCGCCGAAACCGCACGCATCCAGGTGGATTCGCGCGCCACCTACCAGAAGATGCTGGAATTCGCGCAGGCCTACAATCCCGTCGCCGCCGAACGCCTGGAGCACTATTCCGGCGCGCGCCCGCTGTTCGACCTGCACGGCGTGGAAGAAGAGATCGAGCACGCCCTGTCCAAGCGCGTCGAGCTGAAATCCGGCGGCTATCTCATCATCGACCAGACCGAGGCGATGACCACCATCGACGTGAACACCGGCGGCTTCGTCGGGCTGCGCAATTTCGACGACACCATCTTCAAGACCAACCTCGAAGCGACGCAGGTCATCGCGCGCCAGTTGCGCCTGCGCAACCTGGGCGGCATCATCATCTGCGACTTTATCGACATGGAAAGCCCGGAGCACCGCGACGCGGTGCTGGAAGAATTCAACAAGGCGCTGACGCGCGACCACACCCGCATCAGCGTGAACGGGTTCTCCTCGCTGGGGCTGGTGGAGATGACGCGCAAGCGCACCCGCGAAAGCCTGGCGCATGTGCTGTGCGAATCTTGCCCGACCTGCCAGGGGCGCGGCGAAGTGAAGACCGCGCAGACCATGTGCTACGAGATTTTGCGCGAGATCCTGCGCGAGGCGCGCCAGTTCAACGCGCGCGAATACCGCATCCTCGCCTCGCAGCAGGTCATCGACCAGTTCCTCGAGGACGAATCGCAGGCGCTGGCCGAACTTTCCGACTTCATCGCCAAGCCAATCTCGCTACAGGTGGAAACGATCTACACCCAGGAACAATACGATGTCATCCTGATGTAGGGGTGGCGCGTTACTCCTGTCGGCCTGTCCGGTCGCGCACCCTGCCCGGTGCGTTCTTGATCAAAAAACAACGAGGGAGAAAGAAATGATCGTTAAGCTATTCGCAGCCTTGCTGGCTGCTGTTACGTTCGCCATGCCGCTGGCGGCGCAGGCCGAAGAACACCACGCCGGCGATGCCACCGTGGCACAGGCCTACATCAAGGAGCTCCAGGCCGAAGACAAGGCCTACATCGCGGCGCACAAATCGAAGTTCTTCAAGGACCTGTCCGCAGGCCAGCACCCGCGCGCTACCGTCGTCACCTGTTCCGACTCGCGCGTGCACACCAACATGCTCGACAAGACACCGGAAGGCGACCTGTTCATGGTGCGCAACATCGGCAACCAGCTGGCGACCTCGCACGGCTCCGTGCAATACGGCGTGAATCACCTCGCCTCCTCGCTGCTGCTGATCATCGGCCACTCCCGCTGCGGCGCCATCGGCGCGGCCAGCGCAGACTATTCCGCGCTGGAGGAACCGATCAAGAAGGAACTCGACACCATCAACATCACCAAGGGCGGCGCCAACATCGACGGCGTGAAGACCAACGTCAACAACCAGGTCGCCGCCGCGATGCGGGAATGGGGCGACAGGGTCAAGGCGGGCGAACTGCTGATCGTGGGCGCGGTGTACGACTTCGCCAACGACATGAAAAAGGGCGCCGGCAAGCTCAACATCATCAACATCAACGGCGAGAACGACCCGGCCAAGCTGCGCAACATGCCGACTGCCGCCAAGGCGGAACACGGAAAGCACTGAACGAGTCTCAAGGCAATCAAGGAAAAGCCGGCGCAAGCCGGCTTTTCCCTATCTGCGGGACGTGCTGTCGCGCGTCTTTGGCCTCCCCGATATCTCTCCCGCCGCATCAGGCGTTTCCCTTTGCTGCTTGTAGCCGGCTATCATGGACGCACTTTCAATACCGAATGCCGCTGCCGCGATCGCCACCGACCCACCGTCATGAGCAGACATACACCCGATCACGCGCGACTCGACCGTGTCATCGCCGAAGCCCGCAAGCAACGCGAATCGCGCGAAGCCGGTTACCGCGAGCGCGCGCTCAAGCTGTTCCCGTGGATATGCGGTCGGTGCGGCCGCGAGTTTTCCGGGGAACGCCTGCGCGAACTGACGGTGCATCACAAAGACCACAACCACGACAACAATCCGGCGGACGGCAGCAACTGGGAACTGCTCTGCCTGTACTGCCACGACAACGAACACTCGCGCGTCCTGGACGAGGTGGTGCGCGGCAGAAAGCCTGAAGAGCAGGCAGCGGCGACGCACAACCCCTTCGCCGGCCTGCAATCCCTGCTGCAGAAAAAACCGGATTGATCCTGAAAACCGCAGTTGACCGTTTGTATTTTCATGCGGTCCGACGTGGCGATTGACTCTTGCATTTTTGGCGCAACCCACCTTTTGGGTGAACCACATGTAGGAGCGGCGGAAGCCGCGATAAATGTCCTGATCGCGCCTTCCGGCGCTCCTACAAGTTTCAACTGCGGTTTTTAGGTTGATTCAGGCGTCTGCATTCGCGGCATGAAGCAAAATGCATCAAAACGCCCCATGCGCGCAGGATAGGCGTAAAGTGACGGGGCAGCCATATCGGCTGCGGCGCGGTGAACCCATGAACGAGATTCTTCAATACCTGAAAAAGCACGGCGAGCGGCTGGACACGGACATCGCCGGAGCCACCGGCATCCCGCTGGCCAAAGTGCGTGCACAGTTGGCCGAACTCGCCGCCAAATGCGAAGTGGTGGTGTGCCATTCGATCAGGTTCAACACCGGCAAGAAGGTCGAGGTGACGATCTACAGGATCGCCGGATACACCCCTCCGGCATCGCCGGGCAGGAAATCAAAGGCGCAGTTGAAGTTGTCGTAGTGCCGCTCTTGCCAGCAACAGACCGTCAGTAGGATTGCTTTAACCGCCCGGAATTCGGCCATAGCAGACGTTGAAATATTTGGTGACAACGACCTCATTACAAAAATTTCAGACACTCCTTCCTCACGAGTGCCTTGTTGTTTTGCGTGCGCCATGTTTGCCTCAATTAGTCCTTGTCAGATTTTTCATCTATATCGAATATGCCGGCAAAACCTCACACGAATTGTGTGAACTGCTATTATAAAAAAATTGGTTCATATCAAGCCGCTTAACAAATAAACGGGAGGATGTCTGATGTCGATTCTGCAAGAGATTTTGAAGTGGTCTCAAACTCTTCCCGCGTGGCAACAAGATGCCATCGCCAGGCTTTATGTGAGACCGGCGCTCTCCGCTCAGGATTTCGAAGATCTGTATGCCCTTCTCAAGTCTTTACATGGGATTCCTGACCCCAAGGTCCGAACCCCAACCAAACTTGCGGCCGAACTGGTAGCTGCTCCTCAGGCTCCAGACCGGCTGGTGCAACTCACCGCAATTAAAAATCTGCGCAACGTAAATGCGTTGGCTGAAGGGCAGCGTTTACCAATCAATCAGACTGGCTTAAGCGTCATCTATGGAGAAAATGGCTCTGGTAAATCTGGTTATTCGAGGGTGTTCAAAAAGGCATGTCGCGCCCGTGACCAACGTGAACCCATACACCCTAATGCTCACAAAGAACCTGGCACAGTAGGCCTGCCACAAGCTGCGTTTGAAATCGTCGTTGATGGTGTGGCTATGGATGTTGAATGGACGTCCGGGAAAGTAGCTCCTGAGCAGCTTTCCTCAATTGCTATTTTCGATTCTCATTGTGCTAGAGCTTATGTGGATAACCAGGGCGATTTTGCTTATGTGCCATACGGCCTTGATATCCTAGAAGGGCTCGTTGGTGTTTGTGTGAAGTTGAAAGAAATGGCGGCAAAGGAGCTCGCAAGCAATAAACCAAACACCGATCTCTTCGCTACATTGAGCAAGTCGCAAACTCAAGTGGGCCATCTTTTAGTCGCCTTGTCATCCAAAACAAAACCGGCTGATGTTGAGGCACTGACTAATTGGACTGGGGCCGACCAAGAACGAATTGATGCCATCAACAAAGCATTGACCGAGACTGACCCAAAGCAAAAGGCACAAGTCTTAAAGCTCCGGGCAACACGGTTTTCAAGCCTTGCCACTCGCATTGGCACGGCCACCGAATTTGTTAGTAATGCCAAGGTTGCCGATCTCAAATCTCTTATTGAGAAATCAGCCATCGCCAAGCAAGCAGCTATTCTTGCAGGGCAGAAATTTATGGAAACCCCGGGCCTTTTGCCCGGCACTGGTGGCGAAGTATGGAAGGTGCTTTTTGATGCTGCCCGCACATACTCCTTGGAGTCCCACCCTGGGAAAACTTTCCCTCATCTGGGGCCGGAATCGGCTTGTCCACTGTGTCAGAAAACTCTTGAACAAGATGGGGTGGCAAAGCTCGAAGCGTTTGAAGAGTTTTACCAGCAAGCCGCTGAGAAAGCCGACAAGGCCGCTCGAAAGCTGGCAGTGGATGCCTATCGTGTCATCGAGAACGCCTCGCTCGATATTCTGATTGATGAAACATTAGCTGCTGAGCTTGTGGGAGTTAGCCAAAAATTGGCAGACGACAGCGCAAACCTCCAAATGGCCTTGCTAAATAGGCGACAGGCAATCCTTGAAGCATCTAAGCCTGGAAGTGACTGGAATGCCATTCCTTCGTTGCCGGAGGATCCCCGTGGGGCATTGGAGGTTGCGAAGAACCAGCTTCTCGCTGAGGCGAAGGTTCTCGAAGACTCTATGGATGATAAGGCCAAGGCAGCCTTGGTCACAGAAAAAGCCGAACTGGACGCACGGCTAAAACTCGTCGATATAAAAAATGCTGCATTAGAAGCTATTGCCAAGTATGTTTTGCTCGACAAGCTCAAGGCCTGTTCGGATGCGGCAGTCACAACCGCAATTTCCCGGAAGTCCACTGAGCTTTCCAAGACCATGGCAACACAAGAAGTCGCAGACGCCCTGAACAGCGAGCTCACAAAACTCAATGTTCATGAGCTAAAAGTGATGATGAAGCCGGAATCTCCTGGTGGAAAGACGCGATATAAATTGGTGCTGGAGGTTCAGGGGAATGCGGCAGCTAAAGACATCCTGAGTGAAGGGGAGCAGCGCGCCATTGCTATCGCGTCGTTCCTGGCCGAAGTCAATCTCGGCAAAGGGCGCGGTGGTGTTGTCTTCGACGACCCGGTTTCCTCCCTCGATCATCACCGCCGTTGGCATGTTGCAAAGCGCTTAGCTGAGGAGGCGAAAATTCGTCAGGTGATTGTCCTAACCCATGACATATACTTCCTGTGCATCCTCCAGCAGGAAGCCGAGGCTGCGGGACTCGACCTGTTGCCCCAATGTATTCGCAAGGCACCTATTGGATTTGGTGTGCAAAATGATCGTTTGCCTTTTGATGCGATGTCAACCTCAAAGCGCGTCACCTCCTTGCGGCAAATGCATGCGGCAGCTGCCAATGCTCACACAACTGGTGATGCTGAAGAGGCTAAGAAGCTAACGCGGGATACTTACTACCATTTAAGGCTTGCTTGGGAGCGTGGTGTTGAAGAGGTGCTATTCCAAGGTGCTGTCACCCGATTCGGTGAGGGAGTATCAACCCAGAAACTAAGTTATGTCGAAGTGGATGACACCGACTATAAAGCAATTGATGCTGGCATGACTAAGAGCTCGAAATTTGCTCACGACCCAGCCTTGGGAGCCCTTTTGCCTACACCTCACCCTGATGAGTTGCTTGCTGACATCAATGCTCTTGAAGCATGGCGGAAAATTGTTGAAAAACGGAAAGATGCAGTTCGAGCCAGGCGGGCATAAGACTATAAATGCAGTCTCCGACGAAATGGGTAACCAAATCCTAAAGAGGGGGCGTCCGGAATTTTGTGTAAAGCAGCCATATCAACCATATGTTGAAAATGACAGCTATGGCCGAGAACCAGCCTATCAAGGTACATTGATTGAGTTATCGCTCGGGGTCGTTAGCAGATATGATGGTTCCCTTAAATCCATCCTTGTAACCGCTTAAAAAGGACTCTCCATGAATACAACCACACGCTTCGTTATGCTCTCCCTGGCTGCCCTGCTGGCTTTGTCGCTCGGGGGCTGTGCGCCGGAAGTGGGTAGCGACGAATGGTGCGCTGACCTGAAGGAAAAACCCAAGGGCGACTGGAGTTTCAATGAGACGACCGATTATGCGAAACACTGCATCATCAAATAGGTAGTTAACAAGCATGAGGGGCTGCTGCGGGTAGTTGCCGAATCTGTTAATGCTCCGTTCGCAGCGTACCCCGCCGCCCGTCAAACACCCAGCAGACTTTCCGGCTCGACTGCGCTTCCCGTTATCGCCACGACCTTGTGGCGCGATTGGCCGCCCTGTTTCAGTTCCACCTGGCGTAGCGGCACGCCGAACAATCCCGCGATGAATCTCAGCAACGCTTCGTTGGCGCGGCCTTCGACGGGTGGTGCGGCGAGGCGGATCTTGAGGGCTTCGCCGTGCAGCCCGGTGATCTCGCTCTTCTTCGCGCCCGGCTGGACGTGCAGCGTCAGCGTGACGATCTCGCCATTGCGGCGGAACCAGTCCGCCATGTCAGAACAGCACGAATGTCATGCGCTCCAGCATGCCGATGGGCGCGATCACGATGAGCTGGCAGGCGATGAGCAGCAGCAGCGGCGACAGATCGACATTGCCGAACAGCGGCACGATGCGGCGCAGCGGCATGAGGAAGGGGGAGCTCACGGCATTGAGCAGCGGTGCGACCGGGGTGTGGGGATTCACCCAGGACAGGATGGCCTGGACGATCACCGCGCCCATCAGCAGGTAGACGCTGATCTTGAGCAGCTTGACCAGCGCCAGCGCCAACAGCCCGACCAGCGGGAAGCCTTGCGGAACGTCAGCCTGCGCGAGGAACAGACCAGTCAGGTAGAGCAGTTCGGCCAGCAGCGCGAGCAGCAGCGTCGCGCTATCCAGCCCGGCGAACGAAGGGAGGCGGCGGCGCAGCGGCAGCACCAGGAAGTCGGTGATCGCCATGATGAATTCGCCGATGGGGTTGCGCATCGGCACGCGCAGCCACACGGCGTGAAAGCGGAACAGCAGGATCGCCGCGAACGGTTGCAGCAGTGCGTCGAGCAGGAATACCGCGGCTTCGCCCATCATGATTGTGCTCCCAGTTCGTCGCCCATCTCCTGCGCGCGTTGTGCCGCCGCCTGTGCCGCCTGCACGATGTGGCCGGCGACATGGTTGGCGGCCATGCTCAGCAGGGCGCGTTCGGTGGTGCCGTTCTTCGAGGTGACGCGGGCGCGCAGCACGCTGGCGTCTTCGTCGCTCGACGCGGCGAGTTTGCTGGCGCCGAGGAAGGTGGCGAGGCTCAGGCGGCGCGCGGCAGCGTCGTCGAAACCGAGTTCGCGCGCCGCCTGTTGCAGCGCCTCGATGAAATAGAATACATAGGCCGGGCCGCTGCCGGAAATGGCGGTCACGGCATCCAGCATTGCTTCGTCGTCCAGCCACAGGGTCTCGCCCACCGCCGCAAGGATGTCCTGCGCCTGCGCGCGCTGCGCGGCACTCACCGCCGGCATGGCATACAGGCCGGTCATGCCGCTCTGCACCAGCGCCGGGGTGTTAGGCATGGCGCGCACGATGTTCGCGCTGCCGGACCAGCGCGCCAAGTCGGCGGTGCGGATACCTGCGGCGATGGAGAGCAGCAGTTGGCCATTCAGCAGCGGCGCAAGCTGCTGTGCGACCTCGCGCAACTGCTGCGGCTTGACCGCGAGCAGGACGATGTCGCTGCCTTCCATGGCCGCGGCGATGCCCGCGACGGCGCGCACGCCGAACTTGTCCGCGAGCGCGGCGCGGTTGCCCGCGTCGATCTCCGCCACGCTGACCTGCGCCGCGGCGAAGCCCTTGCCGAGCATGCCGCCGATGAGCGCATTGGCCATGTTGCCGCCACCGATGAAGCAAATGTTCATGTCTTTTCTCCGTAATCTCTTGCGCCAAAGATCGCCGTGCCGACGCGCACGATGGTCGCGCCCTCGGCGATGGCGGCGGGGAAGTCGTGCGACATGCCCATCGACAGGGTGTCGAGCCGCAGTCCCTGCCGGTTCAATCGTTCGTAAAGTTCGCGCAGCCGCGCGAAAGCGGCGCGTTGCCCGGCGGCATTGTCGCACGGCGCGGGGATCGTCATCAGGCCGCGCAGCTTTAGGTTGGGCAGCGCGGCGATGGCCTGCGCCAGCACGACGGCCTCGTCCGGTGCCACGCCGCCCTTGCTGGCCTCGCCGCTGATGTTGACCTCGATGCACAGTTGCAACGGCGGCAGTTGCGGCGGCCGCTGCGCGGACAGGCGTTCGGCGATCTTCAGCCGGTCTACCCCGTGCACCCAGGCGAAGTTCTCCGCGATGGCGCGCGTCTTGTTGCTCTGGATCGGGCCGATGTAGTGCCATTCGAGCGGCAGGTCGCGCAGCGCGGCGAGCTTTGCCAGCGCCTCCTGCACATAGCTCTCGCCGAAGCGCGTCTGCCCCGCCCGATACGCTGCGCGCACCGCTTCTGCCGGAAAGGTCTTGCTCACCGCGAGCAGCGCGACCGCTTCCGGCTGCCGTCCGGCAGCACGCGCGGCGTCATCCATCGCGGCGCGCACAGCTTGCAAGTTGGAAGCGATTGTTGTCATAATCCCGCGCACTGTCTCTGCGGCCGCCGGCCGTGTCATCGAACGGGGAAGATTATAATGGATATCACTGAGCTGCTTGCCTTCGGCGTCAAGAACAAAGCCTCCGACCTGCATCTTTCCGCCGGCCTGCCGCCGATGATCCGTGTGCATGGCGATATGCGCCGCATCAACCTGCCAGCCATGGAACACAAGGATGTGCATGCGCTGGTGTACGACATCATGAACGACCAGCAGCGCAAGTTCTACGAAGAGAACAAGGAAGTCGATTTTTCCTTCGAGGTGCCCGGGCTGGCGCGCTTTCGCGTGAACGCCTTCATCCAGAACCGCGGCGCGGCTGCAGTGATGCGCACCATTCCTTCCAAGATATTGTCGCTGGAAGAACTGAAAGCGCCGAAGAGTTTCGAAACGATTTCCGATTATCCGCGCGGCATGGTGCTGGTGACCGGGCCGACCGGCTCCGGCAAATCCACCACGCTGGCGGCGATGGTCAATCACCGCAACGAGCACGAGATGGGCCACATCCTGACGGTGGAAGACCCGATCGAATTCGTGCACGAGAGCAAGAAATGCCTGATCAACCAGCGCGAAGTCGGGCGCGATACGCTGTCCTTCCAGAACGCCCTGCGCTCGGCACTGCGCGAAGATCCGGACATCATCCTGGTCGGTGAGATGCGCGATCTGGAAACTATCCGCCTGGCAATGTCTGCGGCAGAAACCGGCCACCTGGTGTTCGGCACGCTGCACACCAGCTCGGCGGCCAAGACCATCGACCGTATCATCGACGTGTTCCCCGCCGACGAAAAGGAGATGGTGCGCGCGATGCTGTCCGAATCGCTGCGCGCGGTGATCTCGCAGGCGCTGCTCAAGACCAAGGACGGCGCCGGCCGCGTCGCGGCACACGAGATCATGATCTGCACCCCGGCGATCCGCAACCTGATCCGCGAGGCCAAGGTGCCGCAGATGTATTCCGCCATCCAGACCGGCCAGAACCTCGGGATGCAGACGCTGGACCAGTGTCTGGTCAATCTGGTGAAGAACGGCCAGGTTGCGCCGGCGGAAGCGCGCAGCAAGGCGATGAACAA
>Ga0154346_106_pt3 | contig 102565 bp, 111 predicted proteins | sample RifGroA2_FD_115874 | JGI IMG/M metagenome (GOLD analysis project Ga0154346, IMG submission 115874) | Gallionellales bacterium GWA2_60_18 | reverse complement strand
TCGATCACGATGCCGGGCGGCAGCATCAGGTCGAGTTGTTCGGCGAGGCGCTCCAGCCCGTGCAGCGGTACGGCATCCAGCAGCCACAGCAGGTTGCCGCCGCGCTCGATATGGCGCAGCAGCTTGTCCGTCTCGCCGGGCATCAGATCGACCTGCGGCTGGGTGAGCACCAGCAGCCCGATGTTGTCCGGCACTTCCTGTGCCAGCGCCAGGTTCAGGCTGTTGATGCGGAAGCCGTTCTGCTTGAGCTTGGCGCCGAACAGGCCGAGGTCATGGTTGGCGGCACCATCGAGTTTGCGTTCGCCGTGGCCGTCCAGATACATCACTGTCTGGTCGCGGGTGTGCGCCAGACGCAGCAGCGCGGAAGTCAGGACGGATTCGTTGAGCTGGGTGAGGTGTTCGCTGCGCCCGCCATATCCGATCACCATCTCGCCGTTGAGCTGGATGCCCGCGTCACGGGTCTTTTCGGCCTCCTTTTCGGGGTCGACGAAGGTCAGGTTGATGTCGCTCTTGTAGCGCTGGTAGAGCGAGATGAAGTTGCGGATGATCTTGCGGATGTCACCCAGGCGCGCGTCCTGTTCGGTGGCATACACGGTGATGTCCACCGGGCCTTTCAGTTGCCCGAGTACCTCCACGCTGACCGGTTCCAGACTGTTGATGGCGTTGTGCGTGATGTCTGTCTGAATGGCATGGCGGCTTGCGAACTGGCCCAGAGCGACCGCGCCGCCCAGCACCAGCAGCGCGAACAGCAGGCTGCGCAGAGCAGGGGATTTGAAAAATTTATCCATAGATGCAGTTGTTGTGCAGGCGGCGTACCGCCAGCAGCAGGAACGCGGCGCTGAACAGCACGAAGAAGGCGGCATCGCCGCTGTCCAGCAGACCGGTGTTGAAACTCTGGAAGTGGTGCAGCGGCGAGATCGCGTGCCAGGGCGAATCCGCCGCCGTGGCGGCGATGTCGGCCAGCCACAGTCCGGCCAGCGCCGCCAATGCACCGATGGCGGCGATCGCCGGCTGGGCGGTGAGCGCGGAAACGTACAGCCCCAGCGCGATGTAGCTGGCGGTGAGCAGCAGCAGCCCGACGGTGTTGGCGAACAGCAGGCCGTGATCGAGCGCCGTGCCGGATGCCAGCGTGTAGAGCATCAGCGGCACGCCGCAGGTCAGCAGCGCGAGGAAGGCCAGCAGCCCGAAGAACTTGCCGAGCACGATCTGCCATCCGGCCAGCGGTGCCGAGAGCAGCAGCGCCAGCGTCTGGTTGCGGCGTTCCTCGGCGATCAGGCGCATGGTGAACATCGGCGTCAGCATCATCAGCAGCAGCGCGGCGGTGTTGAACAGCGGCACGGCCACGGTCACGGTGACGCCGGGCGGGTTGGCCAGTTGCGCGAGTTGCGGCTGCACGCCGAGGAAGGCTTCCAGCAACGCGAGGAAGAACCAGGCGAGGATGAACTGGAGCAGCGCGACGACGAACCAGGTCGAGGGCATGGAGAACAGGCTGCGCAGTTCGCGCATGGCGAGCAGGCGCATCATGCGCAACTCTCCGTGATGCGGATGTAGTTGTCCTCCAGCTTGCCGGCCTCGCCGCCATGGTTCGCCAGCGCGGCGATGGTGTCGCCGTAGATCAGGCGGCCTTCGCGCATGATCTCGACGCGGTCGCACATGCTCTCGACTTCGCCAAGCAGGTGGGTGGAGAGGATCACGCTGTGCGCGTCGCCCAGTTCGCGGATCAGGGTGCGGATCTCGCGGATCTGCGCGGGGTCGAGTCCGACGGTGGGCTCGTCCAGCACGATCACGTCGGGCTGGTGGATGATCGCCTGCGCGATGCCGATGCGCTGCTGATAGCCCTTGGACAGCGTGCCTATGGTCTTCTTGCCGACCGTTTCCAGGCCGCAACGCTGCCTGGCCTGCGCCAGCGCAGCGGCGGCGGCAGCAGGTGCCATGCCGCGCAGGCGTGCCGCGAACAGCAGATAGTCGTCGACGTTGAGTTCGCGGTACAGCGGCGGGATCTCCGGCAGGTAGCCGATGCGCGCTTTCGCCGCCGCCGGACGGCGCAGCAGGTCGATGCCGCAGATATCGATCGCGCCCGCGTCGGGCAGCAGGCAGCCGGTGAGCATCTGCAGGGTGGTGCTCTTGCCCGCGCCGTTATGGCCGAGCAGGCCGAGCACCTCGCCGCGCCTCAGTTCCAGCGATATGCCGTGGATCACCTGACGGCTGCCGAAGCGGCGCGTCAGGTTGCGTGCGGAAAGGGTGATGTCGGGGGCGGTATCTGACAAGGTCGGGCGATCGGGTGATTGTTCATGGAATTATGGCATGCATGGCGCATTGCTGCATGACATGCGGCTTGTGTAGAATGCCTGCTCCTCCGCACTGTGCGCCCTGCGCTGCATCGCGCAGGGAACGATCCCTACTGGACAGGCTCTGATTGCGACCCGATATGCATCCCCATTCGAAGATGAGACATTTTTCCGTTCTGCTGCTATGCAGCCTGTGGCTTGCCGCCTGTGCGCAGGTGCCGGCGCATCCCGTTGCGGAGGTGCCGCAGGCGGAAGCGGCCCAGGCATTGCCCAACATCGAGTTGAGCGACGATCTGCTCTACGAGTTCCTGCTGGCGGAAGTAGCCAGCCAGCGCGGCCACAAGGCGCTGGCAGCCGAGGCGGGCGCCGACCTGGCCGCAAAGACGCGCGATCCGCGCATCGCCAAGCGCGCCGCACAGCTGGCGTTCGAGTCCGGCAATATGGACAAGGCGGTCGAGGCGGTCAGGCACTGGCAGGAGATCGATCCGGAAGCGCCGCTGGCCGGGCACATGCTGTCCTCGATCCTGCTGCGCAGCGGCAGGCTGGACGAGGCGCAGATCGAACTGGCGCGCATGCTGAAAGACGCAGGCGCGAACAGCGGGGGCGCTTTCCTGCGCGTGGTGCAGCTACTGGCGCCTTATCCGGATAAAGCGGACGCCTTGAAACTGATGCGCGAGCTCGCTGGCTCCTACCCCCGGATCGCCGAGGCGCACTGGTCGGTGGCGCAGTTGGCGCAACTGGCGGGCGACGGCGAACTGGCGCTCGCCGAGGCGCGGCAGGCGCGCGTCCTGCGTCCGGAGTGGCCCATGGCGGTCGCGCTGGAAGCCCAGCTGTTGCAGCAGGATATGCCGCAGCAGGGGCTGGAAGTGTTGCGCCGCTACCTGTCGGACTATCCGGAAGCGCGCGACATCCGTTTGCAGTATGCCCGCGCGTTGTTACAGCAGAAGCAGTTCACTCAGGCGCGCGACGAATTCGGGCGCCTGGCGGAAGGCGATCCGGGCAACCCCGACCTGGCGTTCGCCATTGCGATGATCTCGCTGCAATTGAACGATCTGCAGGCCGCCGAGACGCAGCTCAGGCGATCGCTCGAAAAGGGCGGGAAGGGCCAGGATGCGGCACAGTATTTTCTCGGCCAGCTGAGCGAGGCAAAGAAGGACGATGACGAGGCGCTCGCCCGTTACCGCAAGGTGCAGGGCGGCGAATACCGCTTCGCCGCGCAATTGCGCGTGGCCTACCTGCTGAACAAGGGCGGCAAGCTGGAAGAGGCGCTGGTGCAGCTGCACGGCACCGAGGCCGCCGACAATCAGCAGCGCGTGCAACTGCTGCTGCTGGAGGCGCAGTTGCTGCGCGAAGCCAAGCGCACTGAAGATGCCTACCGCGTGTTGCGGGACGGACTGGCGAAGCTGCCCAACCATCCCGACCTGCTGTATGAGACCGCCATGTACGCGGAAAAGACCGGCAACTTCCGGGAGTTCGAGAAGCTGGTGCGCAAACTGATCCAGCTCAAGCCGGATCATGCGCAGGCCTACAACGCGCTGGGCTACAGCCTGCTGGAGCGCAACGAGCGCATTGCCGAGGCGTTGCAGCTGGTGGAAAAGGCATTGCATCTCGCTCCCGGCGATTTTGCCATCATGGACAGCGTGGGCTGGGGCTATTACCGCAGCGGCAGGCTGGATGAGAGCGTCGAGATGCTGCGCCGCTCCTTCGCCGGCAATCCCGATCCGGAGATCGCCTCGCACCTGGGCGAGGTGCTGTGGATGCGCGGCGAACGCGAAGAGGCGCAAAAAATCTGGCAGGACAGCCTCAAGGCGCACCCGAACAACGAATTGCTGCAAGCGGTATTGAAACGGTTCATCCCTTGATACGTCCTTTACTGTTATTGCTGGCAGCACTGTTGGGCGGCTGTACGGTACTGCCCACCACACCTGCGCCGGCCATGCGCCCCGCGCAGGCCGAATCATCGCCATTTGCGCTGAATGGTCGTGTCGCAGTCATCCATCAGGACAAGCGCTATTCCGCCGGGCTGCGCTGGGTTCACCGGGTGCAATCGGATGAAGTGCTGTTGCTCACGCCGCTCGGGCAGACTGCCGCGCGCATCTACCGCGATGCTGCGGGTGCGACGCTGGACGATGGCAGCAAACATTATCAGGCCGATGATGCGGAGTCGCTGATGCAACAGGTGCTGGGCTGGCACTTGCCCTTGAGCGGCTTGCATCATTGGGTGCTGGGCATGGCGGAGGCGGGCAATCCGGCGCAGATCGAGCGTGCCGCTAATAGCCAGGTCGCCGTGCTGCACCAGTCCGGCTGGGACGTGCGCTACCTGCGTTACGCCGGCGCCGACCGGGATAGCCTGCCCGCACGGATGCAACTGGAGCGCGGCGACCTGCAGGTGCAACTGCTTATCGACGAGTGGGACTGGCAGCCATGACCGAACTCACCTGTCCGGCGCCGGCCAAGCTCAACCTGTTCCTGCACGTGGTCGGGCGCAGGCCGGACGGCTACCACCTGTTGCAGACCCTGTTCCGTTTCATCGACCTGCACGATACGCTGCATTTTACCCTGCGCGAGGATGGCGCGGTGCGGCGTGAGGATGCGTTGGACGGCGTGCCGCCGGAGCAGGATCTGTGCGTGCGTGCCGCGCGGCTGCTGCAAGCCGAGACCGGGTGTGCATTGGGTGTGGACATCGCGCTGGAGAAGCGCATCCCGATGGGCGGCGGGCTGGGTGGCGGCAGTTCGGATGCGGCGACCACGCTGATCGCGCTGAACCGCCTGTGGTCGTTGGGCCTGCCGCGCGAACGGCTGATGCAACTCGGGCTGCGCCTCGGGGCGGACGTGCCGGTGTTCGTGTTCGGCGAGAACGCCTTTGCCGAGGGCGTGGGCGAACACCTGCAGGCCTGCCCTGTGCCGGACGCATGGTATGTGGTGTTGTTCCCGCAGGTGCATGTGTCGACCGCGCAGGTTTTTGCGCGTCCGGAATTGACACGGAATACGCTTTCCATCACAATGCGCGCCCTCTTGAGCGGGCAGGTACAGCGGCACAACGACCTGCAATCCGTGGTGAGCGGGCTTTATCCCGAAGTGGCGCGGCATATCGCATGGCTGAGCGGTTTCGGCGAAGCGATGATGACCGGCTCGGGGGCGTGCGTGTTCGCCGGGTTCGCCAGTCGCGGCGAGGCCGAGGCGGTGTTGCGGCAGCTGCCGCACGATATGCGCGGCACGGTCGCGCAAGGTTTGACGAGGCATCCGTTGTACGACTGGGTGTCCGAATGAGTTTCTTGGGGAGTCGCCAAGTGGTAAGGCACCGGATTTTGATTCCGGCATTCGTAGGTTCGATCCCTACCTCCCCAGCCAGTTACCAGGGCGAATGCCCGGCTGATTTGATTCTTTGAGGGGTCGCACGTGTCCTACGACAGCTTGATGGTGTTCACCGGCAATGCCAATCCCAAGCTCGCGGAAGCGGTCGCGCAGCGCCTGCACATCCATCTCGGGCGCGCCACGGTAGGGCGTTTTTCCGACGGCGAAGTGATGGTGGAGCTGCTCGAGAACGTGCGCGGCAAGGACGTGTTCGTGCTGCAATCGACCTGCGCGCCGACCAACGACAGCCTGATGGAAGTGATGGTGATGGTGGATGCGCTGAAGCGCGCCTCCGCCGGGCGCATCACCGCCGCGATGCCGTATTTCGGCTACGCGCGCCAGGATCGCCGTCCGCGCTCGGCGCGCGTGGCGATCACCGCCAAGGTGGTGGCGGATATGCTCACCGGCGCGGGCGTCGACCGCCTGCTGACCATGGACCTGCACTCCGACCAGATCCAGGGCTTTTTCGACATTCCGGTGGACAACATCTACGCCAGCCCGATCCTGCTGTCGGATGTGTGGAAGAGCAACTACCCGAACCTGATCGTGGTGTCGCCGGACGTGGGCGGCGTGGTGCGCGCGCGTGCGCTGGCCAAGGAGCTGGATGCGGATCTGGCGATCATCGACAAGCGCCGCCCGAAGCCGAACGTGGCGAAAGTGATGAACATCATCGGCGAGGTGGCGGGACGCACCTGCATCATCATGGATGACATGGTGGATACCGCCAACACGCTGTGCGAAGCGGCCAACGCGCTGAAAGAAAAAGGCGCAACCCGCGTGCTGGCCTACTGTACCCATCCGGTGCTGTCCGGCCCGGCGATCGAGCGCATCGAGAATTCCGCGCTGGATGAGCTGGTGGTGACCGATACCATCCCGCTGAGCGAAGCGGCTAAGAACTGCAAGCGCATCCGCCAGTTGAGCACGGCGGAACTGCTGGCGGAGACTATCCGGCGCATCAACAACGAAGAATCGGTGAGCTCGCTGTTCACCGAGTGACGAATTGGCGGCGACCATGGTGGTTGCCGCAATGAAGGAAGCGTCTGGTCGCGGACGCTTCCGTTTTCTGGAGAAGTGAAATGACGATAGAAATCAATGCAACAATCCGCAAGGCGCAAGGTACGGGTGCGAGCCGCCGTCTGCGTAACGCCGGCCGCGTGCCAGGCGTTGTGTATGGCATGGGCGACGTACAGATGATCGAGCTGGATCATAACGACCTGTACCACAAGTTGCGTTCCGAAACATTCCACGCTTCCGTGCTCGATCTGAACCTGGAAGGCAAGAAGGAATCCGTGCTGTTGCGCGATTTCGTGATGCATCCGTTCCGCCAGCAGGTGCAGCATATCGATTTCCAGCGCGTGGACATGAAAAAGAAGATGCACGTCAAGGTGCCGCTGCACTTCCTGAATGAAGAAATCGCACCCGGCGTGAAGACCGGCGGCGGCAAGATCAGCCACGTGATGAACGATCTGGATATCACCTGCCTGCCGAAGGACCTGCCGGCTTTCATCGAAGTCGATCTGGGCAAGCTGGAGCTGGGCCATTCCGTGCATGTATCCGACCTGAAGTTGCCCAAGGGCGTGGAAGTCGCCGCGCACGGCACGCATACTGCCGAAGCCGTGGTCGCAACCGTGCAAGTGCCGCGCGGCGCAGTCGAAGCGGCTGCCGAAGCGGTTGTTGAGGCTGCCCCGGCTGCCGCAGCACCGGCCGCCAAGGAAGCCAAGAAGTAAGCAAAGGGTCAACCCGTGCAACCCGCCACTGCTGATTCCGGCATGGCGGGTTTTTCATTTTGAACATGTCCTCGATACGTTTGATCGCCGGTCTGGGCAATCCCGGACAGAAATACGAATCCACCCGGCACAATGCCGGATTCTGGTGGGTGGACGAACTCGCGCGTTCGCAAGGCGCATGCTTCAGGGTCGAAGGGAAATTCCATGGCCTGATGGCGCGCGAACGGCTGCACGGGCAGGAAGTGTTCCTGCTCAAGCCGTCCACCTTCATGAATGAGAGCGGGCGCGCCGTTGCCGCGCTGGCGCAGTTCTACAAGATCACGCCGGCCGAGATACTGGTGGTGCATGACGAGCTCGATCTGCCGCCGGGCAGTATCAAGCTCAAGCTGGGCGGCGGGCATGGCGGGCACAACGGCCTGAAGGACATCATCGCCCAGCTTGGCAGCAAGGAATTCTGGCGGCTGCGTATCGGCATCGGCCATCCCGGCGAGCGTGCCGAAGTGGTCAACTACGTGCTGAACGACCCGCGCCGCGAAGAGCGTGAGTTGATAGACGAGGCCATGCAAAAGGCGCAGAACATCGCGCATCTGGTCATTGAGGGAAAAATAGAAGCGGCGATGCTGAAGCTGCATAGTACATAAAAGCAATTCTGGCCACAGAGAACGCAGAGTTCACAGAGATGTCCGTAACTCGCAAGCTGTTGGAGGTTTTGCGAGTTGGGCAAAAAGCTGCCCATCCCTGCTTAATGCACTTCTCTGTGTGCTCTGTGATCTCTGTGGCAAATAGGTTTTGAATCTGGGGAATCAACCATGAGTCTTAAATGCGGTATCGTCGGCCTGCCCAATGTGGGCAAATCTACCCTGTTCAACGCGCTGACCAAGGCGGGCATCGCGGCGGAGAACTATCCGTTCTGCACCATCGAGCCCAACGTCGGCATCGTCGAAGTGCCCGATCCGCGCATGGCCGAGCTGGCCAAGATCGTCAAGCCGCAGCGCATGCAGCCGGCCATCGTCGAGTTCGTCGATATCGCAGGACTGGTGGCGGGTGCCTCCAAAGGCGAAGGCCTGGGCAACCAGTTCCTCGCCAACATCCGCGAGACCGATGCGATCGTCAACGTGGTGCGCTGTTTCGATGACGAGAACGTGGTGCATGTGGCGGGCAAGGTCGATCCCATCTCTGATATCGAGGTCATCCTCACCGAGCTGGCGCTGGCCGACCTCGCCGTGGTGGAACGCACTATCCAGCGCGACGGCAAGAAAGCCAAGTCCGGCGACAAGGATGCGCAGAAACTGGTGGCCGTGCTGGAGAAACTGCTGCCACACCTGAACGAAGGCAAGCCCGCGCGCACGTTCGCCCTGAGCGACGATGACAAGCATCTGATCAAGCCGTTGTGCCTGCTCACCATCAAGCCCGCGATGTATGTCGGCAACGTGCTGGAGGACGGTTTCAAGAACAACCCGCACCTCGACCATCTGCGCGAACATGCGGCAAAAGAGGGCGCGCCCGTCGTGGCCTTGTGCGCCAAGATCGAGGCCGAGCTGGCCGACCTCGACGATGCCGACAAGCAGGAGTTCCTTGCCGACCTCGGTCTGGATGAACCCGGCCTGAACCGCCTGATCCGCACCGGTTACGACCTGCTCGGCCTGCAAACCTACTTCACTGCCGGGGTGAAGGAAGTGCGCGCATGGACCATCCACAAGGGCGATACCGCGCCGCAAGCGGCGGGCGTCATCCACACCGATTTCGAAAAAGGCTTTATCCGCGCGCAGACCATTTCCTATGCCGACTTCATCGCCTGCGGCGGCGAGGCGGGCGCGAAGGAAAAAGGCAAGATGCGCGTCGAAGGCAAGGACTACGTCGTGCAGGACGGCGACGTGATGAACTTCCTGTTCAACGTCTGAAGATAGTAGACTGCATCCATCCATAACCCCAAGGGTTGAGATGCCATGAAGGCAGGCAATCGCGACATCAAGAGGTTGCTCGGCGAGATCGGCGCATTCATAGTCATTGCGTTTGCGCTGCTGGTATTCAACTACCACATGGCCGACCAGTTCGCCGAGGATGCCGCCAGCATTAATCTGGCCGGTCGCCAGCGCATGCTGACGCAGCGCATCGCCAAGACGCTGCTGCAACTGCAATATCAATCATCCGCCGAAAACAGGATCTCGCTGGAACGCGAGTTTCGCGATGCCATTCGCCTGTTCGACCAGACGCTGTCAGCCCTCGAGCAGGGCGGCACGGTCGAGGGCGGCAATGGCGAGCCCGTCCGGTTGCGCAGGATCAGCGACGCACAGGCCGTCATCCTGATAAGCCGGGCGACGCAAGTCTGGCAGCCGATGCGCGACGATATCGTGCCGCTCGTTACCGTTGGGGTGGCTATCCCTTCCGGCACCATCGCGCGGGCGATGGCGCTGATGCAGGAGGATGACCGGCGGCTGCTCGAACTCATGAACCAGCTCACCACCAGGCTGGAGAATTCCCGCGCCAATATGTTCCTGTGGTTCCAGGTGGCGGGTTTGCTGATCGCATTCGCGACCTTTTTGCTGATCGTGGACAGCCTGCGGCGGACAGCCATGGCCGCAACCCAGAACAGCCGCCGTTTCGAGAGCATGGCCACGCGCGACCCGCTGACCGGGCTGTTCAACCGCAGGGAATTCGAGAATGCGCTGGAGCGGGAGTTCGCCTCGGCGCAGCGCAGGGCGGGCAGCATGGCGCTGCTGCTGCTCGACCTCGACGGCTTCAAGGCGGTCAACGACGCCATGGGGCATGATGCCGGGGACAGGGTGCTGTGCGCCGTCGCCGGCCGGCTGTCCGAATGCGCGCGCGCCAACGATACGGTTGCCAGGCTGGGCGGCGACGAGTTCGTGCTGATCTGTCCCGGCATCAGCGCGAAGAGCGATGCCGCGGCTTTGAGCGAGCGCCTGATCGAAGCCATCAACCGGCCGATCGAGGTCGAGGGCTGGGCGGCGCGGGTGGGTGCCAGCATAGGCATCGCCTTCAGCAACCAGCGCGTCGAGGAAGGCCATGAGTTGCTCAGGCGCGCCGACCGGGCGATGTATGCCGCCAAGCAGGCGGGGCGCAACCGCTATATGTTTGTGGCGGATATGTCCGCGTAGCTCAGTCTCGTTCCAGCCAATCCAGCAGGAACGCCCATTGTTCCAGATCGCGTGCGGCGAGGTGGGGCGGCAGGTCGAACAGCGATTTGCCCTCGAACGCCGCGTTCACATACACCTGCGTCTCGCGCAGGTAGGCCAGTATCGGCAGGTCGAGCGTGGAGAGGAAATGTTCCAGCGCCCAGGCCGCCTTGGTGCGCATCTCCATGCGCATGCCGACGATGCCGACATCGCATTCATGTTTGCGCACGGCTTTTTCCCCGGCAAGCGATTTCAGGAAATCGTGGCTGGCTTGCAGGTCAAACAGCGAAGGCGCGACCGGCACCACGATCTTGTGCGCCAGCTTGAGGGCATGGGCGAGGTTCTTGCCGTGCAGTCCGGCGGGCGAATCGATCACCAGCCAGTCACAGCCGGGTTTCTTTTCTGATTGCAACATGTGGATGGCGGGCAGATCGGCGGGGCGGGTGGCGAGCCATAGCGCGCTGGATTGCTGGCGATCCAGATCGAGCATCGCGACACGCTTGCCGCGGCTGGCCAGATATCCGGCGATGTTGACCGACAGCGTGCTCTTGCCGCTGCCACCCTTGGGATTTGCGATCAGAACAGTTTTCATTGCATGCCTGCCTTTCCGGGGACTCCGGTTCGTAGGATGGGTTGAGCGTAGCGATACCCATCAATTTGTCAATGAAAAGCGATGGGTATCGCTACGCTCAACCCATCTGCAGGTTACCTGCGTTTTCCCAGCAACGATCCCGATACGTTGCGCTCGTCTGCCGCCGCCCGCTTTGGCCAGCCCGGACAGGTCGCTCTTGGCGATCAGCAACGGTGCGCTCATGGCGGGCTCATATTGGGATAACAAGGCGAAAATGATACCATCGTGCCACGTTTTTTTCGGAGAGCAATATGGCAGGACACAGCAAATGGGCGAACATCCAGCACCGCAAGGGCAAACAGGACGCCAAACGCGGCAAGGTATTCACGCGGTTAATCAAGGAAATCACCGTGGCGTCACGCATGGGCGGCGGCGATGCGGGCGCGAACCCGCGCTTGCGCCTGGCAATCGAGAAAGCGCGCGAGAACAACCTGCCCAAGGATACCGTGGAGAACGCCATCAAGCGCGGCAGCGGCCAGCTCGAAGGGGTGAACTACGAAGAACTGCGCTATGAGGGCTACGGCATCAACGGCGCGGCGGTGATGGTGGACTGCATGACCGACAACAAGACGCGCACCGTCGCGGACGTGCGCCACGCCTTCGCCAAGCACGGCGGCAACCTTGGCACCGACGGCTCGGTGTCGTTCCTGTTCAAGCACTGCGGCCAGATGATCTTTGCGCCCGGCACCGACGAGAACGGCCTGATGGAGGTCGCGCTGGATGCCGGCGCGGAAGACATCTCGACCAACGACGATGGCAGCATCGAAGTGATTGCCGCCCCCAACGATTTCGTCAACGTGAAACAGGCACTGGAAGCGGCCGGCTACAAACCGGAATTCGCCGAAGTCACCATGAAACCGGAGAACGAAGTGGAGTTCAGCGGCGACGACGCGGTGAAGATGCAGAAGCTGCTCGATGCGCTGGAGAATCTGGACGACGTGCAGGAAGTCTATACGACGGCGGTGATCGGGGAATAACTCGTGAAAGGTGAAACGTGAAACGTGAAACGCAAACTCTCCCGGCAGGGAGGGTGGCGCGTAGCGCCGGGTGGGCATCACATTTCACGTTTCACATTTCATGATCTGGAATGCTGTGAACAGCCCTTCCATCACGCGTATCTTAGGTATCGACCCCGGCCTTCGGATAACGGGCTTCGGTGTCATCGACAAACAGGGGCAGCAGTTGAGCTACGTCGCCAGCGGCTGCATCAAGACGCCGGATGGCGAGTTGCCGGAACGGTTGAAAGTCATTTTGAGTTCGCTGGGCGAGGTGATCGCGCAGCATAACCCCCAACAGGTAGCCGTAGAAAAAGTGTTCGTCAACGTCAACCCGCAATCGACTTTGTTGCTCGGCCAGGCACGCGGCGCGGCGATCTGCGCGGCGGTGCTGGCCGATCTGCTGGTGGCGGAATACACCGCGCTACAGGTGAAGCAGGCGGTAGTGGGCAACGGCCATGCCGACAAAGAGCAGGTGCAGGCCATGGTGCAGCGGTTGCTGAAACTGTCCGGCACACCCGGTGCGGATGCGGCGGACGCGCTGGCATGTGCGATCTGCCACGCGCACGGCGGCATGGGCCTGGGCGCGCTGGCGACCAAGGGGTTGCGGATGAAGGGAGGCAGGCTGACATGACGCAACAGCTGGAACCGACGCTGGCACTTTTCGCCAACCCGGTCGCGCGTTACTTCGCCGCGACCCGTCCGGCCTTCCTCACGGCGAGCCTGATGGCCGGTGTCGTCGGCCTTGCGACGGCATGGCATGGCGGGTTTGCCTTCGATGTTCCGCTGGCGCTCGTCACCCTGTTGTTCGCCTTGCTGGCGCATGCCGGGGTGAATGTCCTCAACGACTACTACGATGCCTTGAACGGCACCGATGCGCGCAACGTCGAGCGCATCTTTCCTTTCACCGGTGGCAGTCGCTTCATCCAGAACGGCGTGATGACCATGATGCAAACGCGCAACTTCGGCTTTGCATTGATGGCTTGCGTGGCCGCCGCCGGGCTGTGGCTGATGGCGCGCTCCGCGCCGCAACTGCTGTATGTCGGTCTCGCGGGATTGTTCATCGGCTGGGCCTATTCCGCACCGCCGTTGAAGCTCAACAGTCGGGGCTGGGGCGAGTTGTGCGTGGCGGCGGGCTTTCTCGCCATCACTGTCGGCTGCGACTTCGTGCAGCGCAAAGGCTTTGCCGCCGTGCCTTTCATCGCGGGCTTGTCTTATGCATTGCTGGTCACCAACCTACTCTACATCAACCAGTTCCCCGACCGCACCGCCGACACGGCGGCGGGCAAACTGCACTGGGTGGCGCGCATGGAGGTGGGGCATGCGCGCTGGGGTTATGTGCTGATTGCGGCGCTGGCGTATGCCTGGCTGCTGGTCAGTGTGTTGCTGGGCTGGCTGCCGTTGCCTGCCTTGCTGGCACTGTTTGTTTTGCCGCTGAACGTGAAAGCTGCGCGCCTGCTGTTGCGTCATGCGGGCGAACCGCGGCAACTGGGCGACGCGATCAAGCTGACCATTGCCGCAATGATGGCGCACGGGGCGATGCTGTCGCTCGGTTTGATCTTGGGATAGAAAATGATCGGAAGACTCGCAGGAACATTGCTGGAAAAGAACCCGCCGCAGATACTGCTGGATGTGCAGGGCGTGGGCTACGAGGTGGACGTGCCGATGAGCACCTTCTACAACCTGCCAGTGTTGCACGAAAAAGTTGTGCTGCACACGCAGCTCATCGTGCGCGAGGATGCGCATCTGCTGTTCGGTTTCCTGACGCAGGAGGAGCGCGTCGCCTTCCGCCAGTTGCTGAAGATCAGCGGGGTGGGGCCGAAGCTGGCGCTGTCGGTATTGTCCGGCCTGAGTCTGGGCGACCTGGCGCATGCCGTGGCGAACAAGGACGCTTCACGGCTTACAAAAATCCCCGGCGTGGGCAAGAAAACCGCCGAGCGTCTGTTGCTGGAATTGCAGGGCAAGTTCGTGGCGACCGGCGTCGGTGCGGCACAGGGTGCGGCTATTGAATCTTTCGGCAACGATATCGTGAACGCATTGCTGGCATTGGGCTACAACGCGAAGGAAGCGGACTGGGCGGCGAAGCAATTGCCCAAGGATGCGGACGTTTCGGGCGGTATCCGCCAAGCGCTTAAGTTATTATCCAAAGCATGATCCACAACGACGACCTTTCCGCCGAACCGCGCATCATCTCGCCCAGCCCTGCCTCGACGCAGGAGGAGGCGCTGGAACGCGCATTGCGCCCGAAGCAGCTCGATGAATATGTCGGGCAGGAGAAGATACGCGGGCAACTGGAAATATTCATCCAGGCCGCGAAGATGCGCAAAGAGCCGCTCGACCACGTGCTGTTGTTTGGCCCGCCGGGGCTGGGCAAGACCACGCTGGCGCAGATCATCGCACGCGAGATGGGGGTCAACCTGCGTCATACCTCAGGCCCGGTGCTGGAACGCGCGGGCGACCTTGCGGCGTTGCTGACCAATCTTGAGCCGCACGATGTGCTATTCATCGACGAGATCCATCGCCTCTCGCCCATCGTCGAAGAAATCCTGTATCCCGCGCTGGAGGATTACCAGATCGACATCATGATCGGCGAGGGGCCGGGCGCGCGTTCGGTGAAGATCGACCTGCCGCCGTTCACGCTGGTCGGCGCGACCACGCGCGCGGGCATGCTCACCAATCCGTTGCGCGACCGCTTCGGTATCGTCGCGCGTCTGGAGTTTTATTCGCCGGAAGAGTTGCAGCGTATCGTCACCCGCTCATCCGGCTTGCTGGAACTGCCCATCTCGCCCGACGGCGCGCTGGAGATCGCCAGGCGTTCGCGCGGCACGCCGCGTATCGCCAACCGTCTGCTACGCCGTGTGCGCGACTTCGCCGATGTGCGTGCCGAGGGCAATGCCACGCGCGAAGTGGCCGATGCCGCGCTGACCATGCTGGACGTGGATACACGCGGTCTGGATGTGATGGACCGGAAACTCCTGCTCACCGTCATCGAGAAATTCATGGGCGGGCCGGTCGGCGTGGACAACCTCGCTGCCGCCATCGGAGAAGAGCGCGACACCATCGAGGACGTGTTGGAGCCCTACCTCATCCAGCAGGGCTATCTGCAACGCACGCCGCGCGGCCGCATGGCGACGGCGAACGCTTATCAGCACTTCGGTCTGCCGCAGCCGCGCGGCGGCGGCAACAAGGAACTGTGGGATGAGAGTCAGTAGCATCGCTACATGTGGCATGTGCAAGCGGTGTGTTACAATGCAACACACCCAAGACTGGAGGCATGTATGAGCGCAACTTTGACGATACGCATTGATGACACGCTGGAGCGTGAACTCAAACAATATGCGGCGAGCACACATCGTCCCAAGGGCGACATTGTGCGTGAAGCGCTGCGCCGACAGTTGGCTTTGGCACGTTTCCGCGCGGTGCGTGAGGAAGTGATGCCGCTAGCCGAGCAAAACGGCTTGCTCACCGACGAAGATGTATTCAAGGCGATTTCGTGAGGGTATTCCTCGATACCAATGTGCTGGTCAGCGCATTGGCCACGCGAGGGTTGTGCGCAGAGCTATACGAACGACTGCTGATGGAACATGAAGTGGTCATCGGAGAGCCGGTGATCGCCGAAGTGCTGGACATCATGCAACGCAAATTCAGGGCGGGTAAGGAGTTGTTGGCGAAAGTGGAAGCGGAGTTGCGCCTGCTTGAAATTGTTCCCGCCCAGCCTGTCGCCCCAAAACTGCCGATAAAAGATCGCGAAGACCCATGGATCATCGCCTGCGCGCTGGCAGGAAAAGTGGATTGTTTTGTTACGGGCGATGCAGAGTTGCTGGGGCTGGGCGAAGCGGAAAACCTGCCCATCTTCTCACCGCGAGCCTGTTGGGAAAAACTGTCGGCTTATCCTTCGACATGAAATGAAAAAGAACGAGCAGATTTTTTCCTTGCCAGTGCGGGTGTATTTTCAGGACACCGATGCCGGCGGCGTGGTGTATCACGCCAGCTATGTGAACTTTTTCGAGCGGGCGCGCACCGAGTGGTTGCGCACGTTCGGTTACAGCAACGCCGGGTTGATGAACGAACTGGGGGTGATGTTCGTGGTGCACAGGCTGGAGCTGAGTTATCTCAAGCCCGCGCTGCTCGACGACATGCTGGATGTGACGGCGCAGACCAAGGAGGTGGGGCGTAGCCGCGTCACGCTGTTGCAAAGCGTGCTGCGCGGCGGCGAGTTGCTGACCGAGGGAGAGGTGCATCTGGTGTGCGTGGCGGCTGACAGTTTCAAGCCGGTGAGTGTGCCGGAGGTTCTGAAGAGACAATGGAAGGATTGAAATGCCGGGGAAATTAAAATGGAAGTGACGCAGGATCTGTCGTTTATCCAACTCATCGGCAACGCCAGCGTGCTGGTGCAACTGGTGATGGGCTTGTTGTTCGTGGTGTCGCTGATGTCGTGGTGGTACATATTTTTAAAGATGTTCGCCATCCGCAACGAGGCGAAACTGACCGAGGAGTTCGAGGAGGCGTTCTGGCATAACCAGAACCTGAGCCAGCTTTACCAGCAGGCCCACAGCGTTTCGCAGCGCGAGCAGGGCGCGCTGGAACGCATCTTCGCCGCCGGATTTGCCGAGTTCGTAAAGCTGAAGCAGCAGCATGGCATGGACGCCAGCGCGGTGATGAGCGGCACGCGCCGCGCCATGCGCGCGACCTACCAGCGCGAGATGGACCGGCTGGAATCGCATCTGGCGTTCCTTGCCTCGGTCGGCTCGGTCAGCCCGTATGTCGGCCTGTTCGGCACGGTGTGGGGCATCATGAACGCGTTCCGCGGGCTGTCCAACGTCGGGCAGGCGACGCTGGCGCATGTCGCGCCGGGCATCGCCGAGGCGCTGGTCGCGACGGCGATGGGCCTGTTCGCGGCGATCCCTGCGGTGGTCGCCTACAACCGCTATGCGCACGACATCGACCGTCTGGCGACGCGTTTCGAGAGCTTCACCGAGGAGTTCTCCAACGTGTTGCAGCGTCAGCCGTAGGTGCATTCGTGAGGAGCGAACGCCGCGCAAAGAGGCGCCTGATGAACGAGATCAACGTCGTGCCCTACATCGACGTGATGCTGGTGCTGCTGGTGATCTTCATGATCACCGCGCCGCTGATGAACCCGGGGCAGATCGATCTGCCGAGCGTGGGCAAGTCGCTGGCGCCGCCGGTCGCGCCGCTGGAGGTGATCATCCGCAAGGACAACTCGCTGGCGTTGCGCGACCACAGCCGCGGCGGCAAGGAAAGCAGCGTATCGCGCGACGAACTGGTCGCGATCCTCAAGGGCAGGCAGGGCGCCCTGGCGGAGCAGGCGGTGGTGATCTCGGCCGACAAGAGCGTGCGCTATGAGGAAGTCATCAACGTGATGGACGTGTTGCAGCAGCAACAGATCGGCAAGGTCGGGCTGCTGACGCAAAGCAGGACGAAATGAGCGTGGCGGTTTACCCCGAACCTTACCGTATTCCCGCAGGCGTGCTGGCGCTGGCGGTGCATGGTGCGTTCTTCGCGCTGCTGCTGTTCGGTTTTACCTGGCAGACACAAAAGCCCGATACCATGAGCGTGGAGTTGTGGCAGAGCATTCCGGATGCGGCGCCCGAGCCCCAACCCAAGGCGCAACCGAAGCCGGAGAAGGTCGTGCCGCCGGAGCCGCCGAAAGCGGCGCCTGTCCCAGAGATCGCGCTGCCGGAAAAGAAAAAACTTGAAGCAAAACCGCTCAAGCCGGTGCCGGTCGAGACCAAGCAGGTCGTGCAGAAGCCGGTCGAACCCGATCCGGTGGTGGTTGCCGCAGAACAGGCGGCGGCGCGTGTACGCGAAGAACAGACGGCGGCGACAGGTCGTGTGGTGGACGAGTTTCGCGCGAAGATCGCCGCGAGTATACGCAGCCGCATCGTGATGCCGCCGGACGTGGCGGACGATGCGCGCGCCGAATTCCTCGTCACGCTGTTGCCGGGCGGTTGGGTGCTGAAGGCGGAGCTAAGGAAATCCAGCGGCAATGCGGCGTACGACAATGCGGTGGAACGCGCGATCCTGAAAGCGTCGCCGCTGCCGTTGCCGCCGGATGCGGCACTGTTCAACAGGTTTCGTAATCTGGAACTGGGTTTCAGACCAAAGGAATGACAGGAGTCTTCATGCGTTTCACGCAAATCATGTTGGGCCTGCTGTTGTGGATGCAGGCATCGCTGGCCGGTGCGACGCTGAGCATCGAAATCATCGGTGCGGGCGAGAACCAGATACCGGTCGCGCTGGTGCCGTTCGGCGGCGACGCCAAGCTGGCACAGGATATCAATAAAGTGGTGGCGGACGACTTGCAGCGCAGCGGCCTGTTCCGGCTGGTCGATCCGGCGGGCAAGTTTCCGCACGAGGCCAGCGAGGTCAGCTTTCCGGACTGGCAGGTGCGCGGCGCGGACGCGCTGGCGATCGGCATGGTCGCGCGTCAGCCGAACGGCCGCATCGAGGCGCGTTTCCGTTTGTTCGATGTCGCCAAGCAGACCGAGCTGACCGGGCAGGCAGTATCCGGCAGCGATGCCCAGTTGCGCGCTTTGGCGCATCACATCGCCGACCTGATCTATGAAAAACTGACCGGCGACAAGGGCGTGTTCAGTACGCGCATCGCCTATGTGAACCGGATGGGGCAGAAATTCAATCTGGTGGTGGCGGACAGCGACGGCTACAACGAACAGGTCATCCTTGCGCTGAACGAGCCGATCATGTCGCCGGCCTGGTCGCCGGACGGCAGCCACATCGCCTACGTCAGCTTCGAGACCGGACATGCTGTGCTGTATGTGCAATCGCTCTACACCGGGCAGCGCCTGGTGCTGGCGGATTTTCGCGGCAGCAACAGCGCGCCGGCCTGGTCGCCGGACGGCAAGCAACTGGCCATCGTGCTGACGCGCGACGGCAGTTCGCAGATATACCTAGTACGTCCGGACGGCAGTGGCCTGCGCCGCCTCACCTTCAGCGGCGCGATCGACACCGAGCCGAACTTTTCGCCGGACGGTCGCTACCTGCTGTTCACCTCGGACCGCGGCGGCAGCGCGCAGATCTACGGCATGCCGGTGGACGGCGGGCCGGAACTGCGCGTGACCTTCGGCGAGGGCAACAATTTTTCGCCGCGCTACAGCCCGGACGGAAAATCGTTCGTGTTCACGCACCGCGAGAGCGGCAAGTTCTACATCGCCACGCAGGATTTCGCGAGCGGCCAGATGGAGATACTGACCGAAGGCGGCTGGGAGAAACGCCCCAGCTTCGCGCCCAACGGCAGGCTCATCCTGTATGCCAGCGAGGCGCGCGGTCGTGGTATATTGGCAACCGTTTCCAGCGACGGTCGTGTGAAACAGCGCATGTTCACGCAGAGCGGTGATGCGCGTGAGCCGGTATGGGGACCCTATCCTTAATTTGAACCAGTAAAGGAGAAACACCATGAAGAAGCTAGTCATCAGCATCGTATTGATCAACCTGCTTGCCGCCTGTGCCAGCAACAAGCCTGCGGATACCAGCACGGCATCCGGCAGCACTGCTGCCTCTGATTCTTCTGCTTCTGCCGGCTATACTGGAAAAACTGACATGAATGCCTTCAATGACCCCAACGGTCTGCTGGCCAAGCGCAGCGTGTACTACCCGTTCGATGTCTCCGCCGTGCAGGATGCCGACAAGCCGGCTGTGCAGGCGCATGCCGCCTATCTGCGCGACAACCCGAACCGCAATGCGCGACTGGAAGGCAATTGCGACGAGCGCGGCAGCAATGAATACAACCTGGCGCTCGGACAGCGCCGTGCCGATGGCGTGAAGAAGATGCTGGAGCTGGGCGGCGCCAAGGCCGGCCAACTGGAAAGCGTCAGCTATGGTGAAGAGAAGCCCCGCGCTTCCGGGCATGAAGAAGCCTCCTGGGCACAGAACCGCCGCACTGACCTGAACTACGCGAACTAAGCATCAAGCATGAAGTGCCGTGTTCTCCTGTTGCTGGCGCTGTGTTTCGCCGTTCCTGCACAAGCAGGGTTGTTCTCGGACGATGAGGCGCGCGAAAGGATCCGGCAACTGGAGGCGCAGGTAAAGGCGCTGGAAGAATCGGGCAAGCTGCAGACCAAGTCCGTACTCGACCTGCAAACGCAGATCGAAGTGCTGAACGGCGAGCTGCGCAAGCTGCGCGGGCAGAACGAGGAGCTGGCGCACGGCTTGCAGGACGCCGAGAAACGCGAGAAGGATTTCTACGTGGATCTGGATACGCGCCTGCGCCATTTCGAGACCAGGGAAGAGGCGGCTGCCGTTGCGCCGCCCGAACCGGCACCGATAGCATCATCCGATCCGTTCGATCCTGTTGCGGAGAACCGGGCCTTCGAGGCGGCCTACGCCCTGTTCAAGGGCGGCAAGCACGCCGAAGCGGCCAAGGCATTCCAGGAGTTCGCCGCAAAATACCCACAGTCCGTGCACCTTCCCAACGCGTATTACTGGCAGGGGAGCGCGCAGTTCGCGCTGGGCGATTACAAGGCCGCGCTGGCTGTCTATCAGGGGTTGCTGAAGAGCTATCCTTCCGCGCCGCGCGCGGCGGATACGCTGTTCGGCATCGCTGGCTGCCAGCAGGAGATGAAACAAGGCGCGGGGGCGCAAAAGACGCTCAAGCAGCTCGTCGCCAAATATCCTTCCAGCGAAGCGGCAGCCAAGGCCAAGAAGCTGCTCGCTGCCAAGAAGTAAGCCGTCATGCCGCAAGCCGATCCTGGCGCGCAGTTGCGCATCAGCGAGATCTTTCATTCCATCCAGGGCGAGACCCGGCGTATCGGTCTGCCCACCGTATTCATCCGCTTGACCGGCTGCCCCCTGCGCTGTAGCTATTGCGACACCAGCTATGCGTTCAGCGGCGGTGAGAACATGAGTGTGGCGGAGATACTCGACCGGGCTGCCGCCCATGCGCCGCGCTATGTCACCGTCACCGGCGGCGAGCCGCTGGCGCAGAAGAACTGCCTGCCGCTGCTGCGCGCGCTGTGCGATGCGGGCTACGAAGTATCGCTGGAGACCGGCGGCGCGCTCGACATCGGCGCGGTGGATGCGCGCGTGATGCGCGTGCTGGACATCAAGACGCCGGCTTCCGGCGAGGCGGACAAGAACCGCTGGGAGAATCTGGCGCTGCTGACGCCGCATGACGAGATCAAGTTCGTGCTGTGCGACGAGAACGATTACCGCTGGGCCGCGGGCATCATGGCGCAGTACCGCCTCGCGGAAAGATGCGAGGTGACGTTCTCCGCCGTGCATGGCGCGCTGGATGCCGCGCGACTGGCGGAATGGATATTGCGCGACCATTTGGACGTGCGCATGCAGGTGCAGTTGCACAAGATACTGTGGGACGACGCGCGGGGGAAATGATGAACAAGGCGGTGGTGCTTTTGTCCGGAGGGCTGGATTCGGCGACGGTGCTGGCGATGGCGCGCGCGCAGGGATATGCCTGCCACGCCCTGAGCGTGGATTACGGCCAGCGCCATCATGCCGAACTGGCCGCCGCCCAGCGCGTGGCACAGGCGCATGGCGCGGCGGAGCACCGCGTGGTGAGTATCGACCTGACCGGCTTCGGCGGATCTTCGCTGACCGATAGCCGCATCGAGGTACCGCAACAGCCCAGTGAGGGCATCCCCTCGACCTATGTTCCCGCGCGCAACACCATCATGCTGTCGCTGGCGCTGGCCTGGGCAGAAGTGCTGCAAGCGCGCGACATCTTCATCGGCGTGAACGCGGTGGACTACTCCGGCTATCCCGATTGCCGCCCCGCCTATATCGAAGCCTTCCAGCGCATGGCCAACCTCGCCACCAAGGCGGCGGTGGAGGGCAACCCGCTGACCATCCATGCGCCGCTGCTTTACCTGTCCAAGGCGGAGATCATCCGTCAGGGAAGCCTGCTCGGTGTGGATTACGCCCAGACCGTCTCCTGCTACCAGGCGGATGCAGCCGGGCGTGCCTGCGGCGTATGCGACTCATGCCGGCTGCGCCGTGCGGGGTTCGAGGCTGCCGGAGTCGCCGATCCGACGCATTACTGCGAACCATCGAACTGATACCCCCATGTGCCATGCGCGCAAACCTTGAAACGGCGGCATTTCGCGTTGACAGGGTAGGTCAAATCCGTATAATTCGCGCTCCTTTGCAAGGGGTCGTTAGCTCAGCCGGTAGAGCAGCGGACTTTTAATCCGTTGGTCGCGTGTTCGAATCACGCACGACCCACCAGTTCCAAATGCCGCCTTAGCTCAGTTGGTAGAGCAACCGCCTTGTAAGCGGTAGGTCATCAGTTCGAATCCGATAGGCGGCACCAATAAAATCAAGCCTCGCAGCGATGCGGGGCTTTTTTGTCGCGCAGGGATTCTGAACCCCTGTCGAATCATCCGAACAAGTGCGCCAGCACCAGGCCGAGCAACAATGCGCACAACAGGGCAATCGGGACGTACTCCGCACTTGTCAATTTCTGTCCCTCCGGGTAGCGCTTCAGCAATTGAGTGGAATCCTGTTCTGCATGCAATCTTCCGTTGAGGTATCTCATGACCATTCTCCTGTCGTTTCAGTGAAGGCACACTATCAATAAATATGACCTCGACCCAAGTCCGGCTATCCGATAGTGGACGCGCTCCTTAACAGATTAGAGATACGGATGGGCGGTCTGGTTCCGGGGATTAACGGTATGCAGGGAATATTCCTGCCTTAAGCCCCCCTTAAGTTTGGCCTCCTATTCTGCGCTCCTCGAAACGCAAACTTAAGGAGACCAAAATGTCACGCATACTTTCTTCATCCTGTCTGGCTCTGGCCGTTTTCGGCTTGGCCGCGCAGCCGGTTCTGGCGGAAACACAGGAGCAGATACGCGCCTCGATCGAGAGTTCCGCGAGAAGCGCTCCGGGCTTCCAGGGATTATCGGCAACGCGCGGGGGGCAGTTCTTCAAATCCACGCATGGCAACGACTGGAGCTGCGCTTCCTGCCATACCGACAATCCGGCCGCTGTCGGCAAGCATGCCAAAACCGGCAAGCCGATCCAGCCGCTGGCACCGTCTGCCAACGCGGAACGCTTCACCGATCCGGCCAAGGTCAACAAGTGGTTCAAGCGCAACTGCAACGATGTGCTGGGCCGTGTCTGCACCCCGCAGGAACAGGGCGACGTGCTCGCCTACCTGCTCACCATACGCAAATGAAAGGAGATAGTCATGTCGAACCGGTATCGTAATTTTTCCATATTGTTTTCCGCAGTGTTGCTGGCGATGGGCGTGGCGGCATCTGCCGTGCAGGCCGACGATGACCGCGATGAAGGGCGCGGCGACGGATACGGGCGCAAATACGGCGGCGAGAACCGTGGCAAGCCGGTACAGCCCGCGCGGCTTAATGCCAAATGGCAGCAGGAATGCTCTTCCTGCCATATCGCCTATGCTCCGGGGCTATTGCCGGCCGAGTCGTGGCGCAAGGTCATGGCTGGGCTGGACAAGCACTTCGGCACGGACGCCTCGCTGACGGCGCAGGAGAGCAAGGAGATCACCGACTGGCTGGTGAGCAATGCATCCAACCGCTGGAGCGCTCCGACCTCGCCCTTGAAGATCACCGATGGCGCGTGGTTCAAACGCAAGCACGATGGCCATGAGATATCGCCATCCGTATGGAAAAAACCGCAGGTGAAGAGCCCGGCCAATTGCGGAGCCTGCCACACGCAGGCGGAAAGCGGCGATTTCAGCGAGCGCAATATCAGGATGCCGCGGTAACCAACTTACAAGGAGATCATCATGAACCAAAAGATACTGGTATGGGATGTGCCGACGCGGGTGTTCCACTGGTTGCTGGCGCTATCGTTCACCGGAGCGTTTCTGACGGCGGAATCGGAGCGTTACCGCGATATCCATGTGATGCTGGGCTATACCCTGCTGGGGCTGATCGCGTTCCGGCTGTTATGGGGTTTCGCCGGCACGCGCTATGCGCGCTTCCGTTCGTTCCAGTTCAGCCCGGCTGAACTGGGAGCTTATCTGACATCGCTGGTCCGCAGCGAACCGCGCCATTATGTCGGGCACAATCCGGCCGGGAGCCTAGCGATCTGGCTGTTGCTGCTGCTGGGATTCACTTCGGGCGTGACGGGGCTGGTGCTGTATCAGGACATCGGCGGCGATACGCTGGAAGAACTGCACGAATTCCTGGCCTATGCCATGCTGACGGTGGTGGGGGTGCATCTTGCCGGAGTGGTGGTGAGCAGCCTGATGCACCGCGAGAACCTGGTGCGCGCCATGATCACCGGGCGCAAACCAGCCGATCCTGACGCGGGCATCAAACGCGCCCATGCATGGCTCGGTGTCATAATGCTGGCGGCCGTCGTGGCGTTCTGGGGCGGTTATTCCGGAACCGGCCTGATGGCTTCCGGCGGGAATTCGCCGGTGGTCGTGCAGCACGGCGACGATTGATGTGCATAAAGGTGAGTCATGCGCGTGCTGGTAGTCGAAGACGATGCCCTGCTGGGCGATGCCATCCAGGCCGGCCTGAAACAGGCCGGCCATGCCGTTGACTGGATGAAGGATGGTATCGCGGCAGACCAGGCGCTGGCTACCGAGCCCTATGCCGCGGTGGTGCTCGATCTCGGCCTGCCACGCCTTGCCGGGATCGATGTGCTGCGCCGTTTGCGCGCCCGTCATGCCACGGTGCCGGTGTTGATTCTGACCGCGATGGGCGAACTGGATGACCGCATCAAGGGGCTGGATGCGGGCGCGGACGATTATCTGGTCAAGCCGTTCGACATGGGTGAGCTGGCAGCGCGCCTGCGCGCACTGATGCGCCGGGGTAGCGGTGGACAGGGACCGTTGCTGGAAGCGGCCGGCGTCGCGCTCGACCCCGCGGCGCACCGCGTGGTCTATCGCGGCCAGCCGGTAGAACTGTCGCCGAAGGAGTTCGCCGTGCTGCATGCACTCATGCTCAAGGCCGGCAAGGTGCTGACGCGCGCGCAGATCGAAGAGCAGCTTTACGCATGGGGTGAAGAGGTGGAAAGCAACGCGGTGGAGGTGCATATCCATCATCTGCGGCGCAAACTCGCGCCTAGCCTGATCGAAACCATACGCGGCGTGGGTTACCTGATCACCGCCGGTGGAGGTACCTGAGATGCGCGGCCACGCCTCGCTGAAACAACGCCTGCTGGTGCTGGCGATTGCGACCGTCGCTGCGGTGTGGCTGGCGGCGTCCGCGTTCACCTATTTCGATGCGCGCGAGGAATTCGACGAGGTGCTGGATGCGCACTTGGCGCAGGCCGCCGCGCTGCTGGCCGCACAGGCGTCGCACGAGCTGGACGAGATCGAGACCGAGCATGCGCCGTTGCTGCACAAATACGCTCGCCGCGTCGCCTTTCAGGTATGGGAGAACGGGGATCAGTTGCGCCTGCATTCCGCCAATGCCCCGCAACGACATCTGGCAGATAAACAGCACGGTTTCAGCGACAGCACCCTGGATGGCCATCGCTGGCGCGTGTTCAGCACCTGGGACGAGACCGGCGAATATCTGGTGCAGGTGGCGGAACGCGCCGACACTCGCGAAGATGTGGCGCGCGGCATCGCGGCTAACCTGCTCAAACCGCTGCTGTTCTCCCTGCCGCTGCTGGCATTGCTGCTGTGGGTGGCGGTGGCACGCGGCCTGCAACCGCTGGAGCGGCTGGCGCGCGAGGTCGAACAGCGCGATGCTGAAGCGCTTGCGCCGCTCGACGCCGCTGCGGTGCCGCGCGAAGTATTGCCGCTGATCGAGCGGCTCAACCGGCTGTTCGTGCGCATAGACGAGGCGATGCGCAGGGAGCGGCGTTTCACCGCCGATGCGGCGCATGAGCTGCGCACGCCGGTGGCCGCGATCAAGGCGCAGGCGCAGGTGGCGCGCGCCGCATCCGGGGAGGAAGAACGGCTGCATGCGCTGGACAATGCCATCCTTGGTTGCGACCGCGCCGCGCACCTGATCGACCAGTTGCTGACGCTGGCGCGGGTGGATGCGCTGGATGGCAGTGCGACCGGATCATGCACCCTGCGTGACATCGCAGCGGGCGAGATTGCGGCGATCGCACCGTCTGCGCTGGTGCGCGGCGTGCGCATCGAACTGGCGGAAGGCGAAGCGGTTACCGTGAACGGCAACCCGGAACTGTTGCGCATCCTGATGCGCAACCTGATCGACAACGCAGTGCGCCATACGCCGCCGGGAACTGCTGTGCGGGTAAGCATCGCCCGTGAGCGGGATGCACCTAGCCTGTCGGTGAGCGATGACGGGCCGGGTATCCCGCAACAGGAGATGGCGCGGCTGACGGAGCGCTTCTACCGCCCTGCGGATACACAGGCGAGCGGCAGCGGCCTGGGATTATCCATCGTCAAACGCATCGCCGAAGTACATGGCGCATCGTTGCGATTCGCGCCGGAGAGTGCAGGCCGGGGGCTGCGCGTGACGCTGAGTTTCCCCCACCAAGCCGCGCGAGCGGCACGATCCGGGATATTTGGGTAAGATGGCGCCCGCGCGCCGATGAGGGCATCGGTGCCCCGCTTGTATTCTTTCCCCTTCCCGAAAAGGCTCTCAAAAAATGCTGGAGATGCTGCAAACCCCCCAGTTCTGGGTGGACGTGTTCAAGATCATCATGATCGACCTGCTGCTGTCGGGCGACAACGCGGTGGTGATCGCGCTGGCCTGCCGCAACCTGCCCGAGGCGCAGCGCCGCAAGGGCATCCTGTACGGCGTCGGCGGTGCGATCGGGTTGCGCATCGTGCTGACCTTCTTTGCGGTGAGTCTGCTATCTCTGCCCTATCTCAAACTGGTCGGCGCGTTGCTGCTGCTGTGGATCGGCATCAAGCTGATCCTGCCGGAGGATGAGGCGCACGGCGAAGGCAACATCAAGGCCGAGGCGCATCTGTGGGGCGCGATCAAGACCATCATCATCGCCGATTTCGTGATGAGCCTGGACAATGTGCTGGGCGTGGCGGCTGCCGCCAAGGGCAATGTGTCGCTGCTGGTGTTCGGCCTGTTGGTCAGCATCCCGATGATCGCGTGGAGCAGCCAGCTGGTGCTCAAACTGATCGACCGCTATCCCTTCATCATCTATGCGGGCGGCGCGCTGCTCGGCTACGTGGCGGGCGAGATGTTGGTCACCGAGGCGCTGTTCAAGGAGCTGACCGAGGCGCATCATTATCTGCACTGGCTGCTGCCTGCCGCATGCGCCCTGTTCGTGCTGGCCGCCGGCTGGTGGCTGGCCTTGCGCAAGGCGGCCGCGATCAAGGCGGTCGATCTGGTGGATGTGGCGGTTTCCGCCGACAAGGATGGCAAATAAGGAGATTCGACGATGAAGATACTGATCCCGGTCGATGGCTCGGCCAATGCATTGCGTGTGGTTGAATATGTGATCGGCCACGCCGCCGAACTGAAGGAGAGGCCGCAGGTGCTGCTGCTGAACGTGCAGTGGAATGTGGCGAGCGCCAACGTCAAGCTGTTCATCAATCAGCAGACCATCGACGACTATTACCGCGAGCAGGGCATGACGGCGTTGCAACTGGCGCGCGATGCGCTGGAAGCCGCCGGCTTGTCCTACCAGTACCACATCAGTATCGGCACGCCGGCGCAAGCCATCGTGCAATATGCCGCCGAGCAGGGCGTGGACCAGATCGCGATGGGGCGGCGGGGTGAGGGCGGACTGCAATCCCTGTTGCTCGGCTCGGTAGTGAACAAGGTGCTGCATCTGCCTACCTGTCCCGTACTGCTGGTCGGATAACCTGGCTTTGTGGTGAGTTGTTGCGAAATACCTTAATATCCGCCCCATGACCTCAATCATCATGGGCTAACGATGAAGAAGTGGGCATTCTGGCGGAAGGACTGGTTCGTCGGCTTGCTGGTCTCGCTGGTGTTCCTGGCCGGTGCGAACAGCGGCTTGATGCAGAGCCTGGAACGCAAGGCTTATGACCTCGGGGTGCAGGCCTCGTCGCGTATCCCGAGCGACAAGGTCGCGGTCATCGCCATCGATGACCAGAGCATCGCCAACCTCGGGCGCTGGCCGTGGCCGCGCGAGATCCATGCGCGCATGATCGACCTGCTGGCTTCCGGAAAAGCCAAGGTGATCGGCCATACCGCCTTCTTCTTCGAGCCGCAGGCCGATGCCGGCCTGGACTACATTTACAAGATCGCCGAACTGCTCGGCAATTCCACACTCAAGGATACCCCCGACCCCGTCTATCAGCAGGAACTGGCACAGCTCGACGCCCTGCTGAACGATGCGGCGCAGAACCTCGACAACGACCAGAAGCTCAGCGACAGCATGGCGAAGGCCAATGATGTCCTGCTGGCGATGTTCTTCGAGCTGGGCGAGCCGCAGGGTGAACCGGATCAGGAGTTGCCGGACTATGTGCTGGCCAATAATCTGGTGAACATGACGCAGATGGGCGCGGGCGGGCCGGTTCCGGCACGCGCGATGCTGCCACCTATCCCGATGTTGGGCAGCAAGGCGCTGGCGCTCGGTCATCTGAACAGTTTGCCCGATGTGGATGGTGCGGTGCGCACCGAGCCGCTGGTGGTCAACTACTACGGCCAGCATTACCCGTCGTTGTCGCTGATGCTGGCGGCGAAGAGCCTCAATCTCAAACCCAAGGACATCAAAGCGCTGCCCGGCGAGGGGGTGCAGATGGGCAATCTCCGCATCGCCACCGATCCGGCCCTGCAGATGCATACCTTCTTCTACAAGGACAGCGACGGGCGTCCCGCCTTCCAGGCGGATTCCTTCTACGATGTGCTGACCGGCAAGATCCCGGCGGCGAAATACCGTGACAAGATCGTGCTGATCGGCGCTTCGGCTGCCGGTGTCGGCAGTCTGCAGGTGACGCCGGTATCGGCCGGGATGGCGCCGGTGATGACGCTGGCGCATTCGGTGTCGAGCATCCTCAAGGGCGATTTCTTCGTCGCGCCGTCCTGGGCGATCTGGGCGCAGATCGGCGCGTTCGCGCTGGTCGCGCTGTATCTGATCCTGCTGCTGCCGCGCCTGGGTGCCGCGATTGGCGCGGTGGTCACGGTGCTGTTGTTGGCAACGCTGCTGGGCGCGCATTTCGTGCTGATGACGACGCAGGCGATGTGGCTGCAACTGATGCTGCCCGCCGCGCTGCTGCTGACCGGACACCTGTTGCTGACCACCAAGCGTTTCCTGGTGACGGAGAAGGGCAAGCAGAAGTCCGATGCCGAATCCGCCGAGAGCAACCGTATGCTCGGGCTGGCGTTCCAGGGGCAAGGGCAGCTCGATATCGCCTTCGACAAGTTCCGCAAGGTGCCGATGGACGATGGCATGATGGAGGTGCTCTACAACCTCGGGCTGGATTACGAGCGCAAGCGCCAGTTCAACAAGGCCGAGTCGGTGTTCCGCTACATGGCCGATTTCAATCCCAAGTTCCGTGATCTTGAAGCGCGCACGGCGCAGTCCAAGGCGATGTCGGAGACGGTGATCCTCGGTGGCGGCGGTGGCGGAACCAATGCCAGCACCATGGTGCTGGGCAAGGAGGGCGTGTCCAAGCCGATGTTGGGGCGTTACGAGATCGAGAAGGAGCTCGGCAAGGGCGCGATGGGCGTGGTGTATTACGGCAAGGATCCCAAGATTGGGCGCGTGGTGGCGATCAAGACCATGGCCCTGTCGCAGGAGTTCGAGGCGGACGAGTTGCAGGACGTGAAGGAGCGTTTCTTCCGCGAGGCCGAGACCGCCGGGCGGCTGAACCATCCGAACATCGTCTCGATCTACGACGCGGGCGAAGAGCACGACCTCGCCTACATCGCGATGGAATTCCTCAAGGGCAAGGACCTGGTGCCCTACACCAAGCCGGACAACCTGCTGCCGCTGCCCAAGGTGATGAGCATCATCGCGCGCGTCGCCGACGCGCTGGATTACGCGCACAGGCAGAACGTGGTGCACCGCGACATCAAGCCGGCCAACATCATGTACGACCCGGACACGGACACGGCCAAGGTGACCGACTTCGGCATCGCGCGCATCACCGACTCCTCCAAGACCAAGACCGGCATGGTATTGGGCACGCCCTCCTACATGTCGCCGGAGCAACTGGCCGGCAAGAAGATCGAGGGGCATTCCGACCTGTTCTCGCTGGGTGCGAGTCTGTACCAACTGGCTTGTGGTAAGCTTCCGTTCGAGGGTGATTCGATGGCGCAGCTGATGTATCGCATCGCCAACGAACCGCACACGGATATCCGGACCATCCGGCCCGATCTGCCGCCATGTCTGGTGATGATCATCGACAAGTCGCTGACCAAGCGTGTCGAGGATCGCTTCGTCAGCGGCGCGGTGATGGCCGAGGCGCTACGCCGCTGCGCCGCAAGAATGCAAGGGTGAACGATGAAGATAGATGATGCGCTTGAGATAGTCAGCCGCACCGATCCGGGCATGGTGCGCTCGCACAACGAGGACAGCGTGGCGCAGGAACCGGCTTGCGGCCTGGTCGTGCTGGCCGACGGCATGGGCGGCTACAACGCCGGAGAGGTAGCGAGCGGCATCGCCATCTCGGTGGTGGCGACCGAGATCGCGCAACGTCTGCAACATGCCAGCCCGATCGAACGCGACGAGGCATCCGGCGAGGATCTGGGGGTGGTGGTGCTGCGCGACAACATCCGCAAGGCGAACACCTCGATCTACCAGGCCGCGCAGAGCCAGCCGCAATATGCCGGCATGGGCACCACCATCGTGTCCGGGTTGTTTTACGACAACCGAGTCGTGGTCGGACATATCGGCGATTCGCGCATGTACCGCCTGCGCGACGGGATGCTGGAGGCGATCACGCGCGACCATTCGCTATTGCAGGAGCAGATCGACAGCGGGATGATCAGCGCCGAGGATGCGCGGCTGTCCAAGAACAAGAATCTGGTGACCCGCGCGGTCGGGATCGAGGCCGAGGTGATACCGGAGATACATGTGTATGACGTGATCGTCGGCGATATCTACCTGCTGTGTTCGGACGGCCTGAACGACATGGTGGAAGATGGGGATATCGAGGCCACGCTGTACGCGATGCAAGGTAATTTGCCGCTCGCGGCGGAACAATTGATCCAGATGGCGAACGACAACGGCGGCCGCGACAATGTGTCGGTGATACTGGTGAAGGTCGCGGGCGAATTCGCCGCACCGCGCGGCTGGCTGTCGATGCTGCTGAACTGGTTCAAGAGATAACCTGATTGGGATTAGCGGGGGGCGTGACTATGGCTGCAAAATTGATACTCAGCATGGATGGGGTGGTGATCAAGGAATATCCCCTGAACAAGGAGCGCGTCACCATCGGGCGCAAGCCGCATAACGACATCGTCATCGACAACCTGGCGGTGAGCGGCGAACATGCCGCAGTCGTCACCATCCTGCACGATTCTTTCCTCGAAGACCTGAACAGCACCAACGGGCTGGAAGTGAACGGGGTGCCGGCCCTGAAGCATTTCCTGCAGAACAACGACTTGGTCGGGATCGGCAAATACAAGCTGAAATACATCAACGATCAGGTCAGCCAAGCCGATGCGACCGATTTCGAAAAGACCATGGTGTTGCGCACACCGCCCAAGCAGGCTGCACAGGACACGGAGAAGGCCGGGGACACGGCGGGTTTCATGAAGCCGCCTGCCGCCCCGGAGAATGTACCGGCGCAAGCGGTCGCCGAAAGAACCGGCAAGTTCGAGCCGCAGCGGACGGCGGCGCAGCCTGCGGTAGCGCCGGCATCCCCGGTCGCCACGCAAACAGTCCCGGCTGCCACGCCGTCCCCGCAGGCTGCGGCGGTGCAGATATTGACCGGCCCCAACACCGGCAAGGAGCTCGAGCTGGTGAAGAATCTCACCACGCTGGGCAAGCCGGGCGTGCAGGTCGCCGTGCTGACCCGCCGTCCGCACGGTTTCTTCATCACCCATGTCGAGGGCGCGCATCATCCCATGGTGAACGGGCAGACATTGGGCGACCAGCCGCATCAACTGAACGATCACGACATGATCGAGTTGGCGGGGGTCAAGATGGAGTTTTATCTGAAGGGCTGACGACCGGCATCAAGCGATTCCCGGATATCGGCTCCGGCAATCTTCCATCAAAGGACGCGGCGTGAAAAAGAATGCAATCCTGATCGGGCTGGGGCTGCTGGTGGTGCTGGCGTTCGCCGGCAATGCCGCTCAACTGTTCCGCTTCGGTTTCATCGATCGAGTCTCGAGCCTCCTGTACGACTACCAGTTGCAGCTGACCATGCCGCGCACGCAGGATGAGCGCATCGTCATCCTCGACATCGACGAAAAAAGTCTGAAGGAAGAAGGGCGCTGGCCCTGGAGCCGCGACCGCCTCGGCCTGCTGATGGACAAGCTGTTCGACAAGCACGGCATCGCGGTGGTCGGCTTCGACGTGGTGTTCGCCGAGAAGGACGAGAGCTCCGGGCTCAAGGTGTTGCAGCGTCTCGGCCAGGAGCAGCTCCGGAACGATGCGCAGTTCAAGGCGGCGCTGGCCCGGCTACAGCCGCAACTCGAATACGACAACCTGTTCGCCGGCAAGATCAAGGGGCGCAAGGTGGTGCTGGGTTATTACCTGACCAGCAGCGCGAAGGCCAGCATCTCCGGTGCGTTGCCCGCGCCAGTGTTCCCGGCAGGCGCCTTCGAGGGGCGTCCGATCGGCTTCACCTCGTGGAGCGGCTACGGGGCGAATCTTCCCGAACTGCAACAGGCCGCGGCCAGCGCCGGACACTTCAATCCGCTGGTGGACAGCGACGGCGTGGTGCGTCGGGTGCCGATGCTGGTGGAACACAGCGGGGCTTATTACGAATCGCTCTCGCTGGCCATGGTGCGCACCTTGATGGATCAGCCGGACGTGCTGCCGGGCTTTGCCGAAGGCGGGAGCGATGGCTATGCCGGACTGGAATGGCTGGAACTGGAGGCTTCGGGCGGCAAACTCAGGATACCGGTGGACAGCGATGTGGCCACCTTCGTGCCGTTCCGCGGACGACAGGGCAGCTATCGCTACATCTCCATCGCGGATGTGCTGCATGACCGCATCGATGCGGCGCAGCTCAAGGACAAGATCGTGCTGGTGGGCACCACTGCGCCCGGCCTGCTGGATATGCGCGCCACGCCGGTGGCCGAGGTCTATCCCGGGGTGGAGGTCCACGCCAACATGCTTTCCGGCATCCTCGACCAGAACCTGAAGGAACGTCCCGCCTACATGCTCGGTGCCGAGGTGCTCTGGCTGTTGCTGATCGGCGCCGCCTTGAGTTTCCTGCTGCCGAAAATGGGTGCGGCCAAAGGGATACTGGTCTCGGTATTCGTGTTTTCGGTCACGCAGGGCGTGAGCCTGATCTCGTGGCACTACGGCAACCTGTTGATGCCGATCGCGAACAGCCTGGCGATGATCGCGCTGTTGTTCGCGCTGAACATGTCCTGGGGCTATTTCGTCGAATCGCGTACCAAGCGCCAGATCACCAGCCTGTTCGGACAGTACGTGCCGAGCGAGCTGGTCGACGAGATGGCGGAGCATCCGGAAAGCGTGTCCATGGAAGGCGAGAGCCGCGAGATGACCATCCTGTTCTCCGATGTGCGCGGCTTCACCAGCATCTCGGAAGGGCTGGACCCGAAAGAGCTGACGCTGCTGATGAACGAGTTCCTGACGCCGCTGTCGCGCGTGGTATACAAGCATCGCGGCACCATCGACAAATACATGGGCGATTGCATCATGGCCTTCTGGGGCGCGCCGTTGCCGGATGCAGCGCATGCGCGCCATGCCATGCTGGCCGGCATCGAGATGCAGGCGACGCTGGCGGCGTTGCAGCCGCATCTCAAGGAGCGCGGTTGGCCGGAGATACACGTCGGCGTGGGCATCAACAGCGGACGCGTCAGCGTCGGCAACATGGGCTCCGAAGTGCGCGTCGCCTACACCGTGATGGGCGACGAAGTGAACCTGGCTTCGCGCCTGGAAGGCATCACCAAGCAATACGGCGTGGGCATCATCGTCGGCGAGAACACCCATAACCTGGTGACGGATTTCGTCTATCGCGAGCTCGACCACGTGCGCGTGAAAGGCAAGGACAAGCCCATCGCGATCTACGAACCGATCGGATTGGCCGGCGAAGTGGGCAAGGAGCTGCTCGACGAGGTCAAGCTGTTCCACGAGGTGCGCCGCTTATACCGCAAGCAGGACTGGGATCAGGCAGAGCTGCAACTGATGAACCTGCAACGCATGGCCCCGGACACCAAGCTGTATGGCATCTATGCGGAACGCGTCGTCCATTTCCGCAAGAACCCGCCGCCCACGGACTGGGATGGCGTGTTCGTGTTCGAGACGAAATAGGGAGTGGGGAGTGGTGTAGGGTGGGCACGATTTTTGTGCCCACGCGGTCAGCGGAGGTTATTTCCGCGTGGGCACAAAAAACGTGCCCACCCTACAACTGAGGCGCGCCGCGCCGCTCCACTTGCCACTCACCAGAATGAAAGGTAATCAAACGATGAAACTCAGGGTACTGGGATGCAGCGGCGGGATCGGTGGCAATCTGCACACCACCTCGTTCCTGCTCGACCACGACGTGCTGATCGATGCCGGCACCGGTGTGGGCGAACTCAGCCTGACCGAACTGAGCATGATCGACCATGTGTTCGTCACGCACGCCCATCTCGACCATATCGCCAGTATCCCGTTCATGGTGGACAGCGCGGGTTTCATGCGCGACCGCCCGCTGACCGTCTATGCCGGCAAGGAGACGCTGGATATCCTCAGGAAGCATATCTTCAACTGGCAGATATGGCCGGATTTCAGCGGGATACCCAACGACCGGCAGCCGTTCCTGCGCTACCAGCCGTTGGAGCTGGGCGAGAGCATCGTGCTGGACGGGCGCAGGATCACGCCGGTCCCGGCCAACCATACCGTGCCCGCAGTGGGCTATCATCTGGACAGCGGCGCAGCCAGCCTGGTGTTCAGCGGCGACACTACTATCCAGGATGCGCTGTGGGAGGCAGTCAACAAGATAAGCAATCTGCGCTACCTGATCATCGAGACCGCGTTCTCGGACGGCGAGCGCGAACTGGCCGTGCTTTCCAAGCATCTCTGTCCCGCCATGCTGGCAGATGAGCTGAAAAAACTTCGTGGCGATGCCGAGGTGTTCATCACCCATCTCAAGCCGGGTGAAGTGGAGCTGACCATGCAGCAGATCGAAAGCAGCGTTGCCGGGCGCAGCCCGAAGATGTTGCTCAATAACCAGGAATTCAAGTTCTGAAAAAATGACTTACGCGCTCGACATCAAGGTACTCGCCGGGTTGGAGCCGATCTCCACCTTCAGCCCGGCGCGCCTGCGCGAACTGCTCGACTATTGCCACATCGAGACGGTCGCGCAGGGCAGCGACCCGTTCCAGCGGCACGGACTGCAAGGACAGTCGGTCTATCTGGTGGACGGCGAGATCGAACTGGTCTATCAGGACGGCAACAAGGTAACGATAGGCGCGCGTTCCGAATGGGCCAAGCACCCGCTGGGCAAGCGCCAGCCGGACATCGTCTCCGCCGTCGCGGTGCGAGAGAGCCATCTGCTACGCATCGACGATGATCTGCTGGATCGCATGGTGACCTGGGACCAATTCCCGCAGCGCAGCACGGGCGATTCCGTTCCCTCCATCCGCGCTGCCGAAGGCGATGCCGATATCTCGACCAGCATCAAACGCCTGCTGACTTCCAGCATGTTTAGCGCGGACAGCCTCAAGAACGGGCCGCTGGCGCACCTGCCGATGGCGAACATCAGCGCGTTGTTGCAACGCATCGAGGCGGTCGCTGTCTGGACCGGAGACGTCATCGTTCGCGAGGGGGATGACGGCGATTATTATTACCTGATCGACAGCGGACGCGCCCAGGTGACGCGCCGGGTCGGCGGGACGGACATGGTGCTGGCCGACCTGAAGGCGGGTGACGCGTTCGGCGAGGAAGCGCTCATATCCAGCGCCAAACGCAATGCGACTGTCACCATGAAATCGAACGGTGTGCTGCTGCGTCTCGGACGGCAGGATTTTCTGGAACTGATGCAGGAGCCGCTGCTGCACAAGATCGGTTACGACGACGCCAAGCAGGCGGTCGCGCGGGGCGCGGTGTGGCTCGACGTGCGCCATCCGCCTGAATACCGCTATGATAAGCTGCGCGGTGCGATGAATGTGCCGCTGAACGACATACGCAATGCGATCGGCGTGCTGGATCGCGGCAAGAAGTACATCGCCTATTGCCAGAGCGGGCGGCGCAGCGCGGCTGCCGCCTTCATCCTGTCGCAGGCCGGTTATGACGTGCAGGTGCTGGACGGCGGCCTGTGGTCGGTGCCGAAATCGGCGCAGCAGTAAAGTGAAAGGGTAGAAACGGCAATGAGCACAGTCATGGCATCCAACGGTATGGCGGGCAGCGCGGGGGACATGAGTCTCAAGCTCGAGTTCACCAAGAATCTCAACCACGTCACCAACAAGATACACGCCACCAGCAATATCGACGAGATCATGCTGGACGTCAGCAAGGACATCTGCACGCTGTTCAATGCCGACCGGCTGACCATCTATGTAGTGGGCGAAGACAACGCCTCGCTGATTTCCAAGGTCAAGACCGGGCTCAATTCCTTCAAGGATCTCAAGCTCCCGATCGCCGAGCAGAGCGTCGCCGGTTATGCCGCGGTGCACAAGAAGATGCTCAATATCAAGGATGTCTACGACGAGAATGAACTGGCGAACTACAGTTCACACCTGCGCTTCCTGCAGGAAGTGGACAAGCGCACCGGCTACCGCACCAAGCAGATGCTGGTCGCACCGATCATGGAAGCGACCACCGGCGATCTGGTCGGGATCATCCAGGTCATCAACAACAAGGCCGGCGTTCCCTTCACAGCGATGGTCGAGGAAGGCGTGCAGGAATTGGCGCAGACCATGGCGGTGGCGCTGCGCCAGCGCCAGCAGAGCAGCACGGTCAAGACCAAGTATGATTTCCTGGTGTCCGATGCGGTGCTGTCCGCCGCGGAATTCGAGCTGGCTACGCGCACCGCGCGCCGCAAGGGCGTCGATATCGAAGATGTGCTGATCGACGAATTCCAGGTCAGCATCCCGGCGCTGGGCAAGGCGTTGTCCAGCTTCTTCGGCGTACCTTACGAACCGCACAAGGCGGATCGCATCAAGCCGTCTGAACTGCTCAAGAACCTCAAGCGCGAATATGTCGAAACCAGCCACTGGATCCCGATCGAGGAGACCCAGGAGGGGCTGGCGATCCTGACCACCGACCCGGAGCGTATCCAGGCCTCGCGCGTGGTCAACAACATCTTCCCCAAGAGCCGGTTGGCGTACAAGGTCTGTTCGCAGCGCGAATTCAGGCAGACGCTGGACCTGTTCTACGGCGGCGGCGCGTCTTCCGACGCCGGCGGCGGCTTTGCGGTGGACGAATCGTCCATGGACGATCTGTTGTCCAGTCTGGGCGGGGATGAGGACGAGATCAGCAGTGTCAGTCAGGATGACGTCAATGCGGCGGCCGACAACGAGCTGGTCAAGCTGGTCAACAAGATCATCGTCGATGCCTACCGCATGGGCGCTTCCGATATCCACATCGAGCCGGGGCCGGGCAAGGCCAAGACACAGATCCGCGTGCGCAAGGACGGTTCGCTGCTGAACTATATCGAGGTGCCATCCACCTATCGCAACGCGCTGGTGACCCGCCTCAAGATCATGTGCGATCTGGACATCTCCGAGAAGCGCAAGCCACAGGACGGCAAGATCAAGTTCAAAAAATATGGCCCGCTGGACATCGAACTGCGCGTGGCGACCATCCCGTCGCAGGGTGGGGTGGAAGATGTGGTGATGCGTATCCTCGCCTCAGGCGAGCCGCTGCCGCTGGAGAAGATGGGCTTCTCGGCGCGCAACAACGAATTGATCAAGGAGACGGTCAGCAAACCATACGGGCTGTTTTTCGTGTGCGGCCCGACCGGTTCCGGCAAGACCACCACGCTGCATTCCATCCTCAAATACATCAACAAGCCGGACACCAAGATATGGACGGCGGAAGACCCGGTGGAAATCACCCAGAAGGGTCTGCGCCAGGTGCAGATCAACAAAAAGGCCGGGCTGGATTTCGCCACCATCATGCGCGCCTTCCTGCGCGCCGATCCGGATGTGATCATGGTCGGCGAAATGCGCGACAAGGAAACCGTGTCCATCGGCATCGAGGCTTCGCTCACCGGCCATCTGGTGTTCGCCACCCTGCACACCAACAGCGCGCCGGAATCCATCAACCGCCTGCTCGACATGGGCATGGACCCGTTCAACTTCGCCGACGCGTTGCTCGGTATCCTGGCGCAACGTTTGGGCAAACGCTTGTGCGGCGACTGCAAGAAACCGCATATCGCAACTGCCGAAGAAATAAATTCCATGCTCACCGAGTACAGTGGTGAACTGGTGAATACGGCGACCTGGAAGAAAGACCCGAATGCGGCGAAGAAGGCGCTGTATGCCGATTGGATCAAGCTGTTTGCCGACGACAAGGGGCAATTCACGCTGTATGAGCCGGTCGGTTGCGAGAAATGCACCGGCACCGGCTATCGCGGACGGGTCGGCTTGCACGAATTGCTGATCGGTACCGATCCGATCAAGAAGGCCATCCAGGAACACGCCCGCGTCGCCGAACTTTTGGCGATCGCGCTGGACGAAGGGATGCATACCCTGAAACAGGACGGCATGGAAAAGGTCCTGCAAGGGATTACCGATATGCATCAGATTCGCGCGGTCTGCATCAAGTAGCACAGGGCGGATTTGAAACCCGTTCCAAAGATTCGCGCTCTGTAGGAGCGGCGGTAGCCGCGAAAATGCGGTAGCTCGCAGGATGGGTTGAGCACAGCGATACCCATAAGGCGGCTAACGTAAACGATGGGTATCGCTGTGCTCAACCCATCCTACCGATTGAAAGGCTAATGACCATGTCTTCTGCCGAAAATTTGCTGCACCGCCTCAAGGAACTCAACGAGATCGGCATCGCGCTGTCGCAGCAGCGCGACATCAACAGCCTGCTGGAAACCATCCTGGAGGCGGCCAAGCGCATCACCAACGCCGATGCCGGCACGCTCTACCTGCATGAGCCGGAACAAGAGGTGCTGCGTTTCGAGATCATGCGCACCGACTCGCTCAATATCGCCATGGGCGGCACCAGCGGGGTGCCGATCACCTTCTATCCGATACATCTCTACGACCAGGAGAACAAGCCGATCCATGCGATGGTGGTGAGCCACTCGGCGCTGAGCGGCGAAACGGTCAACATCCCCGATGCCTATACCGCAGAGGGCTTCGATTTCTCCGGCACCAAGAAATTCGACGCCAAGACCGGCTACCGCTCCAAATCCTTCCTCGCCGTGCCGATGCGCAACCACGAGGACGATGTCATCGGCGTGCTCCAGCTCATCAACGCGCAGGACCGCAAGAGCGGCGAGATCGTGCCGTTCTCCGGGGACGACCAGCAGTTGCTGGAGTCGCTCGCCTCGCAGGCCGCCATCGCGCTGACCAACCGGCGCCTCATCCAGCAACTCGAAGAGTTGTTCGAGTCCCTGATCCAGCTCATCAACACCGCAATCGACGACAAATCGCCCTATACCGGCGGGCATTGCGCGCGCGTGCCGGTGCTGACCATGATGATCGCCGAGGCGGTCAACCGCACCACGCAAGGCCCGCTCAAGGATTTCACCATGAGCGACAAGGACAGGCAGGAGCTGAAGATCGCCGGCATGCTGCACGACTGCGGCAAGATCACCACCCCGGTGCACGTGGTGGATAAATCGACCAAGCTGCACACCCTGTTCGACCGCATCGGGCTGATCGACACCCGCTTCGAGGTGCTCAAGCGCGATGCCGAGATCGGGATGCTGCGTGCCCTCTCCCCCAGCCCTTCTCCCGCGAGCGGGAGAGGGGAGCGCGATAGCGCGGGAGAGGGTGAAGCCGCCATCCGCACCGGATACGAAGCCCGCATTCGCCAGCTCGACGACGACCGCGAGTTCCTGCGCCGCTGCAACATCGGCGGCGAGCAGATGTCAGATGCCGACGTCGAGCGCGTGCAGCGCATCGCCGCCTATCGCTGGCGCGATGTCGCGGGGAGCGAAAGCAACTTCCTCAGTGAGGATGAAGCGGAGAACCTGACCATCCGCGCCGGCACGCTGACCGCCGCCGAGCGCGAGATCATCAACCACCACATCGTCGTCACCATCAAGATGCTGGAGTCGCTGCCCTGGCCAAAATACCTCAGGAACGTGCCGGAATACGCCGGCGGCCATCACGAGCGCATGGACGGCAAGGGTTATCCCAATGGGCTGACGCGCGACCAGATGTCGGTGCAGGCACGGGTGATGGGCATCGCCGACATCTTCGAGGCGCTCACCGCCAAGGACCGCCCCTACAAATTGGGCAAGACCCTGACCGAATCGCTCACCATCCTCGGCAAGTTCAGACTGGACGGGCATATCGACCCCGACCTGTTCGACGTATTCATCCGCGAAAAGGTCTATCTCGACTATGCCAAACGCTTCCTCGCGCCGGAACAGATCGACGATGTGGACCTGAGCAGGATTCCGGGAGTAAATCTGGAGGCGTAGTTTAGTAGGGTGGGCACGTTCCTTGTGCCCACGCTTGCTCTATGAACCTAAAGCCGCAGTTGAAACTTGTAGGAGCGGCGGAAGCCGCGATGAATGTTCTGATCGCGCCTTCCGGCGCTCCTACGGGCGGTTCACCCAAAAGGTGAATGCACCAAAAACGCAAGAATCAGCCGCCACGTCGGCTCGCATGGAAATACAAACGGTCAACTGCGGTTTTCAGGATGAAGTCAGGCGTAGGGGCAATACACGAATTGCCCGCACGATATCGGCTATGCTTGGTCAGGTTAAGAGCCTATTTCAGCAGGTTTCATACCCCGCGCCGTTCGCCTGCGGGATGCAGTGCAAGGCGCGGGCGGCGCAGTGTAGTCATTCTCCACAAGCAGACCGCAACGCCGCAATGCGCCCGCAGGTGAGCGGCCCTCCGGGTTGGGTCTGGGCGCGGCGTCTGCGGCGTTGCACCGCTTGCCCGCAGAATGACTGCGGGCGGCGCGCTGCGCCTTGCATCCATCCGCGCCCAGACCCAACGCGGGGCATGAAACCTGCTGAAATAGGCTCTAATACCCGGCTTCTTTTTGGTGTCGCAATGACAGGACAGTCACGTGATCGACTTCGTAACGATATAGCGCAACATAGCCGCTGTCGCCAAAATCAATAAGCAACTCGCGATACTCGATATCCATTTCTTCTGTTGGCCTGCCGATTTGCGGATGCTGCGCCAGCAATTGAATGGCCTTGGTGATGGCAGCAGCAGCGCGTTTAGCCGCCATTGGGTTCTTGAGCCGCAAATATTCGCGCAACCGCCTCAAGTCATCCAGTGCGGCGGGCGCAAATTTTACTTGTGGCATATAGGTGCGGCCTGCTCATTTTCCTCGCCCCATGTATCAAGCCACGCAACAACCTCGTCGCCGGTTACATGCAGCCCGCTTTTCTGATACTCGTTCCAGGCATTGATCGCATCCTGCCGGAATGCTTCGCGTTTTTCTTCGCGCGCAACATACTGGCTAATAGCCTCGCGCATCAGCCAGTGAGGGGTTCGGTGGCGCGCTTCAGCAAGACGCTTTACCCGCTCTCTGGTATCTTGGTCGATCTTGATTGCTACCGGGCGACTTGTTGTCACGGTCATGGCCTCCTCCAGTCAAGTATGAACAGGTATTACCTTATCATAACCACCTCTTGGCAGCCACACTTTGAGCGTGTCGCCTTATTGTAGTTTGGCAAGGAGTCTGGTGACGAAAATTGTCAGCCGGTTGACGAGGCTGGAGCGTAAATCCATCAGGATGCCGGTTTTGTAATATGCTGAATTGAATATAAACAATAAGTTAAATTGCTGGCGCAATTGTTGCTTTATAACCAAGCAACACACGGCATGTGTGTTTAATCCAATCCTTAAGGAGTTCAACATGAAAAACGTACAAAAGGGTTTTACCCTGATCGAACTGATGATCGTGGTCGCGATCATCGGCATTCTGGCTGCGGTGGCGATTCCGGCTTATCAGGACTACACCATCAAGTCCAAGCTGCAGGAACTGACCAGCCTGAGCAGCCCGGCGCGCAATGATGTCGGCGTTTATTGCAGTGAGACGGGTGGTTTGGGTACATTGACGGGTACATCTCTCGACGCCGTGGCGCCTAGCGGCACTGTGGCTCTTCCCGGCGGCGCGAAGTATACGACGAGTATCACTGTCGGTTCTGGTACCGGCGTAATCACAGCCACAGTGGATACGACTGATTTGCCGGCTGCGGCTGCGGGTTACATCACTTGGACGCCAACCTGTGCGGCTGCTGGCACAACGTGGACAGTTGGCGGTTCTGTTGACGCAAAATTCCTGCCCAAGACTTAATTCTCGCTTGAGTTGATTCAGTAAAAAGGGGGCGCAAGCCCCCTTTTTATTCCAGCCATGCTTATGCGCGCCCTTAAACCCTTCCTGCTGTTCTGCATCCTTGCCGTTACCGCAGCCTGCTATCTGCCGGGCTTGACGGGGCACTTCATTTTCGACGACGGGGTCAACATCCGCCTGAACCCCGCTTTGAGGATAGACAGTCTGGATATTTCTTCCCTGTGGCAGGCGGCGTCTTCAGGCACGGCCGGCCCGCTGAAACGGCCCATCAGCACGGTCAGTTTTGCCCTTGATTATTATTTTTCCGGCATGGATGCCTATTCCTTCAAGCTGACCAATCTGGCTATCCATCTGGTCAACGGGGTGCTGGTGTTCTTGCTGGCCAGGCTGTTGCTCAATCTGCACCTGCGCATTCGCGGCGCGGCAGACGAGAATGCCGCAGCATGGATCGCGCTGGCGGTTGCCGCGCTCTGGCTGTTGCACCCGTTCAATCTGACCGGCGTGCTTTATGTGGTGCAGCGCATGACCAGCCTCGCGGCGCTGTTCACGCTGGCGGGTCTGGCGCTGTATCTATATGGCAGGCGAAGCCTGCTGGACGGTAACAGGTCGGGTTTCTTCGCGATAGGCGCGGCCCTGTTCGTGTTTACGCCGCTCGCCGCGCTGTGCAAGGAGAGCGGCCTGTTGCTGCCCTTGCTGATCCTGGTCACCGAGGCGACCTTGCTGCGCTGGAGCGCACCGGACCGGAAGACGCGCCGCATGCTGGCGGCGCTGGTCGGTTTGTCGGTGGCGATTCCGCTGCTGTTGGGCGTGCTCTATGTGCTGAATAAATCCGGCCCGGTATTGGGCGGCTACGCGTGGCGCGATTTTTCGCTGACCGAGCGCCTGATGACCGAGGCGCGCGTGCTGTGGTTCTATCTGCGCATGACTGTGTTGCCCAGCATGTCCGGGATGGGTTTGCATCATGACGACATCCTGATCTCGCGCAGCCTGTTTTCGCCCTGGACCACGTTGCCCGCCATCGCCGGGCTGTTGCTGCTCGCGGCGGGAGCATTCGTGTTGCGCAACAAACATCCCATGCTCGCCTTCGGGATCGCGTTCTTCTTCGCCGGCCATGCGATGGAGTCCACGATCTTCCCGTTGGAGATCGCCTTCGAGCATCGCAACTATTTGCCGATGTTCGGCATCCTGTTGCCGTTGGCTTATTACACCTTGAACCCGCGCCTGCATCCGTCCAGCGTGCGCGGGCGCCGAGTGGCTTTCCTGATGCTGGTTGTGCTGTTCGCCGGACTTACCGCCTCGCGCGCCCAGCAATGGGGCGATGCGCTCCAGATGCGCATGCTGGAGGTGGAACGGCATCCGCGCTCGGTGCGTGCCAATACCGATCTGGCTGCTCTTTACGATCATCTGCCGCCGACCTCGCAGGAGGATGCGATCGATCTCTACAACAAGGCTCTCTTCCATTACCGGCAGGCCGCGGATAATGCGCCATCCAGAATTGACGGGCTGATCGGCATGCTGGCGGTGAATGCGGAAAGAAGACTGCCGCCGGATGAAACCTTGCTCAAGGAACTGGAACGGCGCCTGGCGACGGTTCCCTTCGGTCCGCCCAACAAGAACACCCTCATCGGCGCGGCGAGGTGCTTTGCCAGCGGCGAATGCGCAGTCAGCGTGGAAATCATTGAGCGCCTTTACCGCGCCGCGCTATCGAACCCGCGGCTCACCGGCAGCCACAGGCGCCAGATAATCGCGGAGTTCGGTAATTTGCCTCCGGAAATACGGCCCAAAGCAGCCCGCGTAGGGCAATAGATGGAAGTGCGGTGTCACTGTTTCATAATTTGACCGAATCGAACGATTCGGTTAAATTGGGCGCATATATTGTTGAATAACGGAGGTGTGTCATGCAAACCTATACGGCAAATGAAGCGAAGACCCGTTTTGGCGAGTTTCTTGACCGTGTTCAACGCGAGCCGGTTCGGGTGATGCGTCACGACCGGGTGGTGGGCGTGATGGTGAGCGCGGAGGATTATGAGGCGATGCGGGTTTTTTATGCAGATCGGTTGCGGCAAACCATGCGGGAAAGCGCAGAGTATGCCGCTACCGCCGGTTTGACCGAAGAGAAGCTGGCCGAATTGCTGGCCGATGAAAGTTAAATCTGCTGTGTTGGCTGATTATGCGCGAGTGGTGATTGATACCAATGTGCTATTGAGCGCTGCCCTTGCCCCGCGCGGCGCACCTGCTGAATTGGTAGACCGGTTACTGGCGGAAGGGGTGCTGGTGTTCTCCCAGGCGACTTTTGACGAACTGGCATCGCGTATCTGGAAGCCAAGGTTTGATCGTTACTTGCCCATCGAGCACAGAAAGCGCTTGCTGCATGAGTTGAGTGCCTGTGCGGTATGGGTAGATGTTCCGCCTGATATAGGCAGGCAATCCTTTTCGCGCGATGCAAAAGACGATGCATTTGTGCATACGGCAATGGCGGCCGGCGTCAGCCGGCTGGTCAGCGGTGATGATGACTTGCTTTGCCTGCATCCACTGGGCGTGTTGCATATTCTTTCTCCGCGTGCCGCACTGGACGAAATCAGGCAGTTGAGCCTGGGCGCTTTATGAACTTTGTACTGACATTGCATGCACAGTAAATGAAAAACCTGACCATCATCCTCCCCGCCCGAAACGAAGCGGCCAGCCTGCGCACCCTGCTGCCGGAGATACAGGTGCAGGCGCCGGGCGCCGAGATCATCGTGGTCAGCGACGGTTCGACGGACGATACCGCCGATGTCTGCCGTCAATGCGGGGTGAAGGTCGTCACGCATCCCTACGGCATGGGCAACGGCGCGGCGGTCAAATCCGGGACGCGCGCCGCGCAGGGCGATATCCTGCTGTTCATGGATGCCGACGGGCAACACCAGCCGCGGGACATCCCCGCGCTGCTGGCGAAGCTCGAACAGGGCTACGACATGGTGGTGGGCGCGCGCAGCCGGCGTTCGCAGGCCGGGCTGCACCGGGCAGCGGCCAACGGTTTCTACAACCGGCTGGCGAGCTATATGACGAACCATCGCATCGAAGATCTCACCTCGGGCTTCCGTGCCGTGCGCGCGGACAAGTTCCGCGAGTTTCTGTACCTGCTGCCGAACGGGTTCTCCTATCCGACCACGAGCACGATGGCCTTTTTCCGCTCCGGCTATGCCGTCGCTTATGAGCCTATCCATGCCGCCAAACGTGTCGGCAGCAGCCACATCCAGCCGTTCCGCGACGGCGTCCGTTTTCTGCTCATCATCTTCAAGATCGGTTCGCTGTATTCGCCGCTGAAGCTGTTCTTTCCGTTCAGCGTGTTCTTTTTTCTGCTGGGGAGCGGCAATTATCTCTATACCTTCCTGGCTTTCCATCGCTTCACCAATATGAGCGCATTGATGCTGGTCACGTCGGTCATCGTCTTCCTGATCGGGCTGGTGTCCGAGCAGATCACGCAGATCATGTACCAGCCTTCTGCGCGGCCACCCGGCGAACACAAATAGCGGCCTTGCCGCATACCTCCTGACCGGATGCCTGCGAATCCAGAACCATGCTCGATAAATACAAAAAACTTTCGATCCTGCTGACGCCGAAGGAATTGCGCACCGCGATCCTGCTGTTGCCGGTGCTGTTCGGGCTGGCCGCGGTGGAGACGGCCGGCGTGTTTGTCTTTATGCCCTTTCTTGCGGTGGCCGCCAATCCCGACCTGACCGTGCATTCGCCGCTCATCGCGGCGCTATTCCGCTTCTCCGGCGCGGACAATCATCAGGAATTCATGCTGCGTCTCGCGGCTGGTGTGTTCCTGCTTTACATGTTCATCTCGACCTACCGCGCGCTTGCGCACTATGCTCTGTACCGTTTCATCAACATGCGGCGCAGCAGTATCGCCAAGCGGCTGCTGGCCAATTACCTGCACCAGCCGTACCAGTTCTTCCTCGGGCGCCACAGTGCAGCCATAACGAAATCCGTGCTGACCGATGTCGATTACGTGACTTCGAACGTGCTGAAGCCGCTGGGCAACATGATCGCTTACGGGCTGGTCGCCCTCGCCATCATCGCCCTGTTGTTCAGCGTTCATCCGGTCGCGGCGCTGATGATGGGCGGCGGCATCGGCGGTATCTATGCGCTGGTGTATTTATCTGCGCACACCCTGCTAGGCAACGTCGGGCGCGAGCGCCAGAAGGCCAACCAGGGGCGATTCAAGACGCTCACCGAGCTGGTCGGCGGCATCAAGGAGATCAAGTTGCGCGGACTGGAGGACAGCTACCTCGACCGCTTCATCAGCGCCTCGCGCACCTATTCAAACCGCCAGGCGGTCGCGGACAGTATCTCCAACCTGCCTCGCATCCTGCTGGAGCTGCTGGCGATGGCGGCCCTGTTCGGCGTGGCCATCTATCTGGTCATGGAAGATGACGATTTCACCAAAACCATCCCGCTGCTCGGGCTGTATGCCGTCGCCGGTTACCGGCTGATCCCCGCGCTGCACCAAGTCTATCGCGCGGCGACCACGTTGCAGGTGGCATCAGCGCCACTCGAAGCCATTTGCCGCGACCTGTTGCTGGCCGGCAAGGCGGGTGCCGCGCGCGGCGAGCAACGGCTGTTTCCCGCAGAGCGCATCTCTATCAACGGGCTGGGTTTCCGTTATGCCAAGGCAAAACAGGATGCACTGCGCGAAGTCACCCTCGACATTTCCGCCAACACCACCGTCGCGCTGGTAGGCGGGACGGGCGCGGGCAAAACGACGCTGGTCGATCTGCTGCTCGGTCTGCTGCCGCCCACGCGCGGCGAGATCCGCGTCGACGGAGTGCTGCTAGACAAGGCCACGCTCCCTGCCTGGCAGAGTGCCATCGGCTATGTGCCGCAGCAGATATTCCTGTCCGATACCAGCATCGCCGAGAACATCGCCCTCGGCCTGAAGCCGGAGGAGATCGACATGGCGGCGCTGGAGCAGGCGGCGCGCGCGGCGAATATCCATGACTTCATCGTGCAGGAACTCGCGGATGGTTACCGGACCAAAGTGGGCGAACGCGGCGTGCGGCTGTCGGGCGGGCAGATCCAGCGCATCGGCATCGCCCGCGCGCTTTACCGCGATCCCGCCGTGCTGGTGATGGACGAGGCTACCAGCGCGCTCGATACCGTCACCGAACAGGCCGTGATCGCCGCGATCCGCGCCATGAAAGGCTCGAAGACCGTGATCCTGGTCGCACACCGCTTGTCCACGGCGATGCTTGCGGACACCATCGTCGTCATGCGCAACGGCGAGATCGCGGGCACGGGCGATTTCAGCACGCTTGCAGCAGAGAACGAGGTCTTTGGCGAACTGGTTCGCGCGGGGCAGATCGCCAATCCCGAACAGACAGTGGAGGGAAGCTGACAGGATGCGGGGCGCACAGGCGGCAGCACCCCGGCTGCTTTCATCTTTGCTCTACTGGGCGATGCTCTTTCCGTTTATCCTGCTGATGCCGCGCAGAAAGAGAGCATGGCTGTTCATTGGCAGGGAGCATGGAAAATTCATCAACAACGTCAAGCCCGATCCCACTGGTCCGGACTTATTTGAAACGGATCCTTTCGATGACTTCCGTGGTCGAAATCGAGGGGGTCCTCGGAAGGTACTCGACCTTACAGATGTCCTTGAACTCGTCGAACTTGCCAACCCAGTCGTCTCCCATCACCAGTACGTCAGCCCGGTATTCCAACAGGTAATGGCGCTTGAGCGCGAGCGATTCTTCCAGAAATACATCGTCGACATGGCGCAGGGAGCGGATGATCGCAATGCGCTCCTCTTGGCTGTAGACCGGGTAGCGCCCTTTTTTGTCGAAGTTCATCTTGTCCGTCGATACACCGACCAGCAGGCGATCACCCAATTCACGCGCGCGTTCGAGGATGCGGAGGTGGCCGACATGGAAGACATCGAAGGTGCCGAAGGTGATCACGGTGGTCATGCGGTTCTCCCGGTTTCTGGTGGTTTTGCCGATTCATTGATCAGTGCGTAGAAGGCTTCCGGTGCTTCACGGTTATGCTTCTCGAAAGCATAGAGGGGGTTGGCACCTTGCCGACAAGTGCCGTCTGCATGCCATGGGCCAGTCCAACCGACGTTGATTGGTTGCAGACACTTTACTTGAATATGTAGTTTACTACCCTGCTCGCCGCATTACCGTCGTCATTTGCGCAATACATTTTCTTTGCTTCTGAAAGTCGAGACGAATACGAGCGCAATACTTCGTCGCTTTTGTTGATGCATTGATGAAGTGAATCCTGGTCTGTGACGATCGGGCCCGGCAATTCAGTTTCGATATCAATATAAAATGGGCGCATGGATGATTGGTACGACTCCTTGTCATGCATGAAGAAAACTATCGGACGTTGAAGATTCAGGTAATCGAAGAAAACGGAAGAATAGTCAGTTACCAGGCAGTCCGAGATGAGCAGCAATTCGCTCACATCATCGTATCGGCTTACGTCGATAATGCGGCCGGATAATGAGTCATCCACAATTCCCGGCTGAACCAGATGGTGTTCCCTTACCAGCAATACAGTGTCCGAACTGGTATTTGCGGCCCAGTTGCTGTAGTCAATCGCCGATTGGGACTTGAATACCCACTTCGAAATCTGACTCTGGTCTCGCCAGGTCGGCGCATATAAAACGACCTTGCTCTCATGAGGAATGTTCAGTTTGTCCCGAACACGTTTCGATATTTCAGACTTGTCTTTGGAGTAGAAGATGTCGTTGCACGGATATCCGAAATTGATGATATTGCCGTTGTATTGGAAAGCGCTCTTGAAGTGGGCGGCAGAGTACTCGTTTTGGCAAAGTAAGTAGCTCCAGTTCCGAGATTCCCGAAATAGACTCTCTCGAGCCGCCACCTCTGGCCCCTGGTAAGGAATGTCAAAACCGAGTGCTTTAAGAGGTGTGCCATGCCAGGTTTGGAGATAGACGGTTGACTTTCGTTTCTCCTCCACCGGAAACCTGATGTTGTTTACCCAAAATCTGGATATGGCCAGGTAGTAGTAGTATTCGTTCGTGCCACGTTTAATTTGATTGGGGTTGCCGTCAATTTCCAGCCTGCGTCCCTGGTTCACCCAAATGCAATTGAATTCGGGGAAATTCTCCAGGATGTATTTGTATATGTATTTCGGATTTCCAGAAAAGGACTTTCCAAAATTACTTTCGAAAATGATGGTGGCATCATCCACTTTGGTTGTATTCAGGAAGCGCCGATAGGATTTGTGATGCTGGTATTGCGGAAACCACCTGTGAGCAAGCCTGAATATCGATATCGGAACCCGGTTCGACAATGCTTTCAGAGTATGACGTATTGAACGTGCGAAGCCCGTTTTGATGTCAGACCCCATACTGGCAAGAAAGAAGGCCGCGGAAAGTGCTAGAAAGCTGACTCTGCGAGATCGATATAAGGCATTGGATAATAGTCTGATGTAGATTGGGTGGTGCTTGAACAAGTCTTCATCGAGCTTTAGAAAATAGCTCTTGCTCTCCGAAAAAAAATAATTGTGGTATCCCACGTCAAATCGCCATGTTGCCCAACCTCGACGGAGCTGCCAGATTATTCTTTTGGGAATATCTTTATCATAGTAATTCTTGTACTGAGGAAAGTTATTGGCAACGAGAGAGTCATGAATACAATTCGCCATCTCGATTCGGTCATGAATTTCCTGCCTGTCATACACCCTGTCTGTAAGTGAAATGCTTTCGGCGGAGTTTCTTTTCCTCCAGGCGCAGGTAACGTAATTTGCAACTGATATCCTTTTGGCAAATGCGTAAGCAAGTGCGGTGAACGGCCTGTCGGCTACGCGCAATCCGTCCTTCATCCGTATTCGATGCTTATTCAGGAATTCAGACCTGAACAGTAAACCGGTATACATGCCGTTCTGAAACAATTTTTGTTTCTGGACTTCATTGGTGATTACGTAATCACTATTTATCCATGCTCTATCGTATGCGGTTGAGTATTTCTCGTTTGAGTACTTTTGTATTTTCGAAATGACAAAATCGCTATTGTCTTTTCGTATCCGGTCATAAAGATACTGAAGTCCATTGCCTATTATGAAATCGTCGCAGTCCAGGACCATCACAAACTCGCCTGAGGAAGCGTCAAGTCCGTTATTGATCGCCGTAGCTCCCCCGGTGTTTTTTTGGTCAATTATTTTTATGATTCCCGGATATTCGGACCTGTACGTTTCCAGAATCCACAATGAGTTATCCGGGCTTTCGTCATGGATGCAAACGATCTCGAGATCAATATCCCTTTGACTCAATACACTGTCAATACAATCATTAAGGTACTGCTCAGCACCATAAACGGGAATGATGACGCTAACCTTGTTCGTGATGCACGAGTCCTTGCTATTCATTTTTTCCCCAAATTAATGGTGTGCAGCTATTTGCTCTTGCCGGTCTGTCCGGCAGGTTCCATTTTGAATTCCGTTTTGTAATGCAGTCGCACAACGGACAATTCCTGTTGGATATGTTCTGTTAATCCAAGTACATGCCTACCATGTCCAGGGAAATGCTTTTGGCGCCCGACTCAAGCACTGAAGTTCTTTCTGCAAAAGAGTCATCGACCAACAGATCGCCTGCCTGAGTGAACGAGGACTTGCTTTGTTCCACGTCAATATGGAGGACATCATCGAAAATTGCCGTAATTCCGAATTTATGCAGCGTTGTGGCCAGCCGGCGATTCTGATTCCTAGTGATCAGGATTACCGGTTTATTTTCATTCTTTGCCTTGAAAATCAGTCCGATTACCTCGACGTTAAGCTTTCCATTCACCAGTAAGGTGTCGTCAAAATCAACCAGGAGCCGATCGAATTCCTGGTCGAACTGATAGTGGGGATCGAGCGTTCTGCGTACGATAACTTGACCCGGAGAGGCATTCACTGAAACCTTGCGTCCGACCGCCTGCCAAAGCGCAAGTTCGACAAAATTGATTCCCTTTGCTCTATTTACCATCATGGTGCCGGAAACCCGGGTGGCAACTTCCAGCAGGCGAAGTTCACCATTCGCGTCCTTCTTGGCCTGGAAGAACCATAATCCATGCATGCAGAAGTGACCACTTATCCTTGCTGCCATGTGTTGCAGTGTTTCCCAATCTGGCCCCGAACTGAATGAGCGCGATAGAGTGGAAATCCCATTGATCGTTCTTTCCCTGGTGCGTGGACCTGCGTAGCAAATTGACCCGCGATCAGAAAAACAGTCCACTGTAAATTCTTCGCCCGGGAGAAATTCGCAAATGATAAATGCGCTGCTGTCCCTTCCAAGCAGAAAGTTATCGAGGGCGAGCTTGTCGGGAATATATTGAGTTGACTTCGATCCCTGCCCGCGATCCGGTTTGATAAAAACAGGAAATGGTATGTCATCGCACAGGCGGTAAATTGCGGGCACTGGCACGATGTGTTTCAGATTCGCATAAGTCTTGCTCTTGTACCTGACAATCGAATTTGCTTCATGGCTTTGCCCGATAACCACACAGTCCTTCGGTAAGGACATTCCGGAGAGAAGCAAAGCGACATCATCGTGAGCAGGTATGACAAAGGAAACGCCAAGATTTTGAATCAGTTTCAATAGGTCAGATTCGAAATTCGGATCGTTTACATGTGGAAGAAAATGCAGGTTGGCTTGCCTGGAGATTTGAATCAGCGCTTCGTCACTTGTTGCACATAACAGGTGAAAATGCTTGTTGTGAATTAAAGAACTCACAATCTCATTTGAAATTTCCGTACCGTAGGGGAACACCAAAACATTTTTTACTGAAGATTCATTCATGGCTTCGCTCACAACCCCTGAATTCCCTTGGTGGTCAATTTGCCAACACAACTTTGATAATGTCGCTTATGCATGCTTCAGCCCCATCAGGAAGTGAAGCTCCGTTCGGAAGGACTATGACACGATCAGCGACCTGACAAGTGTGCGGTAACAGCAAACCTGCATGCGGGTAGATGGACTTGTATGTCTTCATGCCATGGCATCCTGGCCAGAAATATTTGCGAGCTAGTACGTTTTCGGCGTGCAGGGCTTCAATTACCTTATCCCTGGCCTCGCCCCCTTCTTCAATCTCCACGACTACATAGTGGTAATTGGGGTGGTTAACGTTCTCGTATTCCAATAGCCGAATCCCGGGTACGCTTTTAAGTGCTTTCGAATAACGTTGATAGGCCAGACGATTGCTTTCCACGAATCGATCAAAGTGCCGCAAGTTAATTAAACCCATTGCTGCACAAATTTCAGTCATTTTTCCGTTAGTGCCGGGATGAATGACATTGTCAAATCCTGCAAAACCGAAATTACGCATCAATTTGGCCGTTTGAGCCAATTCCGAATCATTGGTCAAAATGGCCCCGCCCTCGAAGCTGTTGAGGACTTTTGTTGCGTGAAAGCTCAAAACCTCGCACTTGCCAAAGGCTCCGATCTTCCTGCCCTTGTTACTAGCGCCAAAGGCATGTGCTGCATCGTACATAAGCTTAAGACCGAACTCCGCAGCAATTGTTGCCAATTCGTCAACAGGGGCCGGTCTCCCCCACAAGTGAACGCCTATGATTCCAGTGGTATTTGGAGTGATCATGCGCCGGACTGATTCTGGATTGAGATTATGAGTTCTTGGATCGATGTCGGCGAATACTGGAGTGATACCTTGCCAAGACAAGGCGTGCGCAGTGGCGATGAAGCTGTAGGAAGGAACGATCACTTCACCTTTCAGCCCCAGAGCACGAATGGCAATTTCCAACGCAATAGTGCCATTACATATGGCAATGCAATGCTTGACGTTATGAAGTCTGGCAATATTATCTTCAAATTCTCTGACTAGCGGCCCATCGTTGGTCAACCAATTTCGATCAACGATATCTCCAAGCGCCTTTAACAATTCTTCCCTGTTGCCGATGTTCGGCCTTCCTACGTGAAGAACTTGTTCAAATGCAGGGGCTGCGCCATTGATAGCCAAGTCACTCTTGCGGGTCACGGATTTCATCGATTTATTGAACCCCTTGGTCTACTTGAATTTGCATGCCATGTAGATTATTCCTGTTTTACTACGATGCCATTCAATGCCCTGGCCAGTGTTGTTTGCAGTGCTTTCCACAATATTTCAGCAGGCAGTGGTGCATCGGCAGGATGTTCGAACTGGCGCGCAATTGTATCAGCCAGCGCTTTCGCCGTGGGGGCGCAAAGGGGATTCTGGGTGTTCTTGAGGTAGTCGGGATCCGCAATTGCGGTAGTTTCCATCAGGGCCACGCATGCGTGAGAACCGATGAAACCTGTTCCGCCCGTTACCAGAATATTCATTCATCACCTTCCAGAATTTGTCCAAACATGATTTCGCACCTTATTCAGAACTTTTCTGAAGTAATGTGCCTATAAAACGGGCCACGCGCGGACAACTCAATTCACCCTGCGGTGATCTGAGCAGCTCGGAAACAAATCTCCTCTGCGAAACATGGGTGTCGTTTCCCGACAACATTTTCCGCAGCTCCAGATTAAAACCATCCAGCGTTGACACCTTGGGCCCCGTGGCCATCAGATCATAATCACAGCAAAATGGACCGCTTCTGTTTTCGTAACGCTCCCGGTCGGAGACAACAAAGACCATCGGCAGGTCCAGAATGAGTCCATCGAAGCAAATGGAAGAATAATCAGTGATCAGGTATTCGGATGCCATCAGCAATTCCTGAACATCGTCAATCTCTCCCAGATCCATATCGATCACCCGCTTGGACTTTAATTCTTCGGGAAGCTGGAGCGGAGCGTTGCGGTGACTCTTGAGCAGCAGGTAGGCATTGTTGTCTTGCAGCGTGGCGTGAAATTCCGCCACTTGTTGCGGGTCGTAGTGCGGGAAGCCGAAATATTCGAACTCGTAATCACGCCATGTCGGCGCATATAACACGAGCTTTGCCGATTCATCCAAACCAAGTGACCGGATCACCTTCCTCCTGATCGCTGCCCTGTCTCCCTGCATCAATGCATCATCTCTCGGGAATCCGGCTTCGATGAATTTTTCCAGTGGCTGTCTGAATACTCCCGCAAGCAGTTGCGAGACATACCGCGACGAAGATAAATAGTAATTGGACAGGTCGTAATCGATCCACTTGTACACATGGTTCCTGATCTTTTTCCGTAAAGTACCATGCTTGAGAAAGCCCAGCGGTTTGATAGGGATGCCATGCCATGTCTGTATGCAGACCTTCCGGAACAAGGAAACTGGTACATCCAGGCGGCTATGTGTAACGACAAAGATTCTTGCTCGTGCCGCTAGCCAAAGGGCTCTCCAGGAGTATGCATAAATTGCATCGGGGTAACTTTGTTTGTAGTGCTCGTAGACGCGCCGAACCCGGAACAAGTAATGACATTCATATCGCGCATCTTTGCGCATATATTCAAACAGGAATTTTGCGTTGCCGGTCAAGCCTTCGCCGCTATTGGAACAGAAGATGATCCTGTTTTTCTGCGGGGAAAATATCATCGCGATGATGCCCGACAGCAAAAAATAGGGCAGCGTCTTTATATAGCTGAGCAATGTATTGGTTTTCTTTTCAAACATGGGCATTCCGGTTATGTCCTTCCTGTGCATGGCCGTGCATGCCGGCGATCTTGTCGATCAGGTCGGCATAGCGCGCCGCGACCGTTTCCCAGTCATAGTGTTGCAGCACATGCCGGCGACCCTGTTGACCGAGGAGGGCGGCACCAGCCGGATCGTCGAGCAGGCGCAGCATGAGTTGCGCGAGCGCTTCATGGTCACCCGGTGGGTAATGCAGCCCGGTCTCCTCGTGGACGATGACGTCGCGCGTCGCGGCGAGGTCGCTGCAAATCACCGGGCATTCGCAACCGAGCGCCTCGACCAGTACCAGTCCCAGTCCTTCCTGATCGTTGCTCGCATCAACCACGGAAGGGAAGACCAGCGCTGTGCAGCGGCGATAGTGGTACGGCAGCCCGGCTTGTGTCAATGCGCCCGCGAAGACGATGTTGCCGGAGATGCCCAGTTGATCGGCGAGCTGGAGCAGTGACGAGCGTTCCGGCCCGTCTCCCACGATGCGGAGCCGCGTATGCGGTTTCTGTCGCAGCACGATGCCCAAGGCCCGGATCAGCACGTCGATGCCCTTCTTCGGCACGAGCCGCCCGACAAAGAGGAGCTCATGCATGGCGCGATCTTCCGGTGCGGGTGTGAACAGGCCGGTCAGGTCGGCACCCATCGGGATGACTTCCATTGCTCTTGTGGCTATGCCGCGATCGAGGATGTGGCGTCGCATCGCCTCGCTGACTATGGTGATGAATTCGGCTTTTCTCGCAACCAATCGCATCATGTGTCCTGTGATACCGCGATCCAGCGCATAGAGATCGCCGCCATGCGAGGTGCATAGCACAGGCGGCGGTGCATGCATTCCGGCGCGCGCGCATAGCGCGACCAATCCTTGCGGGATCAGCCAGTGTGCATGGACGAGGTCGTATTTTGACGTGCGCAGCAATCGCGCCGCACATATCAGCTGCGCCAGCATGAGCATGGGTACCAGCAGGTATTTCCACTTGCTGCGGCGCAGGTTCTGCATGATGCCGCCGTTGTAGGCAAGCGTCTCCAGCGATGCCGGCGCATATCGGTAGCGGATGACTTCGATACCTTCGAAGCTTTCCTCTGGTTCTGCATCGCGGTAATGCGGAGCCAGGACGGTCACGTCGAAACGCCGGGCAAGCCTGCGGCTCAGTTCCAGGACGAATGCCGGCTCGGTGTCGCCCTTCCAGCGGGGGAAGGTGGTGGTCGATACCAGGATGCGCCTGCGCGGATTATTCTTTGCCATGGCCGCTATCGGGGGTGCAATGCGGGGTGTTACAACCGCCACAGCCGGTATCCCGCCGCTTCGATCGCTGTGGCGTCATGGGACGACTTCACGTCCACGAACACGCCGCCCGGTTTCAGCTTCGACAGCAGCCTGTCTTGCGGCATCGCGCGGTATTCCGTGTGCGCCACGGCGGCGACGAGGGCGTCGGCCTGCGGCAGGTCGTTCCATGCCGTCAGCGGGATGTCGTATTCGCGCAGGGATTCCTGAGGATCGGCCTCGGGGTCGTGCACCGAGACCAGACATCCGAAGTCCTGCAATTCGCGCACCAGGTCGGCCACCTTGGAGTTGCGCAGGTCGGGGTAATTCTCCTTGAAGGTGATGCCCAGCACGATGATGCGGGCATCCTTGACCGGCTTGCCGGCACGGATCAGCTGCTTGACGGTCTGTTGCGCGACGAAGGCGGCCATGCCGTCGTTGATGCGGCGTCCGGCCAGGATGACGTCGGGGTGGTAGCCCAGCATCTCCGCCTTGTGGGTCAGGTAATACGGATCGACGCCGATGCAGTGGCCGCCGACCAGGCCGGGGCGGAACGGCAGGAAGTTCCATTTGGTGCCAGCAGCTTCCAGCACTTCCAGCGTGTCGATGCCGAGGCGGTCGAAGATGACCGCCAGTTCGTTCATCAGCGCGATGTTGAGGTCGCGCTGGGTATTCTCGATCACCTTGGCCGCCTCGGCCACCTTGATCGAGCTGACGCGATGCACACCGGCGCTGATGATGGTCTCGTACAGCGCCGCGACCTGCTCCAGCGTCGCCGCATCGTCGCCCGATACGACTTTGACGATGCCGGCGAGCGTCCTTTCCTTGTCGCCCGGATTGATGCGTTCCGGCGAGTAGCCGACGTGGAAATCCGTCTTCCATTTCAGCCCGGATTCGCGCTCCAGCACCGGGATGCATACCTCCTCGGTCGCGCCGGGATACACCGTCGATTCGTAGATCACGGTCGCGCCGCGCTTCAGGTTCCTGCCCACGGCGGCGGATGCGGAGACCAGCGGGGAGAGGTCTGGCTGGTGCGCCGCATCGACCGGGGTGGGGACGGCCACGATGATGAAGTCCGCCCCGGCGAGCCGCGCGGGGTCGCTGGTGAACGTCAGCTTGTCTGCGGCGCGCAGGTCCGCGACGGGAACGTCGCCGACCGGATCGCGGAACTCGCGGTAGTTGGCGATCTTGCTTTCGGACAAGTCATGGCCGATGGTCTTGAAGCGCTTGCCGAATTCGACCGCCAGCGGTAGCCCCACATAGCCCAGTCCGACGACGGCGATAATCTTTTGGTCCAAGGTGTGTCCCTTCAGGTTGTTTTTCTTGCGGTCATTTCCGGCGCGCATCCGCCAACTCGCGCAGCTCGCGCAGTTCGCTTTCGATCGTGGACATCTGGTAGAAGCTGCCCCCTGCCTGTTTCGCCAGCTCGAGCTGCTCGATCGCGGCGAACAGGTTGCCTTGCCAGGCGTAGCTGTAGGCCTGCGCCTGATGCTGTTCCAGGCGTTTGCCCGACTGGGCATAGCCGCGCGCCTGCAGGTCGTACAGGCGGGTGTCGCGGGGATGGCGTGCGATCTGTTCGGCGAGCAGTTTGACGGCGGTTTCCGCCTGATCGCTTTGCAGCAGCAGGTCGGCATAGTCGTAGAGCAGCGCGCGGTGCTGCGGAAAATCCCGCACGGCGGCGCGGTAGAACGTCAGCGCAGCAGCCTTGTCGCCCGCGCTGCGTTTCACCTGACCCGCGAGGGTTTCGATCATCGGGTTGCCTTTGGCCTGTTTGCGCAGCAGTGTCAGTTCCCGGATGGCGCGGTCAGTCTCGTTGTTGCGCAGCAGCGCGATCACCAGTCCATAGCGTTGCGCGACGGGGTTGCCATGCTTCTGTTCTCCCAGTGCATCGCTGAAATAGGCGATGGCTTCCGCTGCGGGTTTTTGCGCGGCGAGGAGTTTGGCGCGCGCCAGCTGGAAATCCAGGCTGTCCGGAACCAGGCGGAAGGGTTGTTTCTGGACACGGTTCTCGATATCGGCAACGCGTTCGCTGGTGATCGGGTGGGTGCGCAGGTAACCCGGCATGTTTCCTTCCAGCAGTCGCGTCGCTGTTTGCAGGCGGTTCAGGAATTCCGGCATGGCATGGGTGTTGAAGCCCGACTTTTGCAGGATTTCCAGCCCGATGCGGTCAGCCTCCTGTTCGTGCGTGCGGGTGAAATTCAATTGGCGCTGGATGCTTTGCGCCTGCGAGCCGACCATCACCGCCTGCGATGCTTCCGGATTGCTGCGCGCGGCGAGGATGGCGATGGCCATGGCGGCCATCGAGGCCAGCGTGTCGCTGCGTTGCCCGGCCAGCATGCGTGCCAGATGGTGCTGGGTGACGTGGGCGATTTCGTGGCTGAGTACGGCGGCCAGTTCCGATTCGCTTTGCACGGTCAGCAGCAGTCCGCTGTTCACGCCGATGAAACCGCCCGGCATGGCGAAGGCGTTGATGTTGTAATCGTCCAGGGGGAAAAACTCGAAACCGAGTGCCGGTTCCGTGCTGTTCTCGACCAGGCGGGCGCCAAGCTGATTGAGATAGTCGTCGATCTCGGCATCATCGAGGAACTGCCTCCCGGCGCGTATCTGCATCATGCTCTGCTGCCCGATCTGGCGTTCCTGCAACGGTGTCAGCACGGCTTGCGAGACGTCGCCGAGATCCGGCAGCCCTTCGCCGGAGGCAAGCGGGGCGAAACACAGCAATAGCAGCAAAGGCAGTTTTTTCATGGACGCTATGATAGTTGCTTTCGGGATCGGTTCCCACTGTCCCATGATTGCCTCCTGCATCGCCACCATAGACAGCACAACGCAAAGCCCGCAGAATTGCGCCTTCGCAGCAGGGTTCTGGTTGTAATGGATTATCCGGGATAAATGGACAAGATCGGCAAATACGAAATCGTGCGCGAGCTCGGCCACGGGGCGACCAGCACTGTGTATCTGGCCATCGATACTTTCAGCAAACAGCAGGTCGCCATCAAGCTGTTCGACCTGAAGAACCTGCGCGACGCCGCCCATTCCAGGATATACCACAAGCTGTTGATGACGGAGGCTTCGCTGGCAGGTAAATTGTCCCACCCACATATCGCGAAGATACTCGATGCGGTGCTGGACGGCGACGTCAACTACATGGTGATGGAATATGTCGAGGGCAGCACGCTCGAACAATATGCCGAGGTGGATCACCTGTTGCCGATCAGCACCATCGCGGAGATCACCTACAAATGCTGCAAGGCGCTCGAATACGCGCAGTCGCAGGGAGTGATCCACCGCGATATCAAGCCGGCCAACATCCTGCTGCGGGGCGAGACCGATATCAAGATCTCCGACTTCGGGTCGGCTGCGATCCAGAGCCAGCAGACCACTCAGGTCAGCGGCATCGGCTCGCCAGCCTACATGTCGCCGGAACAGGTCAAGGAGCTGCCGCTGACGCACCAGACCGACATCTACTCGCTGGGGGTGGTGATGTACAAGCTGCTCACCGGCAAGCTGCCGTTCGACGCCAGCAACAATTTCAGCATGATCTATCACATCATCAACATCGAGCCGCAGCTGCCCAGCACGTTCCGGCCGGAGATACCGTGCGAACTGGATACGATCGTGCAGCGCGCGATGGAGAAAGATACTGCGAAGCGTTATCAGACCTGGGATGAGTTCGCGCATGCGCTGGTCGGGTTCTTCGGCCACTATGTCGCGCCGACCCAGAACGAGATTTTCGACACCGAGAAATTCGATGCGCTGCGCAGCCTGGCGTTCTTCCGCAACTTCAGCGATGTGGAGCTGTGGGAGGTGCTGCGCATCAGCGAATGGCGCAAGGTGCCGGCTCCGGAATACATCGTGCGCGACGGCGAGATCGGACGTTCCTTCTTCATCCTCGCGCAGGGTACGGTGCGCGTGCTCAAGCAGGGACGGTTGCTGAGCCTGTTGCATCGCGGCGACTGTTTTGGTGAAATGGCGCACCTTCTGGAGCAGGATTCAAGACGCAGCACCGACGTGGTCGCCAAGAACGACGTGGTGCTGATCGAGATCGATCCCGATACGCTGGCACATGCCACGACCGGCTGCCGCTTCCAGTTCAGCGACGCGTTCCTGCGCATGCTGGCCAAGCGGCTTTCGGTGGCGAATACGCGCATATCGCATCTGCTGGAAGACCAGAATCAAACGGAAAAGGACTGAACGAATGACGGGTTACAAGGATATCGGCGTGGACGAACTGGAAGGCCGGTTGCGGCAGGGTGGTCTGCGCCTGGTGGATGTGCGTACCGATGCGGAAGCTGCGCGCGGCATGATCCCGCAGGGCGAATTGTCGCCGCTGCATCTCATCCCGTTGCGCTTGCAGGAGCTGGACCGGGGCACGCCCACGGTGTTGGGTGGACGCTCGGCGCAGGCCACCGCATTCGCCGTAGCGAGCGGTTTCGCCGACGTGAATAACCTGCAAGGGGGTATCGCCGCCTGGGCGCGTGCCGGACTTGCACTGGAGGCATGATGGAATTCGATGTCGAACTGGACGTGCGCAAGCTGGCGTGCCCGCTACCCATTCTGCGCGCCAAGAAATCGCTCTCTGCCATGAGCGGGGGGCAAGTGCTCAAGGTCGTGGCGACCGACGCTGGCTCGCCCAGGGATTTTGCCGATTTCTGCAGCAAGACCGGCAACGCATTGCTTTCCTCGACCGAGATGGACGGAGAATTCATCTTCCTGATCCGGCGCCGCTAAAAATCATGTGTAGGGTGGGCACGTTTTTTGTGCCCACGCGGTCTGCGAATATTGTTTCCGCGTGGGCACAAAAAAACGTGCCCACCCTACATGGGTTTTACCCCAGCTTCTTGCGCTGCGCCTGTAACTGCGTGAGCGTCGCGCCGAAATCATCCAGCCGTTTCTTTTCCTGTTCCACCACCGCTGCCGGCGCGCGCGCGACGAAGCTCTCGTTGCCGAGCTTGGCATGTGCCTTGGCGATCTCGTTGCTCAGGCGCGCGATCTCCTTATCCAGCCGCTCGCGCTCGGCAGCGACGTCGATCTCCACCTTCAACATCAACTTCACGTTGCCGACGATGGACACCGGCGCATCGCCTTCCGGCAGTTCGGCGACAACTTGTACTTCGCTGAGTTTTGCCAGGCTGCTGATGTAAGGCGCGAGTGCGTTCAATATGCTCGCATCGCCCGCCGCGATCAGCGGCACGCGCGCGGCGGGCGACAGGCTCATCTCGCTGCGCAGGCTGCGGCAGGCGGTGGTGAGTTCCTGCAGCAGCGCGATCTGGTCGATGGACGATTGATTGATCTTGCCGCTGTCCGCCTTGGGATAGGTTTGCAGCATGATGCTGTCGCCCTTCTTTCCCGCCATCGGTGCGACCGACTGCCACAGCTCTTCCGTGATGAACGGGATGATCGGATGCGCGAGGCGCAGGATGGTCTCCAGCACGCGCACCAAAGTTCTGCGTGTCCCGCGCTGCTGGGCTTCGTCGCCGTTCAACTGCACCTTGGCCAGTTCCACATACCAGTCGCAGTAGTTGTTCCACACCAGCTCGTATACCGTGCGCGCGGACATGTCGAAGCGGTAGTCAGCGAAGTGCGTTGCCATCTCGGCTTCGGCCTGTTGCAGCACGCCGACCATCCACTGGTCGGCGGCGGAGAATTCCAGCGGCAGGCTCTCGTCCAACCCGACATCCTTGCCGTCGCAGTTCATCAGCACGAAGCGCGTGGCGTTCCACAGTTTGTTGCAGAAATTGCGGTAACCTTCGCAGCGCTGCATGTCGAATTTGATGTCGCGGCCGGGTGAGGCCAGCGAGGCGAAAGTGAAGCGCAATGCGTCGGTGCCGAACGCGGTGATGCCTGCCGGGAACTCCTTGCGCGTGCGCTTTTCGATCTTCTCCGCATCCTTGGGATTCATCAGGCCGGTGGTGCGTTTCTTCACCAGGTCTTCGAGGGCTATGCCGTCGATCAGGTCGATCGGGTCGAGCACGTTGCCTTTGGACTTGGACATTTTCTGCCCTTCCGCATCGCGGATCAGGCCGTGCACGTACACATCCTTGAACGGGATCTTGCCGGTGATGTGTTTGGTCATCATCACCATGCGCGCCACCCAGAAGAAGATGATGTCGAAGCCTGTCACCAGCACCGACGACGGCAGATATTTCTGCACGAAATCGTTTTGCGCGGCGAACGGCTTGCCCTCTTCCCAGTCCAGCGTGGAGAACGGCCACAGCGCGGAAGAGAACCAGGTGTCGAGCACGTCGTTGTCGCGGTCGAGTTGACCGGCGTAGCCCGCCTTGTCCGCCAGATGGCGCGCTTCGGCTTCGTCGTGCGCGACGAACACTTCGCCGTTCACGCCGTACCACGCGGGAATCTGGTGCCCCCACCACAGTTGGCGCGAAATGCACCAGTCCTGGATGTTGTTCAGCCACTGGTTGTAGGTGTTGACCCAGTTCTCGGGGTGGAACCTGATCTCGCCGGATGCGACGCATTCCAGCGCCTGCTCGGTGATGGATTTGCCTTCGGGGCCAGCCTTGCTCATGGCTACGAACCACTGGTCGGTCAGCATCGGTTCGATCACCACGTGGGTGCGGTCGCCGCGCGGCACTTTCAATTTGTGCTTGTCGGCCTTGATGAACAGGCCTGCCGCTTCGAGGTCGGCTACGATCTGCTTGCGCGCGGCGAAGCGATCCATGTCTTGGTATTTTTCTGGAATGACAGCAACGACTTCGTGATGGCCCCAAGCTTGCCGGACAGTTTCTTCAACGGAATCAGATTTCACTTCGAGCGTTGCATTGCTACGGCCTTTGATTTTGCCATCTAGTGTCAAAATGGAAATCATCGGTAATTTGTGGCGCAGGCCGACCGCATAGTCGTTGAAGTCATGCGCAGGCGTGACCTTCACCACGCCGGTGCCGAATTCCTTGTCCACATAGTCGTCGGCGATGACGGGGATGGTGCGGTCGCATAGCGGCAGCGTGACTTGCTTGCCGATGAGGTGTTTGTAACGCTCATCTTCCGGGTGCACCATCACGGCCACGTCGCCGAGCATGGTCTCGGGGCGGGTGGTGGCGACGGTCAGATGGCCGGAGCCGTCCGCCAGCGGATACTGGATGTGGTACATGAAACCGTCTTCCTCTTCCTGCACCACTTCCAAGTCGGATACGGCGGTGTGCAGCTTCGGATCCCAGTTCACCAGGCGTTTGCCGCGGTAGATCAGGCCTTCGTTGAACAGGCGCACGAAGGTCTCGGTGACCGACTTGGACAGGCCTTCGTCCATGGTGAAGCGTTCGCGCGACCAGTCCGGCGAGGTGCCGAGGCGGCGCATCTGGCGGGTGATGGTGGAACCGGAATGTTCTTTCCACTCCCATACTTTTTCGAGGAACTTCTCGCGGCCGAGGTCATGGCGGCTGATGCCTTGCGCATCCAGTTGGCGCTCGACCACGATCTGCGTGGCGATGCCCGCGTGGTCGGTGCCCGGCTGCCACAGCGTGTTGTCGCCGCGCATGCGGTGGTAGCGCGTCAGCGCATCCATCAATGTCTGGTTGAAACCGTGCCCCATGTGCAGCGTGCCGGTGACATTGGGCGGCGGCAGCTGGATGCAGAAGGATGCGGATTTGTGCGGATCGAGTCCGGCCTTGAAGTAACCGGCGTTCTCCCATGCGGGATACCAGCGGGCTTCGATGTCTTTCGGGTCAAAACTTTTGGCGAGTTCCATTGCGGTCTTTACGGGAAATGCGTGGTGTCAGAAGGGGCGTGATTATACAGGCGCAGGGTGGGCGCGTCTTTTGCCTCGAAGAGGTTCTCGCACCCTTTGGGTGTGTCCGCGCGATGGGCGGAGAATATTTCCGCGCGGGCACAAACGTGCCCACCCTACCGGGAGGCGTTCAGCGCATCGCGCAGCAGTTGCGGCAGTTCCGTCTTCAGTTCCGCCACGGCCTCTGCGATGGCTTGCTGCTGCAGGTCTTCGAGGCGCTGGCGCAGTTTACGGGCAAGCAGCTCTTCCAGCTGCTCTTCGAGCCGCTCCGACAGGCGGCGCAGCGTTTCTTCGCTGATGGACTCTGCTTGCACGGGAGACGGCGCGGCTTCAGCGATGACCTCAGTCAGCGTTGGCAGGTCGTCGAGCGGTTCGCCGCCGACCACCTCGGTCAACAGCGGCAGGTTGTCGAGCGGGTCGGTGCGGATGGGCAGGTAATTGCTCATCCGCGCAGACCGGCGAGGTCGATGTGGCTGAGTTCGTAGCCGCGGTCGCGGTAGAACTTGTAGCGCGACCGCCCGAGCCGGGCATCGTTCTCGTCGAGTCCGACGATCTCGATGATGCGCTCGAAGCGGCTGAAGAAGGACACACATTCGTCATGCAGACTGATGAGCAGTTCGGAATGAGGAAAGTTCTCGTCGCGTCCGATCACCACCGGCATGCCGGGGGCATCCGTTTCGTGGCTGCGGCAGTGCGGCATGAAGGCGGTCGCGGGGTGATGCCAAAGCAACTTGTCCAGCTTGTCGGCGATGGCGTCGTCCGGCACATGCAGCAGCACGCGCAGGCCGTTCTGCATCGCCTTGTGGCTCAGCTGGCAGGCGGTGCGCAGCCTGTCCTCGCTGCCGGTATAGAAGTCCACCTTGGTCATTATTTTGCGGCGGTTCGATTGATCAGGTACTGCGTCAGCAGCGGCACCGGCCGACCGGTCGCACCTTTCTCCTTGCCGGATTTCCATGCGGTACCGGCGATGTCCAGATGCGCCCAGCGGTAGTCCCTGGCGAAGCGCGACAGGAAGCAGGCGGCGGTGATGGTGCCGCCGGCGCGGCCGCCGATGTTTGCCATGTCGGCAAAGTTGCTGTCCAGCAGCGGCTGGTAGTCTTCCCACAGCGGCAGTTGCCAGGCGCGGTCGTGCGCTTGTGCACCTGCTGCGAGTAGTTCCCCGGCGAGCTTGTCGTCGTTGCTGAACAGACCGCTGGCGACATTGCCCAGCGCGATCACACAGGCGCCGGTGAGCGTGGCGATATCGATCACGGTGTCCGGGTCGAACTTTGCCGAGTAAGTGAGCGCATCGCACAGGATCAGGCGGCCTTCGGCATCGGTGTTGAGTATCTCGATGGTCTGGCCGGACATACTGGTCACGATGTCGCCGGGCTTGACGGCTTTGCCGCTCGGCAGGTTCTCGCAGGACGGAATGACGCCGACCACGTTGAGCTTCAAGCCCATCTCGGCGATGGCCTGCAGCGTGCCGAGCACGCTGGCCGCGCCCGACATGTCGTATTTCATCTCGTCCATCTCGGCGCCGGGTTTCAACGAGATGCCGCCGGAATCGAAGGTGATGCCCTTGCCGACCAGCACGACGGGTTTCTGCTTCTTGTCAGCGCCCTTGTATTCCAGCGTGATGAGCTTGGCGGGCTGTTCGCTGCCGCGCGTGACGGCGAGGAATGAGCCCATGCCGAGTTTCTGCATGTCTTTCGTCTCCAGCACCGTGGTCTTGATGCGCTTGTGTGCCTTGCCCAGCGCCAGCGCCTTGGCGGCGAGGTAGGTCGGGGTGCAAATGTTGGCGGGCAGGTTACCCAGTGTCTTGGCCAGCTCCATGCCGCGCGCGATGGCGGCGGCTTGTGCGATTACGTCCTTCAGGGATGCCGCAGGCTTGCCCAGCGTGGCAAAGGCGACGTGTTTCAGCGTCGCGGCCTTGGCCGGTTTGCTCTTCAGGCCGTCGGCGCGGAAGGCTGGTTCGACAGCTGCGAACACAGCTTGCCTGAGCGACCACGCAACATCCTTGCCGGCGCCGTCATCGACGATGAACAGCGCGGCATCTTTGGCCGGCGTGGCGTACAGGGCCTTGAATGCAGCCCCCAGGATCTCGATGCCGGTCTTGCCGTTCAGCTCGCCGGCCTTGCCCAGGCCGACCAGCAGCACGCGCTCGGCGACGACGCCGGGAAGTTTGTGCAGCAGCAGGGTGGAAGCGGCTTTGCCGCTCATGTCGCCGCGCGCGATGAGGTCGCTCAGTTGATGCGACGCGGCCTTGTCCAGCAATTGCGCCGCTGCCGAAAGTTTGCCGTCTTCGTATACGCCGGCCACGATACAGCCGCTTTTCAGCTTGGCCGGATTGCCTTGTTTTATGCTAAATTCCACGCGCTACCCCTTATGAAATATTGAAAAGACCCGCTTTCGATGCCCGATTATCTGCAAACTGACCGCATAAAGTCAAAGCCGCTGCGTTTCGGGATTTTTCATCGCGCGCTGGTGAGCGAATTTGTCAGCAATGGTTTGCTGGTGTTCGCGGTGTTGCTGGGCATCGTGGTCGTGACGCAACTGATCCGTTTGCTGGGCGATGCGGTCGGCGGCAGGATCGCCGTGGACGGGGTGCTGGCGCTGCTGGGCTTCGGTGCCCTGAATTACCTGCCGGTGCTTCTTTCCATCAGTCTGTTCGTCTCCATCCTGTTGACCCTGTCGCGCTGTTATCGCGACAGCGAGATGGTGGTGTGGTTCTGTTCCGGGATCGGCCTGACGCGCTGGATCCGCCCGGTGATGTGGTATGCCCTGCCGGTCGTGGCGCTGATCGCGCTGCTCAGCCTGGCGCTGTCGCCGTGGGCATTGCAGAAGGCCGACGAGTTCAAGCACAGGCTGGAAAACCGCGATGATGTGGCATCTGCCACGCCGGGCACGTTCCGCGAGTCGAAGCAGGCTGACCGGGTGTATTTCGTCGAGAACGTGAGCCCCGGATCGAACCGCGTCGGCAATATCTTCGTGCAGTCCGAACAGAACGGCAAGCTGGGCGCGATGGTGGCCAGCAACGGGGTGCAGGAGACCATGCCGAACGGCGATCGCTTCCTGGTGTTGCTCAACGGCACGCGTTATGAGGGGAAACCGGGGCAACGCGATTACAACATCATCGAGTTCGAGCGCTATGCGATACGCATCGACAGTGCGCCGGCCAAACAGGCCCAGCCTTGGGCGCGCACCATGTCCACGCCGGAATTGTGGCGTGACCGCACCGCCTGGAACATCGCCGAGCTGGAATGGCGCGTCGGGCTGCCGATCAGCGCGGCCATCCTCGCCCTGCTCGCGATCCCGCTGGGCTTCGTCAATCCGCGCGCCGGGCGTTCGCTCAACCTGTTGCTGGCGATCGTGCTGTACATGATCTACAGCAACATGATCAGCGTGACCAACACCTGGGTCGGGCAGGGTCGGTTGTCGCCCGGCGTCGGGCTGTGGGGCATCCATGCGGCGATGCTGGCCGTCACGGGGCTGATGTTCTACCGGCGCATGGTGCTGTTCTCGCTGCGCAGGCGGGTGGGGGCGAAGCCGTGAACCTGCTGACGCGCTACATCGGCCGCGAGATCTATCTCAGCATCGCGCTGGTGTTCGCCGCGCTGCTCATGCTGTTCGCTTTTCTGGATCTGATCCACGAGCTGAACGTGATGGGGCAGGGGCAGTACCATCTCGGCTATGTGCTGCTGTTCGTGCTGCTGACCGTCCCCGGGCATATCTATGAGCTGTTCCCGGTGGCGGTGCTGGTGGGTACCATCTTCGCCTTGGTGCAACTGGCGGCCAGCTCGGAGCTGACCGTGTTCCGCGCTTCCGGGGCGTCGCTGTGGCAGATGGTCGGTGCGCTGTTCAGGATCGCGCTGCCGCTGGTGGTATTGAGTTTCGTCTGCGGCGAATTGCTGGCGCCGCCGAGCGAGCGTATGGCGCAGCAACTACGGCTGAAGGCTCAAGGCACGCAGGTGTCGCTCAAGGAGTTCCGCTCCGGCGTGTGGGCCAAGGATGAACGCAGCTTCGTGAACGTGAAGGACGTGATGCCGGATACCAGTTTGTCGAATATCGATATCTACCGCTTCGACGAAACGCACCATCTGCAAACGATCACCAATGCCAAGCGGGCGAATTTCATCGGTGAGGGGCGCTGGCAGCTCGAGGATGTGCTGGAAACGCGTTTCAGCCGGCAGGGAACCACCATCAATGCGGCGCCGAGCCAGGAATGGCGCTCGGCGCTCAGCCCCGGCATCCTGAGCGTGCTGCTGGTGGTGCCGGAACAGATGTCCGCCTACGATCTTTACCAGTACACCGCGCACCTCAAGGACAATCGCCAGAAAAGCGCACGCTACGAGATCGCCATGTGGAACAAGCTGGTTTATCCGTTCGCCCTGCTGGTGATGATGGTGCTGGCCTTGCCGTTCGCGTCCTACCACCGGCGTGCGGGCGGCGTGGGGGCGATGATCTTCCTCGGTATCGTGCTGGGGCTGGTGTTCCACTTTGCCGGACGCTTGTTCGCCAGCCTGGGCGCGCTCAACGAATGGCAGCCGTTTGCCAGCGCCACGGCGATGACCGGCCTGTTCCTGCTGCTGGGGATGTGGTTGATCTGGTGGACCGAACGGCGCTGACGCGCGACTACTTGCCTTTTCTGGCCTGTTCTTCCCTGACCATCTGTTTCACCTGTTCGCGGTGTTCTTCCGGCACCAGACTGAAGGCCTGGTATTTGTCGCGCGCCGCCTGGCGTTGTTCGGGCGTGAGCCGGCTCCACGCTTCCAGACGGCTGCGGAAGCGCTGTTTCTCTTCGGGAGTCAGTCCGGGATAGTGTTCTGCGGCTTTCAGCAGCCGGTGTTGCTGCGCCTCGGGCAGACTTTCCCATGACTGTGATATCGGCGCCAGCGCTTCCTGCTGGGATGGCATCAGGGTGCGCCAAGGTTGCGGCGCGGCGGCCGCCGTGCCGCTCAGGGCGCAGGACAGGGCGAATGCGGCGATGGTCGGGATTGCGCGGTTCATCTATCCACAAAAACTTCCATGGGCAGTTCGTCGGTCAGGATGGCGACATCCAGCTGGGTCAGTTCAAGCTCGTTCGCATGATGCCAGTAGCCTGTTCCACCGGCAAGCGTCACCGCCAGCAGGATCGCGGCGACCGCCCATTGGCGGGCGGTATGCGGCAGCAGCCAGTGCATGCCATGTTCCGTGCTCAGTGCAAACGCCGGCTCATGCTGCGCCTGTCTTTCCAGCGCGGCGGAGCGTGCCTGGCGCAGGGCGGCGAGCGTGTCATCGTCCAGCCGCTCTGCGGCGTGGTTCAGCAGCTCGGTAATGCGTTCCGGGCGGAAGGGTTCGTTGTTCTTGCTCATGATGGTGCTACCCCCTTTTGCTTCAGGAATTCCGCCAGCGCGTGTGTGGCGCGCGAGCAGTGGGTCTTTACGCTGCCTTCGGTGCAGCCCATCGCCGCAGCAGTCTCGCTGGTATCCAGTCCTTCCCAATAACGCAGCAGGAAGGCTTCGCGTTGACGTGCCGGGAGCAGGGCAAGCGCCTGTTCTATCAGCGCAATGAGCTGTTTTTGTTGCAGTGAGTCGTCCGGTGCGGCCGGCGCGGTCTGGTTTTCATCATCCCGCAGGCTTTCAAGCGGGTCATGCTCTTCCCCTTCGTCGTTGGTACCCAGCGAGGAAAGCAGGGTTGTCCAGGTATTCCTGACCTTCTGTCTTCGGTAATGGTCGCGGATGGTGTTTTGCAGAATGCGCTGGAACAGCATCGGGAATTCCGCAACGGGCCTGGTTCCGTATTTCTCGGCGAGCTTGATCATCGCATCCTGCACGATATCCAATGCGGCATGTTCGTCGCGCACGGCATACAGGGCCTGCTTGTAGGCGCGGCGCTCAACGTCGGCGAAAAATCGGGATAATTCTTGCGGGGTAGACAGGTTATGGCTCCTTGGCGTTCCGGAATGGTAGCAAATAGCCGTAAACCCTGCCGATTGCACGGCAAAGGTTGACCAAACTGCGGCCAGCCTTTATCTTACGCGGTTCGTTTTTTGCTAAATTCAGGGTGTTTGTGATGGAGTTGACCGGCGCGGAGATAATCATCCGTTGTTTACAGGAGGAGGAAGTCGAATATGTGTTCGGCTATCCGGGCGGGGCGGTGCTGTTCATTTACGACGCGCTGTTCCAGCAGGATAAGGTCAAGCATATTCTGGTGCGCCATGAGCAGGCAGCGGTACACGCCGCCGATGGCTACGCGCGCTCTTCCGACCAGGTGGGCGTGGCGCTGGTCACTTCCGGGCCGGGGCTGACCAATGCGGTCACCGGCATCGCGACCGCCTACATGGACTCCATCCCGATGGTCATCATCAGCGGACAGGTGCCCACCTATGCGATCGGCGAGGATGCGTTCCAGGAGGTGGATGCGGTGGGCATCACCCGGCCCTGCGTGAAGCATAATTTCCTGGTCAAGGACCCGAAGGACATCGCGCCGACCATCAAGAAGGCCTTCTATCTGGCACGCACCGGACGCCCCGGGCCGGTGCTGGTGGACATTCCCAAGGATGTGTCGAACCAGAAAGCGCATTTCGAATATCCCGCGAGCGTGAACATCCGTTCCTATCATCCGCCGGGCAAGGGCGACAGCACGCAGATACGGCATGCCGTGCAGATGCTGCTGGAAGCCAGGCGACCGGTCGTTTATGCCGGCGGCGGCGTGGTGCTGGCCGATGCTTCCGCGCAGTTGAAGGAGCTGGTGCACCTGCTGGGCGCGCCCTGCACCAACACGCTGATGGGGTTGGGCGGCTATCCCGCCAGCGACAAGCAGTTCGTCGGCATGCTCGGGATGCACGGCACCTACGAAGCCAATATGGCGATGCAGCACTGCGATGTGCTGCTGGCGGTGGGCGCGCGTTTCGACGACCGCGTGATCGGCAACGTCGAGCACTTTGCCGAAGTGCCGCGCAAGATCATCCACATCGACATCGATCCGTCCTCGATCGCCAAGCGCGTCAAGGTGGACTTGCCCATCGTCGGCGACCTGAAGCTGGTGCTGGACGAATTGCTGGAGGTGTTGCGCAACAGCAAGCAAAGGCCGGATCCCGCTGGCGTGACGGCATGGTGGCAACAGGTGGATGAGTGGCGCGCTAGGGGCGGCGGGCTGCGTTACCGGAATTCGGACGAGATCATCAAACCGCAGTTTGTCATCGAGAAGCTGCATGAGATCACCGGTGGCGACGCGTTCGTCGCTTCGGACGTGGGGCAGCACCAGATGTGGACGGCGCAGTACTACAAGTTCAACAAGCCGCGCCGCTGGATCAACTCGGGCGGTCTGGGTACCATGGGTTTTGGCCTGCCTGCGGCGATGGGCGTGCAACTGATCAATCCGGGTGCGACCGTGGCTTGCGTGACCGGCGAAGGCAGCATCCAGATGAACATTCAGGAACTGTCCACCTGCAAGCAGTTTCACCTGCCGATCAAGGTCGTGGCGCTGAACAATCGTTATCTGGGCATGGTGCGCCAGTGGCAGGAGTTTTTCCACGGCAACCGCTATTCCGAATCCTACATGGATGCGCTGCCGGATTTCGTCAAGCTGGCCGAGGCTTACGGGCATGTCGGGATGCGTATCGACAAGCCATCCGATGTCGAGCCGGCGCTGAAGGAGGCATTCGCGCGCAAGGACGATCTGGTGTTCATGGATTTCCGCACCGACCCGACCGAGAACGTGTTCCCCATGGTGCCGGGCGGCAAGGGCTTGTCCGAAGTGATACTGGCGGAGGATCTGTAATATGCGGCATATCATTTCGCTGCTAATGGAAAACGAGGCCGGTGCGCTGTCGCGCGTGGCGGGATTGTTTTCGGCACGCGGCTACAACATCGAGTCGCTCACGGTGGCGCCGACCGAAGACCCGACCCTGTCGCGCATGACCATCGTCACCAGCGGCTCGGATGCGATCATCGAGCAGATCAACAAGCAGCTCAACAAACTGGTGGATGTCGCGGCGATGATGGACCTGAGCGATGGCGACCACCTGGAGCGCGAGCTGATGCTGGTCAAGGTCGTTGCGCAAGGCGATGCGCGGGAAGAACTGAAGCGCCTGACGGATATTTTCCAGGGGCGCGTGATTGACGTGTCGGAACGCACCTATACCATCGAACTGACCGATACCTGCGCCAAACTGGACAGTTTTCTGGAAGCGGTCGGACATGACCTGATCCTGGAGACCGTGCGCACCGGGGCATCGGGCATTGGTCGCGGCGACCGGATTTTGAAGCTTTAAATAAAACAGTCGTTAGATGCTAGTCGTTAGTTTGTAGTTAAACCCGCGTAGCGGACAACGCCGACTAACGACTAACGACTAACGACTAACGACTAATTTTTTAAAAAGAGGGCAACATGAAAGTTTATTACGACAAAGACGCAGACCTGTCCCTGATCAAGGGCAAGCAAGTGACCATCATCGGCTACGGCTCGCAAGGCCATGCCCATGCGCAGAACCTGCGCGACTCGGGCGTCAATGTGACGGTCGGCCTGCGCAAGAACGGCGCTTCATGGAAGAAGGCCGAAGGCGCGGGTCTGAAGGTCGCCGAAGTGGCCGACGCCGTGAAGAGTGCCGATGTGGTGATGATGCTGTTGCCCGACGAGAACATCCCCGATGTCTACAACAATGAAGTTGCGCCGAACATCAAGGCGGGCGCGGCGCTGGCTTTCGCGCACGGCTTCAACGTGCATTACAACCAGGTCGTGCCGCGCGCCGATGTGGACGTCATCATGATCGCCCCCAAGGGTCCCGGCCACACCGTGCGTTCCGAATACCTCAAGGGCGGCGGCGTGCCGACTTTGATCGCGGTATATCAGGACAAGAGCGGCAAGGCGAAAGATATTGCCCTGTCCTACGCGGCTGCCAACGGCGGCACCAAGGGCGGCGTGATCGAGACCAACTTCCGCGAAGAGACCGAGACCGACCTGTTCGGCGAGCAGGCCGTGCTGTGCGGCGGCGCGGTGGAGCTGGTGAAGGCCGGTTTCGAGACGCTGACCGAAGCCGGTTACGCTCCGGAAATGGCTTACTTCGAGTGCCTGCACGAGCTGAAGCTGATCGTCGACCTGATGTACGAAGGCGGCATCGCCAACATGAACTATTCGATCTCCAACAATGCGGAATACGGCGAGTACGTCACCGGCAATCGTGTGATCGCCGATCAGGCGCGCGCCGCGATGAAGGAATGTCTGAACAACATCCAGAACGGTTCCTACGCCAAGCAGTTCATCCTGGAGGGCCGCACTAATTATCCGGAGATGACCGCGCGCCGCCGTTTGAACGCCGAGCATCCGATCGAAGTCGTGGGCGGGCAGTTGCGCGCCATGATGCCCTGGATCGGCAAGAACAAGCTGGTGGACCAATCCAAAAACTAGCTTGTGGCTGGTAGCTTGTTGCCTGTAGCTACCCTCTGCCTGCGGCAGAGGGTGGTGGGTTGAAGCTACCGGCTACCCGCTACGGGCTACAAGCTATGACTAATTATCCACATCCCATCATCGCCCGCGAAGGCTGGCCGTTCCTGGCGATCTCGCTGGTGCTGGCGCTTGCCGCCAGCGCTTGGTGCGTGAGCTGGTCGATCCCGCTGTGGATCATCTTCGTGTTCGTGTTGCAGTTCTTCCGCGATCCGCCGCGCGAGGTTCCGCAACAGGCCGGCGCGATGTTGTCGCCCGCCGACGGGCGCGTCATCAAGGTCGAGCGCACGCAGGATCCTTACGCTCAGCGCGAGGCGATCCTGGTCAGCGTGTTCATGAACGTGTTCAACGTGCATTCCAACCGCAGTCCGGTCGACGGCACGGTGCAAGCGGTACGGTATTTCCCCGGCAGGTTCGTGAATGCCGACCTGGACAAGGCGTCGAGCGAGAACGAGCGCAATGCCGTCGTGCTGAGAACAGGTGATGGGCAGATCGTGACCTTCGTGCAGGTGGCCGGGCTGATCGCGCGGCGCATCCTGTGCTACATCAAGCCCGGCGACACGCTGGCACGCGGCCAGCGCTATGGCTTCATCCGCTTCGGTTCGCGCGTGGACGTGTACCTTCCGCCGGATGCGACGGTGAAAGTCAGCATCGGCGATCGTGTCTGTGCGACCACCACCATTCTGGCCTTACTGCCGCAAAGCTGATAGCCTGACTATATGGACGAATTCAGCCCACGCAATCCGATAAACCTGCGCAAGCGCGGCATCTACCTGCTGCCTAACCTGTTCACCACCGGCGCGCTGTTCGCGGGTTTCTATGCCATCGTGCAGGCGATGAACAACAGGTTTGAATATGCCGCCGTGGCGATCTTCATTGCCATGGTGCTGGACGGCATAGACGGCCGCGTGGCACGGATGACCCATACCCAGAGCGAGTTTGGGGCCGAATACGACAGCCTGTCCGACATGGTCTCGTTCGGTGTCGCACCGGCGCTGGTGATGTATGAGTGGGCGTTCAGGGGGCTGGGAAAATGGGGCTGGTTCGCCGCGTTCATCTATTGCGCCGCCACTGCCCTGCGTCTGGCGCGCTTCAACACCAACATCGACGTGGTGGACAAGCGCTATTTCCAGGGGCTGCCCAGTCCGGCGGCCGCGGCGCTGGTGGCGGGATTTGTCTGGGTGATGCTGGATTACGGTTTCAAGGGCGAGTCGGTACGCTGGTATGCCGTCGCGCTGACCGTGTTCGTCGGCCTCAGCATGGTCAGCAACCTGCCGTTCTACAGCTTCAAGGACCTGAACATGCGCAAGAGTGTGCCGTTCGTGGCGATCTTCCTGATCGCCCTGTTCTTCGTCCTGGTTTCCAGTTATCCGCCCGGCGTACTGTTCGGGCTATTCATGTGCTACCTGCTGTCCGGCTATGTGCTGTGGTTACTGCGCCTGCGCAAAAAATCGTAGCCCATTGCGCGGTGCGGCAAAACTGGTAATATTCGCACCATGCACTTCTCCACACACATCGCGACACTCCACTCCACGTTCAGCCTGCTGGCCGCATTGCTGCTGCGCGGCGCGCGCTAATCCTTCTCGTACAATCTGAAGCAATATGCGCGACAACCTTGAGCGGTTGACGCAGGTTCAATCTATTCGTATTGGAGTTTTCATCATGTCAGACAAATTGATTATTTTCGACACCACCTTGCGCGACGGCGAGCAGAGCCCGGGCGCATCCATGACCCGCGAAGAGAAGTTGCGCATCGCGCGCCAGCTGGAAAAACTGGGTGTGGACGTGATCGAGGCCGGCTTCGCCGCCGCCAGCCCGGGCGATTTCGCCGCGATCCATGCGATCGCGGAAGCCGTCAAGGATTCCACCGTCTGTTCGCTGGCGCGAGCCAGCGAGAACGACGTGCGCCGCGCCGGCGAGGCGATCACGCCGGCGAAGTCCGGGCGCATCCATACCTTCATCGCCACCAGCCCGATCCACATGCAGCATAAGTTGCGCATGAGCGAGGATCAGGTGGTGGAGCGTGCGGTGCAGGCGGTGAAATGGGCGCTGGAATACACCGATGACGTGGAGTTCTCCGCCGAGGATGCGGTGCGTTCCGAGATGGGTTTCCTGGTGCGCGTGTTCGATGCGGTGATTCGGGCGGGAGCGAAGACGCTCAACGTGCCGGATACCGTCGGCTATAGCATCCCGGCGCTGTGGGGCGAGCGCATGAAGCAGTTGATCGAGCGCGTGCCGGGATCGGATCGGGTAATCTGGTCCACCCATTGCCACAATGATCTCGGGCTGGCCTCGGCCAATTCGCTGGCCGCCGTGATGAACGGCGCACGCCAGGTGGAATGCACCATCAACGGTTTGGGCGAACGCGCCGGCAACGCTTCGCTGGAAGAGATCGTGATGGCGGTGAAGACGCGCCGCGATGTGTTCAGCTGCGATTCGCGCATCGACACCACGCAGATCGTGCCGACGTCCAAGCTGGTCTCCAGTATCACCGGCTATCCGGTGCAACCGAACAAGGCCATCGTCGGCGCGAACGCGTTCGCTCACGAATCCGGCATCCATCAGGATGGCGTGCTCAAGCACCGCGAGACCTACGAGATCATGCGCGCGGAGGACGTGGGCTGGGCCACCAACAAGTTGACCCTGGGCAAGCTCTCCGGGCGCAATGCCTTCCGCACCCGTTTGCAGGAGCTCGGCATCGTATTGGAAAGCGAGGAGGCGTTGAACGCGGCCTTCGCACGCTTCAAGGAGCTGGCCGACCGCAAGAGCGAGATATTCGACGAGGACTTGCAGGCGCTGGTCAGCGAAGAGGCGCTGGGCAACGTGTGCGAGCATTACCAGTTGCTGTCCATGCGCGCCCACAGCGAGACCGGTGTGTTGCCGACCGCCAAAGTGGTGATGAGTGTAGGCGGCGCGCAACACGAGGCGGAGATGCAGGGCGGCGGCCCGGTGGATGCCACGTTCAAGGCGATCGAACAGATCGTTCAAAGTGGCACCGAGCTGCAACTGTACTCGGTGAACAACATCACCAGCGGTACCGATGCGCAGGGTGAAGTGACCGTGCGCCTGGCCAGGGGCGGGCGCATCGTCAACGGCCAGGGTGCGGATACCGATATCGTGGTGGCTTCCGCCAAGGCTTATCTGAATGCGCTCAACAAATTGCACAGCTCCGGGGAACGCGCGCATCCGCAGTTGTGATTCCCTGTGATGGCAAGGGAGCGGCGCGCCGCCCCTCGCCTGGGGGTGACTTCTTGCGGGGCTTTACGGGCCGGCGGCAACCAGCCGGGATAGCGTTTCCGCGAGGGAGCCGGCGCTGGCCGTTTCGGCGAAATCGAGCCGCCAAACCTGTTCGCCATGGCGGATGTCGAGGCCGTCGCAGTCGATGCCGATGGCGCGCACATCCGTTGCGGCAATGCCGTAGCGTTGTCGCAGCAACCGGCTGAGTGCCTTGGTTGACTCTGCGTTCAATCCGGCGAGCAACGCATCTTCCTGTTGTGCGAATGCTGCTGCCTCGGCGACAGCATAGTTTGCCATGTTGACCCAGTGGACACGGCCGAAGCCGCCGATATAGCGCACGGCGACGGGGCTGATGCGGTAGAAGGAAAAATCGGGCAGGTCGAACCAGGTCTGCGTTTCCGGGAAATAGCGCAGATAGCGCCGCCCGGCCCGTTCGCGGTCGGGCTCGTATTGGGCGTTGCCGAGCGCCGTCACGCGCCCTTGGGTCTGGATGTTGGCATCGCGCTGGTCGTGGGTGATGAGGCTGACGCGCGGGTCGCGCCGGATGTTTCTGGTGTGTTCGGCCAATGCGCTGATGAGAATGACCAGGCTGCCGTCGTGATCCACCAGATACGGGGTGATCGAGCCGAACGGGTGGCCGCCGAATTTCTCCGACAGGGTGCCGAGCACGCCGTAGCGGTGGGCGCGCAACAGGCGGCGTGCTTCCACGGCGTTGTTCATGCGGCGGGCTTCAATGCGGTTTGCGCCAGCCTGCGGCCTGGCGCCATGCACAATGTCTTCCCGGATGGAGTGACCAGGGAGTTGTTGGCAGGTTCGGCCACTCGGTTTGCTCCATGGGGTGTGGTGCCATACCGGCTGTAATGGAGCACCAGAATTTCCTTGTCGGGTATCATGCGAACATTATAGGGAAATGTTCCGCTCATGCAAAAGAATTGGCATAACCTTCTGGATTTCATGCGCTTCGTCGCGCGGCGTTTCAAACAGGACCGCTGCGTGCAGGTCGCGGCAAGCTTGGCCTTTACCACGCTGTTGTCGCTGGTGCCGCTTGTCACCATCGCACTGGCGCTGTTCTCCGCATTCCCGGTGTTCGAGGATTTCTCTGCGCAGATCAAGGTGTATCTGTTGTCCAATCTGGTACCGGAGGTTGCCGGGAAGATCATCACCGGCTATATGCAGCAGTTCGTCGAAAGCGCGGCGCGCCTGACCGCGGTCGGCATCGGTTTTCTTGCGCTGACGGCCATGACCATGATGCTGACCATAGACCATGCGTTCAACGTCATCTGGCGCGTGGCGCGCCCGCGCCCGCTGCTCAAGCGCCTGCTGATCTACTGGGCGGTGCTTACGCTGGCGCCCCTGCTGGTCGGCGCCAGCCTGTCGCTGACCTCATGGCTGGTGGGCTTGTCCATGGGCTATGCGAAGCATATTCCGGTATTCGGCATGGGCGCATTGAAGATACTGCCGGTATTGTTTACCACGCTGGCATTCGCGCTCCTGTTCGAGCTGGTGCCGAACCGTCATGTGCCGCGCGCGCATGCGCTGATCGGCGCAGTGGTGGCAGCGGTCGTGTTCGAGTCGATGAACCGCCTGTTCGGCCATTACATCAGCAACTTTCCCACTTACAAACTGGTATACGGCGCGTTTGCCAGTGTGCCGATCTTCCTGCTGTGGATTTATCTGTCCTGGCTGGCCATCCTGCTGGGCGCCGTGATCGCGGCATCGTTGTCATATTGGCAGACACCCATAACGCAAGGACAATCGCCCGCCGCCCGGTTGCTGGATGCATTGCGGGTATTGCGGATCATGGCGCAGGGCTTGCAGGAAGGGAGGGTGAGCACGCTTGCGGAATTGTCCCGGGCCTTGCACCTGAGCTATGACGCACTGGACGAGATCCTGAGCCGGCTGGCGGAAGCAGGGCTGGTGTGCAAGGCGGAGAAGAGCGGCTGGTTGCTGCTACGTGATGCCGGCCATGTCCGCGCCGCAGAACTGTTGCGCCTGTTCGTGCTGGATGCCGGGGTATTGCAGGCCGGGGCTGAGGATGCGGCATTGCGGCAATGGCTGGCGGATTGCGCCGCACTGCTCGAACAAGGCGCGGACATGAGCCTGCGGGAGCTCTTTGCGCGCAGTCCGGCCTGAGCAGCGTTTGTTATAATGCGCGGCGTTTAGCGAAGGAGCATAAATGAATTTGCTGGAAAAAATATTCGAGAGCGGATTGTGGAACAGCCGCTTCGTGATTCTTGTGGCGGTCATCGGCAGCCTGCTGGCTGGCTTCGCGATTTTCTACATGGCCACGGTGGATGTGCTGACGCTGTTCTCGCACGCGCTGCACTATGCCGATTCCGACCTTACCGACGAGGCACGCAAGGCGCTGCACGACAGCACGGTGTCGCACATCGTCGAGGTGGTGGACGGCTACCTGCTGGGCACGGTGATGATGATCTTCTCGCTCGGTATGTATGAGTTGTTCATCAGCGATATCGACCAAGCGCATGGCAGCAAGGCTTCCAGCAAGATACTGGTCATCCGCGACCTGGACGATCTCAAATCGCGCCTAGCCAAGGTGATCCTGATGATTCTGATCGTCACGCTGTTCGAAGAGGCGCTCAACATGCACATGAGCACGCCGCTGGATCTGGTCTATCTGGGCGCAAGCATCGCCTTCATCGCGCTGGCCTTGTACCTGACGCATGCTGCCGAACATGCTCCGGGGGGTGTCGCAGCAGAAAACGAAAATGTACCCGAGAAACACGGCCACTAAATTGTGGCGCGGAGTGATGCTCTGGTGGCTACTGGCTGTGCCGTTTCCGGTGCTGGCTGCCGATTTCACGCTGCAGGATTTGCAGGGCAAAACGCACCGGCTGGCGGACTATCGCGGCAAATGGGTGCTGGTCAATTTCTGGGCGACCTGGTGCCCGCCCTGCCTGAGCGAGATACCTGAACTCATCAGCCTGCACGAAGCGCATAAGGAGCGCGATCTGGTGGTGATCGGAATCGCCATGGATTCGGGTTCCGCCAAGGTGGTCGGTGAGTTCGCGAAGAAGCGCGGCATCAGCTATCCGGTTATTTCGGGCGACAGCAGGGTCGGGGCGCAAATCGGAACGGTGGAGGTGCTGCCAACCAGTTATCTGTATGCGCCTGACGGGGAACTGGTCAGCCGCCAGGCCGGGGAAGTGACGCGCGAAAGCGTCGAGATCTACATCAAGAACAAGAAACTCAACTAGCCGGCAGTTGTCTGGCACTGGCGGTCTTGCGCAGCCGCGCCCATTTGTTGTGCCAGGCGGCACGCACCAGGTTGGGATATTCCGGTTGTCCCAGACTGCCATTGTAACGGCCCAGCGCGCGATAGAGATCGCCCTTTTCGATGTCCAGATAGTGGCGCAGGATGGTGCAGCCGTAGCGCAGGTTGGTGCGCAGATGGAACAGGTTATGCTCGCCGGAGCCGATCTCCTTGACCCAGAACGGCATCACCTGCATGTAGCCGCGCGCGCCCGCGCTGGAGACGGCATATTTCTTGAAACCGCTCTCCACCTCGATCAACCCCAGCACCAGTTCCGGATCCAGCCCGGCGCGCGTCGCTTCGTAATGCACGGTGCTCAGAAAATCGATGCGATAGTTGTCGTCCGGGATGCGCCTCTGCAAACGGCGCGACATCTCGTTGAGCCATGAATCGGCTTCATATTGGGTGGCAAACGCGAGTTTCGGTGCGGCCTGATCCGACACGCTGCGTTGCAGCACGGCGCGCACGCTGGCGGAGAGCACCTCATGTTTCTGCGCCCCGGCGAAGGCAGTGGGCGCGAACAGCATGGTCAGGATGCAGCCAACAACAACCCCCGCCCGGGTTTTCCCGAATCCTGAATCCCGAATCCTGAATCGTGATGATTTCATGATTTTGATTGTACGAGCCTTGCGATATCTTGCAAGCCCACGAGCTGTGGGGTTGCATCGCGCCGCCCCTGATATTCCACCTGATTTTCCTTGAGGCCGCGTTCGCCGATGACGATGCGGTGCGGGATGCCGATCAATTCCATGTCGGCGAACATCACGCCGGGGCGCTCGTCGCGGTCGTCCAGCAACACTTCGATGCCGGCGGCGGTGAGCTCGGCATAGAGCTGCTCCGCCGCGTTGCGCACCGCATCGCTCTTGCCCATGCCGATCGGCACGATGGCGAGCCGGAACGGCGCCATGGCTGCCGGCAGAATGATGCCGCGCGCATCGAAATTCTGCTCGATGGCGGCCGCGACGATGCGCGATACGCCGATGCCGTAACAGCCCATCTCCATGATCTGTGACTTGCCCTGTGCATCGAGAAAAGTGGCGTTGAGCGCTTCAGCGTATTTCGTGCGCAGTTGAAAGATGTGACCGACCTCGATGCCACGGCAGATTTCCAGCGCGCCTTTACCGTCAGGCGAGGGATCGCCGCTGACTACGTTGCGGATGTCGGCGACCAGATCGGACTCGGGCAGGTCGCGTCCCCAGTTCACTCCGGCGGTGTGGAACTTGGGCAGGTTCGCGCCGGTGACAAAGTCGCTCATGGCGGCCACTGTACGGTCCGCAATGACGCGAACCCGTGACCTGTCGATGCCGACCGGGCCAAGGAAACCTGCCGGACAATTGAAGAAGCCGCGTATCTCTTCGTCCGTCGCAAAACGGAAACCGGAGAGTCCCGGCAGTTTGGATGCTTTGACCTCGTTCAGGCTGTGATCGCCGCGCAACAGCAGGATATGCAGCTTGCCCTCCGCCATCAGCGCCAGCAGTTTCACCGTGCGCTGCAACGGGATGCCGAGCAGTTCCGCCACCTGCTCGCAGGTGGTCTGTTTCGGGGTCTCCACATTGCGCAACGCTTCCGTCGCGGCTGCACGCGGCGTGGCCGGTGCGACGGCCTCGGCCAGTTCCACGTTGGCGGCATAATCCGAAGCCGGGCAATAGGCCAGCGCATCTTCGCCGGAATCGGCCAGCACATGGAACTCGTGCGAGCCGCTGCCGCCGATCGCGCCGGTGTCCGCCGCCACCGCGCGGAATTCCAATCCCAGCCGGGTGAAGATGCGGCTGTAGGTGTCGTGCATCACGCGGTAGGTCTGCTCCAGGCTGGCATAGTCGGCGTGGAACGAGTAGGCATCCTTCATCACGAACTCGCGCGCGCGCATCACACCGAAGCGCGGGCGCACCTCGTCGCGGAACTTGGTCTGGATCTGGTAGAAGTTGACCGGCAGCTGGCGGTAGCTCCTGATCTCGCGCCGCGCGATGTCGGTGATGACTTCTTCGTGAGTCGGGCCGAAGCAGAACTGGTTGTCGTGGCGGTCGCGGATCTTCAGCATTTGCGGGCCGAACACTTCCCAGCGGCCGGTCTCCTGCCACAGCTCGGCGGGTTGCACTGCGGGCATCAGCAACTCGATGCCGCCGCTCCGATCCATCTCCTCGCGCACGATGTTCTCCACCTTGCGCAGCACGCGCAAGCCCAGAGGCATCCAGGTGTAGAGACCGCTCGCGAGTTTCCTGATGTAACCGGCGCGCAGCATCAGCTTGTGGCTGGGCAGCTCCGCTTCGGAAGGGGCTTCCTTGAGGGTGGAGATGAAGAATTGCGAGACACGCATGATGTGGTCTTGATAGTGTTGGAAACGAGGCTGCGATTTTACAGCGAATGGACTACGGCGGCATATCCGCTTTCCAATACAGGTGAAATGTGAAAGAATCAAACCATTGAAATTAACCAGATAGAGTTGCAGATGATCGACCGAGACGGCTATCGCCCGAATGTCGGCATCATTATCACGAATGACAAGAATCAGGTGTTCTGGGGCAAGCGGGTGCGGCAGCACGCATGGCAGTTTCCGCAAGGCGGGATACAGCATGGCGAAACCCCGGAGCAAGCGATGTACCGCGAACTGCATGAAGAAGTCGGCTTGCTGCCGGAGCATGTGAGGATACTCGGGCGCACCCGTGACTGGATGCGTTATGAAGTTCCGCAGAGCTGGAGCAGGCGTGAATCGCGCGGCAGCTATCGCGGGCAGAAGCAGATATGGTTCTTGTTGCGCCTGACCGGCCGTGATTGTGATGTCCGCTTGCGCGCCAGCGCACACCCCGAGTTTGACGCATGGCGCTGGAACGATTATTGGGTGGACATCGACGCTGTCATCGAATTCAAGCGCGGTGTTTACACAATGGCGCTTAACGAACTGGTGCGTTATCTTCCCGCGCCAAGATATGATGCTGTGTGCGCGCAACATGTACACAAATAGATTCCATCAAATGCCATGGAGTGATAAGGATGACCAAGGAATATAGTCCGTTGCAGCCTATTCCGTTGAAGGCGGGTTCGTCTTGCGCGCGCCCGGTGCAGGTATTGCCGGAGCGAGTCAAGCTGAGCGATCCGGCGGTCGATGTGATGACGGATTTAAGCAAGGTTTCGGTGGTCAGTGTGCGTGCCAAAACCTCGATGGAGAGGGCCAACGCCAAAATGATCCGTTTCGGGGTACGTATGCTGCTGGTGCTGGATGAGAACGAATATGTCGCGGGATTGCTGACTTCGACCGATGTGCTGGGGGAAAAGCCGATGCGCTTCCTGCAACACATGGGGGGGACGCATGCCGACATCATGGTGCGTGACATCATGACCACACAGCGCGAACTGGATGCGCTGAAGATCGAAGACGTGCAAAAGGCAAGCGTGGGGCATATCGTCGCCACCCTGAAAAAGTCCGGCAGGCGGCATGCGCTGGTGGTTGCCGAAAGTGCAGATGGCAAGCAGACGTTGGCCGGACTGTTCTCGATCAGCCAGATCGCCCTTCAACTGGGTGCTCAGGTTCACAATTTCGAGCTGGCCGGCACTTTTGCCGAGATCGAGGCAGCAATCGCTCGCGGGTGAGTGCGCTGGCGTCAAAAGCAGATGAAAGCCCGCTTGATGCGGGCTTTTTATTTGCCTGTTTCAGGGCGCGGGAAATATCCGGGTCAATGTTTGCCGGTGCTGCCGAACCCGCCGCTGCCGCGCTCGCTCGGCGGGAATTCTTCCACGATGTTGAACCTGGCCTGCATCACCGGCACGATCACCAGTTGCGCCATGCGTTCCATCGGCATCAGCGTGAAGGGCATCGGGCTGCGGTTCCACAATGACACGAAGATCTGTCCCTGATAATCCGAGTCGATCAGTCCCACCAGGTTGCCCAGCACGATGCCGTGCTTGTGCCCCAGCCCGGAGCGCGGCAGGATCATTGCGGCATAGCCGGGATGGGCGAGATGGATGGCGAGGCCGCTGGGAATGAGTTCGCATTGCCCCGGCTGGATGGTCATGTTGTGCTCGATACAGGCGCGCAGGTCGATGCCCGCAGAACCGGTGGTGGCGTAGCCCGGCATGTTCTCATGCAAGCGGGAATCGAGAATCTTGACGTCTACGGGGATGTGTTTCACTTTCCTGCTCCTTCATAACGTTGCGCAATCTGCTGTATCAATAGTCTGGCCAGCGTGAGCTTGTCGGCGCGTGGCAGGGGATGTTTGCCTGCGGCGTCGAACAGGATCACTTCGTTATCGTCCGCGCCGATGGCCTGCTGCGCGAGGTTGCCCACCAGCAAAGGCAGTTTCTTCGCGCGGCGTTTCTGCTCTGCATATTCAGCCAGGTTCTCGCTCTCGGCGGCGAAGCCCACGCAGAATGGCGGCTGCGGCAGGTTGGCGACATAGGCCAGGATGTCCGGATTGGGAACCAGTTCCAGCGTGAGCGATTCCATACTCTTTTTGAGCTTTTGTCCGGATGGCCGTGCGACGCGATAATCGGCGACCGCTGCCACGCCGATGAAGATGCCGCAATCGGCCACGCGCTGCTTCACCGCCTCGAACATCTCTGCCGCGCTGCTGACATCGATGCGCTCCACGCCATGGGGAGCATCCAGTGCCGTCGGGCCGGAGACGAGCGTCACTTCCGCACCGCACTCGTGCGCGGCTTGCGCGATGGCGTAGCCCATCTTGCCGGAGCTGCGGTTGGTGATGCCGCGCACCGCGTCTATGGCTTCGTAGGTGGGGCCTGCGGTGATGAGTATCTTCGTGCCGGCGAGTGGCTTGGGTTGAAACAACGCCGCGATGTCCTGCGCCAGCTGTCCCGCTTCCAGCATCCGTCCCATGCCTTCCTCGCCGCACGCTTGTACGCCGCAATCCGGTCCTAGCACCTGCACGCCGTCGGCGGCGAGTTGGGCGATGTTGCGTTGCGTCGCCGGGTTCTGCCACATCTCGCGGTTCATCGCCGGCGCGATCAGCAGCGCGCAATTGCGCGCCAGGCATAGCGTGGAGAGCAGGTCGTTCGCCAGGCCATGCGCCAGTTTGGCGATGAAATCGGCGGATGCCGGCGCGATCACGATGGCATCGGCGCTGCGGCTGGCATGGATGTGCGTCATGCCGTTGTCGTCCTGCCATTGGTCGAGCAGCACCGGGTGCCCGGTCAATGCCTGCATCGTGGTCGGCGTGATGAAATGGCCGGCGGCCTCGGTCATGGCAACCTGCACGTCGATATTCTGTTTCATCAGCAGGCGCGCCAGTTCCGCCGCCTTGTAGGCCGCGATGCCGCCGGTGATGCCGAGCACGATGCGTTTTGTCGATGCTTGATCCATAATGCCGCGCATCTTAACAAGAAATCGCAACGGGGGCGTGATGGCGATTACCGACTGGCCCGAGGGCGAACGCCCTCGCGAGAAACTCTTGACCCGTGGAGCCGCGTCGCTGTCGGACGCCGAGCTGCTGGCCATCTTCCTGCGCACCGGCGTGACAGGCAAGAGCGCCGTCGACTTGGCGCGCGAACTGCTCGCGCGGTTCGGCAGCCTGACGCAACTGTTCGCCGCCGGCGAGGCCGAGTTCTGCGCAGTGCACGGGATGGGGCAGGCGAAATACGCGCAGTTGCAGGCGGTGCTGGAGATGGCGCGCCGGGCGTTGCAGGAAGAGATAAAGAGCGGTGACGCGCTGAATTCGCCGCGCGCGGTGCGCGATTACCTGCGGCTGTTGCTGGGCGGGCGGCAACAGGAGGTGTTCATGGTGATATTTCTCGACAGCCAGCACCGCGTCGTCGCCGCCGAGGAGTTGTTCCACGGCACCCTCACCCAGACCAGCGTCTATCCGCGCGAAGTGGTCAAGCGCGCGCTGGCGCATAATGCCGCTGCGCTGATCCTCGCGCACAACCATCCCTCCGGGGTCGCCGAACCGAGCCAGTCAGACCGGATGCTGACCGATGCGCTCAAACAGGCGCTGGGGCTGGTGGACGTGCGCGTGCTGGATCACTTCGTGGTGACGGCGGGACAGACGCTGTCGTTCGCCGAACAAGGTTTGCTGTAGGAGCGCCGGAAGGCGCGAGCGGGTTTGCAAAACATTCATCGCGCCTTCCGGCGCTCCTACAACAGCCCTAAATCCGCTGCGCCAGCTCCGCAGCCTTGCCGGTATAGGTGGCTGGCGTCAGTTGCAGCAGACGCTGCCTCTCCGCTTCCGGGATATTCAGCGTGGCGATGAAGGCGGCGAGGCTGTCGCGGTTGATGCCGCCTTTGCCGCGCGTCAGATCCTTCAGTTTGTCGTAGGCATTGTCGATGTTGTAGCGGCGCATCACGGTCTGGATCGGTTCGGCCAGCACTTCCCAGCTCGCATTCAGGTCATCCGCCACGCGCTGCGGATTGGCTTCCAGCTTGTTCAGCCCTTTCAGCAGCGATTCGTAGCCGAGCAGGGTGTAGCCTAGCGCCACGCCCATGTTGCGCAACACGGTGGAATCGGTCAGGTCGCGCTGCCAGCGCGAGATCGGCAGCTTTTCGGACAGGTGGCGCAGCAGTGCGTTGGCGAGGCCGAGGTTGCCTTCAGAGTTCTCGAAGTCGATGGGATTCACTTTATGCGGCATGGTCGAGGAGCCGACTTCGCCTTCCACCACTTTCTGCTTGAAATAGCCCAGCGAGATGTAGCCCCAGATGTCGCGATCCAGATCGATCAGGATGGTGTTGATGCGCGCGAACGCATCGAACAGTTCCGCCATGTAATCGTGCGGCTCGATCTGGATGGTGTAGGGGTTGAAAGTGATGCCGCGCGCCTCGACGAAGCGCCGCGCAAATGCTTCCCAATCCACATCGGGATAGGCCGACAGGTGCGCGTTGTAGTTGCCCACCGCGCCGTTGATCTTGCCGAGGATTTCCACATCGGTGAGGCGTTGTTCGGCACGTTGCAGGCGATACACCACGTTCGCCATTTCCTTGCCCAGCGTGCTCGGCGTGGCGGTCTGGCCGTGGGTGCGGCACAGCATCGGCAGCTCGGCGAACTGGTGGGCGAGATGCTTCAGCCGCTCGATCAGCACTTGCAGGGTGGGCAGCAGCACCGCTTCGCGCCCGCTCTTGAGCATCAGCGCGTGGCTGAGGTTGTTGATGTCTTCCGAGGTGCAGGCGAAGTGGATAAATTCCAGTGACTTGGCAGTCTCGGGGTTGCCGGACAACTTGTCGCGCAGCCAATATTCGATCGCCTTGACGTCATGGTTGGTGCGCTTCTCGATGGTCTTGATAGCCTCCGCATCCGCCTCGCAGAAGTTCGCGTTGAGCGCATCCAGTTGTGCGATGGTCACGGCGGAGAGCGGCTTGATTTCGGGGATGTCAGGCTGCGCGGCCAGCGCTTTGAACCATTCGATCTCGATCAGTACGCGGAAGCGGATCAGGCCGAATTCGCTGAAATGGCCGCGCAACGCATCCACCTTGCCATGGTAGCGTCCGTCGAGGGGAGAAAGGGCGGTGAGGGCGGTCAAGGTCATGATGGGGGAGCGCGTGATTGATGGACAGGCGCCATTTTACGCGGTGCTGCCGCGCCTGTCATTTCGGGCGCAGGCTGCTATCAGCCGGATAGCCAAACTGCTAAGATACGCGCCTTCCGGATTGCCACCCGCAGTGCCATGCCCGTTTCAAACTCTGCAATGACCCCCCTTGAGCGCCGCGCCAGTATTGGGCTGGCGGGCATCTATGGCCTGCGTATGCTGGGTCTGTTCATCATCCTGCCGATCTTTGCGCTGTATGCGCAACATCTGCCCGGCGGCGAGAGCCACCTGTTGATGGGCGTCGCACTCGGTGCCTATGGCTTGACCCAGGCGATGTTGCAGATCCCGGCGGGTTGGTTGTCGGATCGCTACGGGCGCAAGCCGGTCATCTACAGCGGCTTGCTGGTGTTCGCACTGGGCAGCTTCATCGCGGCCGGCGCCACCGATATCTATTGGATCATCATCGGTCGCGTGATACAGGGCGCCGGAGCGATCAACGCGGCGGTGATGGCGCTGGCCGCCGACCTGACGCGCGAGGAGCACCGTACCAAGGCGATGGGGCTGATCGGCATCACTATCGGTATCACCTTCTCGATCTCGCTGGTATTGTCGCCGCTGCTCAATGGCGTGCTCGGCGTGCCCGGTATCTTCGCCATGATCGGCGTGCTGGCGATGTCGGCGATGGGCGTGGTGCGCTTCGTGATTCCTGACCCGAAGATCACCCGTTTCCATAGCGATACCGAGACTGGTCACGGACATTTTGCCGCAGTGTTGCGCAACAGCGAGTTGTTGCGGCTGGATTTCGGCATCTTCGCGTTGCACGCCATCCTGATGTCGGTATTCATGCAGGTGCCGTTCATCCTGCATGACGACGGACTCGATGTGTCTCACCACTGGCAGATTTATCTGCCAGTGATGCTGGCGGCCTTTGCGCTGATGGTGCCACCCATCGTCGTGGCCGAAAAGAAGGCGAAGATGAAACAGGTGTTCCTGTCCGCCATCGCGCTGGCGATGGGGGCGCAGGCGCTGCTGCTGTTCGTGCAACACAGCCTGTGGGGAGTGGCATTCGCGCTGCTGCTGTTCTTCACCGCGTTCAACGTGCTGGAAGCGACCCTGCCCTCGCTGATCAGCAAGATCGCGCCGCTGTCCGCCAAAGGAACGGCGATGGGGGTTTACAGCAGCGTGCAGTTCTTCGGCGCATTCTTCGGTGCGGCAGCGGGCGGGGCGCTGATGGAGTTCGTTGGCGGCGATGCGGTATTCGTATTCAGCATCGTGCTGCTGTTGCTGTGGCTGGCGGTCGCTTCCGGAATGAAACCCCCAGCTGCGGTGAGCACCAGGATGTATCATTTGCCGGCGATGGATGCGGCTGCTGCGGTAGAATTGCGCCAACGCCTGTTGCAATGTGTCGGCGTGCGCGAAGCGATGGTGGTGGCAAGCGAAGGCATGGCCAGCATCAAGGTGGATATACGGGGTTTCGACGAAACAGCGGTAGGACAACTCGTGATGAAAGGAGCGGCAAATGGCGTCAGTGAATAAGGCGATTCTGGTGGGGAATCTCGGGAAAGACCCTGAAGTGAGGTACATGCCCAGCGGCGAAGCGATCGCGAACATCACCCTCGCGACCACCGACACCTGGAAAGATAAGAGCGGAACCAAACAGGAGCGCACCGAATGGCATCGCGTTTCGTTCTTTGGGCGGCAGGCCGAAGTCGTAGGGGAATACCTGAAAAAGGGCTCGCAGATTTACGTCGAGGGCCGCATCCAGACGCGCAAGTGGCAGGACAAGGAAGGCCAGGATCGCTACACCACCGAAATCGTGGCAGACCGGATGCAGATGCTGGGCGGCAAGTCGTCGGGCGGCGGCAGTTTCGAAGTGGTCGAGGAGAGCCAGTCGGCCCCTGCACGAGCCGCTACGCCCGTAGCCGGAAAGGCTGCGCCTGCCGCAAAGAGCAGTTTCGATAATTTCGACGACGATATCCCCTTCTAGGATTAACCCAAAGGTAATTCGTAAAACAAACGACCGCTTCGGCGGTCGTTTGTTTTACGGGTTGCAGGTCAGGTTCGCTCCAACACCGCCGCGAAGAAGCCGTCCGTGCCGTGCAGGTGCGGGCGTAATTCCAGATAGTCACCCATCTCCAGCATGATCTTTTGTTGCTGTAGCACTTCGCCTGCCGGCTTCAGCGCGAAGTCCGGATGTGCGGCGAGGAAGGCTTCGACGATAGCCTGATTTTCTTCGCGCAGGATGCTGCATGTGGCGTACACCAGTCTGCCGCCCTTTTTAAGTAGGCGCGCTGCCGAGGCAAGGATGGCGGTCTGCTTCTGCTTGAGTTCCTCGATGCTGCCGGGCGATTGGCGGAACTTCAGGTCGGGGTTGCGGCGCAGCGTGCCCAAGCCGCTGCATGGGGCATCCACCAGCACGCGGTCGATCTTGCCCGCGAGGCGTTTCACCTTGAGGTCGTTCTCATGCGCGATCAGCATCGGCTGGATATTGCTCGCTCCGGAGCGTTTCAGGCGCGGCTTGAGGTTGGCGAGGCGCTTCTCGGAAACGTCCATCGCGTACAAGCGGCCCTGCGAATTCATCAGTGCCGACAGCAGCAGTGTCTTGCCGCCAGCCCCGGCGCAGAAATCCACCACCATGTCGTTGCGCTTGGGTGCGAGCAGCAAGCCGAGCAACTGGCTGCCTTCGTCCTGCACCTCCACCTTGCCTTCGGTGAACAGCGCATCCTTGTTCAGCGGTATCTTGTCCTTGAGGCGGATGCCGAACGGCGAATAAGGCGTGATAGTCGCCCCGATCTTTTTGGCATGCAGCTGCTCCAGCACCTCGTCGCGCTTGGCGAGCAGCGTGTTGACGCGGATATCCAGCGGCGCGGCCTGCTGCATCGCGCGACCGATTGCGAGGATATCCTCGTCCGAATATGCAGCGCGCATCTTCTCGATCAGCCAGTCTGGCAGTTCGGCCTGCACCGGCAACGGCAGGTCTTCCGCTTTGACACCCTTCACCGTGGCGAGCCATTCCTTCTCGTCGCGCTTCAGTACCGGCTCGATCTCGCGCAGGTTGTAGCCGCCAAAACGCACCATGTGAGCCAGCGCCATCCGGCGCGGCGTGGGCGTGTCACCGCAGGTGTGTTCCAGCAGCAGGCGGTGGCGCAGCACGCCGAACACGGTCTCGGCGACCAGCGCGCGCTCGTTGGAGCCGATGCGGTTGTCCTGAAAAAAGTAGCGCAGCGTGGTATCGGCGGGGTGCGCCAGCGGCAGGATGGCACGCAGTGCCTGAATGACGAGATCGAGACGGTATTCGGTAATCAGCATGAAATGTAGTGAATTCAAGATGCAGGCGTGCAGTTTAACAGGTTGCCAAGCGGCGCTTTCGCCTTTGCTCCTGTTGCGCTATGTCAGCTCTTGTCTAGGCCGAAATATATAGGCAATTCGGCATATAGGCTTTTGTAAGCCATGATGATAGAGTGGTCAAGATTGGGGCGGGAGAGGTTTCAAATCCTGCGGAATGATTGTTCGATTTGTGGGTGTGTTAGCCGGTTTATGGCAGGAGGTCATGATGGACGCGTCGCTGGCAGAACGGGTGGATGACAGAAGGCAGGCGATGAATTTCGATCACAGGACGCTGATGGGCATGGTGAACGATATCGTGGGCGTTCTTAAATCGAGAACCGAATGGAAGCTGCGGAAATTGTCTCTCAGGCGAGCTTTTGTGCGCCTGAGCATTTATATCGCCGCCAATTTTGCGCAGAACGAAAAAGTCGCACTGGAGGCCAAGGTGCCGTTCGATGAGCATAAGCGTGCGTACCAATACATGCAGAGGGAACTGCGGCATTTCATCGAGGAACTGGAGTCGCTGGAAGGATGCTGGTCAGAGGAAGCGGTGGAACATTACGCCGATTTTTTATGGAACTGGATGCTTGAATATGTCAGCATCGATGAAGTGGTATAAGCGTTTCAGACCGATATGCGGCCTTGAGTCCGCATGGTAAAGTCTCGCCCCGGGAGCTGTTTTGCACGGGATTTTCGCTGGGGGGCAGGATGAGTCTGGAATGGCGTGAACAGTTAAGCGTCGGGAATGGCGCGATCGACGGCGATCACAAGAAATTGATCGCCCTGATCAATGCAGTAGAAGTGGCATTGAGCACCAGGGACTGGGATGGTTTCTCAGGTGCGCTTGACCAGTTGGGCACATACGCGCAGGAACATTTTGCGCGGGAAGAAAAGATCGCGCGGGCAGCGGGTTGCAAAAACTGGCAGCGCCTGTGCCAGGAGCATGAATTGCTGGGCAAGCAGCTCCAGCGCGCCCGGCATGAACTTGAGGCCATGCGCGGCGAATGGGTCAAGGTCACCCTCGATCACTTCACTGTTTTCCTGCGCGGTTGGCTGATCGATCATGTTATCAAGGAAGACCTGAAGATGAAACCTGCGTTGCAGAAATTTCCTTACGACTTCAACCCGGACTGATGCAGCGGGAAGTCATTCGTCCGCTACGCGTATCTCTGAAATAATCATCTCCCCGGCGATCCGCCCGTCGCGTTCGGTCTGGCGGATCTTGACCGGCAGCAGCCGGTATTCCAGTCCCATCCAGATATCCAGGCCTTCCTCTCCCGCCGCATGCTTCTTGCGTAGCGGCACGGCGCGCAAGCTGCCCAGCGGCGTTGCGATCACTTCTTCCGCGCCGATCTCCAGCTCGTAATGCTCCAGTTTCCTGCCGTTGCTGATGGCGAGAGGGATGCTTGTGCGGTTAGCTGGCAGCTGCGAAACCTGATAAAGAAAGCTCAGGATGTCCTGCGCCTGTTCCGGCAGGGGCGTTTCGCCGCCTTGCGAGAAGCGGAGCATGCGCGCCGGCCAGTCGAACTCCGCTTCCAGGCGCTGACTATTCCCGGATTGCTGCTTCTCTTCGATGAATCTGAGCGGCTGCAACCCCGGGTCGCCGGTGATGCCGGTGCTGGTCTGGGCGAGCTGGTAGCTCCTGAATAAGCCGGCCAGCCCGGTGGTTCGCGTTATTGCAGTGAGGGTGTATCGGCCTTCTTCGATATTCAGCCGGTGTACCGCCTCGCCGATCTTCATGCCGCCCTCGCCGCTGTAAGCGAAGAAGATGAGTTGTGCATGTCTGGGTAGCGGATGCGCCGGAGCTGATTCATCCGCAGTTTCTGTGGTGGTTGTTTCAGCGGCTCCAGTGGTTTCGGCGGCTTCCGTAGCGGCAGGCTGGGTCGGCGTATTTTCCGGTTTGCGCACAGGCTTCGGCACGGGCTTGGGCAGGTTGCCCGGCACCGGTTTCGGAAGCGATTGCGGCAGGGATTCCAGCCGGGCGGAGAGCGGCGGGATGGGAGTTCCGATCTCCGGCAATCCGGCCATCGGCGCAAGCAGCATGAGCGCGTGCGCCAGCAGCGACAGCCCGATGGCAAGTGCGATCCTTCCGGCGGAAGTGCGGGGCAGGGAGATCACGGCACGACGATGAGTCTGCTCAATACCTGGGTGAGTTGCTCGCCGTCCGCATCGGTGATGACCATTTTGCACGGCAGGTTGTGGTGTTGCACGGCGAGCCAGATTTCGGTGCGGTTCTCGCCCGCTCCGGCCTGATTGTCCAGATACAGTGTCCGGAATTCGCCTGCGGGCGTCTTGAGCTTCTGGCCGCGGGAAATGGCGTAATGGTAATGATCCAGCTTGCTGCCGTTGGTCATGGCAAAATCCAGCGCCGCAGCTTTTTGTAGCGGCAGGAACATGAACTGGTACATCGCGCTCAGGCGATCCTGCGTGCCGTCCGGCAGTTCGAGGAGGATGCGCTGCGCCTGCTGCGTCAGGGCGAGATGCCGCTCCTTCCAGTCGAATTCCGCACGGCTGTCCTTGTTCTCGTCGCGCTCGCGCCGGTGGCTGAAGCGTTCCGGCTGCAATCCCTGCTGGCCGATCAGCCCCGCGCTTTCGATGAAGATCTTTTCCGGCCTGAATACTGCCAATAGTCCGGTCGGCGTGGTGGTGCTGGACAGTGTGTAGCGCTCATGGTCGCGCGTGTAGGTTTCCTCGATCTGCCCGACCTTGAGACCATCCCGGTAGACGTCGTAAGTCGCTTGCACGCCGCTCGGCGCGGCGGCGAGGACAGGAGGTGCAACGCACAGCAGCAACCATGCGTACAGGACAGGTGCCAGGCGATTCATGACTATTCCAGACCGGGTGAGATCAAGGCGTGGCCGTGTTGTTTGCGGTCACGGCATAAGACCCGGCCATCGGCGCGCAGTTCAATCTGGTCGTTGCACAGCCAGCGGATGGCCTGCGGATAGATGCGATGTTCTTCATGCAGCACGCGTGCCGCCAATGTTTGTTCGGTGTCATGGCACAGCACCGGCACGGCCGCCTGAATGATGATCGGGCCGTGGTCGAGATCGGGCGTGACGAAATGCACCGTGCAGCCGTGGATCTTCACGCCGTCGTGCAGCGCTCGCGCATGGGTGTCGAGGCCGCCGTAGGCCGGCAGCAGCGAGGGATGGATGTTGACTAGCCGGCCATGGTAGCGATTGACGAAATCCTCGGTGAGGATGCGCATGAAACCGGCCAGCACCACGAAATCGGGCTGGAAGCTGTCGATGACCTGCGCCAGAGCGGCGTCGAAGCTGGCACGATCCGGATGGTCGCGGTGCGACAGCACGGCGGTGGGGATGCCATATCGCCGCGCGACGTCCAGCCCGCTCGCATCGGCCTTATTACTGATCACCGCCGCAACGCGGCAAGGCAACTTCGCCTCCAGCAGCGCTTGCATGTTGCTGCCGCGCCCCGAGATCAGGATGACGATGGATTTCATCAGGCAACCTGGGTCTGGTGCTCGTCGCCGTTCCTTGCGCGGATCACGCCGATCTGCGAGACGTTCTCGCCTGCCGCTTGCAGTTGACTGATCGCCGCATCGGCATCCGTTGCAGCGACGATCACCACCATACCGATGCCGCAGTTGAAGGTGCGGTACATCTCCTGCGCAGCGACGTTGCCCTGCTCGCGCAGCCAGTGGAACAGCTTGGGCATCTGCCAGCTGCGGCTGTCGATATCGGCGACGACGTTGGCGGGCAGCACGCGCGGCACGTTTTCGGTGATGCCGCCGCCGGTGATGTGCGCCATGCCCTTCACGGTGATCTGCTGCATCAGCGCCAGCAGTGGCTTCACGTACAAACGCGTCGGCGCCATGATGCAGTCGGCCAGCGTGCGCTCGCCGTCGAACTTCGCGTCGAGGTCGGATTCGCTGCGTTCGATGATCTTGCGCACCAGCGAATAGCCGTTGGAGTGCGCGCCGTTGGAAGCGAGGCCCAGCACCACGTCGCCGGGGACGATGTGCTCGCCGGTGATGATGTTCGATTTCTCCACCACACCGACGGCGAAGCCGGCGAGATCGTATTCGCCGACCGGATACATGCCGGGCATCTCGGCCGTCTCGCCGCCGATCAGCGCGCAACCGGATTGCTCGCAACCGTAAGCGATGCCTTTGATGACTTCGGTGGCGGCATCCACGTCGAGCTTGCCGCAGGCGAAATAGTCGAGGAAGAACAGCGGCTCGGCACCCTGCACCAGGATGTCGTTCACGCTCATGGCGACGAGGTCGATGCCGACGGTGTCATGGCGGTTGAGTTCGAACGCCAGTTTCAGCTTGGTTCCCACGCCGTCGGTGCCGGACACCAGTACCGGCTCCTTGTATTTCTTCGATATCTCCACCAGGCCGCCGAAGCCGCCGATGCCGGAAAGCACTTCGGGCCGCATGGTGCGCTTGGCGTAGGGTTTGATGTTCTCGATCAGGCGGTCGCCGGCATCGATATCGACACCGGCATCGCGGTAGGAGAGGGAATTGTTCTGGCTCAAGTTGAGTTCTCGCTTTCTAAAAGGTAAAGTGCAGCTCATTTTTGCCGCGAATTTTACCCGAAATGCCCCCATCCCGCTCCTCGTGCCATACCCGAATGCGATCCCTGTCCGGAATGCCGTGCCGCAGACCATGAACCAGCTGCTGCTCGATATCACACCCGGCTGGCAGCCGACCCTGGGCAATTTCGTGGCGGGGCGCAACCTTGAACTGTTGGCGGCCATGAGCCGCGCTCTGGCGGGCGACGGCGAGCGCTGTTTCTATCTCTGGGGCGAGAGCGGCGGCGGCAAGAGCCACCTGCTGCAAGCCTGTGTCAGCGCGGCGCTGGCAGAAGAACGTTGCGCGGTCTATGCGCGCGGCCAAGTGCCGCCGATGGTGGAGGTCGTGGCGCTGGATGATGTCGAACTGCTCGACGACGCGGCACAGGTCGAGTTGTTCAATCTGTACAACGCGATGCGTGAGGGTGGCGGAATGTTGCTGGTGAGCGGCAAGGCATCTCCGCTGCATCTGGATCTGCGCGACGACCTGCGCACCCGTTTGGGCTGGGGGCTGGTGTATCAGGTGCATGGCCTGAGCGATGCAGAGAAGGCGCAGGCACTGGCGCAGCATGCGCAGTCGCGCGGTTTCGTGCTGCCGCCGGAAGTGACTCAATATCTGCTGCGCCATGGGCGGCGCGACCTGCCCAGCCTGATGGCGGTGCTGGATGCGCTGGACGAGCGCTCGCTGCGCCTGCATCGTGCGCCGTCGGTACCGCTGCTGAAAGAGATACTGCAACGAGCTACGTAGGGTGGGCACAAAAAACGTGCCCACCCTACAGAATTTACAACGAGAAATGGAGTTGAAGTGAACCTTGCCTTGTTCGATCTGGACAACACGCTGTTGAATGGCGACAGCGATTTCGAGTGGTCGCAATTCCTGATCCGCATCGGCGTGCTCGACCGCGAATTGTTCGAGGTGAAGAACCTCGCCTTCTATGAGCAATACAAGGCCGGCACGCTGGACATCCACGAGTTCCTGGATTTCCAGTTGAAACCGCTGTCGCGCCATTCGCGCAAGACGCTGGACGAGTGGCACCGACAATTCATGCGCGAAAGCGTGCTACCGATGATCACCCCGCAGGCGCGCGCTCTGGTGCAACGGCACCGCGCGGCGGACGATGTGTGCGTCATCATCACCGCGACCAACAGCTTCGTCACCGCGCCGATCGCACGCGAATTCGGCATTGAGCACCTGCTGGCCACCGAGCCGGAACACAGGGACGGCGAATTCACCGGGGACGTGGCGGATGTGCCGTGCTTCCGCGAAGGCAAGATCATACGTCTGGAAAACTGGCTGGCCGCACATGGCTGGAACCTGGATAGCTTCGCCGACAGCACCTTCTACAGCGATTCGCACAACGACCTGCCGCTACTGCGCAAAGTGAAGCGTCCTGTCGCGGCAAATCCGGACGCCACGCTACGCGCGCATGCCGAACAGAACGGCTGGCGCATCATCGACCTGCATTGAGCGATGTTCCCTCTGGTCCTTTACGGCACTTCCTGCTGCCACCTGTGCGAGGACGCCGAAGCGATCCTGCGTGAGGCCGGGATCGCGGTGCAGCATGTGGATATCGCCGAAGACGATGAGTTGCTGGAGAGATACGGCACGCGCATCCCGGTGCTGCTCCGCGCCGACAGCGGCGCGGAGTTGGGCTGGCCGTTCGATGCCGCCGCGTTGCGGTATTTCATGAGCTGATCACATACGCCAGATCAGCAGGGTGGAGCGGTGCAGGTCATCCACCTGCACGGTCTCGTGCGGCGCCTGTTCCGGCACGGCGAAGGTGCTGCTGATGAACACCGTTCCGGGACGCATCTCGGCGCGCGCTTTGCGCCACAGGCGCCCCATCGGCACCGGCGAGAGGTAGGCGAACACTATGTCATGCTGCGCGAGGTCGCAGTCCCACAGGCTGCCCCAGAGCACCCCGCAATTGCGGTATCCGCCCAGCCGGATGCGCAGCCAGCTCCACAGGAATGGCAGCGGCGCGGACTCCACTCCGCGGTAATGGCCGTCCGGACGGATACGGGCGAGATGCGTCAGCACGCCGCCCAGCCCCGAGCCCAGATCGATGAATCGGAAATCCGGCACACCCTCTCCCCCGCAAGCGGGGGAGGGGAGTAGTGTTTCCAGCGCGCGCCACACCTTGTTGCTGGAAAGATAGAGCGGCACCTGGGTGCGGAAGGTGCTCCAGTACACCACCAACAGCACGAGGAAGGCGGCGAGGTAAAGGCCGGAGGCGATATCGAGCGCCAGCATCAGTACCAGTGCGGGAACGAATGCCAACTGGATCGCCAGCCACCAGCCCGCCAGTCCGGCGAAGTGGCTGAGCGTTGCGGCATATGCGCCGCACAGCATGGCGAAGGCCAGCGGAGGAGCTTGCATGCCCGCTATGCGCAGGCTCGCGCCAGCGAGCGCGATGGCGATGAGTTGCAGCAGCAGGGCGGTGACGGCGGGAGGGAGTTTGGCGAACAGGGTGTGCAATTCAACCTAGAAACTTCAGTTGGACGAAGCGTAGTGTACGTTCATCGTGGTGTAGGGCAAGGCGCGACGACGAGGAATGGTTGTTCCATTCCGAGGAGGAGCAACGCCGCCATGCGCCGCGAGGGACGTGCAATACGCTTCGTAGCGACTCACCCGATGGGTGAGCGTGGATAAGTGGCGAAATATTTTCATAATCATTTGATTGCGTAGTATAGGGAGCGGTCAACTGAGGTTTCTAGGTTCAACGCACCAGATCGGCCTCGACGTCGTTGCGCTTGGCTTTGCCGGCCAGCCGTTCCAGCAGGGTCAGCGCGAAGTCCATGGCCGTGCCGGGGCCGCGCGAAGTGATGATATTGCCGTCTTCCACCACCGCCCGCGTCTCCACCTGCACGTTGCGGAAGCCATCGAGCGAACCGGGGTAGCAAGTGGCGCGCTTGCCGTCGAGCAGGCCGACAACGGCCAGCACCGAAGGCGCGGCACAGATCGCGGCGACCTGCTTGCCTGCCTCGTTCATCCGGTGCACCAGGTCGAGGACGCGCGCATCGCTCTTGAGGTGGCCGGTGCCGGGCTGGCCGCCGGGCAGCACCACCATGTCGTAATCGTGCGCCAGCGCCTCGTCCAGCGTGGTGTCCGGCAACAGTACGGTGCCGCGGCTGCCGCGCAAGGGGCCGGCGTGCAAACCCGCCACGGTGACGGTGACGCCGCCGCGGCGCAGGATGTTGATGACGGTGACGGCTTCCAGTTCCTCGCTGCCGTCGGCGAACAGGATCAGTGCGTTCTTCATGTTTCCACTCCCGGTTGGCAGGCCCCGTACAGCGTATTCTCCCGCTAACGGGTGCTGTTCGGCGTCGCTGCGGCTGGCTGTGTGCGTCCGGCTTTCAGCCGGCCCCATGCCTTACATTTTTCCCAGATCTTCGATCGCGTCCACGACCATGCTGGTGCCGACCGCAATCAGCAGGATATCTGCCGCGACGCGCACATAACGATGCCCGGCGGGCGGTATGCCCAATTGCACGGTGAGCCTGGAAGGCAAGTCGTAGATGATCACATCGCGCGGGAGCACTTGGCCGACAGCCCATTTCTTCGCCTGTCCCGGCGGCAGGCAGCCATTGTTTTTCTTGGCCAAGCCGGGCGGACAGCGTCCGGCACGGGATTGCTTGCCGAAGTAATCGCGGATGACGGTTCGTTGATTGTCGTTGAAATGCAGGCTGATCCCTATGCCGCCTGCGTCGCGTTTCTGTTGTGGTTTCGCGGATTTATCGCCGCCCGCCCAGGACGGCTTGTCGGCCAGTGCCGTGCCGCTGGCCAGGATTGCTGAGAAAGCGAGTGCCAGGATGTGGATGGTTTGCTTGCTGATGCGTTGCATGATCGGCCTCCCGGAAAAGAGTTGCAGGGGGGATATTGTCCCCCAGCCAGACCCGGCCTGCAATGGGAGATCAGTCGCGGAAATTCTGGTATTGCAGCGGGAAATCGGTGATTGATTTCTTGACAAAGGCGATGGCATCCTGAAGGTCGTCGCGGTTCTTGCCGGTCACGCGCACGGTGTCGCCCTGGATACTGGCCTGCACCTTGAGCTTGCTGTCCTTGATCAGCTTGACGATCTTCTTCGCCAGCTCGATCTCCACGCCCACCTTCACGGTGCAGTTGCGCTTGACCTTGTTGCCGCTGACCTTCTCGATCTTGTCGCTGATGTCGAGGCTACGGATGTCCACGCCGCGTTTGGCCAGCTTGCCGTTGAGGATGTCCTGAACCTGTCCCAGCTGGAATTCGTTATCGGCAAACACCGTGAGCACCAGTTCGGCCTGTTCGACGCGCGCATTGCTGCCTTTGAAATCGAAACGGGTGCCGACTTCCTTGTTGGTTTGCTCGAGCGCGTTCTTGACTTCAGTCTTCTCTACTTCGGAAACGATGTCGAAAGAGGGCATGTTTTTCTCCGTTAAGCCGGGAGCTTGTGGCTTGTGGCTGGTAGCAAAAGCGGATTTCGCTACCAGCTACCGGCCACAAGCTACCCGCTAGTTAACCAAAGCTGCAAACGTAGTTCACTTCATCCTTGGCATGAATCTCGAAGCTGCCGTTCTCGGCCACCTTGAAGCTGCTGTCGGCAGTGTAACTCTTGAACGCGGGTTCGCCCGCGATCTTCACGTCGCAGGTGCCGCTGGTGATCTCCATCAGTTCCGGCGCGCCGACATTGAAGGTGAGCTGGCTGCCCGGCATGATGACGCCGCAGGTCTTGCGTGTGCCATCCGGGAAGAACACCGAATGCGATACGCATTTGCCGTCGAAGAATACATTGGCCTTCTTGCCCACGCTGACGTTATCGAATCTGTCTGACATCGTACCGCTTCCTTTCACTTTGGTTCGTCGGCTTTTACGCCTTTTTGATAATGGGTGTACACATACACCGGGATACCGAGATCGCCCAACTGCCGTTCGATCACGGGTTTGACCTCGTTCCAGTCCAGGCCGTTCATGCCGCAGGCAAGGCGGGGCAGGGCGAGGCTGCCGACCTGCTCCTTCTGTACGAAGGCGCGCAGGGCATGCAGCGCGTGGTTCACATTGCTGAGCGAGGCGTGTCCGGGTTTGCTGCCATGCGCGTAGGCAGATTCTTGCGTGAATAAATTGACGATGAAGTGGCCATCACTGCTCACCCAGGTCCACAAGCCGCCCGGCTTGGGGTGGCTGGTCTGGCAGAAATGGCGGAAATCCTTATACAGTGCCGGCATGCGTTCGCGCAGCTGCAATGCGAGGCCGTGATGAAAGTCATCGTTGGGCGCGACGCCCTGTGCGATGGCCTTGGCGCCGCTTAATAAAATGTCGCCGCTCAGTTCGTGGATCATCTTTTCTCCATGTCGACGCAGGGCGCCGCGCTCCTACTTCTTGTGCAGGTTGGCCGCGATGCGCATGCGCAGGGCATTGAGCTTGATGAAGCCGCCCGCATCCTTCTGGTCGTAGGCGCCCTTGTCGTCCTCGAAGGTGGCGATGGTCGGGTCGAACAGCGAGTCGGTCTTGGAGTCGCGTCCGACGACGATGACGTTGCCCTTGTACAGCTTGACGCGCACCCAGCCGTTCACGCAGCTTTGCGTATGGTCGATCAGGGTCTGCAAGGCCTTGCGTTCCGGACTCCACCAGTAGCCGTTGTAGATCATCGAGGCGTAGCGCGGCATCAGGTCATCCTTGAGGTGGGCGACTTCACGGTCCAGCGTGATGGATTCGATGGCGCGGTGCGCCTTGAGCATGATGGTGCCGCCGGGGGTCTCGTAACAGCCGCGCGACTTCATGCCGACGTAGCGGTTCTCCACCAGGTCGAGGCGGCCGATGCCGTGCTTGCCGCCGAGTTCGTTCAGTTTGGTCAGTACCTGTGCGGGCGTCAGCTTGATGCCGTTCAACGCCACGATGTCGCCGTTGGCGAATTCGAGGTCGAGATATTCTGCCGCATCGGGCGCCTTTTCCGGCGACACCGTCCAGCGCCACATGCTTTCCTCGGCTTCGGCGGCGGGATCTTCCAGATGGCGGCCTTCGTAGCTGATGTGCAGCAGGTTGGCATCCATGGAGTAGGGCGAACCGCCCTGCTTGTGCTTCATGTCCACCGGGATGTTGTGTTGTTCGGCATAGGCCATCAGCTTTTCGCGTGACAGCAAATCCCACTCGCGCCACGGCGCGATGATCTTGATGTTGGGGTTCAGCGCGTAAGCGCCCAACTCGAAACGCACTTGGTCGTTGCCCTTGCCGGTCGCGCCGTGCGAGATGGCCTGCGCGCCGGTCATGGCGGCGATCTCGATCAGGCGCTTGGCGATCAGCGGGCGTGCGATCGAGGTGCCGAGCAGGTATTCGCCCTCGTACACGGTGTTGGCACGGAACATCGGGAACACGAAGTCGCGCACGAACTCCTCGCGCAGGTCGTCGATGAATATCTGCTCCGGCTTGATGCCGAACTTCAGCGCCTTCTGGCGCGCGGGCCCCAGCTCCTCGCCCTGGCCGAGGTCGGCGGTGAAGGTCACCACCTCGCACTGGTAGGTATCTTGCAGCCATTTCAGGATGACCGAGGTGTCGAGTCCGCCGGAGTAGGCGAGGACGGCTTTTTTGATGTTGCTCATGATTTGTTTCTCGTTTAGTTTTGATTTGTTCGTTTGCCGGAGGCGATTTTGGCTCCGGCCGCCGCTTCGCGGCTTAGCTTGCTGCGCAAGTTAGCCTGCGCCGAAACAGGCTGCATTAACGTGCGGCTTAGTTGCTTAATTTCCCCAGCAATAGGTATTCCATTAGGGCTTTTTGTACATGCAGCCTATTCTCCGCCTCATCCCACACCACGGATTGCGGGCCGTCGATGACTTCGGCGGAGACTTCCTCGCCACGGTGCGCGGGCAGGCAGTGCATGAATACGGCATCGGGTGCGGCGGCGCGCATCATGTCGCTATCCACCTGCCAGTCGGCGAAGGCCCTCAGGCGTTCTTCGTTCTCCGCCTCGTAACCCATGCTGGTCCACACGTCGGTGGTCACCAGATCGGAGCCGCGCGCGGCTTCCATCGGGTCGGCAAATTCTTCGTAATGATCTTCGCCGAACAGCCCGGCACGTTCCGGCTCGACCTCGTAGCCGGGCGGGGTGGAGACATGCACGTTAAAGTTCAGTATCTCGGCGGCCTGCAGCCAGGTGTTGCACATGTTGTTGGAGTCGCCGATCCACGCCACGGTCTTGCCGGTGATGCTGCCACGCTGTTCGATGTAGGTATAGATGTCGGCCAGCACCT
>Ga0154346_118_pt1 | contig 116943 bp, 105 predicted proteins | sample RifGroA2_FD_115874 | JGI IMG/M metagenome (GOLD analysis project Ga0154346, IMG submission 115874) | Gallionellales bacterium GWA2_60_18 | reverse complement strand
CGCCGGTATCGGGCAACACGCTGGTGCTGAGCATCGATGCGAAATTGCAGGAGGTCGCCGTGCAGGCGTTCGGCAACTATCGCGGCGCGCTGGTGGCGATCGATCCCAACAACGGCGAAGTGCTGGCCTTCGTCAGCAAGCCGGGTTACGACCCCAGCTTGTTCGTCGACGGCATCGATGCGCAAAGCTGGGACGAACTGAACAACTCGCCTGACACGCCGCTCAACAACCGCGCCCTGCGCGGCCAGTATCCGCCCGGCTCCACCGTCAAGCCGTTCATGGCGCTGGCAGGGCTGCATTACAAGGTGCGCGCGCCCGGCCATGCCATCAGCGATCCCGGCTATTTCACGCTGCCCGGTAGCAGCCACCAGTACCGCGACTGGAAGAAGGGCGGGCACGGCAGCGTGGACATGTTCCGCTCCATCGTAATCTCGTGCGACACCTACTATTACGGACTGGGCACCGAACTGGGCGTCGACCGGATCTTCGAGTACCTGTCGCGTTTCGGTTTCGGCAAGAAGACCGGCCTCGATCTCGCCGGCGAGACTTCCGGACTGCTGCCGTCGCAGGAATGGAAGATGAAGCGCTACCAGCAGAAATGGTATGCCGGCGACACCGTATCGGTGAGCATCGGCCAGGGCTACAATCTGATGACGCCGATGCAGCTGACCCATGCGACTGCAACGCTGGCGAACAACGGAATCAGTTACCGGCCGCATCTGGTCAGGGAGGTGCGCAACGTGCGCACCGGCGAGAATCGCCCGGTCGAAAACAGGCCGGAAGCCGATCTCAAGATCGACCCCGCGCATCTCGCGCTGGTGAAGGGCGCAATGGCAGCCGTTACGCAGCCTGGCGGCACGGCGGCACATGCCGCCGCCGGGGCGCCCTACCGCATCGCCGGCAAGACCGGCACGGCGCAAGTGATTGGCATGAAGCAGGACGAGAAATACGATGAGAGCAAGATCGACGAGCGCCACCGCGACCACGCTTGGTTCATCGCCTACGCCCCGGCCGAACAGCCGAAGATCGCACTGGTGGTGCTGGCCGAGAACGGCGGGCATGGCGGCGGCACGGCAGCGCCGATCGCGCGCAAGGTGATGGATTACTATCTGCTCGGCAAGCTGCCGGCGCCGCTTCCGGAAGCAGTGGAAGCAGTGGAAGCAGTGGAGGCAACGGTGGAAGAGGGGGACGGGGAACATGACTAGGCGCCAGTTGTGGCAGCGCTTCATCGCGCATCTCGATCCCGTGCTGCTGCTCGGCATCGGCCTGCTGCTGCTGGTCAGCCTGATCACGCTGTACAGCGCGGACGGCGCGCGCTGGGGGCAGCCGCTAAGCCAACTGGCCAATATCGCGGTCGGGTTGACCTGCATGTGGCTGGTCGCCAACCTGCCGCTGCATTACCTGATGCGCACCGCCGTGCCGGTCTATGCATTGGGCATGGTGTTGCTGGTCGGCGTGGCGCTGTTCGGCGAGATCAGCCACGGCGCGCGGCGCTGGCTCAACCTCGGTATCGCCACCGTGCAGCCCTCCGAACTGATGAAGATCGGCGTGCCGCTGATGATGGCGTGGTACTTCGAGAAACACGAAGCCTCGCTCAAACTGAGAAACTATTTCGTTGCGACCCTGTTGCTGCTGATGCCGGTCGCGTTGATCGCGCGCCAGCCCGACCTGGGAACAGCGCTGCTGATCTCGGCCAGCGGCTTTTACGTGCTGTTCCTGGCGGGGCTGAGCTGGCGCGTGATGGGCGGCTTGTTCGTTGCCGCGCTGGCCAGCGCGCCGTTGCTGTGGTCGATGCTGCACGATTACCAGCGCCACCGCATCCTGATGCTGTTCGATCCGTCGCAGGATGCGCTGGGCAAGGGTTATCACACCATCCAGGCGACCATCGCCGTGGGTTCCGGCGGCATCCACGGCAAAGGCTATCTGCAGGGCACGCAGACTCATCTCGACTTCCTGCCGGAACGCACCACCGATTTCATCTTTGCGGTCTGGTCGGAGGAATTCGGGTTGCTCGGCAACCTGATCCTGCTGGCCCTGTACATCTTCGTGATCGGGCGCGGCTTCATCATCACCGCCAACGCCTCGACCTATTTCACGCGCCTGATGGCAGGCTCCATCACGCTGACCTTCGCCACCTATACCTTCGTCAACATGGGCATGGTCAGCGGCATCCTGCCGGTGGTCGGCGTGCCGCTGCCGCTGGTGAGCTACGGCGGCACATCGATGCTGACCCTGTTGCTGGGTTTTGGTATGCTGATGAGCATCGAGACGCACAAGAAGCTGATCAAGACTTGATGGCGTCGTTAGTCGCTAGTTAAAAACCCGCCGCATAGCGGCGACAACCTCAACTACCAACTAACGACTGCAAGGAGATGAAACATATGGTTAAGCAAATCGCGGTTCTGGTTCTGGCAACGCTGCTGCTTGCCGCCTGCGGCAGCGCGCCGCAACGCAGCGTGAGCGGGGGCGGATACCTTGCCGGAGACGGCCCCGGCTCAGACGCGCCGACCGATCTCGACGCGATAGCGGATGCGGTGCCGAAAAGCGAACCGCTGCACCGCTTCGCCAACCGCCCCTATGTCGCATTGGGCAAGAACTACATGCCGCTGACCGTCGCGGGCAACTTCAGGGAGCGCGGCATCGCCTCCTGGTACGGCAAGAAGTTTCACGGCCAGCGCACCTCCAGCGGTGAGGTGTACGACATGTACACCATGAGCGCCGCGCATCCCGTCCTGCCTATCCCCAGCTATGTGCGCGTCACCAATGTGGCCAACGGCAAGTCCGTGGTGGTGCGCGTCAACGACCGCGGACCGTTCCTGCACCAGCGCGTGATCGACCTGTCCTACACCGCAGCGCACAAGCTCGGCATGATCGGCACCGGTAGCGCCGAAGTCGAGATCGAGAGCCTGACCGCCAACGCCGACACCAAGGTCATCGCCAAGGCCGAGACCGTGCAGAGCAAACCGCTGGAAAAAGCGGAAACGGCCAGCGCCGCCCCGCCACCCCAGAGCGTCGAAACGGCGGCGAGCGGCAACGTCTACCTGCAACTGGGCGCATTCAAGTCGCAGGATGCGGCGGAAGGTTTCATGGCGAAGATGCGCGCCGAACTGGGCGACCTCGGCAGGCAGCTCAGCGTGTTCACCAGGGATGGGCTGATGCGCGTACATCTCGGGCCCTATGCCAGCCAGGCCGAGGCGCGCAGCAGCGCGGAGGATTTGCGCGGCAAGCTGGGCTTCAAGCCGCTGCTCAACCTGCGCTGAACGGCGGCGTGAAAGGCCGCGCAACGGGCGACAAGGTGTGCTGAAATAAAAAAGCAGGTCTAAAAACATAAAGGGGGAAGGGAAATGCAGGTCAACACAGTCGCCACCGCTCCGTTCAACGACCAGAAACCCGGAACCTCCGGCTTGCGCAAGCGCGTGCCGGTGTTCCGCCAGCCGCACTATCTCGAGAACTTCGTGCAAAGCATCTTCGACAGCGTCGCCGCTCCGGCGGGCGCGACGCTGGCGCTGGGCGGCGACGGTCGTCACTACAACCGCGAAGCGATCCAGATCATCCTGAAGATGGCGGCAGCCAATGGCTTCGGGCGTGTGCTGGTCGGCAAGGGCGGCATCCTGTCCACACCGGCGGCATCCTGCGTGATCCGCAAATACCGCACCCACGGCGGCATCATCCTGTCCGCCAGCCACAATCCCGGCGGGCCGGACGGCGACTTCGGCATCAAATACAACATCGCAAACGGCGGCCCCGCGCCGGAGAACATCACCGAGGCGATGTTCGCGGCGAGCAAGCGCATCGCGCAATACCGCATCCTCGATGCCGCCGATGTCGCGCTGGATGCACCGGGCGACAGCAAGCTCGGCGACATGACCGTGTCGGTGATCGACCCGGTCGCCGACTACGCGGACCTGATGGAATCGTTGTTCGACTTCACGGCGATACGCGACCTTTTGTCCGGCGGATTCCGCATCAAGTTCGACGCCATGTATGCCGTCACCGGCCCGTATGCGCGCGAGATATTCGTCAACCGCCTCGGCGCGCCGGCCGGCAGCGTGATGAACGCCGAACCGCTGGAAGATTTTGGCGGCGGCCATCCCGACCCCAACCTGACCTACGCGCACGAGCTGGTCGAGATCTTGTACGGCGACGACGCGCCGGATTTCGGTGCTGCCTCGGACGGCGACGGCGACCGCAATATGATCCTCGGCAAGCGCTTCTTCGTCACGCCGTCGGACAGCCTGGCCATCATCGCGGCCAACGCGCAGCTTGCGCCCGGCTACAAACAAGGTTTGGCGGGTATCGCGCGCTCGATGCCGACCAGCGCGGCGGCGGATCGCGTCGCCAAGGCGCTCGGCATCCCCTGCTACGAGACGCCGACCGGCTGGAAGTTCTTCGGCAACCTGATGGACGCAGGCAAGGTCACGCTGTGCGGCGAAGAGAGCTTCGGCACCGGCTCCAGCCATGTGCGCGAGAAGGACGGACTGTGGGCGGTGCTGTTCTGGCTCAACATCCTCGCGGTGCGCAAGCAATCGGTGGAGACCGTGGTACGCGAACACTGGGCGCGCTTCGGCCGCAATGTCTACACGCGCCACGATTATGAGAACATCCCGACCGAAGCGGCCAACGGCGTGATGCAGTTGCTCAAGGACAGCTTCGCCGAATTGCGTGGCGCGCAGTTCGGCCACTTGCAGGTGAAGCTGTGCGACGACTTCAGCTACACCGACCCGGTGGACGGTAGCGTAAGCAGCGGGCAGGGCATCCGCATCCTGTTCGTGGACGGCTCGCGCATCGTGTTCCGCCTGTCCGGCACCGGCACCGAAGGCGCGACGCTGCGCATCTATCTGGAGAGTTTCGAACCGGATACCGCCAGACACACCCTCGACGCGCAGGAAGCGCTCGCCACGTTGATCAGCATCGCGCTGCGTATCTCCGAACTGCGCCAGCGCACCGGAAGAGACAGGCCGACGGTCATTACATGAGGACTATGGATTAGACAGGCACTGTCCACGGAATACACGGAAAAAATGCATACCTGTTTTTGTGATTTCCGTGTATTCCGTGGACCATGTGTTTTTCAGAATGTACGAGGTATTGATTTTTCCAAGGAGCAGAACATGGCAAACAAGACCATCATTCAGACACCCGACGCGCCCGCCGCGATCGGCACCTATTCGCAGGCGGTGCGCGTCGATCACACCGTCTATCTTTCCGGCCAGATCGGTCTCGACCCGACCAGCATGCAGATGGTTGACGGCATCGAGGCGCAAGTCCACCGCGTGTTCCAGAACCTGCGCGCAGTCACGGTCGCGGCGGGCGGCAGCATGGACGACGTGGTGAAGCTGAACATCTTCCTCACCGACCTCGGCCACTTCTCCAAGGTGAACGAGATCATGGCGACCTATTTCCACCAGCCCTATCCGGCGCGCGCCGCCGTGGGCGTCGCTTCACTGCCGCGCGGCGCGCTGGTCGAAGCCGACGGGGTGATGTATTTGCAAGACTAAGCACGCCTTGCGGCAATAGAGCACCCTTGAGCGCGCCAGCAAAAATCTCCCCTGCCACGCTGGCCAGACTCGCCAAGCTGGGCATCCGCCATCGTGCCGACCTGCTGTTGCACCTGCCGCTGCGCTATGAGGACGAGACCCATCTCGCGCCGATAGAGACGGTGCAGCCCGGCCAGACGGTACAGGTGCAGGGCGTCATCACCCACTGCGAAGTGGCGTTCCGGCCGCGCCGCACGCTGGTGTGCCGCTTGCAGGATAACGGTGACGAGCTGTATCTGCGCTTCCTGAATTTCTACCCCAGCCAGCAGAAGCAGCTCGCGGTCGGCAAGCAGATACGCGCCGTCGGCGAGGCGCGCATGGGCTATTACGGGCTGGAGATGGTGCACCCGAAATGCCGCGCGGTGGATGGCGACACGCCGCTGAACAGCAGCCTCACGCCGGTGTATCCGACCACGGCGGGTCTGTCGCAGGCCACCCTGCGCAAGCTGATCGTCAACGCGCTGGAGACATTGCCGCTGCACGATACGCTGCCGGAGACGCTGCTGAAAAAGCTGCGGCTGATCCCGTTCGCCGCCAGCCTGCAACTGCTGCACAATCCGCCACCGGAGGTCTCCGCCGCCAGCCTGGAACAGCGCAGTCACGCCGCATGGCGGCGCATCAAGTTCGACGAGCTGCTGGCGCAGCAGCTTTCCATGCGCGTGCATCACCGCGAGCGCGGCAAGCGCAGCGCACCCGCGCTCCCACCAGAGCACCGGCTGACCGATGCCCTGCTCAACAACCTGCCGTTCGCGCTGACCCGCGCGCAGCAGAAAGTGTATGCCGAGATCGCCCGCGACCTCGCGCAACCGCACCCGATGCAGCGCCTGCTACTCGGCGATGTCGGCAGCGGCAAGACCGTCGTCGCCGCACTCGCCGCATTACAGGCCATCGAGAACGGCTACCAGGTCGCCTTCATGGCGCCCACCGAGATCCTCGCCGAGCAGCATTACCTCAAGCTGCGCGAATGGCTGGAACCGCTGACCATCGCGCCGGTATGGCTGTCCGGCAGTCTGAAGAAGAAGGACAAGGCCGCAGCTGTCGAGCGCATCGCCTCGGGCGAGACGCCGCTGGCCATCGGCACGCACGCGCTGTTCCAGCACAACGTCGAATTCCACAAACTCGGCCTCGCCATCGTGGACGAACAGCACAAGTTCGGCGTGCAGCAGCGGCTGGCGCTGCGTGCCAAAGGCACGCAAGTTGCCAAAGATGACAGTCGCAACAAGGGCAAGGAACCACATCAATTGATGATGAGCGCCACCCCTATTCCAAGGACGCTGGCGATGAGCTATTACGCCGATCTCGACGTGTCGGTGATCGACGAGCTGCCGCCGGGACGCACGCCCGTGGTCACCAAACTGGTGAGCGATGCGCGCCGCGAGGAGGTGTTCGAGCGGGTGCGCAGCGCCTGCCTCGAAGGGCGGCAGGCCTACTGGGTATGCCCGCTGATCGACGAGTCGGAGGCATTGCAATTGCAGACCGCGCTGGAGACCCACGCCACGCTCACCCAGATCTTTCCCGATCTGCGCATCGGCCTAGCGCACGGCAAACTCGCCAGCGACGCAAAAGCGCGCGTGATGGCCGCATTCAAGGCCGGCGAGCTGCAACTGCTGGTCGCCACCACCGTCATCGAGGTCGGCGTGGACGTGCCCAATGCCAGCCTGATGGTAATCGACCACGCCGAGCGCATGGGGCTGGCGCAATTGCACCAGCTGCGCGGCCGGGTCGGGCGCGGTGCGGCGGAGAGCGTGTGCGTGCTGCTCTACCAGCCGCCGCTGTCCGAACTCGCGCTGGCGCGGCTGAAGATCGTCTATGAGAGCAATGACGGCTTCGCCATCGCCCAACAGGATTTACAATTGCGCGGTCCCGGCGAATTGCTCGGCGCGCGCCAGAGCGGCGAGGCGATGCTGCGCTTCGCCGACATCCGCGAAGACGAGGAATTGCTGGAACAGGCGCGATTCGCCGCCGATGAACTGCTGCGCGCCCAGCCCGAAGCGGCGCGCGCCCACTTGCAACGATGGATGGCCAACAAACATGAGTTTCTGCACGTCTGAACCCACATACCGCCTCCCCCTTTATCAAAGGGGGATCGAGGGGGATTTCTGTATCCCTGCAACCATCAAATCCCCCCTTGCCCCCCTTTTGCAAAGGGGGGAATCGGTTGCTGTCGTGCAACTCACTTCCAACGGACGATTCGAACTCAGATGAAATTCTTTGCCACCGACCGCTTCTGGAATGGCGCGTCATTGGACTGCGGCGCTGCGTTGCGCCCCTGGCTGCACGACCATGGCTCGCTGACGCGGCGCATCCAGCAGCGCTGCGAGCACTTCGCCGTGCAGCCGCTGCGTAGCGGCCTGGCGCGCATTGCGTTCGACGAAGCGGCCTTGCTGGGCATCGCCCCGCACCGGCTCGCCTATTCGCGCGAAGTGTTCCTGCTCGCCGATGGCAAGCCCGTGGTGTTCGCGCACAGCACCTGCGCCGGCGAGCACCTGCGCGACGCGTGGCAGGCGATGCGCGGCTTGGGCAACCGTTCGCTCGGCAGCCTGCTGTTCAGCCATCCGCTGGTGATTCGCCAGCCGCTGCATTTCAAGGCGCTGCGCACGCATCACCCGCTGTACCAGAGTGCCGCTGCCGCGCTGAATGAAGCACCGGGCAAGCTCTGGGCACGCCGTTCGCTGTTCACCCTGCACGGCGCACCGCTGCTGGTGACGGAAGTGTTTTTGCCGGGAATATTGAACCTCAAATAACCGCCGTCATTCCGGCGAAGGCCGGAATCCAGCAATAAAACCAAACCTGCAAAGCAGGACAAAACCAACTGCCTGTTGAATAAATGCACTGGATTCCGGCCTTCGCCGGAAAGACGGAGCAGGTAAAATGGCAGCATGAATCTCACCGAACGCCTGCATCTCTACATCCAGCTCACCCGCCTGCACCGTCCCATCGGCATCCTGTTGCTACTGTGGCCGACGCTGTGGGGCGTGTGGGTCGCGGGCGCGGGCAGCCCGTCATGGCTCATTGTGTTCATCTTCACCCTCGGCACCGCGCTGATGCGCTCCGCCGGCTGCGCCATCAACGACTATGCCGACCGCCATATCGACAAGCATGTGAAACGCACCCAGGATCGTCCGCTCACCAGCGGCAAGGTCAGCGAACGCGAGGCCGTGTGGCTGGCCGTGGTGCTGGCGCTGATCGCCTTCGCGCTGATCCTGCCGCTCAATCCGCTGGTCTGGCTGCTCGCCTTCGCCGCCGCCTTCCTCGCCGCCAGCTACCCGTTCACCAAACGCTTCTTCGCCATCCCGCAGGCCTATCTCGGCATCGCCTTCGGCTTCGGCATCCCGATGGCCTTCGCCGCGCAACTTGGCTCCGTGCCGCCGGTGGCGTGGGTGTTGCTGCTCGCCAACATGTTCTGGGCCGTCGCCTACGACACCGAATACGCGATGGTGGACAGGGACGACGACATCCACCTCGGCATCCACTCCTCGGCGCTGTTCTTCGGCAGATACGACGTGGTGGCGGTGATGGGCTGCTACGCCGTCACGCTGGGGCTACTGCTTGCGGCGGGACGGATGGCGGAACTGGGCTGGGTCTATTTCGCCGGACTGGCGGTTGCAACGGGCATCGCGCTGTACCACTACACCCTCATCAAAGACAGAAGCCGCGAGAAATGCTTCGCGGCTTTTCTGCACAATAACTGGTTCGGAGCGGCGGTGTTTGCGGGGGTGGTGGGGGATTATTGGGTGCGGTGAAATTGTAGGGTGGGCACGTTTCAGTGCCCACGCCGCAATCCCTCTTGTTTACCGCGTGGGCACGATGTGCCCACCCTACACTTGCTCATGGGTTTGTAGGAGCGGGCCATGCCCGCGAACATAAAAACAATCGTGGGCATGGCCCGCTCCTACACATCACTCTTCCAGCAGGCTGCGCAGCATCCACGCGTTTTTTGGTTCCGGCATAACGTCGCACAAACCGCGACGTTAGCCTTCACCGAAAGAACGCCAGAGCAGCGGGATGCAATAATCTGTTTATTCTTCAAGCAGGCTTCTCAACATCCAGGCGTTCTTTTCATGCACCTCCATGCGGGCGGAGAGCAGGTCGACCGTCGGCTGATCCCCCGCCTTCTCGGCGACCGGCAGCAATTCGCGCGCGGTGCGCACCACGGCTTCCTGCCCGGCGACGAGTTGCTTGATCATCTCTTTCGCATTCGGCACGCCGCTGCTTTCCTTGATGCTGGACAGTGCCGCGAACTCCTTGTAGCTGCCGGGCGCGGGATAACCCAGCGTGCGGATACGCTCGGCGACCAAGTCGACCGCGTTCCATGTTTCGGTGTACTGGGTCATGAACATCAGATGCAGGGTCTGGAACATCGGCCCGGTGACGTTCCAGTGGAAGTTGTGGGTCTTGAGGTAGAGGGTGTAAGTGTCGGCCAGCATGCGCGCGAGACCCTCGGCGATCTTCTTGCGATCCTTGTCGTTGATGCCGATGTTGATGGGGGTGGCTTTGCTCATGGTTCTCTCCTTGGTTGAATGAAAAGATACGGATGCACTTTATACCTTGCCCCGCGAATTTTCCACTACACTTATTCAATGGAACCCATAGTTTCTCCTTATCGCCGGAACCCGTTGTTGCGGTTGAGCTATAGTCTCATCGCGCCGATCTACGATCTGGTCATCGAACGTCCGATGCGCGCAGCGCGCCGGCGGTCGCTCGCCGAGCTACCGACGGACGTGCCGGGGTGCGTGCTGTTGAGCGGTGCGGGCACCGGGCTGGATCTGCCGCTGCTGCCCAAGCTGCACCGCTATGTCGCGCTCGACTTCAACGCTGCCATGCTGGCGCATGCAAAACCCCGCGCCGCCGGACTGGACGCGGAGCTCGTGCTGGGCGACAGCATGGCGCTGCCGTTCGCCGACGCGAGCTTCGACCATGTGGTGCTGCACCTGATCGTCGCCGTGGTGCCGGAACCGCAGCGCTGCCTCGCCGAGGCGGCGCGCGTGCTCAAGCCTGGCGGCACGGTCATCCTGTTCGACAAGTTCCTGCATCCGCACCAGCATGCCTGGCTGCGCCGCGCACTCAATCCGCTGACGCGCCGCCTGGCCACGCGCATGGATGTGGTGTTCGAGGAGGCGCTGCGCGCCGCGCCTGAATTGGAAGTGGTCAGCGATGTTCCCGCGCTGGCGGGTGGCTGGTTCCGCAGGATACTGTTGCGAAAAGTCAGGAACTGACGCGGCGGCAGTAGCAATAGACGAATTGCTGCACCATGCCGGACGGTGTGTGGTGCGCTTCCTTGCGGTGCTCCAGCAACGTGAACGCCTCGCCGAACTCATCATGCAATTCGTCCGCGCGGTAGCGCATCACCGGCAGACCGCTGCATTGCAGCGGGCCATCCTCGGCGAAAGTGGCGACGATGACATGGCCGCCGGGTTTGACCGCACGGAACACGGTGCGCACATACGCCTCGCGCTGCTCCGGCGCAGTGAGGAAGTGGAACACGGCGCGGTCATGCCAGATGTCATAGCGGTTGTCGGGCAGTTCGACCTCGGTGATGTCGCCCTCGATCCAGCGCACCCGGTTCTCCCGCGCACCGAGACGTGTGCGTGCCGCCTCCAGCGCTGCTGCGGAAAGATCGAGCACCGTCAGATCGGAATAACCTTCCGCCAGCAGGTCATCCACTAGCGTAGAAGCGCCGCCGCCGACATCGATGATGCCCGCATCGCGCCCGGCTCCGGTCGCCTTGATGAGGTCGAGCGACAATTCGGCATGCGGCTGGAACCAGCTCACCGCGTCGGTCGCCTTGGTCGCATAGACATTTTCCCAGTGTGATTTCGGATGCATGGTGACTCCTTGTGGCGTAGGGTGGGCACGTTTTATGTGCCCACGCGGTTTGGTTATTTAAACCCAGTCCTTTGGCACGAGATACTTGTCATACAACTCCGCTTCCGGCGTGCCCTGCTCCGGATGACTATCATAGCGCCATTTCACCAGCGGCGGCATGGACAGCAGGATGGCCTCGGTGCGGCCGCCGGATTGCAGGCCGAACAGGGTACCGCGGTCGCACACCAGATTGAACTCGACATAGCGCCCGCGCCGGTAGAGCTGGAAATCGCGCTCGCGTTCGCCGTAAGGCGTGTCCTTGCGCTTCTCCAGGATCGGCACATAGGCGGAAAGGTAATGGTCACCCACGCTCTGCTGGATGGCGAAGCAGCCGTCGAAATCCGGCTCGCTCATGTCGTCGAAGAAGATGCCACCGATGCCGCGCGGCTCGTTGCGGTGCTTGAGGAAGAAATACTCGTCGCACCACTTCTTGAAGCGCGGATGCAGCGCCGGGTCGAACGGTGCGAGCGAGTTCTTGCAGACCTGGTGGAAGTGCACCGCATCTTCCTCGAAACCGTAATACGGCGTGAGGTCCATGCCGCCGCCGAACCAGAACACCTTCTCGCCATCGGGCTTGTGCGCCATGAACATGCGCACGTTCATGTGCGAACTCGGCGCGTAAGGATTGCGCGGATGCATCACCAGCGACACGCCCATCGCCTCCCATCTGCATCCGGCCAGCTCGGGGCGGTGCGCCGTGGCCGAAGCGGGCAGGTGGTCGCCCGTCACATGCGAGAACGCCACACCGCCGCGCTCCAGCACATTGCCGTCCTCGATGATGCAGACCCTGCCGCCACCGCTTCCGGCATCGCGCTGCCATTCGTCGCGCAAGAATCTGCCGCCGTCCACCTGTTCCATGCGTTCGACGATCAGCTCTTGCAATTCGAGCAGGTATTCCTTGACGGCGGCACTGTTCATTTTTCCTCCACTGGTTTTTCTCCCCTCGCCCGCAGGCGGGAGAGGGGACGGGGGAGAGGGCTACGTAACTTCCACCCTTTCCCTAACTGTAGTCACGTAGGGTGGGCAATTTAATTGCGAATGACCCTGCCATCTGCCCACGCCCGTATCGTCGAAGGCTGCTTGCGTTTCCCCACCCGCCCGCGCAACACCCACACGCTGTTACCGAACAACCGCCGGCATTCGGCATAAGTCCTGGCCGGACGCTGCCCGCTACGGTTGGCGCTGGTCGAGACCAGCGCGCCGCCCGCACTGCGGCACAGCTGTCGGGCGAACGGATGCGCGGTCAGCCGCACCGCCAGCGTGTCATGTTCGCCGCGCAACCAGCGCGGGCACGAAGGCTTCGCGGGCAGCAGATAGGTCACTGCTTGCGCGCCGTCGTGTTGCAGCCTCGCCTGCCCCTCCGCATCGAGCGACAACAGGTAGCGCGCAACCTGATGATAATGCGCCGCGATCAGGATCAGCCCCTTGCGCTGCGGGCGCTGTTTCAGCTTGAGGATGCGCTGCACCGCGCGGCGGTTGAGCGGGTCGCAACCGAGGCCGTAGCAGGACTCGGTCGGGTAGGCGATGAGACCGCCACGTTTGAGGTGGGCGGCGAGGGCGCGGATTCCGGTTGTTCTCATCCTTTCATAATGCCTTTGCGCCTGACAGGCGGCAAGTAATTCTCTTTGCCTGTCACCGGCTTGTTCCTCCCCGCGCTAAAATGGCCGCCATCCCCCGGCCAGCCGCCGAACTTTCAGGACCGCCTCATGATTGAAGAGCGTTTAGTAAACATCGAAGCAAAGATTACTTTTCAGGAAGACCTGATCGACGAACTGAACAAGATGGTCTATCAGCAGCAACAGAAGCTGGAGCGCCTTGAAGCGATTTGTCAGGCGCTCGCAAGGCAAATCCAATCCCTGTCTGAAGCAGGAAACGAGGGCAAGGCAGCGAACGAAAGGCCGCCGCATTATTAGCGCGCGGCGGCTCATAATGCTTCGCCGGGCCGCGCAGTACATCTTTCAAACCGTTGCGCACTTTTTCCGAATCCAATGCCTGCCCGCCCATCGTCGTGTGCGCGCTGAGCGCATCCATGATCGCATTCATCAAAAGCAAAACGGGGAGGCGTTGCCGCCTCCCCGTCCTGTTCATCGCCGAATAGAGCGAATCACTTGCGCCCGATGGCGCGATAGCCGATGTCGCGGCGCATCTGGCTGCCGTCGAAGCTGATAGTGTCGGCGATCTCGTAGGCGCGCTTCTGCGCGTGCTTCACCATGTCGCCGAGCGCGACGACGCACAGCACGCGACCGCCGCTGGTGACGACCTTGCCGTCCTGCATCGCGGTGCCGGCGTGGAACACATGCGCGTCTTCGAGTCTTTTCGGCAGCCCGGTGATGACGTCACCCTTGCGCGGGGTGTCGGGGTAGTTGGTGGCGGCCATGACGACACCTAATGCCGTGCGCCGGTCCCATTCGGCTTCCACCTTGTCCAGCGTGCCGTTGACGGCGTGTTCGACGATGGCGGCGAAGTCGCTCTTGAGGCGCAGCATGATGGGTTGCGTCTCGGGGTCGCCCATGCGGCAGTTGAATTCAAGCACCTTGAGGCCGCCGTCCGGCGAGATCATCAGCCCGGCGTAGAGGAAACCGGTGTAGGTGATACCCTCGGATTCCATGCCGCGCATCACCGGCTGGATGACTTCGCGCAACGCGCGCGCATAAACCTCGGGAGTGACCACGGGTGCTGGCGAATATGCGCCCATGCCGCCGGTGTTGGGGCCGTTGTCGCCGTCGAGCAGGCGTTTGTGGTCCTGGCTGGTGGCCATCGCCAGCACGTGCTTGCCGTCGGCCATCACGATGAAGCTGGCTTCTTCGCCCGCGAGGAATTCCTCGATGACGACTCTTGCTCCCGCATCGCCGAGTTTGTTGTCGGACAGCATCATGTCGATGGCATCGAACGCTTCATCCTTGCTCATCGCGACGACCACGCCCTTGCCCGCCGCGAGGCCGTCGGCCTTGATGACGATGGGCGCGCCGTGCTTTTCGACATAGGCTTTGGCCGGAGCAATCTCGCTGAAGGTCTCGAAGAAGGCGGTGGGGATATTGTGGCGCGTCATGAAGCGCTTGGCGAAATCCTTGGAGGATTCGAGCTGTGCCGCCGCTTGGGTGGGGCCGAAGATCTTCAGCCCCGCCGCGCGGAACGCATCGACCACGCCCGCCGCCAGCGGCGCTTCCGGGCCGACCACGGTGAGCTCGATGTTCTCGCGCTGCACGAAGGCGATGAGATCGGGGATGGCGCTGATCGCGACGTTTTCGACGCCGTCTTCCAGCGCCGTGCCGGCATTGCCCGGCGCGACGTAGACCTTCTGCACTTTCGCGCCCTGCGCCAGACGCCATGCCAGCGCGTGCTCGCGTCCGCCGGAACCGATGACCAGGATTTTCATAAGGCTCTCCCAGCTGGTAGCGGGTAGCTGGTAGCTGGTAGCTGGTTGTGCCCGCTGCGCGGGCGCGTTTTGGCTACAAGCTACGAGCTACAAGCTACGAGCTTATTAATGTCTAAAGTGACGATAGCCAGTGAACACCATCGCCAGCCCATGCTCGTCGGCTGCCGCGATGACCTCTTCATCGCGCATCGAGCCGCCCGGCTGGATCACGGCCTTGGCGCCGGCTTGCGCCAGCACGTCGATGCCGTCGCGGAACGGGAAGAAGGCGTCGGACGACACCACGGAATTCACCAGGCTCAGTCCGGCGTTCTGCGCCTTGATGCTGGCGATGCGGGTGGAATCCACGCGGCTCATCTGGCCTGCGCCAACGCCCAGCGTCTGGCCGTTCTTGCAGAACACGATGGCGTTGGACTTCACGTATTTGGCGACGCGCCAGGCGAACAGCAGGTCGGTCAGTTGTTCCGCTGTCGGCTGTGCCTTGCTGACGACTTTCAGCTGCGCCAGTTGCACGTTCAGCGCATCCGGCGATTGCACCAGCAGACCGCCGCTGACGCGTTTGAAGTCGAACTGGTTGTGCGCGTTGGACAACGGCACGGTGAGCACGCGCACGTTCTGCTTGGCGGCGGTGACTTTCAAGGCCGCATCGGTGGCGGACGGCGCGATGATGAGTTCGACGAACTGGTTGGCGGTGATCTGCGCTGCGCTCGCTTCGTCCAGCTCACGGTTGAACGCGATGATGCCGCCGAACGCGGAGGTGGTGTCGGTCGCATAGGCCAGCTTGTAGGCGTTCAGCGCGGTGTCGGCGATGGCCACACCGCAAGGGTTGGCGTGCTTGACGATGACGCAGGCGGGCTGGTCGAAGGTCTTGACCAGTTCCCATGCCGCATCGGCGTCGCCGACGTTGTTGTAGGACAGCTCCTTGCCTTGCAACTGGGTGTAGTCGGAGATGCCGCCCGCCACCGGATTCAGGTCGCGGTAGAACGCCGCCTGCTGGTGCGGGTTCTCGCCATAGCGCATGTCCTGCACCTTGGCGAAGTTGAAGTTGATCTGCGCCGGGAACGCGCTCTTGCTGCCGTCGCTGCCGATCGCGGTAAGGTAGTTGCTGATCATGCTGTCGTAGGCGGCGGTATGCGAGAACGCCTTCTTCATCAGGTCGAAGCGCGTCGCGTCGCTCACCGCGCCGCCGTTGGTCTGCATCTCAGCCAGCACGTCGGCGTAGTCGGCCGGGTCGGTGACGATGGCGACATGCGCGTGGTTCTTGGCTGCGGCGCGCACCATGGTCGGCCCGCCGATGTCGATGTTCTCGATCGCGTCTTCTAGCGTGCAGCCGGGTTTGGCCACGGTCGCCGCGAACGGATACAGGTTCACCACCACCAGGTCGATGGTCGGAATGTCGTGTTTTTTCAAAGTGGCGACATGCTCCGGCAGGTCGCGGCGCGCCAGGATGCCGGCGTGAACCTTGGGTTGCAGCGTCTTCACGCGGCCATCCAGCATCTCGGGGAAGCCGGTGTAATCGGCCACTTCGGTGCAGGGCACGCCGTTGTCGGTCAGCAGTTTTGCCGTGCCACCGGTGGAGAGTATCTTTACGCCGAGCTGGTTCAGGCCTTGTGCGAATTCGAGAACGCCGGACTTGTCCGACACGCTGATGAGTGCTTGCTTGATGGTTGCCATGATGGTTCCAGTAAAAATAAATCGGGTAGAGGCGCGGCGTGCCCTGGCGATGTCTGCCTTACAAAATACCGTGCTGCTGCATCTTCTTGCGCAGCGTGTTGCGGTTGATGCCGAGCATCTCCGCCGCGCGTGTCTGGTTGCCGCCGACATGCTCCAGCACCATTTCCAGCAGCGGTTTTTCGACACAGTTCAATACCATGTCGTACATGCCGCAGCATGGGTCTTCGCCGTCGAGGTCCTTGAAGTATTCCTTGAGCGTCTTGCGCACGTAGCGCGCCATGTCGTTCTCGTTCACCCCGCACTCACTCATGCCGCCAACTCCTCAAGGTACTGCAGCTGTGCACCGCGATGTGCTTGCTGCGCAAAAAAATCATCCACTGCCGCGAGCTGCTCGGCAATGCTTTCCAGTTGATTCATGCGGTGGCGGAATTGCGCCGAACCGGCCAGCCCCCTGGTGTACCAGGAGATATGTTTGCGCGCCACGCGCAGCCCGGTGAGCTCACCATAGAAGTCGTACAGCTCATGCACATGATCGGTCAGGACGGCGTGTATCTCGCCGATTGCCGGCGCGGGCAGATGGATGCCGGTCTTCAGGAAGTATTCGATTTCGCGGAACAGCCAGGGGCGGCCCTGTGCGGCGCGCCCGATCATCACCGCATCCGCGCCGGTGTGTTGCAATACAAAACGCGCTTTTTCGGGAGTGGTGATGTCGCCGTTGGCGATGATGGGAATTTTCACCTCGGCCTTTACCGCCGCGATAGTGTCGTACTCGGCTTCGCCGGTGTAGGCGCAGGCGCGGGTCCGACCGTGGATCGCCAGCGCCTGAATGCCGCAGACTTCGGCGATGCGCGCGATGTTGATCGCGTTGCGATTGGTCTTGTCCCAGCCGGTACGCATCTTCAGCGTGACCGGCACGTCCACCGCGCCGACCACCGCTTCCAGAATCTCGCTCACCAGCTTTTCATTTTGCATCAGCGCCGAGCCGGCCATCACGTTGCAGATCTTCTTGGCCGGGCAGCCCATGTTGATGTCGATGATCTGCGCGCCGTTGTCCACGTTGTGGCGCGCGGCTTGCGCCAGCATCTTGGGGTCGGCGCCGACGATCTGCACCGAGACAGGCTCGCCCTCGCCTTCGTGATTGGCGCGGCGCAGGGTCTTCTCGGAACCGTACAGCAGCGAGTTGGAGGCCACCATCTCGGACACCGCCATGCCCGCGCCCATGCGCTTGCACAGGATGCGGAAAGGGCGATCGGTCACCCCGGCCATCGGGGCGACGATGAGATTGTTGCTGAGTTTGTAGGGGCCGATTTGCATGATGATTTTTCGCGGGGGTGAGATTATAAATGAAACGGGGCGCCATGCTATGATTCGTCAATGAATTTCGACATCGTGATCGTCGGTGGCGGCTTGGTCGGCGCCAGCCTCGCCGCCGCGCTGAAACACAGCGGATTATCGCTGGCGCTGGTGGAAAGCCAGCTGGCGCCCACCCCTCTCCCGGGGAATCCCTCTCCCCAACCCTCTCCCGCAAGCGGGCGAGGGAGCAAACGTGAAAATCAATCTCCAACTCATGAATGGGACAGCCGCATCTACGCCATCAGCCCCGGTAGCCGTCATTTTCTGGAACAGTCCGGCGCATGGCCCGCCGATACCAGCCGCATCGCGCCGGTCGAGGCGATGCATGTATTCGGCGACAAGGATGCCACGCTGGAGTTCAGCGCCTACCGCACCGGTGTGCCGGAACTGGCCTGCATCGCCGAGAGCCGCGTGTTACAGCATGCGTTGTGGCAAGCCTTGCAAGGCCAGGACAATCTCACCCTGCTGCATCCGGCGCGCTGCGCCTCACTGCGCTTCGGCGCCGATGCCGCGACGCTAGCGCTGGAGGACGGGCGCACGCTGAAAGCCCGTCTGGTGGTGGGTGCAGACGGACGCGATTCCTGGGTGCGCAACCAGGCCGGCATCGCCGCGACGCCTACGGATTATCGCCAGCACGGCGTGGTCGCCAACTTCGATTGCGAGTTGCCGCACCGTGGCACCGCTCATCAATGGTTCCGCCCGGACGGCATCCTCGCGCTGTTGCCGCTACCGGGCAAACGCGTCTCGATGGTGTGGTCGGTCAGCCCGGAACGATCCGCCGAGCTGTTGGCGCTCACTCACGCGCAACTGGCTGCACAGGTGGCCGATGCCGCGCACCACGCGCTCGGCGCGCTGTCCGTCATCACCCCGCCCGCCGCATTCCCGCTGCGCCTGCTGGTGCTGCCGCACATCACCGCACCGCGCCTCGCGCTGGTCGGCGATGCCGCGCACAACATGCATCCGCTCGCCGGCCAAGGCGTGAACACCGGCTTCCGCGATGCGCGCCAACTGGCGCAGCTGCTGCTGGAGCGCGGCGCGCAGAACGACTGCGGCGACGCGCAATTGCTGCGCCGTTATGAACGAAAACGCAAGGAAGACATCTACAGCATGCAGGCAACGACTTATGGATTGAAGAATCTGTTCGTCAACGAAGACCCGCTGCTGCGTACCATGCGCAACATCGGAATGGATGCAGTCAACCGATTCGCGCCACTGAAGAAGCTGCTGATCCAGCACGCCCTCAATTAACCGGGAAACTCCCCATGCAAAAATTGTTTGCCAGTCTCTTGATGTTCGCCGCCCTGTCCGCCGCCCATGCCGGTGAAGAGCAGATCCGCCAGTCGCTGCTCGGCAACTTCCCCAACCTCACCGGCATCGACCGCATCACCAAAACGCCCTATGGCGGGCTCTATGAAGTGGTCATCGCCGACGAGCTGCTCTACACCGACGAGCAGGGCAAGTACCTGTTCAAGGGTTCCGTCATCGAGGTGAAGAGCCGCGACAATCTCACCGAACAGCGCCACCGCGAACTGTTCGCCATCGATTTCGACAAGCTGCCGCTCAACCTTGCGGTCAAGCGGGTCAAGGGCAACGGCAAGCGCAAGATGGTTATCTTCGAGGACCCGCGCTGCGGCTATTGCAAGAGGCTGGCGAAGGAGCTGACCAAGGTCAGCGACGTCACCGTCTATCATTTCCTGTATCCGATCTTCGACGGTTCCGAAGCGCTCGTGAACAACACGCTCTGTGCCGGCGACCCGCTCAAGGCATGGGACAACCTGATGCTGAATGGCGTGAATCCGCCGGCGCGTTCCTGCAAGACCAACACTGCCAAGGTCATGGCGCTGGGCAATAAAATGCGCATCAGCGGCACGCCCAACCTGATCTTCGCCGACGGCACGCAGGTGCCGGGTTATCTGCCCGCCGAAGAACTGGAGAAACTGCTGGACAAGACCAGCGGAAAGTAGCGGAGATGGATACGGCGACAAATGTTTCCGCCGGCCTGCTGGCGCAGGCGGTCGATCAGCTGCGCGACGGCGTGACCATCGCCGATGCGCGCCGGAAGGACCATCCCATCATCTACGTCAACCGCGGTTTCGAGCAGATGACCGGCTATGCCTCCGCCGAGGTGATCGGAAAGAGTTACCGCTTCCTGCAGGGGGAGGACGTCGAGCAGCCCGAGATCGCCACGATCCACGATGCCCTGACGCGCGGCGAAGGTTGCCAGGTGACCTTGCGCAACTACCGCAAGGACGGCTCGCTGTTCTGGAACGAGCTGAGCATCTCGCCGTTGCGCGATGAACAGGGCGAGCTGACGCATTTCGTCGGCGTCCAGAAGGACGTCACCAGCCGCATCCTGCACGACCAGCATCTGCACCAGTCCAGCCTGGACCTGCACACGCTCAACCGGCAGCTGGGCACGCTGGCCTATACCGACCATGTGTCCGGCATCAGCAACCGCCGCCATTTCGACGAGCAGTTCGCCAGCCTGCTGGCCGCCGCACAGCGTACCCACGGCGAACTGTCGGTGCTGCTGATCGAGCTGGACCACTTCCGGGAATTCATCGAACGCTATGGCCGACCGGCGGGCGACGAATGCCTGCGCGTGGTGGGGGACTGCATCGCCAAGCTGTTCGCGCGCGGCTCGGACTGCGCGGCACGTTACAGCGGCGATGAATTCGCCGTGGTTTCGACCGGCGACAATATCGTGGACTTGCAGGCCCACGCGCAGAAACTGCGCGCCAAGGTCAGCGCACTGGGCATTCCGCACAGCGGCTCGCCGCACGGCATCGTGACGATCAGCGTGGGCGGCGTCGCGCGCATCCCGCAACGCGACACTGCCGCAACCGACCTGATCGCGCTGGCCGATGCCGCGTTATACGAAGCCAAACGCCACGGACGCAACCGGGCGCACATCGTCAATTGAACTCAACGCATTGAACCCGATTTAACCACCGGGGCAACGGATGATGGTGAGGCGGATCGCAGCCCTGCCGAACTCAAAACATCTTGCCCGGATTCATCAGCCCGTGCGGGTCTATCATCTGCTTGATGCCGTGCATCAGCTCGTATTCCAGCGGGTCCTTGAAGTCGGGCAGGATGTCGCGCTTGAGCTGGCCGATGCCGTGCTCGGCGCTGATGGTGCCGTCGAGTGAGCGAATCACTTCGTACACCAGCCGGTTTACCGCGCCTTCCTGTTGCGCGATGAAATCCTTGTTGCGCGCCGCGTCGCGGTGCGAGACGTTGTAGTGGACGTTGCCGTCGCCCATGTGGCCGAAGGTGACGTTGCGCGCGTCCGGAAACTGTTGTTGCAAGGCGATATCCGCCTCGGCGATGAAGTCTGCCACGCGGCTCACCGGCACGGCCACGTCGTGCTTGATGCTGGCACCCTCGCGTTTCTGCGCCTCGGCGATGCTCTCGCGCAGCACCCACCAGTCGCGGGCTGCGTCCGAAGCCGTACCGAACTCTTCGATGCCGTCGCCGAAATTCTCCAGCGCGCCGCGCAGTTCCGCTTCCAGCGGGGTTTGCAGCACGTCCTCGGCCTGGATCAGCAGATACCATGCATGGCGCTGCGCGAACGGTTCCTGTGTGCCGGGGATGTGGGCCAGCACCAGATCGAGACAGCTGCGCGAGAACAGCTCGAAGCTGCTCAGGGTGTCGCCGAGCACGGCGCGCAGATGCGCCAGCAGGCGCACGCCGACCTCCGGGCCGGCGATCGCCACGCAGGCAGTGGCGCTGGATTGCGGGCGCGGCGAGAGCTTGAGCACGGCGGCAGTGATGATGCCGAGCGTGCCTTCCGCACCGATGAACAGGTGTTTCAGCCCGTAGCCGGTGTTGTCCTTGCGCAACGCCCGCAGGCCGTTCCAGATGCGCCCGTCCGGCAGCACCACTTCCAGCCCCAGCACCAGGTCGCGCGCGGTGCCGTAGCGCAGCACCGCGATACCGCCGGCGTTGGTGGACAGGTTGCCGCCGATCTCGCAGATATTTTCGGTGGCGGTGAGCCCCAGCGCAAACAGGCGGTTGCCCTGTTTCGCCGCTTCGCGCACATCGGCCAGGATGCAGCCGGCTTCCACCGTCATGGTGTAATTGACGGCATCGAACTCGCGGATACGATTCATGCGCGACAGGTTGAGCACGATCTGCGCGCCGTCGTCCGCCAGCGGCACGCTGGCGCCGCACAAGCTGGTGTTGCCGGCCTGCGGCACGATGGCGATGCGCTTCGCGGCGCACAGCGTCACCACCTCGGAAACCTGCCGGGTATCGGACGGCAACACCACCGCCAGCGCGCTGCCGGTATAGCGACCGCGCCAGTCATTGTAATGCGGCGCGGCGGCCGCGCCGGTCAGCACGGCATCGGCGCCGACGATGGCGGCGAGCGACGGGATCAGGGTTGCGTGTGTCATATCTTCAGTCATGGTCGGTTGATGGGTCTGCCCAGTTCGGGCACTCTAGAACTCCAGCGGATCGATGTCCAGAGCACAGCGCAGTTTGCTGGCGGGTAACGCGTCGAGCAACGGCTGCCAGGCGCGCAGGAACTGCTGCATGGCGGCACGCGAGGCGGACTGGATCAGCAACTGCGCGCGCACATGGTTGGCGCGGCGCGCCAGTGCGGCGGGCACCACGCCGAACACTTCGACCGGGTGCCCCAGCGCGACGGCGGCCGCGCGCGCGCGGTTGAGATAATCGAGCACTTCGGATTCCTGCCGCCCTTCGGCGCGCAGCATCGCCTGGCAGACGAACGGCGGGAAGCCGGCCATCTTGCGCTCGGCGAGCTGCTCCGCCGCCCAGCCGTCGAAGTCGTGGCGTTGCAGCGCGCGGTATAGCGGATGGTCTGGAAAGGCGGTCTGGATCGTCACCTCGCCCGGCTTGTCGGCGCGCCCGGCGCGTCCCGCCACCTGTGCCAACTGCGCGAACAGCCGCTCGGGCGCGCGGAAGTCGCTGCTGTACAGCGCGCTGTCCGGGTTGAGCACGCCCACCAGCGTCAGCGCGGGGAAGTCGTGACCTTTCGCCAGCATCTGCGTGCCGACCAGGATGTCCACCTCGTTGGCGTGGATCTGCGCGCGCATGTCGCGCCAGGCGCGTTTGCTGCGCGTGCTGTCGCGGTCCACGCGCAGGATGCGCGCCTCAGGGAAGCGCTCGCGCAACACGCTCTCGATGCGCTGCGTGCCGCTCCCGACCGGATGCAGGTCGGCGTCGCCGCATTCCGGGCAGGCGCGCGGCACGCGTATCTGGTAGCCGCAATGGTGGCAGCGCAGCCGCTGGTCGTTCAGGTGCAGCACCAGCTTGCCCGCGCAATGCTTGCAGCCGGACAGCCAGCCGCAGCTGCCGCACATCAGCACCGGCGCATAGCCACGGCGGTTGATGAACAGCAGGCTCTGTTCCTTGCGCGCGATGCGCTGCGCGATCTCGCGCAGCAGGTTCTCGCTGATACCATGGTGCATCGTGGTCTGGCCGGTGTGGACGCAGCGCACCGCGGGCAGGCGCGCCTCGGCCTGCGCGCGACCGCTCAACTTCAGCATCCGGTAACGCCCGGACTGCGCGTTGTGATAGCTTTCCAACGAGGGGGTGGCCGAACCGAGCACGACCGGAACGCCACGCCGGCTGGCGCGGAAGATCGCCACGTCGCGCGCCGAATAACGCAGCCCGTCCTGCTGTTTGAACGAGGCGTCGTGCTCCTCGTCCACGATGATCAGCGCGAGCCGGGGCAGTTCGGCGAACACCGCCAGCCGCGTGCCGAGCACGATCTGCGCCGCGCCCGATTGCGCCTGCTGCCAGTTGTGCAGGCGCTCGCCCTCGGCGAGGCCGCTGTGCAGGCTGGCCAGCGATGCGTCGGGGAAGCGGCTGCGGAAATACTGTTCGAGCTGCGGCGTGAGGTTGATCTCCGGCACCAGCAACAACACTTGCCCGCCGCGTTGTAGCACCTCGTGCATCAGGTGCACATAGACCTCGGTCTTGCCGCTGCCGGTGATGCCGTGCAGCAGGAAGCAGGCATAGCCCTGAGCCTGTATGACAGCATCCACCGCTTCCTGCTGTTCTGCGGTAAGCGTGTGCGCCCCGACCAGCTGATGCGCGGCGCCGGGCGGTGATACGTCGCAACACTCGACATAGCCCTCAAGCAGCAGCGCCTTGAGCTGCGCGCCCACCGTCGGCGACAGGCTCTTGAGCTGCGCCCGATTGGCCGGCCCGTCTGCCAGTCTGGCGAGGATGCGCCGCTGTACCACTTTGCGTTTGGGGAAGCTTTCGAGATCAAGTGCCGCACCAGTCGCACTCAGGCGATAGCCTTCGGGCGATTTCGCCGTCAGAGGAATGCCGGAGCGCAGGCGTACCGGCAATGCCGCCAGCACGGTCTGGCCGATGGGGTAGCGGTAGTAGTCGCTGCAGAAGCGCAGCAGGTCGAGCAGTTCCGCCGACAGCGGCGCGCTGTCGTGCAACACCTGCGTCACCGGTTTGATGCGTTCCGCCGCCACATCCGTCGTGGCAGCGCACTCCATCACCACCCCGACCAGCTGACGCTTGCCGAACGGCACGACCACGCGCTGGCCGACGGCAACCTCCTCCGCCACCGTGTAGTCGAACAGGGTGGGCAACGGAACGTCGAGGGCGATGCGGACTATGGGCATAAGCGCTGATTGTCGCAGAAATGCAAAAGCCGCAGGGAACGCCTGCGGCTTTTTGCTGCAGCTATCGGTTCAGTGATACTTGCGGCTCAGCTCATGCACCGCCGCGACGAACGCCGCCGCATGTTCCGGGTCGGCATGTTGCGAGATACCGTGCCCGAGATTGAACACGTGACCGCTGCCGTAGCCGTAGCTGGCGAGGATGCGCTCGACCTCGTTGCGGATCGCGTCCGGCGAGGCGAACAGCACGGCGGGGTCCATGTTGCCCTGCAACGCGACGCGGTGGCCGACCTTCTGGCGCGCCACGCCGATGTCGATGGTCCAGTCCAGCCCGACCGCGTCGCAGCCGGCGTCGGCGATGCTTTCGATCCACAGGCCGCCGCCCTTGGTGAACACAATCGAAGGAATCCGCACGCCGTCCTTCTCCTTGATCAGGCCGTCGAGGATGCGCCGGGTATAGTGCAACGAGAACTCATGGAACGCCGCATGCGACAGCACGCCGCCCCACGAGTCGAAGATCATCACCGCCTGCGCGCCCGCTTCGATCTGGGCATTCAGGTAGGCGGTCACCGCCTGCGCGGTGACATCGAGGATGTGGTGCATCAGCTTCGGCTCGTTGTACATCAGGGTCTTGACCTTGGCGTAGTCGTCGCTGCCGCCGCCCTCGACCATGTAGCAGGACAGGGTGAACGGGCTGCCGGAGAAACCGATCAGCGGCACGCGGCCATCGAGCGCCTTACGGATCTGCGTCACCGCGTCGGTGACGTAGCGCAGGTCGGTGCCGATATCCGGCACGCGCAGCGCCTTGATCGCCGCTTCGTCACACAGCGGACGCTCGAACTTCGGCCCTTCGCCTTCGGAGAAATACAGCCCCAGCCCCATCGCGTCGGGCACCGTGAGGATGTCGGAGAACAGGATCGCGGCGTCCAGCGGAAAACGCTCCAGCGGTTGCAGCGTGACCTCGGTGGCGTAATCCGGGCTTTTGCACAGGCCGAGAAAACTGCCGGCGCGCTTGCGCGACTCGCGGTATTCCGGCAGGTAACGACCGGCCTGACGCATCATCCACAGCGGCGTGTAGTCGGTCGGCTGGCGCAACAGCGCGCGCAGGAAGGTGTCGTTCTTGAGTTTGAAGTTCATTATGTTTCCCTATTTACCATTCACTAAATCAGAAGTTCTGGGAGCTGGTAGCCTGTAGCGGGTAGCCAAGCCCGGTTTGCCACAAGCTATGGGCTACAAGCTATCCCCGTTAGCGAGGTAATACGGAACTGCCCATCAGGAACTCGTCCACCGCGCGCGCGCACTGGCGACCTTCGCGGATCGCCCAGACCACCAGCGACTGGCCGCGACGCATGTCGCCGGCGGCGAACACCTTGTCCACGCTGGTGCGGTAGGTTTCGGTGTCGGCCTTGAGGTTGCCGCGTGCATCCTTCTCCACGCCGAACGCATCCAGCACCTGTTGCAGCGGATTGGTGAAACCCATCGCCAGCAGCACGAGGTCGGCCTTGAGCTCGAATTCGCTGCCCGCGATCTCGCTCATCCTGCCGTCCTTCCATTCGACGCGCACCGCACGGATCTTTTCGACCTTGCCGTTGCTGCCGACGAATTCCTTGGTGGCGATGCTCCAGTCGCGCGCGCAGCCCTCGTCGTGCGAGCTCGAGGTGCGCAGCTTGAGCGGCCAGTTCGGCCACACCAGCGACTTGTTCTCCTTTTCCGGCGGACGCGGCATCACTTCGATCTGGGTGACGGACAGCGCGCCGTGGCGGTTGGAGGTGCCGACGCAATCCGAACCGGTATCGCCGCCGCCGATCACCACCACATGCTTGCCATGCGCCGAGATCGGGTTGTTGCCGTCGCCGGCGACTTCCTTGTTCTGCGGGATCAGGAACTCCAGCGCGTAATGCACGCCGTCCAGCTCGCGTCCCGGCGTTGGCAGGTCGCGCGGCTGTTCCGAGCCGCCTGCCAGCACCACCGCATCGAATTTTTTCAGCAACTCGTCCGGAGGCAGCGTCTTCTTCGCGTCGTTGGCCACGCCCCTGGGCGGCAGCGCCTTGCCGACGAAGGTGCCGGTCTGGAACTTCACGCCCTCGGCTTCGAGCTGCGCCATGCGCCAGTCGATCAGGCTCTTGTCGAGCTTGAAGTCCGGGATGCCGTAGCGCAACAGGCCGCCGATGCGGTCGTTCTTTTCGAACACGGTGACCGCATGACCGGCGCGCGCCAATTGTTGCGCAGCCGCCAATCCTGCCGGGCCGGAACCGACCACCGCGACCTTCTTGCCGCTCTTCTTCGCGGCCGGCTGCGGCGTCACCCAGCCGTTCTCGCCGCCCTTGTCGATGATGAAGTGCTCGATGGACTTGATGCCCACCGCATCGTTGTTGATGTTCAGCGTGCAAGCCGCTTCGCACGGCGCGGGGCAGATGCGCCCGGTCACTTCCGGAAAGTTGTTGGTGGAGTGCAGCACATCCAGCGCCTGTTTCCACTCGCCGCGATACACCAGATCGTTCCAGTCCGGGATGATGTTGTTGACCGGACAGCCGTTGTTGCAGAACGGCACGCCGCAATCCATGCAGCGCGCACCCTGCATCTTCGCCTGCGCGTCGCTGAGGTGCAGCACGAACTCGCTGTAGTTCTTCAGCCGTTCCGCGACCGGCAAGCTCTTTTCGCTCAGCCGCTGGAACTCCATGAATCCGGTTGGCTTGCCCATTATGCCGCCTCCAGTTGCTTGCCGTTTTGCGCCGCGATCTCTTGCAGGGCGCGGCGGTATTCGGTCGGCATCACCTTGACGAACTTCGGCAGGTATCGCTGCCAGTTGTCCAGGATGTCGCGTGCGCGCGGGCTGCCGGTGTGTTTCAGGTGGTTGTAGATGAAATCGCGCAGCACATGTTCGTCCGCCTTGTCGAGGTGGTTGAAATGCACGCGCCCGTGCGCTTCCACTTCACCGGTCTCGCTCGCTGCCACCTCGGCTGGAACCGGTTCCAGTTCCACCATCGCCAAGTTACAGTGCTGTTCGAAACAGCCGTCTTCATCCAGCACATAGGCGACGCCGCCGGACATGCCCGCGGCGAAGTTGCGCCCGGTGTGTCCCAGCACGATGACCAGCCCGCCGGTCATGTATTCGCAACCGTGGTCGCCGAGCCCTTCCACGACCGCGACCGCACCGGAGTTGCGCACCGCGAAGCGTTCGCCCGCCACGCCGCTGAAATAGCATTCCCCGGAAGTCGCACCGTACAGCACGGTGTTGCCGACAATGATGTTCTCGTGCGGGACCAGTTTGCTGTCGTCCGGCGGCATGATGGCGATACGGCCACCGCACAGCCCCTTGCCGACGTAGTCGTTGCCCTCTCCCTTCAATGTGAACGAGATGCCGTGCGCGAGGAAGGCGCCGAAACTCTGTCCGGCCGTGCCGCTGAATTCGACGTTGATGGTGTCCGTCGGCAGGCCCTTCTGGCCATGGCGCCTGGCGACCTCATGCGACAGCATGGTGCCGGCAGTGCGGTTGACGTTGCTGATCCTGCTCTTGATCCCCACCGGCTTCCCGTCGTCCAGCGCGTCCCGCGCCTGGGCGATCAGCGTGTTGTCCAGTGCCTTTTCCAGCCCGTGATCCTGTTGTTCTACGTTTCGGCGCGCCACGCTGGCCGGCATGTCCGGCTGATGGAATATCCTGGAGAAGTCCAGTCCCTGTGATTTCCAGTGCGCGACGCCCTGCCTGACATCAAGCAGGTCGCTGCGCCCGATCAGGTCGTCGAACCTGAGGATGCCCATCTGCGCCATCAGTTCGCGCACCTCTTCGGCGATGAAGAAGAAGAAGTTCACCACGTGTTCCGGCTGGCCGGTGAATTTCCTGCGCAGCTCGGGATCCTGTGTGGCCACGCCCACCGGGCAGGTGTTGAGATGGCACTTGCGCATCATGATGCACCCTTCCACCACCAGCGGTGCGGTGGCGAAGCCGAATTCGTCCGCGCCCAATAGCGCGCCGATCAGCACGTCGCGCCCGGTCTTGAGCTGGCCGTCCACCTGTAGCGCGATGCGTCCGCGCAACTGGTTCAGCACCAGTGTCTGTTGCGCTTCGGCCAGCCCCAGTTCCCACGGCGTGCCGGCGTGCTTGATCGAGGAGATCGGCGAGGCGCCGGTGCCACCGTCGAAGCCGGAGATGACGATATGGTCCGCCTTGGTCTTGGCCACGCCGGCCGCGACCGTGCCCACGCCCACTTCGGACACCAGCTTGACCGAGATCGTGGCGGACGGGTTGGCATTCTTCAGGTCATGGATGAGCTGCGCCAAGTCCTCGATCGAATAGATGTCGTGATGCGGCGGCGGCGAGATCAGCCCCACGCCCGGCACCGAGAAGCGCAGCTTGGCGATGTACTCGGACACCTTGTGGCCGGGCAGCTGCCCGCCCTCGCCGGGCTTGGCGCCCTGCGCCATCTTGATCTGGATCTGGTCGGCGCTGGCAAGGTATTCGGCGGTGACGCCGAAACGCCCCGATGCGACCTGCTTGATGCGCGAGCGCAGCAGGTCGCCCGCCTTGAGTTCGCGGTCCGCCGCGACACGGCTCTTGCCGATGATGTCGGACAGCATCTCGCCGCCCTTGAGCGCCGTATAACGCGCCGCATCCTCGCCGCCTTCGCCGGTATTGGATTTGCCGCCGATGCGGTTCATCGCGATCGCCAGCGTGGTATGGGCCTCGGTGGAGATCGAACCCAGCGACATCGCGCCGGTGGCGAAACGCTTGACGATCTCTCTGGCCGGCTCGACTTCCTCCAGCGGCACGGCCGCTCCTGCCGGCTTGATCTCGAACAGGCTGCGCAATGTCTTCAGCTTGCCACTCTGTTCGTTGATGAGCCGTGCGTATTCCTTGAAAGTCGCGGCATTGTTGGTGCGCGTGGCGTTCTGCAGCTTGGCGATGGTATCCGGCGTCCACATGTGTTCCTCGCCGCGCACGCGCCATGCATATTCCCCGCCCGCCTCCAGCGCATGTGCCAGCACCGGATCGTTGCCGAAGGCGTTGCGATGGGTGCGCACCGCTTCTTCGGCCACTTCGCGCAGGCCGATGCCCTCGATCTGGGTCGCCGTGCCGGTGAAATATTGCGCAACGAACTCCGTATTCAGGCCGATCGCCTCGAAGATCTGCGCGCCGCAATACGACTGATAGGTGGAGATGCCCATCTTGGACATCACCTTCATCAACCCTTTGTCGATGGCCTTGATGAAACGTTTCCTGGCTTCCTTCGCATCAGTTTTGGCGGGCAGGTCGATGGCAGCGATGGTCTCGTACACCAGCCACGGGCATATCGCTTCCGCGCCATATCCGGCCAGCAAGGCAAAGTGGTGCACTTCGCGCGCCGAGCCGGTATCCACCACCAGACCGGTGCTGGTGCGCAACCCGCCGCTCACGAGATGGTGATGCACTTTCGAGCAGGCCACCAGCGCGGGGATCGCCACGCGCTGCGCCGACACCGAGCGATCCGACAGGATCAGCACGTTGTAGCCGTCCGCAACCGACTTCTCAGCTGCGGCACACAATGCCTGCACGGCTGTTTCGCAACCTGCCGCACCTTGCGCGGCCGGATAAGTGATATCCAGCACCAGCGAACGGTAACGCCCCCCGGTGAGCTGGTCGATATTGCGCAATTTCGCGATATCTTCATTCGACAATACCGGCTGATGCGTTTCCAGACGCAACGGCGGTTCGGTCTCGTCGATGCCGAGCAGATTGGGCTTGGGACCGATGAACGAAGTCAGCGACATCACGATCTCTTCGCGGATCGGATCGATCGGCGGATTGGTCACTTGCGCGAACAGTTGCTGGAAATAATCGTAGAACGAACGGTTCTTGTTCGACAGCACCGGCAATGCGCTGTCCACGCCCATCGAACCGATGGCTTCCTCGCCGCTGCCGAGCATCGGCGCCAGGACGAACTTGAGGTCTTCCTGCGAGTAGCCGAACGCTTGCTGGGTGTCCAGCAGCGAGGCATTCAATTTTGATTCGTCTTTTGCCACGGGAAGGTCGCCGAGGAAATAGCGCGACTGTTCGATCCATTGGCGATACGGTCTTGCCATGGCGAGACTGCCCTTCAGCTCGTCATCTTCCACGATGCGTCCGGCCTGCATGTCGATCAGGAACATCTTGCCCGGCTGCAAACGCCATTTCTTGACGATCTTGTGTTGCGGGATATCCAGCACACCCATCTCCGAAGCCATCAGCACCAGATCATCGTCGGTGATCAGGTAGCGTGCCGGGCGCAGGCCATTGCGGTCCAGGGTCGCGCCGATCATGCGCCCGTCGGTGAACGCCACCGCTGCCGGGCCGTCCCACGGCTCCATCAGCGCGGCGTGATATTCGTAGAAGGCGCGGCGCTCTTCGCTCATCAGCGGGTTGCCGGCCCAGGCTTCCGGGATCAGCAGCATCATCGCGTGCGGCAGCGAATAGCCGCCCATCACCAGCAGTTCCAGCGCGTTGTCGAAACAGGCGGAATCGGACTGGCCTTCCACGATCAACGGCCAGAGCTTGTCCAGGTCTTCGCCCAGCAGCCTGGACGACATCGCGGCATGGCGCGCCGCCATCCAGTTCACGTTGCCGCGCAAGGTGTTGATCTCGCCGTTATGCGCGATCATGCGGAACGGATGCGCCCGGATCCAGGTCGGGAAAGTGTTGGTGGAGAAACGCTGGTGCACCAGCGCCAGCGCACTGATGACGCGCTCGTCCTGCAAGTCGAGGTAATACTTGCCGACCTGGCCGGCCAGCAGCATGCCCTTGTAGACGATGGTGCGCGCCGACAGCGAAGGGATGTACAGACTCTGGGGAACCGGCAGGCGACGCACCGCATGCTGCACGATCTTGCGGATCACGAACAGCTTGCGCTCGAATGCGTCGGCATCGGCACAGTTTCCGCCGCGCCCGATGAATACCTGGCGGATGACGGGTTCCGATGCCTTGACGGTCTCTCCCAGACCGGAGCCGTCCACCGGCACATCGCGCCAGCCCAGCAACTGCTGGCCTTCGGCGGCGATCGTGTCGGCGAGGATCTGCTCGCAGGCCGCACGGAGCGCAGCATCGCGCGACAGGAACAACATCCCCACACCATAGCTGCCGGCTGCCGGCAGCATGATGCCCTGCGCCGCGCATTGCGCGCGCAGGAACGCATCGGGGAGCTGCAGCAGGATGCCGGCACCATCACCGGCCAGCGGGTCGGCGCCCACCGCGCCGCGATGGGTCAGGTTTTCCAGGATACGCAAACCCTGGCGCACCATGTCATGGCTCTTATGTCCCTTGATGTGGGCAACGAACCCTACCCCGCAAGCGTCGCGCTCCTGGCGCGGATCGTACAAACCTTGTTGTTCTGGCAAACCTTGCTGCATCGGCAAAGAAGTGTTGCTCACGGGTGATCCTCGATCAATTCAAAAACCAAAACCGGACGGCACACGCCGCCGCGTCGGACACAAAAGCGAAAGGGCGGGGATTTTACCTTGTCCGGAGGGCAGGGGCAACCGCGCCGACCCTCCTGCGAAAGCTATGTCAGCGTTTCTTCCACTGCGAAGATGCGCCGGTGTTCGCGGATGGCATAGCGGTCGGTCATGCCAGCGACATAGTCGGCGACCGCGCGGGCTCGCTCGGCTTCGGTCGCGCGCTGGAACTGGGGCGGCAACAGGCGGCTATCCGCCATGAACGCCCCGAACAGCTCGGTGATGATGCGCCGCGCCTTGGCGCTCATGCGCATCACGCGGTAATGGCGGTACAGATGAACGCGCAGAAAACCTTTCAGGGCGCGCTGCAACTCGTCCATCTCCACGCTGAACGCGATCAGTGCCGGTGCATCGCGCACATCTTCCAGCGTCTGTGGTACATGCGCGGCGATGTTGTCCTCGCTTTGCCGCATCAGGTCGGACACCAGCGTGTTGATCATGCGCCGCACCGTCTCATGCACTGCGCGCCGCTCCGGCAGGCCCGGATGGGCAGCGCGCACTTCGCGCAGATGCGTCGCCACCAGCGGCACCTCGGCGATCTGTTCCAGCGTGACCAGGCCGGAGCGCAGGCCGTCATCCACATCGTGGTTGTTGTAGGCGATCTCGTCGGCGAGGTTGGCGATCTGCGCCTCCAGCGAAGGACGGCGGTTCCGCAGGAAACGTCCGCCCAGCTCACCAAGTTGTGCGGCATTTTCCGCCGAGCAATGTTTGAGGATGCCCTCGCGCGTCTCGAAGGTGAGATTCAGTCCGTCGAATGCGGCATAACGCTCTTCCAGCACATCCACCACGCGCAACGATTGCAGGTTGTGTTCGAAACCGCCATAAGGCTGCATGCAGGCGTTCAGCGCGTCCTGTCCGGCGTGGCCGAACGGTGTGTGCCCCAAGTCGTGCGCCAGCGAGATCGCTTCGGCGAGGTCTTCGTCGAGCCGCAGGCGGCGCGCGATGGAACGGGCAATCTGCGCGACTTCGATGCTGTGAGTGAGGCGTGTACGGAACAGGTCGCCCTCGTGGTTCACGAACACCTGGGTCTTGTATTCGAGGCGGCGGAACGCGGCAGAATGGATGATGCGGTCGCGGTCGCGCTGGAACTCGCTGCGACCTTGCGGCGCGTCCTCCGCAATTTTGCGCCCGCGCGAATTGGCTCCGCTGGCGGCGTAGGTCGCCAGCTCAGCCACGGGTCGAAGACTCCAAGGTCTGCCGCAGCAAGCCATCCGGCACGTCGCCGCACACCACGGCGCGCCCCATTTCCTTGAGCAGCACGAAACGCATCCTGCCGCCCTCCACTTTCTTGTCCAGCCCCATCAACTCGAGGTATTTCTCCACGCCCAGATCGGGTGCCACGACCGGCAGTCCGGCGCGCTCGAACAAACTGCGGATACGCGCCACGTCCTGCACACCGATCCAACCCAGGCGCTGCGACAGGTCGGCGGCCATGACGGTGCCTGCCGCTACCCCCTCGCCGTGCAGCCAGTTACCATAGCCCATTCCTGACTCGATGGCGTGCCCAAAGGTATGCCCGAGATTCAGCAGGGCGCGTTCGCCACTTTCGCGCTCGTCTGCCGCGACGACCTCGGCCTTGTTCTGGCAACTGCGCGCGATGGCGTATTGCAACGCTACGGTGTCGCGCGCCAGCAGTTTTTCCATGTTCTGTTCCAGCCACTCGAGGAACGGCAGGTCGCGGATCAGGCCGTATTTGATGACCTCGGACATGCCCGCCGAAAGTTCCTTGTCCGGCAGCGTGTTCAGCGTATCGGTATCGGCCAGCACAAGCTGCGGCTGATAGAACGCACCGATCATGTTCTTGCCGAGCGGATGGTTGATGCCGGTCTTGCCGCCCACCGAGGAGTCCACCTGCGCCAGCAGCGTGGTAGGTATCTGGATGAACGGCACGCCGCGCAGATAGGTCGCCGCCGCATAACCGGTCATGTCGCCGATCACACCGCCGCCCAGGGCGATCAGCGGCGTGCTGCGCTCGCAGCGATGGGTCAGCAGCGCGTCGTAGATTAGGTTCAGCGTATCGGAATTCTTGTACTCCTCGCCATCCGGCAGGATGACCGGCACGCTATCGACACCGATCTGCTGCAAAGTTTGCCGAAGCTTTTCTAGATAAAGCGGCGCCACGGTGGTGTTGGTGACGATGGCGGCGCGCCTGCGCGGCAGATGCGGCTGCAACAACCCCGCCTGCCCAAGCAGGCCGCTGCCGATATGTATCGGATAGCTGCGTTCCCCCAATCCTACTGTCAGTGTCTGCATGATGTGCTTCAGGCCCGTCGGGCATTTTCCCTGAATCTGTCTATCTCTTCCACCAGTTGCAGCATCAGCGCTTGCGCACTCTGTCTGCCGCTCCGCACGACGATGTCGGCGACTTCCAGATAAAGCGGGTCGCGCTGCTGGAACAGCTCCGTCAGTATTGCATGCGGGTCATCGGTTTGCAGCAGGGGTCGGTTGCGGTCGTGCCGGGTACGTTGCCACAAGTCGTGCACGCTCGCCTTCAGGTAGATGACGATGCCGTTCTGCCGCAACATCTCCCGGTTCTGCTCCGCCAGCACCGCGCCGCCGCCGGTGGCCAGCACATGATTGTCGCCCGCCAGCAGATCGCGCAGCGCCAGCGTCTCACGCTGGCGGAATCCGGCCTCACCCTCGACATCGAAGATGTGCGGGATGGTGACGCCGGTGCGTTTCTGGATCTCCTCGTCGCTGTCGATGAAATCCATGCCGAGATGCTTGGCCAGCGTACGCGCCATGGTGGTCTTGCCGGAACCCATCATGCCCACCAGGATCAGGTTGCCGGAGCTGAATTTCCGGTCGCCTTCCGGACGAACGTTCGCGCTGTCTGCTGTGCTGGCGGTTTGCATGCCGCATATTGTAAACGATAAAAGCGGAAGCCCGGCTCTGGCCGGGCTTCCGTCCATGCACGAATTGTGCGGATCAGCGCAGCTTCAGCGCATCCTTCATGATCCTGGGCGAGATGAAGATCAGCAGCTCACTCTTGTTGTCGGTGCGGTCGGTTTTCTTGAACAAATTGCCCAGTACCGGCACATCGCCCAGCACCGGCACCTTGTTGACCGTGGTCGTGTCGGTCTGGGCATAGACTCCGCCAATCACTACCGTGCCGCCGTTCTCCACCAGCACCTGGGTGCTCACCTTGTTGGTATCTATGGTCGGTACGCCGTTGAAGGTGGTACCGCCGACCGAATCCTTGGTGACATCCACGCTCATCATCACGTTGTCATCCGGCGTGATCTGCGGGGTGACCTTGAGGCTCAGGGTCGCCTTCTTGAAGGCGGTAGTGGTCGCACCGCTGCTGGAGGCCTGCTGGTAGGGCACTTCCGTACCCTGCTCGATGGTCGCCTCGACATTGTCGGCCGTCACCACGCGCGGACTGGAAATGATTTTGCCCTTGCTGTCGGTTTCCAGCGCGGTCAGTTCAAGGTTGAGCAGTCTGGTCGCTGCAGAATTGAACAGGATCATGGAGAAGGTACCGGCGGCGGCAGCAGCGGGAAGATTCACATTAGTTCCAGTAAATGTGCCGCCGCCAAAAGGCCCTTTGATATCGTTCGGTCCAGGATTCGCTGCCGGGGCGACGCTGGTGTAACCCAGCTTGACCCCCAGATTTCTGCCGAATTTGTCGCTGGCCTCGACGATGCGCGCCTCTATCATCACCTGGCGCACCGGCACGTCGATCTGTTTGATCAGTTTGCGCACCTCCTCGAGGCGGGACGGCGTTTCCTGCACGAACAGGGTGTTGGTGCGCTGGTCGACCATCGCGCTACCGCGCTTGGACAGGATGCTCTGCTTGCCGCCAGTCAGCATCTTGATCATGTCGTCGCCCTTCTGATAGCTCAACTGGAAGCTTTCAGTACGCACCTCTTCCAGATCGGAAATCTCCTGCTTGGCGGTCAGGTTGATCTTTTCCTTGGCGGCGATCTCCGCACGCGGCGCGACCTGAATCACGTTGCCGTTCTTGCGCATGTCCAGACCGCGGCTCTGCAGGATAATGTCCAGCGCCTGATCCCACGGCACGTCTTTCAGGCGCAAGGTGATGTTGCCGCTCACCGTATCGCTGATGACCATGTTCAATTCGGTGAAGTCAGCGATCACGTTCAGCGCCTCGCGCACGTCGATCTTCTGGAAATTGAGGGTCAGCTTTTCACCCGCGTAACCGGTCTGGCTGCCCTTGACCAGCTTGTTGGGGTCGTCGGCGACCGGTTTCACCTCGATAATGAACTTGTTGTCGGTCTGGTAGGCGGAATGTTCCCACAGCCCCTTCGGCTCGATCACCATGCGCACGTTATCGTTCTGCGCGAACGTGTCCACCGCCTGCACCGGGGTGGCGAAATCGACCACGTCCAGTTTGCGTTGCAGGTTGCGCGGCAAGCTGGTCTTCAGGAACTCGACGATCAGCGAAGTGCCCTGCTGGCGTATGTCGATACCGATCCCCGGGTCGGAAAGATCGGCCTGAATGCGCGCCTCGCCGTTCGGCCCGCGCCGGAAATCGATGTCGCGCAAGGTATGCTTCTGGGCAGACGGCTTGGCTTCGGCGAAACGGGACACGGTGCCGGCGCCGCTACTGGCTGACCTGTCCCGCAACGTGATCAACAGGTTGTTGCCGTCGATTTTCGTGTCATAGGGCAGCATCTGGTCGAGATTGATCACCACGCGGGTGCGGGTACCGGCCTGGACGATATTGGCGCTGCGCAGGCCGCCTTCACCGAACTCCTGCGCGGACTTGCCCAAGCCGTTGGCGGTATTGGGAAAGTCCAGCGCGATGCGCGGCGGGGTATTGATGGTGAATCCGGCCGGCACATTGGCCAGCGGCTGCATCAGCTCGACCTTGATAACGGTCGTCCCGTCGCCGCCGCTGCTGGCGCTCAGCGCGGTGATGCTGTTCTGCGCGTCGGCCTGCGCCTGTGCAATAAACAGGCTGGATGCGATGAGCGCGACCAGCACCCGGATCATGCCGCCAAGTGTGTTGTTAAGGTGTCTCATCTTTCCTCCCTCAATCATTCGAGTAATTGCAGGCTGCTGTCGCGCTCGTTCCAGTCGCCGACGCTGTCCTGTACCATTTCCTTGATCGTCGCTCCGGTATCGGTCACTTCCTGGATCAGGCCGAAATTCATGCCGACATAGTTGCCGGCCTTGACCCGGTGCAACTTGCGGTCAGGCGCGCGGATCACCGCATAGCCGACGTTATTCTGGTAAAGATATCCCACCATCTTGAGGCTTTCGAGCGGAAATTCCTCGAGCGCCTCTCTGGGGCGGGCCAGATCCGGCTGGTTGATGCCGCCTTGTCCGCCGGTGCGCAATTCCGGTTTGCGCGGCTTGAACGGATTGGGCAGGTCGGCATCGTTGTTGTAAACAAAAGGTTCATAGGGCTTTATCTCCGGCGGTGGCGGGATCTTGCCGCGCATGTCCGCCCCGGCATTCTTGACGAAGTCGCGCAGATCTTGGAACTCCTCACCGCCACAGGCGGCCAGCAATATCGAAACCAGCAGCAAGAAAGGCGCCGATCTCATTTTTTCTTTCCTTTTTTCTTGGCTGCCGGTTTCTTCGCCGCCAACTCTTTTTCGTCCAGATAGCGGAACGTCTTGGCGACGGCATTCATGGTCAGCACGTTGCCCGACGGGGTGATCGATATGTTGTTGAGCGTGACGATGCGCGGCAACATGGCGATATCGCTGGAAAACTTGCCGAGGTCATCATAGTTTCCGGTCACTTTCAGCGTGATCGGCTGCTCGGCGAACGCGCCATTCACCTTCTCTGCACCCGGCTTGAACAATTCGAACTGCAACCCGCGCCCCAACCCGGCCTGGTTGATGTCGGTCAATAACGCATCCATTTCTGATTTGCTCGGCAACTGCTTGAGCAGCGCGCCGAACGATGCCTGCGTCTCGATGAGTTGTTTCTTGATCAGATCGAGATTGATCGCCTCCCTTTTCTTGTTCAGGAAAGTTTCCTTGAGGCCACCTTCTTCCTTCTTGACGGTTTGCAGCTTTCCCCATTCTCCCTGCCAGTCGAACAGTGCGCCGGCGACCACCACGGAGCTGAACAGGGTGATGAAAGCCAGTATCTTCGCCGGCCAAGGCCATGCTCCCGGGTTTTTCGGGTTCAGGCTTTTCAGGTCTTCGAGTTTCATCATGGCATCAACCCTTCGCGCCTGCCGACTTGGGTTTGGCAGGTGCAACGGCGGGCGCTGCCGGCTTGGTCTTTTCCAGGCTGAAGGTCAGCGTGAATTGGCTCACCCGTGCGCCGCCTGCACTGGTGGCGTGGATTTCCACTAAGGCGGGGGACATCAGCCACGGGGAATCCTCGATCGCGCGCATCAGCGTGGAGATGCGCGCGTTGGATTGCGCATAGCCGACCATGTTGATCCTGGTGCCGGCCTGTTTGAGCGTCTTGAGATACACGCCATCCGGCAGGATGCGCAACATCTGGTCCAGCAGATGCACCACGTCGGAACGGTCGTTCTGCAGTTTTTCAACCGCATCCTTGCGCGCCAGCAATGATCGCGTCTGATCGCGCAGTTTCTTGATCTCCTCGATCTGTTTGTCGAGGATCGCGGTCTCATGCTTCAGATATTCGTTGCGCCGCTCCTGATAGGATATCTGGGTGCCGATCGCGACATGCACGAACCCCACCAGAAAAGCGCCCAACGCGAGGGAAATCAGGCTGAGCGCGGCAAACTGCACCTGGCGGGCGCGGCGCTTCTCGGCACGATGCGGCAACAGGTTTATGCGTATCATGACGGATCGAACCTCCGCATGGCCAAGCCGCACGCCACGATCAGCGAAGGCGCATCGGCCTGCAACTGGCGCGGCTTGATGCGGCTCGACAAAGTCATCAGGGCGAACGGGTTCGCCACCATGGTGCTCACCTGGGTGCGGGTCGCCACGGCATCGTCCAGGCCTGGCAACACCGCGCATCCGCCGGCGAGCACGATGTAATCCACTTCGTTATATTGGGTAGAGGTGAAGAAGAACTGCAACGCGCGCGCGATTTCCATCACCACGTTCTCGCGGAAGGGCGTCAGCACATCGCTCTCGTAGTTATCCGGCAGCCCGCCATTGCGTTTGGCCGATTCGGCCTCATCGGCAGACAGGCCGAATACGCCCTGTATCTGCTGGGTCAATTGATTGCCGCCGACCTGCTGATCGCGGGTGTAGACAGATTGTCCGTTGCGCAGCACATTCACGTTCATCACGCTCGCGCCGATATCCACCAGCGCCACACATTTGTCGACCGCACCGTCCGGCAGCTGGGCGCGAATCTGGTCGAATGCCATCTCGGCCGCATAAGGCTCGACATCCACCACGACCGCCTTCAGTCCGGCCACCTGGGCAGCTGCGACACGATCCTCGACGTTCGCCTTGCGCGAAGCGGCCAGCAGCACTTCGATCTCTTCCGGATTGCCGGGTGCCGGACCGATCACCTGAAAGTCCAGGTTGACCTCCTCCAGCGCGAACGGGATATACTGGTTGGCCTCCGATTCGACCTGGTATTCCAGGTCTTCCTCGCGCATACCGGCAGGCAACAGAATCTTCTTGGTGATTACCGCTGCGGCAGGAAGCGCCAAACTGATGTTCCTGATACGCGTGCCCATCCGTTTCCAGGCACGTTGCAGACTATCCGAAACGGCTTCGAGGTTGTTGATGTTGCCATCGCTGACCGCGTCCTTGGGAAGCGATTCGATCGCATAACGCTCCACGATGTAACCGCCCTTTTTTGGCGCCTCGCTCAATTCGACCATCTTGACCGAGGACGAGCTGATATCCACGCCGACCAAGGGTGGCGTAGCAGCATGCAGAAAGTCCAGCGGGATGTCAAAATTCACTTTGGGCATAGGCCGGTTAGAACTCTTTCCTATTAAAGTGGCTTAAATCCTAGCAACAACCATAAATCGTGTAAAGCTATTTCATGGCCGCGCATAGCCGATATAATCTCGCCTCGCTTTCCGCACCATAACACCTTTACTTCCTTTCGGACAACTGCCCATGTCTTCCCGTCGCTGGCTGCTTCCGCTTCTTGTCGCGCTGACCCTGCTGCTGCTCCCGGCCCTCCTGCTAGGGCTGGCAGTGATGCTGGTCTACCCGACCCTGCCATCACTGGAAACGCTGACCGCTTACAATCCCAAGATTCCGCTACGTATCTACACCGCCGAAGGCGTCCTGCTCAGCGAATTCGGCGAAGAGCGCCGCGCGCTGATCAAGATCGCCGAAGTGCCCGACGTGATGAAAAAGGCCGTCCTCGCCGCCGAGGATGACCGTTTCTATGAACACGGCGGGGTCGATTATGCCGGCGTGCTGCGCGCGGCGGTTTCCAATTTCACTTCGGGCGGCGCCAGGCAGGGCGCAAGTACGATCACCATGCAAGTGGCGCGCAACTTTTTCCTGTCCAAGGAAAAGACCATGACGCGCAAGTTCAATGAGATGTTGCTGGCCTTCAAGATCGAGCACAACCTGAGCAAGGACGAGATCCTGCAACTCTACCTTAACCAGATATATCTCGGACAACGCGCTTATGGTTTTGCGGCAGCCTCCCAGATATATTATGGCAAACCGCTCGACAAACTGACGCTGGCCGAGGCCGCCATGCTCGCCGGCCTGCCCAAGGCACCGTCCCTTTACAATCCGATCGTCAACCCCAAGCGCGCCAAGCTGCGCCAGCTTTATGTCCTGCGCCGCATGCACGAACTGCATTTCATCAACGACGAACAGCTCGATACCGCGCAACAGCAACCCCTCGTAAACGACCGCGACAATCGGGAATCCGGCGTCAAGTCGGACTATGTTTCCGAAATGGTGCGTCAGGCCATGTACCAGAAATACCAGGAAGATGCCTATACGGGAGGTTACCGGGTCTATACCACCATCAGGCAGCAGGATCAGCTTGCCGCCCAACAAGCCCTTCGCAAGGGTGTGCTGGAGTATGACCGGCGCCACGGCTACCGCGGCCCGGAAGGTTTTGTCGATCTGCAAAAGGGCGGCAGCGAAGAATATCTGGAGGAAGCCCTGCAGGAATACACCGAGAGCAATGGCCTGATCCCCGCCGTCGTGCTGGAAGCCTCGCCCAAATCGATTCGCGCCTATGTCAAGGGAGGCGCACTGGCCGAGATCAGCGGCAACGCCCTGAGCTTCGTGCGTCGCGCTCTGGGCAGCAGGGTAGCGTTGAACCAGCGCATCAATGCAGGCTCCGTAATCAGATTGCAGAAAGAAGAGAAAGATAGCTGGCAAATCAGCCAGCTGCCGCAGGTAGAGGCCGCTTTCATTTCCGGCAATCCGCGCGACGGAGCCATTTATGCATTGGTAGGCGGATTCGACTTCAACCACAACCAGTTCAACCGCGTCACTCAAGCATGGCGCCAGCCGGGCTCTAGCCTCAAGCCCTTCATCTATTCCGCCGCGCTGGAAAAGGGCTTCACGCCCGCCACGCTGATCAATGACGCGCCGCTGTTCTTCGATGCCGAACAGACCGGCAGCGAGCCCTGGCAGCCAAAGAACTTTGAAGATGAATTCGCCGGCCCGATGCGCATGCGCCAGGCGCTGACCAGGTCGAAAAACCTGGTTTCCATCCGTATCCTGCAATCCATCACACCGCAATATGCCCAGGACTACATCACCAAGTTCGGCTTCGATGCCGCCAAACATCCGCCATACCTGACCATGGCGCTGGGTGCAGGCTCGGTGACATCGTTGCAGATGCTGGCCGGCTACTCGGTGTTTGCCAACGGCGGCTTTCGCGTGATGCCCCACCTGATCCAGCGTATCGAAGATGCCCAGGGCAACGTGATCAGCCAGGCCGCCCCGGCGGTGGCCGGAAAAAATGCCGAGCGGGTCATCGACGTGCGCAACGCCTTCACCATGGTCAACATGATGCAGGACGTGGTGAGACACGGCACCGCCATCCGCGCCATGCAGCTCGGGCGCAACGACCTGGCCGGCAAGACCGGCACCACCAGCGACTCGATGGATGCCTGGTTCTGCGGTTTCCAGCCCACCATCGTCGGCATCGCCTGGATGGGTTTCGACCAGCCGCGCAGCCTGGGCGACAAGGAAACCGGCGGTGGCGCGGCGCTACCGATCTGGATGGACTATATGGCCAACATCCTCAAGGACGTGCCACCGGCGGTTTACCCCATGCCGGACAACATGACAGTGTTGCGCATCAATGAAGAAGGCAAGCCCGACGAGAATGGGGCATTGCTGGAATATTTCTACCAGGAAAACATCCCTGACGAAAACACCATGCCCCTGCTGGACGACAGCGGCAAGCCTGCCGCTGTACCAAGCGATAATCTGCTGGATCAACTGCTCTGATCTCCCGAACATGCCCAAGGAACATACCCCCCGGAACCACACCAGCCGACGCGACCTGATGCGCGAACAGCTCGCGCATCAGGCCGCCAAATTGATGGCCGAGGGCGGCATCACCGACCATGCCTACGCCAAACGCAAGGCTGCACGGCAACTCGGCGCGTCGGACACCCAGCATCTGCCCAGCAATCAGGAGGTGGATGAAGCACTGCACAGCTATCGCATGCTTTACCAGCACGACAACCACCCCGATATCCTGCGCCAGTTGCGCGAAGATGCGCTGTTCACCATGCGACAACTGGCAGAGTTCAACCCCTACCTGACGGGTTCGGTGTTGAGCGGTACAGCTGGCATCCATTCCGACATCAACCTGATGCTGTTCTCCGACGATGCCAAGGCCGTGCTGCTGTTCCTGCTCAAGCACAATATGGAATTCGAGGACGGGGAATGGCGGGTGCGGATCGGGGGGCACGAGGAGAGTGTGCCGAGCTACACCCTGACCGACGAATCCGGCATCCAGACCCACATCATCGTATTGCCGGAGAACGCCCGCCACAGCGGCAGCCGCCACCCGGAGACGCATGCGGATATTGCGGCGGTGGAAGCGCTGCTGGCGAGCTAGGCGTAGCCAAAAACATCGTGCGCGTAGCGCACAAAAGCCGCTTTTCCTATTCCCCTGTGCGCCGCCGAGTAGCGGAGAACGGTCAGGGGGTTTCGGCGAGGACTGTCTGAGCGCGTAGCGCGAGTTCCGCAGCCGCCTGACCGTTTGAGCAACGCAGGGAACCCCGAAGGGGCGGCAAACCGGGGTCGCCTTTTCTTCGGTTACCTTCTTTTGGCGAAGCAAAAGAAGGTAACTTGCTGCCGGGCAACCCCCGGCGGTTTTTGATGGGTAGCGCTACGCCCAACTATTTACTTGTAGCACGCGCTGGCATTGAAAACCATTCTTCATCGTAGAACCTTGTCACCTCGTCAATAGCATCGAGCACATCGCAACCATCCACGCTATATCCAGACGGAGGCCCATCATCAAAACTGGCAACTGAATCAATGTCAGGCCATTCGCTAATTTTCAGGCCGTACTTGGTTTCAACGCAGCCAGAGAATGGCCGAAGATGTTTAGTGTGATTGCAGATCGCATTTAGCAGCTTGAAAGAATCAAGTTTGTAGATAGCTTCAAAAAAATGCTCTTCCGATGTCTCCGGTAAACCCGCTTTGTAGTCGGGTGCAATCCACTCTCGTAGGTGATTAAGGCCAAAGATTATGAAAAGGAGGCGTTCAGTCTCCTTTGCTTGAGCAGACCTGAGTAACTTAGCTGCCCGACAGATTACTCGAAAGAATTCGTCCGGCGAACTAATGTCAAATAGGCGCACCTTGGTGCTCATTTCGCGCACGGATGATAGGTGCAATAAGCAATGCTTATTGCACCTACTTGCCTTCCCTCAGCCACCTCGCCGCATCCAGCGCAAAGTAAGTCAATATCCCGTCCGCCCCGGCGCGCTTGAACGCCAGCAGGGATTCCAGCACGCAGGCCTGTTCGTTCAACCAGCCGTTCTGCGCGGCGGCTTTGAGCATGGCGTATTCACCGCTCACCTGATAGACGAAGGTCGGTGCCTTGAACTCATCCTTCACGCGACGCACGATGTCGAGATAGGGCATACCGGGCTTGACCATCACCATGTCCGCGCCTTCCTGCAAATCCAGACCAACTTCCCACAATGCCTCGTCGGAATTGGCCGGGTCCATCTGGTAGGTGTATTTGTTACCGGAGCCGAGGTTGCCGCTGGAGCCGACCGCGTCGCGGAACGGGCCGTAGAAGCTGGAGGCGTATTTGGCGGAGTAGGCCATGATGCGGGTGTGGATGCGCTTGTCGGCGTCGAGTGCCGCGCGCACCGCGCCGATGCGCCCGTCCATCATGTCGGAGGGCGCGACGATGTCGGCGCCGGCGGCGGCATGGGTCTGCGCCTGCTTCATCAGCACTTCCACGGTCTCGTCGTTCAGCACATAACCGCTGTCGTCGATCAGGCCGTCCTGCCCGTGGCTGGTATAGGGGTCGAGCGCGATGTCGGTCATAACGCCCAGATCGGGGAATTCCTTTTTCAGCGCGGCGACCACGCGCGGCACCAGGCCTTTCGGGTTGTAGGCCTCGCGCGCATCCAGGCTCTTCAGCGGCGCGTCGATCACCGGGAAGATCGCCATCACCGGGACACCCAGCTTGACGCAAGCTTCGGCATCCTTGAGCAGCAGGTCCAGCGTCTTGCGCTGCACCCCCGGCATGGACTTCACATCTTCCACTTTGTTGCTGCCTTCCAGCACGAAAACCGGGTAGATGAAATCTGCCGGCGTGAGCACATGCTCTCGCATCAGGTCGCGCGAGAACTTGTCGCGACGCATCCGGCGCATCCGAGTCTGAGGGTATTTTCCGAGTGTCTGCATGGCTATTTCCCACTATTTTCGTGAAGTAATGGAACTATTTTTATGTCGTTCCGTCAGAGTTTGCGTGCGGTGAAAACCGCTCCACGTTTCTCCTCCCTGAACGTGCGCCTTGATCCCTGATTAAGGCTTTGCCCCTGGCCTTTATCCCCTTTGGTCCAGGGGCATTTTTTATCTGTCAGCTTTTCAGCCAGCCCGCAATCACCGCCTCCGCCTCTTCCATGCCAAGCTTCTTCAGGCTGGAGAACAATTGCACGGAGCACTGTGGAAAATGCGCGGCCAAGTGGGATTTTACGCGATTCAACGTCAGCGTGGCCTGCTGGCGGCTGAGCTTGTCGGATTTGGTGAGCAGGATATGCACCGGCCTGTTGGTGGGTGCGAACCAGTCCAGCATGTTCTCGTCCAGTTCAGTCAGCGGATGGCGCGCGTCCATGATGACGACCAGACCGGCCAGTTCCTCGCGGGTCTGGAGATATCCGCCCAGCAGGCTCTCCCAGTGCTGTTTGCTCTCGGGCGGCACCTTGGCATAGCCATAGCCCGGCAGATCCACGATGAAATTGCCATCGCCCAGTGCAAAGTAGTTCAGATGCTGCGTGCGTCCAGGCGTCTTGCTGGTATAGGCCAGGCGCGTGTGGTTGGCCAGGGTATTGATGGCGCTCGATTTGCCCGCGTTGGAACGTCCGACGAAGGCCACCTCTTTGCCGCCGTGCAGCGGCAGGTCTTTCAGATGATTGACCGTGGTAAAAAAGGCCGCTTTGGAAAACAGCCCCATCACTGCCAGGCCGCGAAGATCTTGTCTGCCGCCGCAACGGTCGCGGCGATGTCGGCCTCGGTGTGCGCGGCGGAGACGAAACCCGCCTCGAACGCCGATGGCGCGAGGTAATGCCCGGCGTCCAGCATGGCGTGGAAGAAGCGGTTGAACGCCTCCTTGTCGCAGGCCATGACTTCTGCATAGCTGGTCGGCAGGGACTTGCTGAAATACAGTCCGAACATGCCGCCCACGGATTGCGCGCAGAACGCGATGCCGTGTTTCTGCGCTGCGGCGGTCAAACCTGCGGTGAGCTGCTGCGCCAGTTGCGCCAGGCGCTGGTAGAAACCGGGCGCCTGCACCAGCCTGAGCGTGGCCAGCCCGGCGGCGACCGCGACCGGATTGCCCGACAGCGTACCTGCCTGATACACCGGCCCGAGCGGCGCGAGGCACTGCATGATGTCGCGCCGTCCGCCGAACGCGGCTGCGGGCAGGCCGCCGCCCATCACCTTGCCCAGCGTCACCAGATCCGGCTGGATGCCGTAGTGACCCTGCGCACCCTGCAGGCTGACGCGGAAACCGGTCATCACTTCGTCGAGGATCAGCACCGCGCCGTATTTGGTGCAGAGCGAACGCATCGCATCGAGGAACTCGCGCTTGGGCGCAACCAGATTCATGTTGCCCGCCACCGGCTCGACGATCACGGCGGCAATCTCCTTGCCCATCTCGGCAAAGGCTTTTTCCAGACCGGCAGCATCGTTGTAGTCCAGCACGGTAGTGAGCGCAGCGATCTCGGCGGGTACGCCGGAAGAACTGGGCTGGCCGAAGGTCAGCGCGCCGGAACCGGCCTTCACCAGCAGGCCGTCGGAGTGGCCGTGGTAGCAGCCTTCGAATTTCACGATGCGCGAACGCCCGGTGAAGCCGCGTGCCAGGCGGATCGCGCTCATGGTCGCTTCGGTGCCGGAACTGACCAGCCGAACCATCTCCAGACTGGGCAACAGCTTGCACAGCAGGTTCGCCAGCTCCAGTTCACTCGCGGTCGGCGCGCCGAAACCCAGGCCTTGCGCGGCGGCATCCTGCACCGCCTTGACCACTTCCGGATGGCAGTGGCCGACGATCATCGGCCCCCATGAGCCGACATAATCGGTGTATTTTTTGCCGTCCGCGTCCCACACATACGCACCCTGCCCGCGCTGGAAGAACAGCGGTGTGCCACCGACCGAGCGGAACGCGCGCACCGGCGAATTCACGCCGCCGGGAATGACTTTTTGCGATTCAATGAACAGTTCTTCATTGTGAGAGGTCATGATGATGCCTTGCTGAATAGGTTAGAAAAATCTCTTGCCGCTTGTTCGATGTCCGGCGCATCCCATAACGCCGAGATCACCGCCAGCGCATCTGCGCCCGCCCCGACCAATGCCGCGCCGTTGTGCGGCGTGATGCCGCCGATGGCGACGACAGGCACTTGCAATTCGCGCCGCGCCGCCTGCAACAGCGGCAGTTCGGCCTTCACCGCGCCGGGTTTAACGCCGGAAGGGAAGAACGCGCCGAACGCCACGTAATCCGCGCCTTGCCGCACCGCTTCGGACCCCAACGGCGCGCGATTATAGCAAGACACGCCGATGATACTTGCGCTGCCCAGCAACGCGCGCGCCGCCGCCACGCTGCCGTCTTCACCGCCCAGATGCACGCCGTCGGCATCCGCTTCCGCGGCCAGCCGCGCATCGTCGTTGACGATGAAGAGTGCGCCGAACTCGCGCGTCAGCGCGCGCAATGCGCCGGCCTGTTCGCGCCGCAGCGCCGCATCCGCGCGCTTGTTGCGGTACTGCACTACCCTCGCCCCGCCCCGTAATGCCGAGCGCACCTTGCGCAACAGCGCCGCCGTATCCGCCTCTTCCGGCGTGATGGCGTACAAGCCCCTAATTGGGGCGTTCCGGCTGTGGTTCATCCTCTTCGCCGCGCGCCCAGAACAGCCGGTCGGGAATGTGTTGCCCCATGCCGGGGCGGAAGCCGACGTTCAAGGTCTGCCAGGTGTATTCCTGTGCCTCCTTGACCGCATCCGGCACATCCACGCCCTGCGCCAGCAGCGCCGCGATCGCGGATGCCAGCGTGCAACCGGAGCCGTGATAGATGCCCGGCAGACGCGCCCAGCTGTCGCTGCGGATCACGCCATGCTCACCGTACAGGGTGTTGACGACCTTGGGCGTCTGCTCGTGCGTGCCGGTGATCAACACATATTCGCAGCCCATGCGCAGCAAGCGCTTGGCGCATTCTTCGAGGCTGGGGTCGTCCTCTTCGTCGTCCTCGTTCAGCGCGAGACGGCGCGCTTCAATGCTGTTCGGCGTGATGATGGTGGTCTGCGGGATCAGCAGTTCGCGCATCGCGTCCAGCATGTCCTCGTTGGCCAGTTCGTCGCCGCGCCCGGAGGACAGCACCGGGTCGAGCACCAGCGGAATGTCGGGATAATCCGCCAGCACCTCGGCGATTGCCGCGATGTTCTCCACGCTACCCAGCAGCCCGATCTTGAACGCCGCCACCGGCACGTCCTCGAGCATGGCACGCGCCTGATCCTCCACCCAGTCCGGGTCGATCGGCAGCACATCGTCCACGCCGCTGGTGTCCTGCACGGTGATCGCCGTCACCACCGACAGCGGATGGCAGCCCATGCTGGAGATGGTCAGCAGATCGGCCTGCAGGCCGGCACCGCCGCTCGGGTCGGTCGCGGCGAAGGTCATTACCAGGGGAAAAGATTCGGACATGATGGTTATGATGATGAGGTCGGGACGGGATGCGCATTCTACCCCATCCGCTCCTCCAGATAATTGGCCATGCCGATGAATTGCGCCACAGAAAGATCTTCGGCGCGCAGTCGCGCATCGATGCCCAGATGCGCAAGATCATCCTCATGCAGCCATTCGCGCAAGGTGTTGCGCAGCATCTTGCGGCGCTGCCCGAAAGCCGCGGCGACGATGGCGGCGAACCGGCTTTCGTTGCGCACCGCGATCTCGCCGGCCGGCAGCGGGATCATGCGCACGATGGCGGAATCCACCTTGGGCGCGGGGCGGAACGAGGCGGGCGGTACGTCGAGCAGCTTCTCCATATAAAAACGGTATTGCAGCATCACCGACAGCCGCCCGTATTGCGGCGTGGAAGGCGCGGCCACCATGCGCTCGACCACTTCGTTCTGCAGCATGAAATGCATGTCGGTGATGCGCGCGGCGTAAGCGGCGAAATGGAACAGCAGCGGCGACGAGATGTTGTAGGGGAGATTGCCGACGATGCGCAGCGGCGCGGGCAGCGCGGCGAAATCGAATTCCAACGCATCGCCTTCGTGGATCACCAGCCTGTCCTGCGGATAATCCGTCTTTAGCCGCGCGATGATGTCGCGGTCGATCTCCACCACATGCAACTTGTTCAACTGCTTCAGCAGCGGGCGCGTCAGTGCGCCCAGGCCGGGGCCGATCTCCACCATGCTGTCATCCGGTTCCGGGCGGATCGCGCGGACGATGTCGGCGATGATGTTCTGGTCAACCAGAAAGTTCTGGCCAAACTGCTTCTTGGCTTTATGCCCGCTCATGTTGCACCATCTGCGCCGCCACCCTGATCGCTTCCAGCAGGCTGCCAACCTCGGCCTTGCCGGTGCCCGCCAGATCGAGTGCCGTGCCGTGGTCGACCGAGGTACGGATGATGGGCAGGCCGAGCGTGATGTTCACGCCCGCGCCGAAGCTGGCGTGTTTCAGCACCGGCAGCCCCTGGTCGTGGTACATCGCCAGCACCGCATCGCATTCGCGCAGCCGGTGCGCGGCGAACAATGTATCGGCAGGCAGTGGCGCGCTCACGTTCATGCCCTCGGCACGCAGCTTGTCCAGCACCGGGATCATCACCTCGATCTCTTCGCGCCCGAGGTGTCCGCCCTCGCCTGCATGCGGATTCAGCCCGGCGACGAGGATGCGCGGATGCGCCATGCCGAAGCGCCGTTGCAGATCGCGGTGCAGGATGCGCAGCACGCTTTCCAGCAAGGTCGGCGTGATCGCGTCCGCCACCTCGCGCAGCGGCAGGTGCGTGGTCGCCAGTGCCACGCGCATGCCGCCGCCCGCCAGCATCATCACCACCTGCGGGGCGTGCATCAGTTCGGCGAGGTATTCCGTGTGACCGGTGAACGGGATGCCCGCGTCGTTGATGACGCCCTTGTGCACCGGCGCGGTGACCATGCCGGAGAATTCGCCGGACTGGCAGCCCTGCGCCGCGCGGCGCAGCATTTCCAGCACATAGGCGCTGTTCGCGGCATTCAGCACGCCCGGCTGGCAGGGTGCGGCAATTGGCACATGGATCACCGGCAGCGAAGGAGAAAGAAACTGACTGGCAGTACTTGCCGCATAGTCATGCAACTGCAGCGCGATACCGAGCTGCGCCGCGCGCTGTTGCAGCAGATGCTTGTCGGCGATCACAACAAAGGGGATATCGGGCGGCGCGACGGCAAGCCGCACGCAGAGATCGGGGCCGATGCCGGCGGGTTCGCCCGAGGTGATGACCAGCGGCGCCGATGGGAAAGCCGTATCCACGACCCTGCTATTTTTCTTCGGTGTGATACTCGACGAAGGCGCGGTCGCGCAGCTGGCGCAGCCAGTCCTGGAACTGCTCATCGGCCTTGAGCGTGCCGATGGCGATGCGCGCCTGCTGGCGCTTCTGCTGCTCGCTGACATCGGCGTTGCGACGCTCCAGCACCTGGATCAGGTGCCAGCCGAACTGGGATTGCACCGCCCCCATCTGGCCCGGCTGCAGCTTGTCCATCGCCTCTTCGAACTCCGGCACGGTCTGCCCGGGGGATATCCAGTCCAGGTCGCCGTCCTGCTGCGCACTGCCGTCCTGCGAATAGCGCCTGGCCTGCTCGGCAAAGTCCGCGCCGCCCTCGATGCGCTGTTTGATTTCCATGATGCGCTTGTGCGCCTCATTTTCCGAAACGATCTCGCTGGTCTTGATCAGGATATGGCGTGCATGGGTCTGGATGATCACCACCGGCGCGCTGCCGCTACGCTTCTCGACCAGCTTGAGGATGTGGAAACCGGTCGGGCTGCGCAACACCGCAGTGGTCTGGCCGGGTTGCAGCTTTTGCAGTTCGTTCATGAACAACGGCGGGATGCGGTCGGCCGGGCGCCAGCTGAGATCGCCGCCCTTGAGGGCGTCCGTCGCATCGGAAGCGCCCGCCGCTACCTGCGCGAAATCCGCCCCGCCTTTCAACTGGGCCAGCGCCTGTTCGGCCTTGGCGCGCGCCGCCTGGATCTTGTCCGCACTGGCCTGCTCCGGCACCACCACCAGTACGTGCGCCAGATGGAACTCTTCGCCGGCGCTTCCCGCCTTCGTCTTGTTGGCAAGGTAGTTATCCACCTCCGCATCGCTGATCACCAGCCTGCTTTCCACTTCGCGCTGGCGCAGGCGCGTGGTAACGATCTCGCCGCGTATCTCCTCGCGGAATTTCGTGAAATCCACGCCGTCCGCCTCGAGCCTGGCACGGAACTCCGCCAGCGAAGGAAAATTGTTCTGCTGCGCGATGCGGGTGATGGCCAGATCCAGTTGCGCATCGTCCACGCGCACACCGTTCTCCCTGGCGTACTGCACTTGCAGCAGATCCATGACCATGCGCTCGAGCACCTGTCTTTCCAGGGCCTCCGGCGCGGGCAGCGGCGTGCCCTGTTTTTGCAGCTGGCGCATTACGGCGCGCAGCCGGTCATTCAATTCCTGGCGGGTGACCACGTCATCGTTGACCACCGCAGCCACCGAATCGATATCCGCGATCTGCTGCTGCGGATCGCCCTGCATGGGCTCGCCCTGCGCGACGGCACCGCCCAGCGTCAGGAGCAAGAACGCCAGCAGCCGCAAGGCGGGGCGCAACGGGTTGTTCTGGATATTCCGGGTGTTCTTCCGCATCGTTTTCTTTCGTCAGTCAGCGCAGCACCGGGTTGTCTTCCCCGGCCTTGCGCTCGTTCAGTTTGGTATAGCCCGGCACGCTTTGCTTGAGTATGTCCAGCGGATCGGAACCGATCTTGACCAGATCGTTCAACTCGAGCTGTATGAAGAAACCAGTATTGGTCTGCTGCGTCGCCGTGGTGAAGCTTTGCGCCACCAGACGCAGCGTCCAGCAACTGCGATTATACTCAAGCCCGGCGATGCCTTCCAAAAGCCGGCTATCCAGGAAGGAATAGTTCCAGCGCCCCACCGCGTGCCAGCCGCCGGACAGCGGCCATTGCACCGAGACATCGGCCTGGCGCAGTACGTCGCGCTGGAAACGGTAGCCCAGGTTGAGCGCCTTGCCCAGTTCGGGCCGGTAACGTGCCGCCGCATTGTAGCGCTGGGTATGCGACTGGTTGGGATCGAATTGCAGCTCGCCATCCAGTGTCCACGCATCGGTGACGCGCCCGGACAGCGCCATCAGGATATCGGACTTGTTGCTGCTCAACGTGGGCGCAACCAGATTGACGCGCGGCGTCTCGAAACTGAAACGCTCGCCTACCGTCAGACTCAGGCGCTCCATGCCGTTGGACTGCTCCAGCAGGCGCGATGTCAGCGCCAGCGTGACATGGTTGGCATCGCCCACGCGGTCGCTGCCGAAGAAGCGGTTCTCGGTAAACATCTGGGTGAAGCTGAAAGGCGCCTGCGCCGAATCGAAGTTGGGCAGTTGGCTCTGCTCCCTGAACGGCACATACACATAAAACACGCGCGGCTCCAGCGTGTGCAGATAATCGCTGCCGAACAGGCTCCAGTCGCGCTCGAACGCGACGCCGCTGTCCACGCTCAGCAGCGGCAGGGCGCGCGAGGCATTCGGCTGGGCGGCGGCATTGTTCGCCCCCATCGCATAGTGCGTGACATGCAGGCCGAGCCGGGGCGTGAGATAGAACGCCGGGGCACTGACCAGCGGATAGCTGACGGACGGGTTGAGCACCAGCCGCTGTGCGCTCACCAGGGAGGGGTGCGCGAAATCGGTGAACTCGCCGGCGAAGGCGAGGCTGGCGCCGCGATAGTTCTGCTGCGCATTCAGTGCCAGTTGTGGCAGCCGCTTGTATGGCGACACGATGGGGGAGGCCGGATCCTGCAGGGTCTGGTAGCGTTGCACGCGCGCCGTGGCGTTCCACCAGCCCGCGTTGTAGTTCAGCCCGCCTTCCTGCAACAGGTTGACCTGCGAAGTGGCGTTCACCGAGTCCCCCAGGTCGCGGAAATAATTGTCGTCCGAGACGCCATGCAGGTTGAGGTAACCGTTCAGCCCGCCCATCAGGGATTGCGTATGCTGGAGCGCGATGCGCGTGCGGCTGCGGTCCGCCATATCATCGTTCGGCATGACGTCAAGATGCAGCTCGCCGCCATAGGCCGGCTCCATATAGCGGAATTCGTTGTTGAGCAGGATGCCGCGCTTGGTCATCAGCCGCGGCGCGAGGGTGGCATCGCGGTTCGGCGCGATGTTCCAGTAATACGGCAGGGTCAGGTCGCTGCCACCGTTGGTGGTGCCGCCGAGTATCGGTGCGAGAAAGCCGGATTTGCGCTGGTCGTTGAGCGGGAAATCCATCCAGGGCGAATAGAGCAGGGGCACGCCCATGAACTCCACCCAGGCATGGTGCGCCACGCCGATCTGGTTATCGCGGTCGAGTTCCAGCCCCCGCATCTTCAGCAGCCAGTCTTCCTCATCGGCGCGACAGGTGGTATAGCTCGCGTTGTCCAGCGTGTAATGCTGCTTGTCGTGGATGTGCAGCATGTCCGCCGCGCCGCGCCCGCCGTTCTCCGCCAGATAGAACACCGGCTGTTCCATGAAGCCGATGTTGGTGTCCAGGTTCAGTTTGAGGTGTGGCCCGCTCATGGTGCTGCGATCCTGCTCCAGCACCACCGAACCCTGCGCATCGACATCCTGCGTATCCTGGAAATACAACAGCCGGTCCGCCCGGATCGACTGTCCGCGCTTGCGCAGGATCGCGTTGCCGGTCGCCTCGATCTGGTTCTCTTTTTTCCCGGTCAGGCGGTCGGCCTCGACGAAAGCCGGCGTTTCCTGCTGCGGCTCCGCCATCGCCATGAAAGTCTTGTCCAGCCGCAGCGCGAGCAGGTCCGCTGCGGAGGCACCATGCGTAAATGCGCACAGCAGGGAAAGGGCGACGGGTTTGAGGCGAAACCGCATGGCGCGCAGGCAATGGTCAAGGTGGTAAACTCCGTCAAGTTTACCACCAACGCCCTTCGACAAAGACTCAATATGCAACGCCAGCAACAACTTGCCGCATGGCTGCACAGCCTGTTCCCCGGTGAAAGCTTCACCCTGTCCCCCGCCTCCGCCGATGCCAGCTTCCGGCGCTATTTCCGCGCCACGTTCGCCGATGGCCGAACGCGGGTCGTGATGGATGCCCCGCCGCAACACGAGGACTGCAAACCGTTCCTGCATGTCGGCAAGCTGTTCGAGGATGCGGGCGTGCATGTGCCGCATGTCCACGCGCAAGACCTGGCGCAGGGCTTCCTGCTACTGTCCGACCTCGGCGGCACCACCTATGCGCAGGCGCTCGCCGGCGGCGACATCGCCAACGCCCGCAAGCTCTACGGCGCGGCCACCGATGCGCTGATCAATATCCAGCGCGCCTCGCGCGAAGACGAACTGCCACCCTACGACGAGGGGTTGCTGCGCCGCGAACTGAACCTGTTCCCCGACTGGTACATCGCCAAACATCTGGGCGTGACGCTGACCACCAAACAACAGGCCAAGCTGGAAGAAGTGTTTGCCCGCATCGTCGCCAACAACCTCGCGCAACCGCGCGTGTATGTGCATCGCGACTATCACTCGCGCAACCTGATGGTGACCGAGCCGAATCCGGGCGTGCTGGATTTTCAGGACGCCGTCTACGGCCCGATCACCTACGATCTGGTGTCGCTGTTCAAGGACGCCTACATCCGCTGGGAAGAGGCCGACATCATCGACTGGCTGATCCTTTACTGGGAAAAGGCGCGCTATGCCGGTCTGCCGGTGCACGCCGACTTCGGCGAGTTCTACCGCGATTACGAGATGATGGGCGTGCAGCGCCACATCAAGGTGCTGGGCATCTTCGCGCGCCTGTATCACCGCGACGGCAAGGAGGGCTACCTGAAGAACATGCCGCTGGTGTTCGAATATCTGTATCGGGCTGCCTGTCGCTACATCGACCTCAAACCGCTGCAAGTATTGCTGGAAGAACTGCACCCGCAGGCGATTCGGAAAGGCTATACCTTTTGATGATGCTGCGCATTTCCCTCTATCCAAATCCCCCTCGCTATGCTCTCCCCCCGCAAGCGGGGGAAAGAGCAAACGTGAAAGGCTTTTTTTGATGCATGCCATGATCCTTGCCGCCGGTCGCGGTGAACGCATGCGACCGCTCACCGACCACATACCCAAACCCCTGCTGATGGCGGGCGGCAAGCCGCTCATCGTGTGGCACATCGAGCGGCTGGTGCGCGCGGGCATCACCGATCTGGTCATCAACCATGCCCACCTCGGCAAGCAGATCGAACAGGCGCTCGGCGACGGCAGCCGCTTCGGCGCCGCGATACGCTATTCGGACGAGGGCGAGGCGCTGGAGACCGCGGGCGGCATCGCCAACGCGCTGCCACTGCTGGGCGAACAAGTCTTCGCCGTCGTCAACGGCGACATCTGGTGCGACTACGACTTCGCGCAACTGGCGCAACGCGCCGCTGCGCTGAACGAGCGCGGCGATATGGCGCACCTGGTGCTGGTGGACAATCCACCGCACCACCCAGGCGGAGACTTTCTGCTACATGAAGACCGTCTGCTCCCAACTAACGACCAGCGACTAACGACTAACGACTCGAATTTAACCTTCAGCGGCATCGGCCTGTACCGACCGGAACTGTTCGCCGCCATCCCGCGCGGCAGCAAGGCACCGCTCGCGCCGTTACTGCGCGCGCAAATCGCCGCAGGCAAGGTTGGCGGCGAACATCATCGCGGCCTGTGGATCGATATCGGCACGCCGCAGCGACTGCAAGAACTTGACCTGCAACTGCGCTCATCCTGAAGCATCGTCCATGCCCATCGCCCAAGCCAATCGCTTTGTCCTGAAGTACATCAAACACATCGAGATGACCGGGGTGCTGATGCGCATCTTCAGTTTTTCGCTGGTAAGCTGGATGGGGCCAGCCAGCCCGTTCATGTTCGTCTGGGCATTCAACACCATCGATGCGGTGATGCTTTCCTGGTGCGCCATGCTTAAAAAGGATGCGGCCTACACCATGCTCAATGTCTTCTGGGTGATGGTGGGCATCGTGGGCATCCTCCGCGCCGGAGGATGGCTGCACTGAAAACGAACGAATCGGTTTATCATTTGACCATGACACTAACGCCCTGCGCCGAACGCCGCGACCGCCTCATCGAAAAGATGGGAAGCGGCATCGCCATCATTCCCACCGCCGAAGAAGTGGCACGCAACGGCGACACGCACTACGCCTACCGGCACGACAGCAGCTTCTACTACCTCACCGGCTTCACCGAACCGGAGGCGGTGCTGGTGCTGGTCGCCGGCGAGCAGCCGCGCTCCATCCTGTTCTGCCGCGAGAAGAACCCGGAGCGCGAGATCTGGGACGGCTACCGCTGCGGCCCGGAAGCGGCGCAGGAGCGCTACGGTTTCGACGAGGCCTGCGCCATCGAACGGCTGGATGAAAGATTGGCCGAACTGCTGGGCAACCAGCCCGCGCTGTTCTGGCCGCTCGGGGCGAATGCCGCCTGGGACAGCCGCCTGCTCGAACTGCGCAACACGGTGCAATCCAAGATACGCAGCGGCATCCGCGCGCCCGACCGGGTATGCGACGTGCGCGCCCTGCTGCACGAGATGCGCCTCATCAAGGATACGCACGAACTCGGTGTCATGCGCCGCGCCGCCACGATCTCCGCGCAGGCGCACCGCCGCGCCATGCGCTGCACGCGCCCCGACCTGCATGAATACGAAGTCGAGGCGGAGCTGCTGCACGAATTCTGCCGCCACGGCGCGCGCCACCAGGCCTATCCCGCCATCGTCGCCGGCGGCGCGAACGCCTGCGTGCTGCATTACATCTCGAACAGCGCATGCCTGCGCGACGGCGACCTGCTGCTGATCGACGCGGGCTGCGAAGTGGAAGGCTATGCCGCCGATATCACCCGCACCTTCCCGGTCAACGGCAGATTCGATGCCGCGCAACGCGACGTGTACCAGATGGTGCTCGCCGCGCAGGCCGCCGCCATCGCCGACGCGCAACCCGGCAACCCTTGGAACGCGCCGCACGAAGCCGCGTTGCGCGTGCTGGCGCAGGGCTTCATCGACCTCAAACTCTGCCACGGTAGCTTGGATGAAGTGCTGGAGAGCGAAAGCTACAAGCGCTTCTACATGCACCGCACCGGCCACTGGCTGGGCATGGACGTGCACGACGTCGGCGACTACAAGGTCGATGACCGCTGGCGCCTGTTGCAACCCGGCATGACCCTGACCGTCGAGCCCGGCTGCTACATCCGCCCCGCCGACGATGTGCCGCTGGCGCTGTGGAACATCGGCATCCGCATCGAGGACGACGTGGCCATCACGGCGGACGGCAACGAAGTGCTGACCGCCTCCGCACCGAAAGACGCCGATGCCATCGAGGAGCTGATGCGCCATGACTGAGCAGTGCGACATCGCCGTCATCGGCGGCGGCCCGGTGGGCACGTCACTGGCACTGGCGCTGCGCGACAGCGGGCTGGACATCCGCGTGCTGGAAGCGCGCCCGGCGGATGCGCCGAACACGGATGCACGCGCACTGGCATTGTCCCGGGGCAGCCGCCTGCTGCTGGATCGGCTGGGCATATGGAATTCCATAAAAGGCGTCTCGCCGATCCGCACCATCCACATCTCGCAGCGTCACAGCTTCGGTCGCGCCATGCTGCGCGCGGACGAGATGGGCGTGCCGGAACTCGGCTACGTGCTGTCCTATCCCGCGTTGCACGGCGCGCTCGACCAAACCTTGCGCCGCAGCGGCTGCACGCTGCACTACGGCGCCAGCGTCGCACAATTGCAGGGCGAATCCGGCCAGGCCACGCTCCGCTACCGGGTCGATGGCGCGGAGCACGCTTTGCGCGCCCGCCTCGCGGTGGTCGCCGACGGCGGCAGGATGCTGGCCGAACGCTACCCGCCGGAGTTCCACGACTACGGCCAGAGCGCGGTGATCGCCCATGTCGCCAGCACCGCACCGCAGCCCGGCCTCGCCTTCGAACGCTTTACCGCGCAGGGGCCGGTGGCGCTGCTGCCCCACGGGGACGGCTACGAACTGGTCTGGACCGCGCCGCACGACAAGGCGCGTGAGATGCTGGAATGGGACGACGCGCGCTTCCTGCGCGAACTGCACGGACATTTCGGCGACCGCGTCGGGGAATTCGTCGCCGCCGGCCAGCGCAGCTGTTTTCCGCTCGGCCTCAGGCGCGCGCCGCAGCTGTCGCCAATGCCGCACACCGTGCTGCTCGGCAACGCCGCGCAGACCCTGCATCCGGTGGCGGGACAAGGTTTCAACATGGGCCTGCGCGATGCCTGGGAACTGGCGCAGGTGGTGCTCGATACCGGTCGCGCCGCGCTGGGTTCGACGGAGATGCTGGAGGCATACCGCGCCGCCCGGCGGCTCGACCGCGCTGCCGGGATACGCTTCACCGACAGCCTGGTACGCCTGTTCTCCAATGACTTGCCGTTGCTCGGCACGGCACGCGGTGCCGCGCTGTCCGCGCTGGACTGTCTGCCGTTCGCCAAACACTTCGTGGCAAAACGCATGATGTTCGGGGCGAACGGATGAGCGAACCCACGACCGCCAAGCTGGCCGTGCTGTTCGCCGACATCAGCGGCAGCACCGCCCTGTACGACAAGCTCGGCGACGAACCCGCCCGGCAACTGATCGCCGGCTGCACGGCCATGATGGCCCGCGAAGCGGCAGCGCACGGCGGCACGCTGGTCAAGACCATGGGCGACGAGATCATGTGCACCTTCCCGTCGCCCGCCGCCGCATTCGAGGCCGCCTGCGCGATGCAGAGCGAGGTCCATGCATCGCCGCCGGGCGGCAGCGCGCATCCGATGTACATCCGCATCGGCTTCCACTATGGCGATGTGATCTGCGAGGGGGGCGACGTGTACGGCGACACGGTCAACGTGGCGGCGCGCGTCACCGCCATCACCCGCGCGCGCCAGGTTCTGGCCACGCGGGCCGCCGCCGAGGCGCTGCCGGAGCGGCTGCGCAAGCGGGCGCGCCAGATCATGCGCGCCGAGCTGCGCGGCAAGCAGGAAGCGCTCGACGTGTTCCAGATCCTGTGGGAGCAGGACAGCACCCTGACCACGCGCATCGGCCTGGCGCAGTTCCGCAAGCCTGCCGACGCGCGCAACGAATTGCTGCTGCGCTACCGGCAGCAGCTCGTCGTCGTCAACGAACAACGCCGCAGCGTGGTGCTGGGACGCGAGGGCAGCTGCGACATCGTGATCGACAGCAATTTCGCCTCGCGCCAGCATGCGCGCATCGAGCTCGGCTTCACCAAGTTCACCCTGTTCGACCACAGTTCGAACGGCACCCATGTGCGCTTCAGCGATGGCCAGGTGATCCAGTTGTTCCGCGAACAGATCGTGCTGCACAAATCCGGCAGCATCAGCCTGGGCGTATCGTTCACCGACGAGCCCACCGAACTGATCGAGTTCATCCTGCAATAGAATCAGGCGCTGCGCACCGAGAAGCGCTCGAACATCGCCCCCAATTGCCCGCACAGTTCGTCATCCAGCAGCGCGGCATGACCGGCGAGCGAGCCGTCGGCACAGCCCTGCGGCCGAAACTCCTGCAACACGTAATCCCGCACTCCCATCTGCCGCAACTCCGAGGCAAGCGCCAGCAACGATTCCCGGCTGTGGTACAGCGGATGCACGGTGGTGCGGAACTCGTGCGGCACGCCGCCGGCCAGCAGCGACAGCGCGCTCTCCCGCGCCCGTTCGCCGCTGCCCGGCACCCCGGTCACCCGCTCGTAATCGTCAAAGCCGGTCTTGATGTCCATGCCCACCCAGGACAGCTGCGGCAGCAATCCGGCCAGACGCTCGGGATAGGTGCCGCCGGTATGCAGTCCGACCCGGAAATCCAGCGCGCGCGTCTCGCCGATGGCAGCGTCCAGCCCTTGCTGCAGCGTCGGCTCGCCGCCGCTGAACACCACCGCATCGAGCAAGCCGCGGCGGCGCTGCAGAAAAGCGGCGACATCCGGCCATGCCAGCGGATGCTCGCCGCGCGGCGGGATGAGATGGGGATTGTGGCAATAGCCGCAGCGCCAAGGACAGCCCTGGCAGAACACCACTGCGGCCAGACAACCGGGGAAATCGGTGCTGGTCAGCGGCGTCAGGCCGCCGATTTGCAGGCTGAACGACATTGGGACAATGGGGACGGGAACCGCCGGCCGCGCCCCGTACGGGGCCGGCCATGCGTTATCTTCCCTGCGCGATCAGGAAGCCAGCTGCGCGCGGCATTCCTGAAAATACTTGCGCTCGGCGTGCTCGCCCTTCTTGCCGATGTTGAATGAGGCCACCGGACGGTGGTAGCCCATCACGCGCGTCCACACCTCGCAAGGCTGGCGCTCGGCTTCGCTCAGGCTGGATTCGCCGGCGGCAAGGCGGGTCTGGTCGGAAAGGTCGGTCATGTTGTTCTCCCTGTGGTTATGTGATGTGGCAAATTCAGGCGGCCAGTTTCCTGCGCTTCTCCGCGAGGCGTTCCTGGTCGCATTTTGGGCAGTAATGGTGCTCGCCCTCGAGATAGCCGTGCGTGGGGCAGATCGAGAACGTCGGCGTGATCGTGATGTACGGTTGCGCGAAACGCTCCAGCGCGCGCCGCACCAGCGTCTTGCAGGCTTCCGCACTGGTGATGCGCTCGCTCATGTACAGGTGCAGCACGGTGCCACCGGTGTATTTGCGCTGCAGCACCTCCTGGCGTTCCAGCGCCTCGAACGGATCGTCGGTGAAGCCGACCGGAAGCTGCGAGGAATTGGTGTAATACGGGCGATCCTGCGAACCGGCCTGAATGATGTCGGGAAAGCGCTTGCGGTCTTCCTTGGCGAAACGGTAGGTGGTGCCTTCCGCCGGCGTCGCTTCGAGGTTGTACATGTGGCCGGTCTCTTCCTGGAACGCCACCATCCTTGCGCGCACGTGGTCGAGCAGGCGCACGGCGAAATCGTAACCCCAGCCAGTGGTGATGTCGTGCTCGTCGCAGGTGAAGTTGCGGATCATCTCGTTGATGCCGTTCACGCCCAGTGTGGAGAAGTGGTTGCGCAGCGTGCCGAGATAGCGCTTGGTATAGGGGAACAGCCCCGCATCCATGTGACGCTGGATCACCTTGCGCTTGATCTCCAGGCTGTTCTTGCCGATCTCCAGCAACTCGTCCAGCCTTTCCAGCAGCGCTTCCTCGTTGCCCTGGAAGAGATAGCCGAGGCGCGCGCAATTGATCGTCACCACGCCCACCGAGCCGGTCTGCTCGGCGCTGCCGAACAGGCCGTTGCCGCGCTTGAGCAGTTCGCGCAGGTCGAGTTGCAAACGGCAGCACATCGAGCGCACCATGTTGGGCTTGAGGTCGGAATTGATGAAGTTCTGGAAGTACGGCAGACCGTATTTCGCGGTCATCTCGAACAGCAGCGTGGCGTTCTCCGATTCCCATGGGAAATCGGGCGTCATGTTGTAGGTCGGGATCGGGAAGGTGAACACCCGGCCCTTGGCATCGCCCTTGGTCATCACCTCGATGTAGGCGCGGTTGATAATGTCCATCTCGGCCTGCAGCTCGCCGTAGCAGAACGGCATGGCTTCGCCGCCGATGATGGGGGTCTGCGTACGCAGGTCTTCCGGGCATACCCAGTCGAAGGTCAGGTTGGTGAAGGGCGTCTGCGTGCCCCAGCGCGACGGCACGTTGAGATTGTAGATCAGCTCCTGGATGGACTGCCGGACGCTGTCGTAGGACAGCTTGTCCTTGCGGACAAACGGCGCCATGTAGGTGTCGAACGAGGAGAACGCCTGCGCGCCGGCCCATTCATTCTGCAACGTGCCGAGAAAGTTGACGATCTGCCCGACCGCGGAAGACAAATGCCTCGGCGGCTTGGCCTCGACCTTGCCGGGTACACCGTTCAGCCCCTCGTTGAGCAGCGTGCGCAACGACCAGCCGGCGCAATAGCCGGCCAGCATGTCGAGGTCGTGCACGTGAATGTCGCCCTCGCGGTGCGCCACGCCGACTTCCGGCGGATAGACATGGTTGAGCCAGTAATTGGCCACCACCTTGCCGGACACGTTCAGGATCAGCCCGCCCAGGCTGTAGCCCTGATTGGCGTTGGCGTTGACGCGCCAGTCCATCTGGTCGAGGTATTCGTTGATCGAACTCTCCACGTCTACCACCGTCTTGCGATCCTGGCGCAGCTTGGTGTGCTGTTCGCGATAGACGATGTAGGCGCGCGCGGTCTTGAGGTGGTTGGCGGTGATCAGCACCTGCTCCACCGTATCCTGGATCTTCTCGATATGCGGCGTCTCGGCGCGGAACTTGTGGATCAGCACCTTGACCACCTGCGCGGTCAGCAGCGCGGCCTCGTTCGCGTCGAATTCACCGGAGGCGGCGCCGGCGCGCTGGATGGCGGAGCGGATCTTGTCGGAATCGAACGCCGCCGCCGTCCCGTCGCGCTTGATCACGCCCCGGGGGATGGAAACCGTATTGCCGGGCGCTACTGCGGTGATCGTTTCTGCCATTGTTTCCTCCTGATTTGACCTTGGATACGGCTGACATCGCCGCGCATCCCGATGCCGGGCATCGGGCTGACGAATATCACAAACCACTAGATGTTGTGTTCGAGGGTGTAAAACTACCCAGCATCTAGTGGTGTGTCAAGAGGAGGGGGCAAATTTCAGGTGGCGACTGACAAAAGTCAGCGTGCGGAGGAAAACAGGCGGGCGGCCGCTCTTTCCAGCAGCCTGCCGGGCAGCAGCTGCGACGGCTCAAAATGCGGCATTTCCACCGCATCGAGCGCATTCTTGGCGATCAGCCCCAGCTCGGTGTCACCCTCCACCACTAGGCGGCGGCTGAAGAACAGGGTGTCCGGGTCTTCCTTGCGCAAACCCAGCATCAGGAAATCGTAAGTGGCGGCGCTGAAAGCGATGTCGGGCGTCCGGTCGCCCTTGCAGGCGACGAACCCGTTGCGCCCGATGCTGAAGAAGAAACTGAGGCCGGCATCGGTGACGCGGATGGCAATCAACTTGCCATGCAACGGCTCCAGCGACTCCGGTTTGATCAATCGCCCCAGCGCCAGATTCAGCACCCGGCTGAACACCAGCGAAGGCGGATAAGACGGTAACAGCGAAACGGCTGTTCCCAGCGGTGAGGGGATTCTGAAAGCGGGTATATCCATGATGTTCCTCGGGATCAGGTGGTGGTGGGCATTTTATCCTGTTTGCATCCGGCGCAACACCGGACAAGCCGGGTTCATCGGATTTACTACCATACCCATCTCATTCAAGAATAATTCGACTTCGGTATCTTTCGAATCATGCGTCATTGACAACTGCCTGTTGGATGCACATGTACTGAACCAACTCAGGTGGGGCATCGCGAAAGACCGCCGTGAAGTCTTTCCGGAAGCCTGTCAGTCCGGCACATTGGGAGCGCACCTGACCGCCAACGGAATGCATGACGAAATCGGCGATCTCAACTCCCGGTTCGTTCATCGCCTTTGGAACGAAATAATGATCAATAGGGACGCGCACCGTACGGCCAAAGTATTCAACGTCGGCCTTGTTGTACGGGCCAACGTGACGTTCGGCTAATGCGTTAGCTCTTTCGGAACTCTCCACCAATATGGCGATGCGCGAAAAGGTAAAGCTAAGCGCAATACGTTCGACCCGCGCAAGAAACGCTCGAGAAACTATTTGATAGGGCGAGTAGTCGTTTGGAAGTAGTGACTTGCAGGATGCAACTGCCGCGAGCCGAGCGAAGTTTCTTAGCGCAAAAAAACTGCTGATGGCTTCCAGTTGGTTCTTCGTGGGCGTTCTCAGTTCATTTGCATGGAGAGTTGAATCCGCGCCTTCGAAGTATTGATCTTTCATTCGACGCCAAGTGGGCCTGACGAAGTTCACATAGTCACCAACAAGGACGGCACAACCCCCAAGCCCAAAAACTGGATGCTGTGGATCAGAGAATAGCTCGTCTCCTGTCTCATCAACAAAAACTAGGAGACAACTGGATTCCAAGGCGACGCTGTCCCCGTCGTCAGAAGTTCCGAGCGCAAGAGTCGGTGCGTTACTCATCAATGTGTTGGTACGCGATGAAAATTACCCAAGTGATTAACCTTCTCCGTTCCGATTTTCGGAATGGAGAAACCAAACCGGCGCAACACGTCCGCAGAAGCCGTCTTAAAAATTCGCGAGGGGGGAGGGATGCAAGGCGCACGGAACGCAGAAACCGGAATGTACATAAGTACATGAGGATTTCGAGTACCGCGCAACGCCGCAGATGCCCTCCGCAGCAATTTTTAAGCGGCTTCTCAGGCCGCGTCTTCCTCGGCCTGCTGGCGCAGATAGCTCTGCTCGATGCCGGGACGGCCGAACCAGTAGCCGTCGCAGGGCTGGTCCGGCATCAGCGCCGCCATTTGTTGCGCGGCTTGGCGGGCGGATTCCGGGTTGTCCAACACAGCGCGGTATAGCCCGAGGATATCGGCGGTATGTGTGGACTGCGGGCTGACGCGCACCACGTCCACACCGGTTTCGCGCATCGTGCCGAGTTCGGCTATCAAGTTGTAGACGCTGGCGGATTGGGTCTGGATGCCGTTCAGCACCAGGAAGGGCTGGCCTTCGCGGGTCTTCAGGGTCATGCCGTCGGGGTCACCCAGACAGCGGAACTGGCAATCGTCCTTGGGCAAGTTGTAGTGGCGCGCGGTGAAACAGCGCGCCGAGAATGCCAGCGGCAGACGCCCGTAGGCGAACACCTCGGTCTGCATCCCAACTGGGCGCACGCTATGCATGGATTCGAGATCGGTACGCGACATCTCGACCGGCATGACCCAGCGCATGGCACCCAGCTCGGCCAACAAAGCCAGTGTCTGCGGGTTGTAGGTGTTGATGTGCGGACCGGCGACGAACGGCACTTTCGCGCCGGAAAGCAGATGCACCGCGCCCATGTCGTTGGCTTCCACCGTGAACAAATCGTTGCCGCTGATGCGGCGCAGCGTCTTCAGGTCGGACTCGGATTCGATCAGCGCCTGGCTGGAAAGCACCACCTCTTTGCCCGCCACGGCGAGCTTGCCGGCCAGATCCAGCCAGTCTTCGGTGCGCAACTCATGGCGGCGCGAACAGACCGCCTCGCCGAGATAGACGATGTCCACCGGCGCGGCGGCGATCTCGTCGTAAAAGTCGAAAACGCGGTCGCGTTCCCAGTAGTAGAGGATGGGGCCTAAAGATAATTTCATCGGTGTTCTCTAATCAATACTGCAAAATCTTCCCATCACGAAGACACGAAGTTGTAGTTCGTAGGATGGGTTGAGCAACGCGATACCCATCGGCGCAATTTCAATTGATGGGTATCGCTGCGCTCAATCCATCCTACACCGGCTTATGGAACCTCTAGAAACCGTTGCGAGCGGTTGGAGTGCAAGGCGCACGGAGCGCAGCAACCGGAATGTACGCAGTTGTACATGAGGATTGCGAGCACCGCGCAACGCAGGAATCTGACCGCGCAGTAGGTTTATTGAGGTTTCCACTACTTCCAGGGGCGGTTGTAAGCGCCCAGCGTCTGCTGCTGACCTTCGGCGACCTTGCCCAATTGCGCCATCCACGCCGGATTGACGGTGTAGCTCTGCGGCGCGCGCTTGGCCGAGTCGATGGCGGCGCGCCATACCTTCGTCACTTGTTCGACGTAGGCCGGGCTACGTTGGCGGCCTTCGATCTTGATTGCGGCGATACCCATCGCCAGCATCTGCGGCAACATCTCCAGCGTGTTGAGGCTGGTGGGTTCCTCGATGGCGTAGTAGGTTTCGTTGTTGACCTCGAAGCGTCCTTTGCACAGGGTCGGATAACCGGCGTTTTCGTTGTCGCCGTAGCGGTCAAGCAACACGCCATTGAGGCGCGATTCCAAACCCTGCGGCGTTTTCTGCCAGCGCACCGACTTGGCCGGCGAGCACACGCCGCAGGTATTGGGCGATTCGCCGGTAGCGTAGGACGACAGCGCGCAACGCCCCTCGACCATCACGCACAGACCGCCGAAGCCGAACAGCTCGATCTCGACCGGGGTGTTCTTCACCACCTGTTCGACCTGCGCCAGCGACAGCACGCGCGGGATAACGGCGCGCTGGATGCCGAAGTGTTCGTGGTAGAAATTGATCGCCTCGTAGTTGGTAGCCGAGCCCTGCACCGACAGGTGCAGGCGCAACTGCGGATGGGTCTTGGCGGCATAGCGCATCAGGCCGGGGTCGGCGAGAATGACAGCGTCCATGCCCAGTGTGGCGGCGTTATCCACTGCGGACTGCCAGCGTTCCCACTTGTCGGACTGCGGGAAGGTGTTGAGCGCGAGCAACACTTTGGCGCCTTTAGAGTGGGCGTAACGCACACCTTCGCGCGCGTTGTCCTGATCGAAGTTGAGGCCGGGGAAGGCGCGCGCGTTGGTGTTGTCCTTGAAGCCCATGTAAACGCAATCGGCGCCGTTATCCACGGCAACCTTCAGCGCCGGCAGATTGCCGGCCGGACAGACCAGTTCAAGCGACATGACGTAGCTCCTTGAAAATGAAGGGGGTGCCGGCGAGTCGTCCCTGACGGCTGCCGCGTGTGTGCAATTCGTTGGTGATGCCGTTCAGCACGTTCCATTTTTCCGAACTCCATTCGGGCGCAAGCAGAATATCCCGGGGCGCGGTGGCGGTGACGCGATGATAGACAATATGTTCCGGCGTGCGTTCGATCAGGTCGGCGGCGATGCGGATGTACTCCTCGCGGGTCAGCGGCACATACTTGCCGCGCAGCCAGTCCTGCGCCAGCGCCGTGTGCTTCACGATGTGCAGCGGATGCAGCTTCAGCCCTTCCACTCCGATATCGAGCACCGTATCGAGCGTGGCGTGGTAATGGGCTTCCGTCTCTCCGGGCAGGCCGATGATCAGATGGGTGCACACGTTGATGCCGCGCTGGCGTGCCGCTGTGGCAGTAGCGACGTATTCGGCCAGGCCATGGCCGCGATTGATGCGCCGCAACGTCTCATCGAACGCGGATTGCAGGCCCAGCTCAAGCACCACCTCCAGCCCGGCCGCGCGGAACTCGTCCAGCAGGTCGAGCACTTCCGCCGATACGCAGTCGGGGCGGGTGCCAACCGAGATGCCGACGATGCCGGGCTCGGCCAGCACGCCCAGATACAGCTCACGCAACTGCGCGATCTGGGCGTAGGTGTTGGTGTACGCCTGAAAATAGGCGATGAACTTGGTCGCGCGGGTGCGCTGCGAGATCGCATTGCGCCCCGATGCCAGCTGCTCGCGCAGCGAAGGCGGCGTGCGTCCGTTGGGGCTGAACGACTCGTTGTTGCAGAAGGTGCAGCCGCCTATCCCCTTGCTGCCGTCGCGATTGGGGCAGGTCATGCCGGCATCCAGCGCGATCTTGTGCACGCGCTCGCCGTAGCGTTGCAGCAAGTGCTGGCCATAGGAATTGATGTAGTCGGAAAGAACCATCTGTCTGATAAATGTCAGCCTTTCCGGATGGAAAGACGTTGAAGGCTAACACGCCGTCCCGCTGCCTTCAACCGCGCGGCTCAAGCGGTATTCTTTAACTCTGCGATCACCGGCGTGTGATCCGACGGGCGCTCCAGTTTGCGCGGCGTCTTGTCGATCAGGCAACCGGTGCAGCATGCGGCGAGCGCCTCGCTGACCAGGATGTGGTCGATGCGCAGCCCCATGTTGCGGCGGAACGCCATCATGCGGTAGTCCCACCAGGAATAGGATTTGTCGGCCTGCTCGAACAAACGGAAACTGTCGCGCAACCCGAGCTGCAACAACTCGCGGAACCGCTCCCGCTCCGGCGCGCTGACCAGCACGTTGCCCTCCCACGCCTTCGGGTCGTACACGTCGCGGTCTTCCGGCGCGATGTTGTAGTCACCCAGCAACGCGAGCTGCGGATGTTTTTCCAGCTCGCCGCGCAGCCAGTCGCGCAACGCGGCCAGCCATTCCAGCTTGTAACGGTATTTATCCGAACCCACCTCCTGCCCGTTCGGCACATATATGCAAACCACGCGGACATCACCGACAGTGGCGGCGATGACGCGCTTCTGCTCGTCCGCGAAACCGGGGATGCCGCATTGCACATCGGTCGCCGGCTCGCGGCTCAATATCGCGACGCCGTTATAGGTCTTCTGCCCGCTGAACACGCTGTGATAGCCCGCCGCCAGCAACTCGGCCTGCGGGAAATCCGCATCCTGCTGCTTGGTCTCCTGCAAACACAGCGTCTCGACCGGATTCGCGGTGAGCCACTCCAGCACCTGCGGCAGGCGTACCTTGAGCGAATTGACGTTCCAGGTCGCCAGCTTCATTGCGTTCCGGCATCCACCGGGGCAGCCTCTTCGTCGTCGACCGGAGCAGCCGGCGCGCGGTAGGGCGCGGTCTTGGGATAGCCCGCGATGTCGAGTTCATTGTTCCAGCGCGTCTCATCGAAGCCCGACAGGAAACGCCGGCCCACCGAAAGCGAGGGGACGAGATCGCCGCCCGACGCCTTCTTGAACGCTTCGATCTCTTCCTTCGCGACCAACTTCTTTTCGCTGAACGGAATGCCGCGCCGGTTCAGCATGTCGCGCGCCTGCTGGCAATAGCTGCCGCAGGTGTCGTCCTCGATATACAGCGTGACCGGAAAATTCTCGCGCGCACGGCGCGTCTCGTAGGACAGGCCTTCATCGCCGTTCGCGGCGGGGAACCTGCGAGTCTCCGCCTGCACGCCGGGCGGCGGCGCATCGCCGTAATGCACCTTGCCCGCCTCGTCCACCCAGCGGTACAGCTCGCCGGCCTGAAGCAGCGGCGCGGAACACAGAAGAATCAGCAGCAGGATAACGTGTTTCATTTGGCCTCCCTCGCCTTTATCGGGTTGACAGGCGCATTGTAAAGCTAGCGGAACACTTCCGGCAGGGGCTGTACCGCGATCTCCCCGCCCCACAGCGCCGACACGATGCGTGCTGCCTGCGCCGCGTCGCCGCTGGTGTAGAACGCTTCGGTTCCGGTCGCACTGGCTTGCGGGCATGGCGGCAATTCCGCCGCAATGCGGCGTTCCAGTTCGCGCGCCACGGCGGCGCCGGTATCCACCAGCGCGATGCTTTCGCCCGCCACCGTGCGGATCAGCGGCGCGAGGAACGGATAGTGAGTGCAGCCGAGGATCAGGGTGTCCGCGCCCGCCGCCAGCAGCGGCGCGGTGTAGCGTTCGACGAGCTGGCGCGCTGCCGGGCTAACAAGATCGCCGCGCTCGACCAACTCCACCAGACCGGGGCAGCCCTGGGTGACGATGCTCACCTCGCCCGCATATCTCTCCAGCAAGGCGGCGAAGCGCGCGCTCTCCAGCGTGCCGACCGTCGCCAGCACGCCGACCACGCCGCTCTTCGTGGCGGCGACGGCAGGCTTGACGGCAGGCTCCATCGCCACGATGGGCAGGCTGAAACGGCTGCGCAGCATGGCGGCTGCGGCCGCCGTGGCGGTGTTGCAGGCGATGACAATGGCTTCGGCACCGTATTCGACGAGGAATCGCGCGAGGGTGAGTGAACGTTGCGCGATGTAGTCCGGCGCTTTGTCGCCGTAGGGCACATGGCCGGAATCGGCGACGTAGATCAGCTTTGCCTCGGGCAACGCGGCGCGGATGTGGCGCAGCACCGAAAGGCCGCCCACGCCGGAATCGAATACCCCGATGGTTCGGCCCATGCCGCTTATTCCGCCATCTGGTCGCGCAGGAATTCCTCGTAGGTGCCGTGATAGTCGTTCACGCCCTTGGCCGATATCTCGATGATACGCGTCGCCAGCGACGAAACGAATTCACGGTCGTGGCTGACGAACACCAGCGTACCCTTGTACAGGTCGAGTGCGGTGTTGAGCGACTCGATCGCTTCCATGTCCATGTGGTTGGTCGGCTCGTCCATCAGCAGCACGTTGGGCTTGGCCAGCATCAGCTTGCCGAACAGCATGCGGCCCTTCTCGCCGCCGGACAGCACCTTCACGCGTTTCTTCACGTCGTCGCCGGAGAACAACAGGCGGCCCAGCGTGCCGCGCACCACTTGGTCGTCGTCGTGCGGACCGCGCCAGTCGATCATCCACTCCATCATCTCTTTATCTTCGGCGAAGTCGGCGGCGTGGTCCTGCGCGTAGTAGCCGAGCTTGGCCTTGTCCGCCCACTTGATGGTGCCGGTGTCGGGCGCGAGATCGCCCGCGAGGCAGCGCAGCAGCGTGGTCTTGCCGATGCCGTTCGGGCCGATGATGGCCACCTTTTCGCCCGCATCGATGCGGAAATTCACGTTGGAGAACAGCACTTTGTCGAAACCCTTGGCCATGTGTTGCACTTCCACCGCGACGCGGTGCAGCTTTTCGCGCTCGTCGTATTCGAACCGGATGAAGGGATACTGGCGGCTGGAAGGTTTAATGTCTTCCACCTTGATCTTGTCGATCTGGCGCGCGCGCGAAGTGGCCTGCCTGGCCTTGGAGGCGTTGGCCGAGAAGCGCGCCACGAAGGCCTTGAGTTCGGCGATCTTTTCCTTGGCCTTGGCGTTATCCGACGACTGCTGTTCGCGCGCCTGCGTCGAGGCCAGCATGTAATCGTTGTAGTTGCCCGGATACACGGTAATCTTGCCGTAGTCCAGATCGGCCATGTGGGTGCACACGCAGTTCAGGAAATGGCGGTCGTGCGAGATGATGACCATGGTGGAGTTACGCGCGTTCAGCACGTCTTCCAGCCAGCGGATGGTATTGATGTCAAGGTTGTTGGTCGGTTCGTCCAGCAGCAGGATGTCCGGATCGGAGAACAGTGCCTGCGCCAGCAGCACGCGCAGTTTGAAGCCGGGGGCCACTGCGCTCATGTTGCCCTGATGCAACTCGATGGCGATACCCACACCCATCAGCAACTCGCCCGCGCGCGCTTCGGCGGTATAGCCGCCGTATTCGGCGAACGACGCTTCCAGATCGGCGGCGCGCATATAGTCTTCTTCGCTGGCATCCGGGTTGGCATAGATCGCGTCGCGCTCCGACATCGCCTCCCACATCTCGGCGTGACCCATCATCACCACGTCCAGCACGCGCATGTCTTCAAAGGCGAACTGGTCCTGGCGCAGTTTGCCGAGGCGCTCGCCCTTGTCCAGCATCACCTCGCCGGAGGATTGCTCCAGATCGCGGCCGAGGATCTTCATGAAAGTGGACTTGCCGCAGCCGTTGGCCCCGATCAGGCCGTAGCGGTTGCCGTCACCGAACTTGACGGAAACGTTTTCGAACAACGGCTTGGCGCCGAACTGCATGGTGATGTTTGCGGTGGATAACATGGCGTGCCTTACAAAATGAGGCGCGCATTCTAACACCGCGGCCGCCCTGACCGGCAGCGCCGACAAGGGGATGTTGACACCCGCGCGCGGAGCACGGAAACTGGCGGCCATCCTGACCAGCGCATGGGACACCCGACCGCCGCCCAGCCGTTTTCGCCATGAACAGACCCGCCCTGACCAATTTCATCGTCATCGTGCTGCTCGCCTGCGCCGCCCTGGCCGGATGCAGCCAGAACGCCGCGCCGGGCACGGCCATGCAGGCCAGGCTGATCGATATCCACGAACACCTGTCCTATGCCATCCGCAAGGCCGGATATGACCACAGCATCATGAGCCGGCGCGAAGGCCCGGTGAACATCGACTCGATCTTCATCTCGATGCCGCTGGACGGCGTGAAACGCCAGCACCCCAGCGTGGAAAAGCTGCTGAACTCGATAGGCACCATTTGCGCCCGCCCGGAATATGCGGATGTGGCGCTACACATCGAACTGGACGCATCGGACTACGACAACTTCCTGTTCATGCGCGGCGTGCTGGAAAAAGCACTGGGCGCAAGGACCAATGCCCGGATCATCGCGAACCAGAACCCGCGCAACACCATCACCGTCACCCTCACCCACCATCCCTTCGGGAAACTTCCCTGACGCCATCCGCACCGCGCGACGGACGGGCGATTTCTTGAAACGCGGCGCCATCGGCTAGAATGCGGCGTATCGACCCGATCCACAGGACGCCATGGTTCCCCATCTCACCACCGCACTCAAAGGCCCGTTGCTCGACCTGGAGCGCCGCATCCTCGCCGCACAACCGACCATCGAACACTGGTTCCGCAAGCAGTGGCAGGAACACGCCGCGCCGTTCTATGCCTCGGTGGACCTGCGCAACAGCGGCTTCAAGCTGGCGCCGGTGGACACCAACCTGTTCCCCGGCGGCTTCAACAACCTGAACCCCGATTTCCTGCCGTTGTGCGTGCAGGCGATGCAGAGCATGGTGGAAAAGGTCTGCCCGGAAGCGCGCGGCGTGCTGCTGATCCCGGAGAACCACACGCGCAACCAGTTCTACCTGCAGAACGTCGCGCAGCTCGTCCTGATCCTCAGGCAGGCCGGCATGCGCGTGCGCGTCGGCAGCCTGCTGCCGGAAGTCACCGCGCCCACGCCGGTCATGCTGCCGAATGGCGGCACGCTGCTGCTGGAGCCGCTGGTGCGGCGCGGCCGGCGGCTCGGCCTGGAGGATTTCGACCCGTGCGTGGTGCTGCTCAACAACGACCTTTCCGGCGGCGCGCCCGACATCCTGAAGAACCTCGACCAGCAGGTGCTGCCACCGCTCGATGCGGGCTGGCACACGCGGCGCAAGTCGCAGCACTTCGCCGCCTATGGCCGTGCCGCGACCGAGTTTGCCCAGCTCATCGGCATCGACCCGTGGCTGATCGACCCGCGCTTCGCCGTGTGCCGCCAGATCAACTTCCAGGAAAAAGTCGGCGAGGAATGCCTCGCTACGCAGGTGGACGCGGTGCTGCAACAGATTCGCGCCAAATATGCCGAATACGGCGTGCAGCATGAGCCCTTCGTTATCGTCAAGGCCGACGCGGGCACCTATGGCATGGGCATCATGACGGTGAAGGATGCCGGCGAGGTGCGCGGGCTGAACCGCAAACAGCGCAACAAGATGGCGGTGGTGAAGGAGGGATTGCAGGTCTCCGACGTACTGATACAGGAAGGCGTCTATACCTTCGAGCAGGTCGGCGACGCGGTGGCCGAGCCGGTGGTGTACATGATCGACCATTACGTGGTCGGCGGCTTCTACCGCGTGCATACCGAGCGCGGGATAGACGAGAACCTCAATGCGCCGGGCATGCGCTTCGAGCCGCTGGCGTTCGAGAACAGCTGCACCATGCCCAACCCCGAATGCCTGCCGGACGATACGCCGAACCGCTTCTATGCCTACGGCGTGGTGGCGCGGCTGGCGCTGCTGGCGGCCGCGCTGGAGCTGGAAGAGACCGCTTCCGAATGATCCGGCTGCGTATCCTGTTGCTGGCAACCGCCCTGCTGCTCGGCGCCTGCGGCAAGGAGCAGCTCTATCAGGAACAGGGCTATGTGTTCGGCACGCTGGTGGATGTCAGCATCTACGGCGAGGAAGAACCGCGCGCGCGCCAGGCAGCGAGCGCGGTGCTGCACGAATTCCAGCGCCTGCATGACCTGCTGCATGCCTGGCAGCCTTCCGAACTGAGCGAGTTGAACGCCGCCTTCGCCAAGGGCGAGACCAGAACCGTCATGCCGGAACTCGCCGCGATGCTGCGCGACGCCGCACAGCTCTCCGCGCAGTCCGGCGGACTGTTCAACCCGGCCATCGGCGGACTGATCGAGGCCTGGGGTTTCCAGGCGGACGAATTCAAGCCGGTGCTGCCGGATGCGGAAAAGATCGCGGCGCTGGTGCGGGCGAATCCGCAGATGAGCGACATCGTCCTCTCCCCCACAAATGACGGCGGAACGACCGCCTCCAGCCGCAACCAGGCCGTGCGCCTCGACCTCGGCGGCTACGCCAAGGGCTACGCGCTCGACCGCGCGGCGGAGCTGTTGCGCAAGCGCGGCATCCGCAATGCGCTGGTCAACATCGGCGGCAACATCATCGCGCTCGGGCAGCACGGCAAGCGCGCCTGGCGCGTCGGCATCCAGCATCCGCGCAAGCCCGGTGCATTGGCCACGCTGGAACTGCATGACGGTGAAGCGATCGGCACCTCCGGCGACTACCAGCGCTATTTCGAGCTGGAAGGCAGACGCTATAGCCACCTGATCGATCCGCGCAGCGGCTATCCGGCACAGGGCGTGCAGGCGCTGACCGTCCTGACGCGCGGGCCGCGCGCCGGGCTATTATCCGATGCGTCTTCCAAACCGCCGTTCCTCGCCGGCACGACCGGATGGCGCGCCGCGGCGGCGCAAATGAACCTGCCCGAAGCGCTGCTGGTGGATGCGCAGGGCAACATCCATCTCACAGCGGCGCTGCAGAAACGGCTAGAATTCACCGACAAGGAAATGCGGGCAGAGGTAGTGCCGTGAGCGATCCGGAAAGAGAAGCCGTCGAATACAAGGTACGCCGTGCGGCACGGCATCCACGCATTGCGCGAGATCGGCAAGATTGTTGCCGGGGAACGGCAGGCCGATGAAGACGACGCCAAGGTGCTGCGCTGGCCCGTGCGCCATGGCTGGCTGGTCGTGCCGGGCATCGCGCTTGCGGCGGCATACTGGATGGGGGTGATCTGAATGACAGGAATTCTGGTGGTGGCGCACAACGCGCTCGGCGAAAGCCTGGTGGACTGCGTGCGGCATGTGCTGGGCAAAGTGCCCGACAATCTCAAAGTGCTGTCCGTTCGCGCCGAGGATGACCCGCAGCACAAGCTGGACGAAGGGCGCGAGTTCATCCGGCAACTCGATACGGGCAACGGCGTGCTGGTCCTGGCGGACATCTTCGGCGCCACGCCGAGCAACATCGGTCGCCAGCTGTGCCGCGCCGAACACGTGATGGGCGTGGCCGGGGTGAACCTGCCGATGCTGCTGCGCGTGGTATGCCACCCCGAGAAGAACCTGCCGGAGCTGGCAAGGGTCGCCCTCGAAGGCGGGCGTGATTGCATCGTTTACATGGATTCGGAAGGCTGCGATGTTGCAAAAAGATGTGCTGATCGTCAATAAACTCGGCCTGCACGCGCGCGCCTCGGCCAAGCTCACGCAACTGGCTTCGCGCTTCAAGTGCGACGTGATGATGTCGCGCAACGGACGGCGCGTGAACGCCAAGAGCATCATGGGCGTGATGATGCTGGCGGCCGCCAGGGGTACGACCATCACGGTCGAGACCAGCGGCGAGGACGAAGCGGCGGCGATGCAGGGGATCGAGGAACTCATCAGCGGTTATTTCGGAGAGGGGGAATAAGCCAATGAAGACACCCCGGAAAATCGTAGCGAGCGGATCGAGTGCAAGGCGCACTGGGCGCAGAAACCGGAATGTACAAGCAGTTTGTCGCCTTGCGACCCCGGATTCCGGGCACCGCGCAACGCAGCAATCGAGCTGTGCAGTAGATTTGCCGGGGTGTCTATGAGCTTTACCCTGCACGGCATTTCCGTCTCCAGCGGCATCGCCATCGGCCATGCGCATCTGGTGTCGCACACCTCGCTGGAGGTGGCGCATTACACGCTGCCGAAACAGCTCGTCGAGCTGGAGATTGCGCGCTTCGACGCCGCGCTGCAAGCCACGCGCCGCGAACTTTCAGAGCTCCGCAACAACCGCCCGGCCCGCGCCGCCGCCGAATTCGACGCCTTCCTCGAACTGCACCTGATGATCATGGACGACCCGCTGCTCAGCAGCGCGCCGCGCGAGATGATCGCCAGCGAGCATTGCAACGCCGAATGGGCGCTCAAGACCCAGACCGAGAATCTGGTCGAACAATTCGAAGAGTTCGAGGATGCCTATCTGCGCGAGCGGCAAACCGACGTGAGACAGGTCGCCGAGCGCCTGCTCAAGCAGCTCACCGGCCAGCCCGGACACCGTCCGCCGCCGACGCGCCACGATGTGGAAACGATCCTGGTGGCGCACGACCTCAGCCCGGCCGACCTGATCCAGTTCAAGCCGCAGCAATATGCCGCGTTCGTCACCGACCTCGGCGGCGCGACCTCGCACACCGCCATCGTGGCGCGCAGTCTCAATACGCCGTGCGTGGTCGGCCTGCACCACGCGCGCGAGCTGATCCGCGAAGACGACCTGCTGATCCTGGACGGCGAACAGGGCGTGCTGATCGTCGATCCGGACAAGTCCATCCTGGCCGAATACCGGCTGCGCCAGAGCGGATGGGAGCTGGAGCGCAAGAAACTCAAACGCCTGCGCCACGCGCGCGCCTGCACGCTGGACGGCACCCTCATCGAATTGCACGCCAACATCGAAAAACCGGAAGACATCGCCGAGGTAAAGGAGAATGGCGCGACCGGTGTCGGCCTGTTCCGCAGCGAATTCCTGTTCCTCAACCGCGACGACCTGCCGGACGAAGAGGAACAATTCGAGTCCTACCGCAGCGCCGCTGCCGGCATGGACGGGCAGCCGATGACCATCCGCACCTTCGACCTCGGTGCCGACAAACAGCTCAAGGGCGCCGAGCGCGTCGCCAGCAATCCCGCGCTGGGACTACGCGCGATCCGCCTGTGCCTGGCCGAGCCGCAGCTGTTCCGCACCCAGTTGCGCGCCATCCTGCGCGCCTCGCATTACGGCAACGTCAAGATACTGGTGCCGATGCTGTCGAGCGTATCGGAACTCAACCAGACGCTGGAATTCATCGCGGTGACCAAGCTTGCGCTGGAAGCGGAAGGCATCCCCTACGATCCCGGGGTGAAGATCGGCGGCATGATCGAGATCCCCGCCGCCGCGCTGGCGCTCAACGTATTCGCCAAGAAACTGGACTTCCTCTCCATCGGCACCAACGACCTGATCCAGTACACGCTGGCGATCGACCGCACCGACGATGAGGTGGCGCATCTATACGACCCGCTGCATCCTGCCGTGCTGCACCTGCTGGCGCATGTGATCGGCACCGCCAACAAGCTCGGCGTGCCGGTCTCGGTGTGCGGCGAAATGGCCGGCGAACTGCCCTACACCCGCCTGCTGCTCGGTCTCGGCCTGCGCCAGTTCTCGATGTTCTCGGCGCAGGTGCCGAACATCAAGCAGCGCATCCTCACCACCAGCCTGCCGGAGATCGCCAGCCTCACGCAAAAGATCCTGCGCGCCGACGACCCGATGCGTATCCGCGACCTGCTGGGCCGGCTGAACAGAATCTGACGGAAGCGGCGCTAGCGAAGCGCGGCGGGAACGGGAGCGGTGCCGGGCAGCCGGCAATCCAGAATGGCGCTGCGCAGCACATCGATGAGGCGGGAACGCGGGAAGCTGCTGCGCCAGACCAGCGCGATGCGGCGCGTCGGCTCGGGCTCGACGAACGGGCGCACGCACAGCGCCGCGTCGCCGCTGATCGGATCGGCCGCGCTGGCCGGCATGACGGTGACGCCCACCCCGCCGACCACCATCTGACGCAGCGTCTCCAGCGAACTGCCCTCCAGGATGCGCGGTGCACGTCCGTTGCGCGCATCCGCATGGGCGCACAGGTCGAGCACCTGGTCGCGGAAACAGTTGCCCGGTCCCAGCATGAGCAAGGGCTCGTCCAGCAACCAGGCCGGCTCGATGCGCTCATGCTGCTGCCAGGGATGCCCGGCGGGCGCGACCGCGCGGAACGCCTCGTCATAGACCGGCAAGGCGACCAGCCCGGCCTCTTCGGCGGGCGTGGCGATCACGATCACATCCAGCTCGCCGGCGCGCAGCGCTTCCAGCAGGCGGTCGGTGTAATTCTCCTGCAACACCAGCTGCAATGCCGGCGCAGCCGCGCGGAGTCGCGCCACCAGTCCGGGCAGCAGATAGGGGCCGATGGTGTAGATCACGCCGAGCCGCAATTCGCCGGCCAGCGGGTCTTTGCCGCTCTGCGCCAGCGTCCTGATGCGCTCGATCTCGGCCAGGGCGACGCGGGCCTGAGTGACGATCTGCTCACCGACCGGCGTGGCGCGCACCTCGCCCGCACTGCGTTCGAACAACGCGACGCCCAGTTCCTCCTCGAGTTTCTTGACGGCGACGGACAGCGTCGGCTGCGAGACGAAACATTTTTCCGCCGCGCGACCGAAGTGCCTTTCGCTGGCGAGGGCGATGATGTAGCGTAGATCGGTCAATGTCATGAGACGGATTGCGGCATTTGCGCGGTCTGTTGATTCGACCCGCGCAAGGTTATCACAGCGGGGATTCCGGCGCGATTGACAGCGGCGCGCAAAAACCGGAAACTGCGCACCAGTGCCGATTTGACATCAGCTTGCGGGGCACTCTAAACATACCAGCTAAAGCGAGGCAACCCGTTTTGGCGCAAGCTGGACGGGTTTTCTTTTGGAGCTTGGTTTGGACAATTCAGTCGGAACAGTTACCGCGCAGTGCGCGCAGTTCGACACCCCGCTGACCTTCCGCAGCGGCGCGGTGCTGCCGCGCTACGAGCTTGTATACGAGACCTACGGCACGCTCAATGCCGACAGATCCAACGCCATCCTGATCTGCCACGCACTGTCCGGCCATCACCACGTCGCGGGCGTCTATGCGGATCAGCCGGAGAACGCCGGCTGGTGGGACAACATGGTCGGCCCCGGCAAACCGGTCGATACGGACAAGTTCTTCGTCATCGGCCTGAACAACCTCGGCGGCTGCCACGGCTCGACCGGCCCTTCCTCCATCGACCCGGCGAGCGGCCAGCCCTACGGTTCCAGTTTCCCGGTCATCACCGTCGATGACTGGGTGGAATCGCAGGCGCGCCTGGCCGACCGGCTCGGCATCGGGCAGTTCGCCGCAGTGCTCGGCGGCAGCCTGGGCGGCATGCAGGCGATGCAGTGGGCGCTATCCTATCCGGAGCGCGTGCGCCATGTGCTGGTCATCGCCGCCGCGCCTCACCTCACCGCGCAGAACATCGCCTTCAACGACGTGGCGCGCAGCGCCATCCTCACCGACCCGGATTTCCACGGCGGCGATTTCTACCGGCACGGGGTGGTGCCGACGCGCGGCCTGCGGCTGGCGCGCATGCTGGGGCATATCACCTATCTTTCCGACGACGCGATGGCCGACAAGTTCGGCCGCGAGCTGCGTCACGGCAAGCTCGGCTTCAGCTACGACATCGAGTTCCAGATCGAATCCTACCTGCGCCATCAGGGGGACAAGTTCGCCGCGTATTTCGACGCCAACACCTATCTGCTGATGACCAAGGCGCTGGATTATTTCGACCCCGCGCGCGAGCTCGACGGCGACCTGAACCGCGCCTTCTCCGTAGCCAGGGCGAAGTTCCTGGTGGTGTCGTTCACCACCGACTGGCGCTTCTCGCCGGAGCGTTCACGCGAGATCCTGCATGCGCTGCTGCACAACAAGCGCGACGTGAGCTATGCCGAGATCACTTCCGCGCACGGGCACGACTCGTTCCTGATGGACGACGAGCAGTATTTTGCGGTGATGCGCAACTATCTGGATCGCATCGCCGGGGAGTGCTTGCCATGAACACCTCCATCATCGAGACCCGCCCCGACTTCGCCGCCATCGCGGCCTGGATACCGCAAGGCTCGTCGGTGCTCGACCTCGGTTGCGGCGACGGCAGCCTGCTGCGCTATCTGCGCGAGACGCGCGAGGTGCGCGGCTATGGCGTGGAGATCAGCGACGCGAACATCGCCGCCTGCATCGCCAACAACGTGAACGTGATCCAGAGCGACCTCGATTCCGGCCTGGCCGAATTCGAGGACCGGTCCTTCGATTGCGTCATCCTGTCGCAGACGCTGCAGGCGACGCGCCACACCGAGGCGTTGATGAACGAGATCGTGCGGGTCGGACGCGAAGGCATCGTCAGCTTCCCCAACTTCGGCCACTGGAAGAGCCGCCTGCAAGTGCTGCTCGGCAATATGCCGGTTTCGAACGAGCTGCCCTACCAGTGGTACGACACGCCCAACGTTCACCTGTGCACGCTGAACGATTTCGAGATGCTCTGCGCGCACCTGCAGATCCGCATCCTCGGACGGCACGTGATGAGCGGCGGGCATGACGTGCAAGTGCTGCCCAACCTGCGCGGCAGCACCGCGGTGTACCGCTTCCGACGCGGCTCATGAGCGTGTTCGCGCAGCTGTTCACGCGCCGCATGCTGATCTGCGTCTTCACCGGCTTCGCTTCCGGTCTGCCGCTGTACCTGCTGTTCAACCTCGTGCCGGCCTGGTTGCGCAGCGAAGCAGTCGATCTCAAGACCATCGGCCTGTTCGCGCTGATCCAGTTCCCCTACACCTGGAAATTCCTCTGGTCGCCGTTCCTCGACCGCTATGTGCTGCCCCTGCTGGGACGGCGGCGCGGCTGGATGCTGCTCACCCAGATCGGTCTGCTGGGCGTGATTGCGGCGATGGGCGGTTTCTCGCCGCAGCACGAGATCGGCGCCATCGTGCTGTTCTGCACCCTGCTTGCTTTCCTTTCTGCCACGCAGGACATCGCGCTCGACGCCTACCGGCGTGAGCTGTTGAGCGACACCGAACTGGGGCTGGGCAACGCGATCCATGTCAACGCCTACCGTATCGCCGGACTGATACCCGGCTCGCTGTCGCTGATTCTCGCCGACTTTTTACCGTGGAGCACGGTGTTCATCATCACCGCGCTGTTCATGCTGCCCGGCATCGCCATGACGCTGCTGGTGAGCGAACCGCACCGCGCCGCACCGCCCAAGACCTTGCGCGAAGCCGTGGTCGAGCCGTTCCGCGAATTCATCAACCGGCAAGGCACACGCAGCGCGTTGCTGATCCTGGCGTTCCTGTTCTTTTACAAACTCGGTGACAGCATGTGTACCGCGCTGGCGACGCCGTTCTATCTCGACATGGGTTTCTCCAAGACCGACATCGGCCTGATCGCCAAGAACGCCGGGCTGTGGCCGGCGGTGATCGGCGGTATGCTGGGCGGGTTGTGGATGGTGAAGATCGGCATCAACCGCGCGTTGTGGCTGTTCGGCGTGGTGCAACTGGTGTCCATCTTCGGCTTCGCCTGGCTGGCCTCGATCGGCCACCACGACCAGATCGGCGCGCTGGAACGCACCCAACTGGCCATCGTCATCGGGATGGAAGCACTGGGCGTGGGATTGGGCACGGTGGCCTTCGTCGCCTTCATCGCGCGCACCACCCATCCCGCCTACACCGCCACCCAGTTCGCCCTGTTCACCAGCCTGATGGCGATGCCGCGCACCTTCGCCAACGCCGCCACCGGCTGGATGGTCGAAGCGCTGGGCTGGACGACCTTCTTCCTGATCTGCGCCGTGCTTGCGGTTCCGGGCATGTTGTTGCTGCTCAAGGTCGCGCCGTGGAACGAGGCAAAATCCTCCGCCGGGTAGTCGGTTGTCCGGCGTGGCGGTAAGATGTCCCGCCCCATCCGACGCGGTGCATGATGGCTCCTGCGCAAGAACTTGAATCCCGGCAACGGCTGGTCGCAGCCCTGCTCGATCCGCACCGCTATCCCGAGGCGGTGCGGCAGGTGTGCCTGATCGAAACGCACATCTCCTGGGTGCTGCTGGCGGGCCGTTACGCCTACAAGATCAAGAAACCGCTGAACCTCGGCTTCCTCGATTTTTCCACGCTGGAACTGCGCAGGCATTATTGCGAAGAAGAGTTCCGGCTGAACCGCCGCCTCGCGCCGCAACTCTATCTCGGCGTGACCGCCATCGGCGGCGATCCCGATCATCCGCAACTCGGCGCGCAGCCCGCCATCGAATACGCGGTGAAGATGCGGCGCTTCCCCGCCGCCTGCCTGATGGACCGGCAGCTGGCACGCGGCGGCATCGCGCCGCAGCACATCGACAAGCTCGCGGCCACATTGGCACGTTTCCACGCCGGTTTGTCTGCCGCCGCGCCGGACACGCCATTCGGCAGCCTTGCCGAAATCCGCGCGGCGGCGATGCAGAACTTCGAACAGTTGCAGCCGCTGCTTGGGACGGACGAGGGCGTGACGCAATTGCAGGCCGCGACCGGGGCCGAACTGGCCGCGTGTGCCGCGATCTTCGAGCAGCGCCGCACGGCAGGCTTCGTGCGCGAGTGCCACGGCGACCTGCACCTCGGCAACATCGCGCTCATCAACGACATACCGGTGCCGTTCGATGGCATCGAGTTCAATCCCGCGCTGCGCTGGATCGACGTAATGGACGAACTCGCCTTCCCGGTGATGGACCTGCTGCACCGCAACCGTCCCGAGCTGGCCTGGCGCCTGCTGAATGCATATCTGGAAATCACCGGCGATTACGTCGGCATGGCGGTGCTACGCTTCTACCTCGCCTATCGCGCCACGGTGCGCGCCAAGGTCGATGCGATCCGCGCCGCCCAGCCCGGCCTGCGCAGGCGCGCCGCGAACGATCTGCTGCATACCAGCAAGAATTACCTCGACCTCGCGCGCAACTGCCTTGCCAACCCGAGCCCCGCGCTGATCATCACGCACGGCCTGCCCGGTTCCGGCAAGACCACCTTCGCGCAGTCCGCGCTCGAACATCTTGGCGCCATCCGCATCCGCTCCGACGTAGAGCGCAAGCGCCTGCATGGGCTGGATGCGCTGAACGACAGCCGTTCCCGTTTCGGCGAAAGCCTCTACAGCACCGGGGCGACGCAACGCACTTACGCGCGCCTGCTCGACCTCGCGCGCGAACTGCTGGAATACGGCTTCCCCGTCATTGTCGATGCCGCCTTCCTCAGGGAAGAGGAACGTGCGCGCTTCCGCGAACTGGCGCGGCAGATGCAGGTGCCGTTCGCCATCGCCGCGATGCCATCGGACAAACAGCTGCTGCGCACGCGCATCGCCCGGCGCCGGATGCAGGCGAGCGATGCCTCCGAGGCGGACATCGCGGTGTTGGAAAAACTGGCGGCGGTAGCCGAGCCGCTCACGCGGCAGGAATTGCGCCGCACGGCGGATTTCGCCGATGGGGCGAGAGGGTGGAAAGCGTTGGAAAAATTGTTGGACAATGGGGCGGAAGCCCACTTGCGTGGCGTTCCGCCGCAATAAGCAAGCGTAGGATGGGTTGAGCGTAGCGATACCCATCGTCGATAAATGTTGGGTATCGCTACGCTCCACCCAACCTACAACTGCGCATCAGATCTTCCGCACGAACACCTTCGACTTGCGCTGCCAGTTGTACAGCGACTTCTTCTGCGCGGGCAGTTCGGCGACGTCGCTTTCCTTGAAGCCGCGCTCGATGAACCAGTGCGCGGTGCGCGTGGTAAGCACGAACAGCCGTTTCAGCCCCTGCTCCTTGGCGAGTGCGATCAGGCGGTTGAGCAGCGCCTCGCCGTAGCCGCGGTCGCGCACTTGCGGGTCCACCGCGAGACAGGCCAGTTCCGCCGCGTCCTCGTCGGGGAAGGGATACAGCGCGGCGCAGCCGATGATGCGGTGGTCATGTTCCAGCACCACGAAACGCGCGATCTCGCGCTCCAGCAGTTCGCGCGAGCGCCGCACCAGGATGCCCTCTTCCTCCAGCGGGCGCAGCAATTCGAGAATGCCGCCGATGTCCTCGATGGTCGCCGCGCGCAGGGTATTGAGCGTGCTCTCCACCAGCATGGTGCCGATACCTTCGTCGCTGAACAGTTCCTGCAACAACGAGCCATCGGTGTGGCGGCTGATCAGGTGGGTGCGCGCCACGCCGGCCTCGCAGGCGCGGATGGCGCAGGGCAGGAACAGGCCCACGTCGTCCGTCAGCTTGCGCTTGCCGGCGAGAACCTGCTGCGCCTCGGCGATGGTGAGGTCCTTGAGCAGCTTGCCCTTCTTGTCCGTCACTCCGTCGGTGTCCATCAGGAACACCAGCTTGTCGGCATCCAGCGCGATGGCGGTGGCGGTGGCGACATCTTCCAGCGTGACGTTGAACACCTCGCCGGTGGGCGAATAGCCGAGCGGCGACAGCAGCACCACCTCGCCGAACTCCATGCGGTCGTTCAGCGCGGCGACATCCACCTTGCGCACGGCGCCGGTGTGCATCATGTCCACGCCGTTGATCACCCCGATCGGCTGCGCGGTGATGAAATTGCCGCCCGCCACGCGGATGTCGGCATTGGCCATCGGCGAATTCGCCAGCCCCACCGATAGCAGCGCCTCGATCTCCACGCGCACGCGGCCGACCGCCTCCTTCACGCAGCGCATGGTCTCGGCATCGGTCAGGCGGATGCCGTGATGGTAGGCATCGCCGAGATTGTTGCGCGCCAGATGCTCCTCGATCTGCGGTCGCGCGCCATGCACCAGCACCAGCCGGATGCCGAGCGCCGCAAGCAGGTTGAAATCGTGGGTCAGCTCGACGAATTTGCCGTCCGCCACCACCTCGCCGCCGAACGCGATCACGAAAGTGCGGCCGCGGAAGGCGTTGATGTAAGGCGCAACGGAACGGAACCAGGCGACGAAATCGGCGGGGGCGGCAACGGCAGGCATCTGGATTCTCCCTCTATGAATGCGCGCATCATGCCGCGCCGCCGCCCGTCTGGCAACCGCCCGGCGCATCGGCGACCCTCCATGCATGCTGCATCGCCCGGCCTGCGTATCCGCGGGCGCGGCGAAAGCTGCAACAATCCGTCGCGATACACCGCGACCAGCCCCCTCCCGCAAGCACGCGGGAAGAGACGAAATTTGCCGTTCCACCCCCCAATGTGGTTGACGAGACGCCCTGCGAAGCAAATAATGCCTTGGCTGGAAAAGGGGATTGTGCGCTGACGCACCAAGCGCAAGATTCTATGGGGGCGCTTGAGGGAGAATACAAATGGTCAACGCAGGCAAGTGGTTTTTGGTGCTGTTGCTGTTTTCAGGCACGGCATTGGCGATCGAAGACGATCTGGTAAGGCAGGCGGACAAGATGCTCAAGAGTGGCAAGGCAAAAGAGGCCTACGCGCTGCTGACCCCGCATCAATCCGACCGGGCGGGCGACACCGACTTCGATTACCGGCTCGGTATCGCCGCGCTGGACAGCGGCCACCCCAACGAGGCGATCTTCGCGCTGGAGCGCGTGCTTGCCACCCAGCCGGATCATCTGCTGGCCCGCGCCGAGATCGCCCGTGCCTATCTGGCCGTAGGCGAAATGGCGATCTCCAAACAGGAATTCGAAACCGTCAGGAACCAGAACCCGCCGGTCGAAGTAAACGCCACCATCCTGAAGTTCCTCAACGCCATCGAAAAGGCCACTGCCGGTGAACGCACCACCAAGCGCAGCTACCTTGAGATGACGCTGGGCGCGGACAGTAACGTCAACAGCGCGACCGGCAGCGGCCAGGTGGCGATCCCGGCCTTGGGCGGCGGGCTGGCGACCTTGAGCGGCAGCGGCGTGGAGCAGGACGACATCTACTCCAGCATCGCCGGCGGCTTCAATGTCCGGCATCCGATCTCGCCGGAATGGGGCATCTTCTCCGGGGTGAATTTCAACAAGCGTTTCAACTCGTCACAAAATGCTTTCGACACCCAGTCGCTGGACATCAACTACGGGTTCAACTTCAACAAAGGCGATGACACCTATTCGGCGGCGTTCCAGTTCCAGCAATTCAACGTCGACGACGCCAGCTTCCGCGACACGACCGGAGCAACGTTGCAATGGCAACGCAAGCTGGACAACAGCAGCCAGATCAGCGCCTATTTCCAGTATTCCGAACTCACCTATCCGAACCAGACCACACGTGACGCCGACCGCTATGTGGTCGGCACGGCATTCGCCCGCGCGCTGGGCGGCGCCTATACGCCGGTCTATTATCTCGGCGTGTATGGGGGTAGGGAAAATGAAACCGCCAACAACGTCGCCTACTATGGCCATCAACTGCTCGGCGCGCGCGTCGGCGGCGAGTTGAAGCTCGACCCGCAGACCACCCTGTTCGGCTCGGCCAGCCTGGAGTCGCGCGACTACGGCGGCACCGACCCGCTGTTTCTGGTGGCTCGCAACGATATGCAGGCCGACCTGCGCGTGGGTGCAAGCTACATCCCCGCGCCGAGCTGGACGGTCTCGCCGCAATTGAGTTATACCCAGAACGACTCCAACATCATCATCAACGACTATGGCCGCACCGTGCTCAGCGTCAGCCTGCGCCGCGACTTCAACTAGGCCGGAAGGAGAAACGATCATGTTCCCCCAACAGCACCTCAAATTGTCCCATCAGGCAGTCCTGCTGGCCCTGGCCTCGCTCGCTTATCCCGTCACCGGATATGGTGCCGTTGCAGGCCGTGCCGACTTCGTGATTGGCAATGTCGTCGCGATCGCCCCCAACGGCGCTCAGCGCCCGTTGACCAGAGGCGCGCCGATCAACGTCGGCGACGCGGTCAGCACCTCCGCCGGTGCCCGCGCCCAGCTCCGCTTCAGCGATGGCGGCTTCGTCTCGCTCCAGCCCAACAGCCAGTTCCGGGTGGATGAATACCAGTACGAGAACAAGACCGACGGCAGGGAAAAAGGCTTCTTCAGCCTGCTCAAGGGCGGCCTGCGCGCCATCACCGGCGCGATCGGCCACATCAACCGCAACACCTACAAGGTCGCCACACCGGTCGCCACCATCGGCATCCGCGGCACCGGCTACAGTGCCGCGCTGAACGGCGGTTTGCTGGTGAACGTCGGCGAGGGCGCGATCTCGCTGACCAACAATGCCGGCGAACTGGTCGTCACCTCCGGCAATGCCGCCTTCGTCGCCGACTTCAACACTGCGCCCAAATCCACCTTCGACAAGCCGCAGACATCACCGGCAGGTTTCCTCACACCGCTCCCACCCAGCACGACCTTCATCAAGGGCAATGAACCGACGCTGTATTCCGGGCCCGGGTATGTGTTGGCGCATGCAGGGGTTGATGGTGGCAGCAGGTTTACTGAGGTGTTCAGTAGTGTGCATGCCACCTTCTCCGACACCAGCCAACTGACCGGATATGATGGAACAGAAGGCGGGACACTAGGGGGAGCCAATGTCTCCTTCTCCGCCACCGACGGCATCATCGGCTGGGGACGCTGGAATGGTGGAACCACTGCTAATAATGGCGGCTCGACACATCCGCTCAGTCTGGCGGGTAGCGACACCTTCCACTACATCGTAGGTGCCCCCACTCCCGAAACCGATATCACCGCGATGAGCAACATCACCGCCACCTATTCCCTGCTCGGCGGGACGCGGCCGACTAGCTCCGTGCAGGGGCTGGGGGATCTGAACGGCGGCTCGCTGACCGCATACTTTGGAACTGGCACGGTCAATGCCGATTTGCAGATATCGCTCCCGACATCCGGCAGCTATACCATCAGCGCTACTGGCATCAGCATCACCAACTCCACCGCGACATTCTCCGGCAGCATCGATTCAGTCACCGGGAGTTGCAATAGCGGATGTAGCGGCAGCATCAGCGGCTTCTTCGCTGGCGCCAATGCTTCACGTGCCGGTGTCGCCTATTCGTTCAGCGATAGCGGGACTGTTGGCAGTGTATCCGGCGTCGCCGCCTTCACGAAATCATCGTCGGGGCCGGATGGTAGCGATCCCAACCAATAATTCCGACTTTTGCCCCATATCCGTGTAAAGGGAACACCCTGCGCGAACTTCGTCACAACCTTCCCGCACAGGATGTTTAACCACCTGAAGTCACGATGTTGCTTCCTCACAGCATAGTCCCCGGCATCGGCTGGCCGGCGATCCTTCCGCCGGTCGGGGCGAGCATGCTGGCGATGCAGTTCCAGTTGCAGCAAAGCCAATGGTGGCCGCCGGAAGTGTTGCGCGAACACCAACTGCAGCAGCTTGCACCCCTGCTGCACCATGCCGGCGAGAGCGTTCCCTTCTACAGTCAGCGCTTTGCTACGGCCGGGTTCGACCCGAGCAATGGCTTTGCGCCCGACGCCTTCTTCCGGCTGCCGTTGCTGACCCGCGCCGAGATACAGGCCGCAGGCGATACCCTGGTGACACAGAAGCCTCCGCCCGAGCATGGCAAATTCCTCAACTTCGGCTCGTCCGGTTCCACCGGGGAACCGATCAGGGTCTTGGGCAACGAGGTCACCCATTTCTTCAGCGGGGCGCTGACCCTGCGCGACCATCTGTGGCATCAACGCGACCTGTCCGGCAAGCTGGCGGCGATCCGCACCAAGGTGGAAAGCGCCACACAGCAAGGCTGGGGCCCCGCCACGAATGCCGTTTACCCTACCGGCCCCAGCGTCACGCTCAATATCGCCAACGATATCGACACACAACTGGCATGGCTCAAGGAACAAGACCCGGACTATCTGTTGAGCCACCCCTCCAATCTGCTGGCATTGGCACGGCGCAGCATCGAGACCGGCACGCGCATCGGCAAGCTGCGCGAGGCGCGCACTTTCGGCGAGACACTGCCGCCGGATCTGCGCGATGCATGCCGGCAGGCATGGGGGGTTCCCGTCACCGACAACTACAGCGCCGAGGAAGTCGCCACCATCGCGCTGCAATGCCCGGAACATGAGCACTACCATGTGCAGGCCGAGAACCTGCTGGTGGAGATCCTCGATGCCGGGGGGCGGCCCTGCGCGCCGGGGCAGGTCGGGCAGGTGGTCATCACCACCCTGCATAATTTCGCTATGCCGCTGATCCGCTATGCCAACGGCGATTATGCGGAAGCGGGTGAGCCATGTCCGTGCGGGCGCGGCCTGCCGGTGCTGAAACGCATCATGGGACGGCAGCGCAACATGCTGGTGCTGCCGGACGGCACACAGCATTGGCCGAGCTTTCCGGCAGAGAGCTGGACCAGCATCGCACCGATCCGCCGGATCCAGCTGGTGCAGCACAGCCTGCAGCGGATCGAGGCGCGCTTCACCTGCGACCTGCCGCTGACACCGGGACAGCAGCAAGGCTTCATCCACGCCCTGCAGGAGACTCTCGGCTATCCGTTCGAGATCGAGTTGCACCATTTGCAACAGATCGAGCGCAGCGCGAACTGCAAATACGAGGATTTCATCTCACTGGTCGGCGGGTGAATCCGGGTACGCCATGAACCGGCCAGCCTTGCCCGGTGGCATCAGTCGTGGATATGGTCGAGCAGGTAGCCGATGGTCAGGTTGTCGAACAGCGCCGAGCCGGTAGAGATAAAGATGCGTGTTTTGCCGCTGTGCTGCGATACGCCGTTGCGCAGGATGCCGAACAGGTCGGTGACATCGTCCAGCGCGATCAGCCCGGCCTGATGCCAGGCCAATAAGTCGCCGAAGTGTGCCGAATCCAGCGTGTCCACATAGATATCCGCAGCGCCCGCCCAGGACGAATCCAGCTCGTGCTGGGATTCGCTGTCGGCTCCCAGACTGATGATGACCGGCGCATTGCAATCGTTCGGTGCGCAGAGCGGCGCGGTGCTGGTGGTGGCGATGATCAGCGCGTCGCAATCACTGGCCTCCCCGCAACCCTGCGCATGGAACTGCGTCGCCGGAAACTGTTTGCCCAGCAGCGCGGCAGTCCGGTTCGCCTTTGCGACATCCCTGTCCGACAGGATGATCTCGTCCACCCCGCCCATGGCTGCCGCATAGAAGGCGGCGTAGTAACCCACCCTTCCGGCGCCCGTGATGGCGATCCTGCCGCGGCTTGCGGACAGCCAGTCCAGCGCCAGCGCCGCGCAGACGCCGGTTCTGGCGCTGGACAGCAAACAGGCATCGAAGATATGGGTGATGAAATCCTCTTCCGGGTGCAGCGCAAAGGCCTTGCCCACGGTGATCTGGTCGGGGATCAGGGATTGCGCGACGTTGGTTCCCACCAGCTTGACGATCTTGCGCGCCCCAGACCCGTTGCGCACCACGCAGGGCATGACGCGGAAATCCCCCGCGCCTTCCGGGTCGCTGAACACCTGCTTGTGCGGCAGCTCCAGAGCGGCGCGTCCGCTGGCGATATCGGCCAGCTGCGCGCGGATGTAGCCCATGTAATGTTGCGGGGCGCGGGTGAGCAGATGATGGATGCACATGTCGTCCAGATGCTGGTATGGCTCCGGGGTGATGCGCAACACGGAAGCGAGAAGTTCGTTCATAGGGCTGGCAGGATGTCTTCGGCGACAGAGAGATGAGATGCGGTGGCGATTCTAGCAGTTGGCCGCGTGTTCATGCCCCGCCGATGTCCAGCATCGCCGATGGCAGGCCGTCGAGGTGGCGCGCCCACATCTGCCGGTAAGCGGCTTCAAGTTGCGCGGCCTTGCGTGCCGGATCGAACAACACGGCATCGGAACGTGCCGCATGCAAGCGTCGGCGCACGCCATCCAGCATGTCGGGCGAGCGGGCGAGTTCGACCGCGCGCGCGATATAGCTTGCTGTATCCGGCACAGCCATATCGTGCAGGCCGAGTTCGGCAAGCGCGCTGGTGCATAGACGTGCCGCCGGATTGCGTCCGGTACGGGTGAGCACCGGCAACTCCATCCACAGCGCATCCAGCGCGGTGGTGTGCGCATTGTAGGCAAAGGTATCGAGGAACAGGTCGGCGAGCCTGAGCCGCGCGAGGTATTCGTCGTTGGGCGCGCGCGGCGCGCGCACCAGACGATGCGGCGCGATGCCTGCGGCTCCGGCATGCCGGAGCAGGGCGGCAAAATGGCGCTCTGAATTGGCAACCAACCACAACACCGAATCGGGTACGGCAGCAAGGATATTCATCCATGCGGCAAAGCTTTCCGGCCCCAGTTTGTAATCGTTATGCAAGGCACAAAAGACGAAGACACCCTCGGGCAAGCCATGCTCGGCACGCCGTGACGGGATTTGCCACGGTGTCTGCGGACAGCCGTAGGGCAGGAAGCAGCCGGGCAGATAGGCCGGCTGCTCGCGCGCATGGACTACGGACGCGAACCCGCCGTCGGTGATGCGATCGGCGAAACGGTAATCTATGAACGGCGCTTCGACGATTCCGAGCAGACCGGTATAGCTCACTTGCAGGGCAGCCGGACGTGCCGCGAGGATATGCAGGCGCGCCCCGTCGAAATAGCCTTCAAGTTCGACCAGAATGTCGATGCCGTCGGCGCAGATGCGCGCTGCAGCTTGGGCATCGTCGAGCGGGCAGAGGTCGATGAAGTGGTCGCAGCCGGTGACGATATCGCGTCGCACCGCGCTGCCGTCATCGGGATTGAGTGCATAGCCGAATACCTCGACCGCGGCGCGGTCGTGAGCGGCAAGCACGCTACGGAACAGATAGGCGCCCGGATGATGGCGAAAGGCGGGCGACAGATAGCCGATACGCAGACGTTTGCGTTCGGTTCTTGGCGCCGCAGGCATAGACGAGGTTTGCGTAGCGACGAATGCAGAGACCTGTCCGACCAGCGTCAGGTAATCCGTATGATCCAGCCCGACCGCCATCGCGTGAAAGGCCTGCGGCGGCTGCATCCGGGTGCGCGTTCCGGCACGCACCCGGGCGGCGAGGGCGGTCAAGCCATCGCATAGCGACGCATGACAGGCCCAGTCGCCCTGGCGGAAGCGTTCGAACAATGCGGTCAGGCAGATGTCTTCAAGATCGCTACGGTCGTATCGCCACACTTCTGCCGCGCCGGGAATCGCCGACAGTTCGGTCGAGGTGAAACCACGTTGCCGCAACGCTCCTTGCAAGACAAGTGCACCTTCGACATCCCCCAGCATCGAGCGCGCGACGACGCGGGCGAAAAGCGCCTGGGCATGTCCCGGGAATATCGCCAGCGCGCGCTGCAACGCCTCGTCGGCCTCGGCATGGCTTGCGATGGCGAACAACACCTGCGCCAGGTTGCACCATGCATCGGGCTGATCCGGATGCAATTCGGCCAGCCGCCGCCCCTCGGCCTCGGCAGCAGCGATATCCTTGAGCGCAAGCAACAACGCGCAAAGATTGAGGCGTGCACCGAAGTGCTGCGGATCGAGCGCCAATGCGGCCTCGTATGCACTGCGCGCAGCGGCAGCAGCGCCGCAGGCTTCGAGGGCGACAGCCAGATCGAAATGCGCGCCTGCGTCTGCCGGATGATCGGCGGCGATGCCGCGAAAAATATCGAGCGCCGGTTGTGACCGGCCCAGTTGCAGGTAACAGGCAGCGGTCGCGCGCAACGTCTCGCGATGCAGCGGGTCAATCACAAGCGCCGCACGAAAACAGTCCAACGCACCGGCGATATCGTTCTGCTGGTGCCGCTGCTGACCGGTCAGTCGCAAATGTTGGGCTTCACTCACAGCGCGGGCAGCTACTCTTCATCCAGCAGCTTCCCGGCAATCGCCCAGTTCTCGTCCGGCAACTCGTCGAAGGCGATGTAGGTGTAGCGCTTCGGCTTCAGCGCGATGCGCTCCAGCGTGTCGGTGATCTCTGCGGCGATCTTCGCCTTCTGTTCGCGGCTTAGAGTTCCGGCGATGCGGATGTTGACGTAGGGCATGATTCCTCCTTGAACCTAAAATCGTAGGAGCGGCGGCAGCCGCGATCAGGACATTCATCGCGCCTTCCGGCGCTCCTACATAAAGTCACCCCAAAGGGTCTGCAACGCGGCCAGCCCCGCAACGGCGGCGGTTTCGGTGCGCAGCACGCGCGCGCCGAGGCGGATGGGGACGAAGCCGCTGTGCAGCGCGCTGTCGCTCTCGGCGGCGGTGAATCCGCCTTCCGCACCGATCAGTAGCACGACGCCGGCGTGCGGCCTGGGCTGCCCGTGCAGCGCGGCGGCGCCCTGCGGCAGCAGGATGAATCTCGATTGCGGCGCGCCCTGCATCTGCCGCAGCCAAGCCATGATGTCCAGCGGGGGATGGATCTCCGGCAGGCGGTTGCGGCCGCATTGTTCGCAGGCGGCGATGGCGACCTGACGCCAGTGTTCCAGCCGCTTCGCGGTGCGTTCGGCGGTAAGGCGGGCGACGCTGCGTTCGGTGTCCAGCGGCTGGATTTCATCCACGCCCAGCTCTGTGGCTTTCTGAATCACCCAGTCCATCTTCTCGCTGCTCGACAAGGCCTGCGCCAGCAGCACCGGCAGCGGCGATTCGCGGTCAACATCATTGGCCTCGATGTTGCCGACCACTACGCGCCGGCCTTCGATGGCTTCGATCACGCCACTACTTGCATGGCCGGCGCCGTCGAACATCTCGATGCGGTCGCCGCTTCGCAGGCGCAGCACGCGCGCGGCATGGTGGGCCGCTTCCGGCGGCAGTTCGAACGTGCCGGCTACGGGCAGCGGCGCGGGACAGTAAAAACGGGAAAGGGACACGGCCGGAATCCATGAAGGGGTCGGCGTGATAATATAACGCCTCGAAAATGTTGTGAGGATTTTCAAATGGTCAGTCTTCAGCCCCCGTTGTGCGATTTCGGCTGGAAAGCCCGCGATTTCGACCTGCCGGGCGTGGACGGCAAGCGCTACAACCTCGCCAGCGCGCGCGGCCCGAACGGCCTGCTGCTGATGTTCATCTGCAACCATTGTCCTTACGTCAAATCCATCCGCGACCGCATCATCCGCGATACGCGCGAACTGCAACAGCACGGCATCAACAGTATCGCCATCATGTCGAACGACCCAGCCGAATACGCGGAAGATTCATTCGACAACATGAAGCAGGTCGCGCGGGAATTCGCCTATCCCTTCCCCTATGTGTGGGACGAGACCCAGCAGGTGGCGAAGGATTACGGCGCGGTGTGCACGCCGGATTTCTTCGGTTTCAACGCCGATCTCGAACTGCAATACCGCGGTCGCCTGGACGCCTCGCGCAAGGAGGCGGTGGCGGACGCGCCGCGCGACCTGTTCGACGCCATGCTGCAGGTGGCGCACACCGGACAGGGACCGCGCGAACAGCTGGCCAGCATGGGTTGTTCGATCAAGTGGAAGAACGGGGCATAACGGCAATGGTCAGGCAAAGCGCCACGCGTACCACCAAGCCCAGCATGAGCGCGCTGCTTAAGGCGGTGGTCGCCGCGGTCAAGCTGGTGGCTGCCGAGGAGATCATGCCGCGCTATCTCAAGGTGGCGCACCAGCGCAAGAGCGACGGCAGCCTGTGTACCGAGGCGGATACCGCGGCGCAGCTGGCGCTGGGCAAGAAGCTGCAAGCCATCCTCAACGTGCCGGTGCTGGGCGAGGAGATGCCGCTCGAGGAACAGCAGGCGGCCTGGCAGGCGGGCAACGACGGACTGTGGTGCGTCGATCCGATCGACGGCACTTCCAATTTCGTGCGCGGCCTGCCGTATTTCTCGGTATCGGTCGCCCTGTTGCGCGAGGGCAAGAGTGTGCTGGCGGTGGTGTACGACCCGGTGGGCGAAGAGGTGTTCGCCGCCGAAGCGGGCAAGGGCGCGTTCCTCAACGGCGAGAAACTGGTCGGGCGCGACGGCGCGAGTTCGCTCGACCATGCGCTGGCGAGCGTGGACATGAAGCGCCTGGATGCCGACCTGGTGGTACGACTGGCGACGCACCCGCCGTATTTCTCGCAGCGCAACTTCGGCGCCAGCACGCTGGACTGGTGCTACACCGCCGCCGGGCGCTACGACCTGTACCTGCACGGCGGCCAGAAGCTGTGGGACTATGCCGCCGGCACGCTGATCCTGTGGGAGTCCGGCGGCCACGCCTGTTGCATCGATAACGACGATTTCGCGCAGGGCGATGTCTGGCGGCGCTCGGCGGTCGCGGCGCGCGACGAGAAACTGTTCAAGCAATGGAAGAACTGGATACGTTCGGTGTAGGGTGGGCAGGCTTCATCTGCCCACACGTTGCGTAGTATCGCGTGGGCACAAAAAACGTGCCCACCCTACGCTTTTTTCAAGGATTAAAGGAATCCCGTGAAAATACTGATACTCGGGGCCGGCCAGGTCGGCTCGACGGTGGCGGAAAGTCTGGTCAGCGAGGCCAACGACATCACCGTGGTGGACATGGATGGCGACAAGCTGCGCCTGTTGCAGGATCGGCTCGACCTGCGCACGCTGACCGGCAACGCGTCCCATCCTTCCATCCTCGAACAGGCCGGCATCGCCGACACCGACATGCTGCTGGCGGTGACGCAAAGCGACGAGGTCAACATGGTGGCCTGCAAATTGGCCGCCACGCTCTACAACACGCCGACGCGCATCGCGCGCATCCGTTCCACCGACTACCTCAACCGCCCGGAAGTGTTCAGCGCGGAGAACTTCAACATCGATTTTTCCATCTGCCCGGAGCAGATACTCACTGAGTACATCAGCAAACTGATCGAGTTCCCCGAGGCGCTGCAGGTGCTGGAGTTCGCCGACGGCAAGGCCTTGCTGGTGGCGGTGCGCGCCTTCGAGGGCGGGCCGCTGGTGGGCAAGCCGCTGAATTTCCTGCGCACCCACATGCCGCAAGTGGAGACGCGCGTCGCGGCGATCTTCCGCAAGGGCAGCCCGCTGATTCCGGAAGGTACTACCGTGGTGCAGGACGGCGACGAAATTTTCTTCATCGCAGCCGCCGGCAACATCCGCAGCGTGCTGCAGGAGATGCGCCGCATGGACAAGCCGAGCAAACGCATCATGATCGTCGGCGGCGGCAACATCGGGCGGCGTCTGGCCAAGGCGCTGGAGCACGATTATCAGGTCAAGCTGATCGACCACAACAAGAAATCCTGCGAAAAACTGGCCGGCGAGCTGGGGCGAACGCTGGTGCTGAACGGCGACGGCACCGACGAGAAACTGATGCAGCAGGAGAACGTCGGCGAAGTGGACGTGTTCTGCGCGCTCACCAACGACGACGAGAACAACATCATGTCGGCGCTGCTGGCCAAGCAGGGCGGTGCACGCAAGGTGATCGCGCTGATCAACCGCAGCGCCTATGTTGATCTGTTGCAGGGCGGCAAGATCGACATCGCGCTGTCGCCGGCGCATGTCACCATCGGCTCGCTGCTCGCCTATGTGCGCCAGGGCGACGTGGTGGCGGTGCATTCGTTGCGGCGCGGCGCGGCCGAGGCGCTGGAACTGGTGGCGCACGGCGACCGCCAGTCATCCAAGGTGGTCGGGCGGCGCATCGAGGAGATCGACCTGCCCAAGGGCACGACCATCGGCGCCGTCGTGCGCGGCGAACAGGTCATCATCGCCCATCATGACACGCTGATCGAGGCAGAAGACCATGTCATCGTCTTCGTCATCAACAAGAAGATGGTGAAGAAGGTCGAGAAGCTGTTTCAGGTCGGCATCGGGTTCTTCTGATGGCAACCTCCATAAATCCATTTTCCGGGCGAATCGCGGCGTCGCGTGCTCGCTCACTCCTCGCCTATCAATCCGATATGTTTCGACGTTTGCTGCGCGGCTCCTTGCGCTTCATCCCGCAAAATGAATTTCTAGAGGTTGCCTGATGGGGCGGGCACTCACGGTCTTCCATGCGCTCGGGCTGATGCTGGTGGTGTTCAGCGCCGCCTACATCATGCCGGTGGTCACGGCGATCATCTATGACGACAGCACCATGGTGCTGGACTTCCTGCTGGCGATGGTGTGGACGCTGGTCTCGGGCTTATTGATGTGGCTGCTGACGCGCCGCCATAAGGGCGAGCTGACTATCCGCCACGGATACCTGCTGGTGGTAGTCATGTGGACGGCGATGCCGGCCTTCGCCACCTTACCGATGTTGCTGATGTTGCCGGAGCTGTCACTCACCGACGCCTATTTCGAGACCATGTCCGGCATGACCACCACCGGCGCGACCGTGCTGGTCGGCCTAGATAATCTTCCGCCCGCGATCAACATCTGGCGCCATGAGCTCAACTGGCTGGGCGGCATGGGCATCATCGTGCTGGCGGTCGCCATCCTGCCGTTGCTCGGCATCGGCGGCCGCCAGTTGTTCAAGGCCGAGACGCCGGGGCCGATGAAGGATTCGGCACTAACCCCGCGCGTCGCCGAAACCGCGCGCAACCTGTGGGTGGTCTATGCCGGCATCACGCTGGTCTGCATCCTTGCGCTGAAATGGGCGGGCATGAACTGGCTGGATGCGGTGTGCCATGCCTTCTCGGCGATGAGCCTGGGCGGCTACTCCACGCACGATGCCAGCGTGGGTTATTTCAATTCCCCATTGATCGAAGCCGTGCTGATCGTGTTCATGCTGGTTGCGGCTATAAACTTCGCTACTCATTTCCTGGCCTGGCGCGGCAAGTCGCTGAAAGTATATCTGCACGATGCGGAAGCGGTGGCGACCGTAATCCTGATTCTCATCAGTTGTCTGGGAATCGGCGTCTTCCTGTGGTGGCAGGGAACCTATCCTGAATTCTGGACGGCGTTGCGCCATGCCAGCTTTAACCTGGTATCCATTGCGACGGATTGCGGCTACGCCAGCGTGGATTTCGCCCAATGGCCGATGTTCGCGCCGATATGGATGCTGTTCCTCAGCGGCATCACATGCAGCTCCGGCTCCACCGGCGGCGGCATCAAGATGATCCGCACTCTGGTTTTCTTCAAGCAGGCCGGGCGCGAATTCCGCAAGCTGCTGCACCCGGCGGCAATCAACCCGATGAAGATCGGCGGCAGGGTGGTCGCCAACAACATCGTGTTCGCCGTGCTGGGATTTATCTTCCTGTATTTCATGAGCGTGGCGGCGCTAACCTTCGCATTGTTGATCAGCGGACTGGATTTCATCACGGCCTTCTCGGCCGTCATCGCCTGCATCAATAACATGGGACCCGGGCTGAATCAGGTCGGCCCGGCCAGCAATTATGCGGGACTGACCGACTTCCAGACCTGGGTTTGCACCTTCGCCATGCTGATCGGGCGGCTGGAGATATTCACCGTGCTGATCCTGTTCACGCCGGAATTCTGGCGGCGCTGAACCCGGGTAATCCATTAGGGCGCGAGATGATGGCGAGGCGATTTGTGAGGCAGTTTTGTTGCTTGGGAGGAGTCAAAGGTCGTTCCATGGACAAGGAGCAAGCGGCAAAAATGACCGCAAAGCGTCCGCCAGCACTCGTGCGGGCTCGAAGAGCCGCCTGATGAATTATCCGGATTAAACACGCCATGACATTACTTGGCAGATGGTTTAGGATTGCCGGAAGCTTGGCGCGCAGCACAAGCGCGCCGGACAAAGGGGAACGAGATGGGCAATGAACAGCCTTTGGCTGGGTTGAAAGTACTGCTGATCGACGACAGCAACACCATCCGGCGCAGCGGCGAGATATTCCTGTCGCAGGCCGGTTGCGTGGTGGTGCTGGCCGAAGACGGCTTCGATGGGCTATCCAAGGTCGTGGACCACCGCCCCGACATCATTTTCGTGGACGTGATGATGCCGCGCCTGGACGGCTACCAGACCTGCGCGCTGATCAAGAACCACCGCGATTTCCGCGACATCCCGGTCATCATGCTGACCAGCAAGGACACGCTGTTCGACCGCGCGCGCGGCAGGCTGGTCGGCTCCGACCAGTACCTCATCAAGCCTTTCAACAAGAAGGGGCTGATCGAAACCGTGATCATGCACACCCAGCCCCAAGAGGAAATGAACTATGGCTATTAAGAAGATCCTGGTGGTGGACGATTCGGCGACCGAGCGGCTGGTTCTCGGAGAGTTGCTGAGCAAGCATGGTTTCGAGGTGGTCTATGCCGAGGATGGCGAAGGCGGCGTGGCGAAGACCAAACAGATCAAACCCGACCTGGTGCTGATGGATGTGGTGATGCCCGGCCTGAACGGCTTCCAGGCGACCCGCGCGATCACCAAAGACCCGGAGACGCAGCACATCCCGGTCATCATCTGCACCGCCAAAGGCCAGGAAACCGACAAGATATGGGGATCGCGCCAGGGCGCGAAGGATTATGTCGTCAAGCCGATACAGGCGGACGATCTGCTGGGCAAAATCGCCGCGCTGGGCTGACCTGCCCCTGACGCCCCGTCATGTCGAAACGGCTCAATCTGCGCGAGTTCCAGCAACGCGTCATCGAACGCTTGCAGGACAAAAATGCCACGGCGGCGCGCATCTCCACGCTGGGCGTACGCATCGCCGGACAGAACTGGCTGGTGGCCATGGCGGACATCAGCGAGGTGTTGCCGGTACCGGTGCTGACGCCGGTACCCGTCGCCAAACCGTGGTTCCTCGGTGTCGCCAACGTGCGCGGCAACCTGTACGGCGTGACCGACATGGCAGCGTACCGGCACGCCGGCCCGACCCCCCCGGACACCAACAATCGCGTGCTACTGGTCGCGGGGCGCTATGCTTTCAACGCGGCGCTGCTGGTCGAGCGCGTGCTGGGTCTGCGCGATGCGCGCGGCTGGCAACCCGACGAAGAGCCGGGCAGCTTCCGCGACGAGCAGGGTGCGCTGTGGCACAGCCTGGACATCCGCGGCCTGCTGGAGCAGACGGAGTTCCTGCAGATAGGGATTTGATCATTTCACCATTACGTTCCCGCAAGGGAGGAAACATATGGCATTCAAGCTGGCATTACCCAAATCCAAGTCAATCGCAAAGACTGCGGCAGGCGATGCGAACAAGGCGGCCAACATTCCGTTGCCGCTGATCGGCAGGCTCTCGATCGGGGTGCGCCTGAACATCCTGGGCGGCGCGGCTGCGTTGTCGCTGATCGTTGCCGGCGCCGCCGTTTTCATCAACAACCGCGATGCCGGATACAGTTCGCGCTACGCGGTGGAATCCGGCAAGCTGTTGGTGTCGTTGCATGAAATGACCCGCGACATGCAGCGCAGCATGTCCGGCGACCGCGCGGCCTTTGACGACCTGGTGCGCAACAAGCAGGAATTTTCCCGTGTCATCGAATTGCTCGACAAAGGCGATGCGACGCTGCCGCCGACCGGCGGCGCGGCACGTGAAGTGCTCGGCACCCTGATCCTCGACACAAACAAGATGCTGGCGGACGTGAAGACGGTGGAGAAAGGCCGCGCCGACCTGGTCACGCTGAGCGGCGCGATCGCCTCGATCGACAAGACCAGCAAGGACTTCCGCGGACTCACGCAGAAGATGATCGAGGTCTATCAGGGCGAGCAGAAACTGTCCGCCACCAGGCTGGCGCTGGCGGTGGAACATATCGCCAAGGATGCGGACAAGATGCTGACCGGCGACGTCGCACTGGAACAATTGGCACAGCTCGGGATCGACATCTACACCGCCGAAGAAGCGCTGGTAGCGCTGCCGGCCTACGACCCGAACGTGCAGGATGCGGTGAAGCTGTTCGACCCGTACCGCGCCAGCGTCGAGCTGCTGGTGGCGCAGTCGCGCAACCTGGTGGACACCAACGCGGCGGCGCGCTCCATCCTGGCCAACACCGGCAAGCTGCTGAACAAGGCGCGGCTGCTGGTGGATGCCTACCAGACCACGCTGACCGTGCGCATCACCGGGCTGGTCGCGCCGCTGGCGGCCGGCCTGACGCTGTTGCTGCTGTTGCTGCTGTCCAGGGAATACATCGCGGAATCGCGCCGCCGCGCCGCAGAGGCCGAACTCGCCAACAAGCGCAACCAGGATGCGATCCTGCTGCTGATGAACGAACTGGGCGACCTGGCGGAAGGCGACCTGACGGTGCGCGCCACGGTGACGGAGGACATCACCGGCGCGATCGCCGATTCAGTGAACTACACCGTCGAGGAATTGCGCAAGCTGGTGGCGCGCATCAAGGGTGCGGCGGAGCAGATGGAACGCGCCACAAAGGATGCGTCCGACATTTCGCGCGGACTGCTGGATGCGGCGCAGAAACAGGCGCAGGAGATTCATCAGGCGGAGGACTCGGTGCTGCTGATGACCCGCTCGATCCAGGAAGTGGATGCCAGCGCAGCGCAGTCCGCGCAGGTGGCGCGGCGCACCCTGACGGTGACCGAGCAGGGCGCGCAGGCGGTGCGCAACACCATCACCGGCATGGACGGCATCCGCGAACAGATCCAGGAGACTTCCAAGCGCATCAAGCGCCTCGGCGAAAGCTCGCAGGAGATCGGCGAGATCGTGGACCTGATCTCGGACATCACCGAACAGACCAACGTGCTGGCGCTGAACGCGGCGATCCAGGCCGCTTCCGCCGGCGAGGCGGGGCGCGGCTTCTCGGTGGTGGCGGAAGAAGTGCAGCGCCTGGCGGAACGCTCCGCCGAGGCGACCAAACAGATCGGCGCGCTGGTCAAGACCATCCAGAGCGACACCCAGGATGCGGTGGCGGCGATGGAGAAGAGCACGCAGGGCGTGGTGGAAGGCGCCAAGCTGTCCGACCGCGCCGGCCAGTCGCTGCAGGAGATCGAGCGGGTCTCCAACGAGTTGGCCAGCCTGATCGCCAGCATCTCGGTCTCCACCCAGGTGCAGACCGACATGGCCAGCGAAGTGTCCGGCGTGATGCAGGATATCCTGCGCATCACCCAGCAGACCACGGAAGGCACGCGCCTCACCAACAACTCGGTGGCGCAGCTGACCACGCTGGCAACCGACATGAAGGGTTCGGTCGCGGGCTTCAAACTGTAACACCCTGTCAACGCCCCGATCCATGTCCAACAGCGCCTCCTTCGATCTCGCCACACTCGCCGCCGTCAAGCCGGCGCTGGACGGCGCGCTGGCTGGGGTCGGCACACATCTGGAGCAGTATCTCGCGGCACCAGCCGCCGCGGAACTGGAAACGGCGCGCGACGAGTTGCACCGCCTGACCGGGGTGCTGAAGATGGCGCGCCTGGACGGCGTGGCCGCAGTGTGCGCCGAACTGGAAAACGTGTTGCGCGACATCGGCGCGCACCCCGACATGATGACCGTGCTGCACCGCGACGTGCTGCGCCACGCGTTGACCGGCATCGTGCAATATCTCGACGCATTGTCGCGCGGTGCGGATAACGCCGCGCTGCGCCTGTTTCCGCAATACCAGGAATTGCAGCATCTGCGCGGGCTGGAGATGGCGTTCGAGCTGGACCTGTTCTTCCCCGAGCTGGACGTGGAGCTGCCCGCCAACATACTGAATATCTCGCAGCAGGGCGACGCGGTGGCGCGCATCAAGGCGGCGCGCGCGCAATACCAGCAGGGCCTGATGCGCTGGTTGCGCCAGGAAGACATGCCTGCCGCGCTTCAGGCGATGCAGCGCGCGACCCGGACGGTCCTGATCTGCATCGCGCCGGGGAGCGGGCGCGCGTTCTGGTGGGTCGCTTCCGGCCTGCTCGACTGCATGGCGATGGAAGGCTTGCCGCCAGAGCTGAACGCGCGCCGCCTGCTGGGACGCATAGACCAGCAGATGCGCGCCGCCGCCGAAGGCAACCCCGGCGACACCGCGCCGGCCATGAACGAGATGCTCTACCTGATCGGGCGCAGCCATACCGTGAGCGCTCTGGTGGAAGAGGTCAAGCGCGTCTATGCGCTGGATCATTACCTGCCCGAACTCTCGGCGTTGCAGCCCGGCGAAGTGACGCAATTGCTGGATGCCATGCGCGACCGCCTGCACAGCGCCGAAGAATGCTGGGAACAGGCCGTCCGGGACGACGCCGAGGCCGGCAAGCTGTTTGCCGAACATATCGAGTCGCTTGCGGCGCAGGCCGAACGGCTCGACCCCAACACCCTCCAGTACCTGACCGGACAGATACAGGAGTCGTCCCGGCATGCCGCCGATGCGGAACATGCGCGCGCCATCGCCACGGAGATGGCGATGGCGCTGCTGCTGCTGGATAGCGGCATCGTGCATTACGGCAACCTGGGCAGCGCCTTCCAGGAACAGGCGCGCATCCTGGCCGAACGCTTGCAGGCCGCGGTGCGCGGCGAGCCGGAAGACGCGCAACAACTGGCCGGACTGGTCGAGCTGTATTGCCGCACGGAACAGGGCGACACGATGGCGCCGCTGGCCAGCGAGATGCTGGCGAACCTCCAGATCGTCGAGCAGGGCCTGAATGCGTTCTTCGGCGATGCCGCCAAACGCGGCGAACTGGCCGCGTTGTTGCGCTGGCTGGATCAGATACGCGGCGGCCTGCGCATGCTGTCGCTGGAGCAGGCGGAGCAGTTGCTGGTTTTCGTCCGCGACAGCGTCCGCCATTTCGCGCAGGGCAGCGAGCTGCCCAAGCCGCTGGAAAGCCGCGCCCTGGCGAATGCCGTGGGCACGCTGGAAAACTACCTGCAACACCTCCTGCACGGCCAGGCGGGCGATGTCACGCTGCTGCTGGCGGCGCTGGCGGATGTCTCCGGCCTGCATCGTCCGCCGGAGCAGGCGGCCCCCGCCGGTCCGGTCGCCACGCCGTCGGGCATGTTGCGCCCGATGAGCGAGGACCAGGAACTGCTCGAAGTGTTCCTGGAAGAGGCGCAGGAAGTGCTGGACATCATGCGCGACAACCTGGAGATCTGCCAGCTGCATCCGGACAGCCGCGAGCCGCTGGTGACCATACGGCGCGGCTTCCACACCCTCAAGGGCAGCGGGCGCATGGTCGGACTGACCGAACTCGGCGGGGTGGCATGGGGCGTCGAGCGCGCCCTGAACAAATGGTTGCAGGACAACAAGCCGGCTTCGCCCGGCCTGTTGCGCTTCATCCATCGGGCCGCGCAAGCCTTTGCCGGCTGGGTGGAGGCGCTGGCCAAACAGGGCCATACCGGCATCGAGGCGGACGAACTGGTTGCGGCGGCACAACGCATCGAGAACGGCGAAGAACCGGAACAGGCACCGCCGGCACAGCCCGTGCCCGAAGTATCGCCGCTACCCGAGGAAGAGGCTGCGGTGACGATAGGCGACCTCACCCTGTCGCCGATGCTGTTCAACATCGCCAGCGCCGAAGCGCGCCAAAACCTCGCGGTCCTGCAACGGCATCTGGCCGCTCTGCGCGAGATGGAACACCCGACCGTGTCTTACGACTTCATGCGCGCGGCGCACACCCTGGCCGGGGTGAACCGCACCATGGGCTTCGCGGCGGTCGTGGAACTGGCTGTCGCCCTGGAGAGCTGGCTGGAAGCGCACCGGGAACATCCGTCCGCACTGGAAGAGGCGCAGCTGGCGCTGCTGGAGCAGGCCATCGCCGCGCTCGATGCGATGACGCAGGCGGTCTGCGCGAAACAGATGCCGCAGGCGCAGCCCGATCTGGCGCAGCAACTGGCAGCCGCCAGGGAACAAGCCGCGGAAGCGCCGCCGCCCGTTGCCGAAGCGGAGCCGGTCGCAGCCGTGCCGCAACCCGGACAACCCGCGCAGGCGGCACCGTTTCCGCAGACCACGGCACCGCCTGCCGCCGCAGAAAAACCCCAGGCGCGCGACGAGCTGGACGAGCAGTTGCTGCCGGTGTTCCTGGAAGAAGCGGACGACCTGTTCCCGAAGATCGGCGCGGGGCTGCGCAGCTGGCGCGAACAGCCGCAGGATGAAACCCGGGCGCAGGCGCTGAAGCGGCTGCTGCATACGCTCAAGGGCAGTTCGCGCATGGCCGGCGCGATGCGCATCGGCGAGCTGGCGCACGGCATGGAGACGCGCGTCCTGTCCGCCGCGCACAAGAACCCGACGGCGGAGTTCTGGGAGATGCTGGAAAGCGGCCTGGACGAGATCGGCGCCAGGCTCGAAGATCTGCGCAGCGGCGAATTCGGGGAGCAGCCCGCCGCGGAAGAGGAAGCGCATGCGCACGGGCAGGCGGCGGAAGCCGCACCTCCACCCGCACCCGTACCCGCGCCGCAACCCGCGGCCCCGGCGGAAACAGAGCACGAAACTACACCTGCCGCAGCGCCGCTCGAGTATCACGATGAACACCACGACGAACGTCGTACCGGGCGCCGGGCGCCGGATGCCGGCGCGGAACGCGCGCTGTCCGGCAACATGCTGCGCGTGCGTTCCGACGTGATCGACCGCCTGGTCAACGAGGCCGGCGAGATCAGCGTGGCGCGTTCGCGCATCGAGACCGAGATGCGCGCCTTCAAGGAAGGGCTGCTGGAACTGACCGGCAGCGTGGCGCGCCTGCGCGCGCAGCTGCGCGAAGTCGAGATACAGGCCGAAAGCCAGATTCAGGCGCGCATCTCGCTGACGCGGGACAGCGCGGAACAATTCGATCCGCTGGAATTCGACCGCTTCACCCGCCTGCAGGAACTGACGCGCTTCATGAACGAAAGCGTGCACGACGTGCAGACGGTGCAGCTGTCGCTGCTGAAGAACATCGACGAGACCGCGGCGGCGATGTCGGCGCAGGCGCGCCTGAACCGCGAGCTGCAACAAGGCCTGATGAGCGTGCGCATGGTGCCGTTCGCCAGCGTCAGCGACCGGCTCTACCGCATCGTGCGGCAGACCGCTAGGGAGCTGGACAAGCGCGCCAACCTCGAGCTGAGCGGCATCACGGTGGAACTGGACCGCAGCGTGCTGGAGAAGATGACCGCGCCGTTCGAACACCTGTTGCGCAACGCCATCGCGCACGGCCTGGAAGACGAGGAGACGCGCAAACAGGCCGGCAAGAACCCGATCGGCGAGGTCCGCCTGCATCTGCGCCACGAAGGCAACGAAGTGGTGTTCGAATTCGGCGACGACGGCGCCGGGCTGAATTTCGAGATGCTGCGCGAGAAGGCGCTGGCAAAGGGATTGCTGCAACCCGGCGAGGAAGCCAGCGATGACCAGCTGGCGCAGTTGATCTTCGTTTCGGGGATGTCCACCGCCGCCAAGGTGACGGAAGTGGCGGGACGCGGCATCGGCATGGATGTGGTGCGCAGCGAGATCGCCGGGCTGGGCGGGCGTATCGATGTCGATTCGGCGCGCGGCCGCGGCACGCAGTTCATCATCCACCTGCCGCTCACGCTGGCCGTCACACAGGCGCTGATGCTGCGCGCCGGCGACGCTACCTATGCCGTCCCTTCCACCATGGTGGAACAGGTACGCCAGACCAAGCCGGCGGAACTGGAACAGTTCTACCGCGACCAGCGGGTCGAGTGGCAGGGCAAGACCTATCCGTTCCACTACCTGCCGCATCTGCTGGGCGATAGCGGGCGCATGCCGGAAAGCCTGCCGCGCAATCCGATCTTGCTGCTGCGCAGCGGCGAACAGCGCATCGCACTACATGTCGACGAACTGCTCGGCAACCAGGAGACCGTGGTCAAGAACATCGGCCCGCAGCTGGCGCGGCTGACCGGGATCGCCGGCGCCACCGTGCTGGGCAACGGCAGGGTGGTGCTGATCCTGAATCCGGCGCAACTGGCGCAGCGCATCGGCGTGACGGCGCACCGGGCGGAACGGCAGCCCGCGCCGGAGATCGTGCACACCCAGCCGCTGGTGATGGTGGTGGACGATTCGCTGACGGTGCGCAAGGTCACCTCGCGCCTGCTGCAGCGCGCCGGCTATCTGGTGGTCACCGCCAAGGACGGCGTGGACGCGCTGGAGCAGCTCGGCGAGATCACCCCGTCGGTGATGCTGCTCGACATCGAGATGCCGCGCATGGACGGCTTCGAGCTGACCAAACACCTGCGCCGCGACCCCGCCACGCGCGACCTGCCCATCATCATGATCACCTCGCGCTCCGCCACCAAGCACCGCGACCATGCGCTCAGCCTCGGCGTGAACGCCTATCTCGGCAAGCCGTTTCAGGAAGAGGAACTGTTGCGGCAGATCGCCGGATTCGTCAGCGCGCGCTAGGCGCGTTCTGGCGGTAAACGGCGCATGCGGCTACAATGCCGCCATGTCCGACTTCAACCTCACCCACCACTTCCTGATCGCCATGCCTGCGCTGCAGGAAGGCGTGTTCGCCGGCACGCTGACCTACATCTGCGAACACAACGAGAACGGCGCGCTGGGTATCGTGGTGAACCGCCCGACCAGCCTGACGCTGGCCGAGATGTTCGACCAGATCGGTATCCCGCTGCACCAGCCGCAACTGGAGAAAATGCCGGTGCATTTCGGCGGGCCGGTGCAGACCGAGCGCGGCTTCGTGTTGCACGACACACCGGGCGAATGGCAATCGTCGTTGCGCATCAACGACAATCTGGCGCTGACCACCTCCAAGGACATCCTCGAAGCGCTCGGCCAGGGGAGCGGACCGCGCCATCTGATCGTCACCCTGGGCTACGCCGGCTGGGACCAAGGGCAACTGGAACACGAGATGGGCGAGAACGCCTGGCTGACCGTGCCGGCTTCCGAGCACATCCTGTTCGACCTGCCGCCCGAGGAGCGCCTGCCTGCGGCAATGGCGCTCCTCGGCGTAAATTACCTCTCTTTGGCGGATGAAGCCGGACATGCCTGACGCGCGTGGGAAAGCGCATGCCTGAAGAAGCGCCTGACCCGCTGCCCTCTCCTCAATCCTCTCCCGCAAGCGGGCGAGGAGGCGAACGAGACAAGCAATTCTCAAATTCTGGCGACCTGCTCGCATTCGACTTCGGCACCAGACGCATCGGCATCGCCATCGGCAACACCCTGCTGCGTCAGGCACGCCCGTTGTCCACCATAGACGATGAAAAGACCGAACCGCGCTTCGCCCGCATCGCCGCGCTGATCGCCGAGTGGCGTCCCGTCGCACTGGTGGTCGGGCTGCCGTGCAACGACGACGGCACGCCGCATGAGCTGACCGCGCTGTGCCGCCGCTTCGCCAACCGCCTGAAAGGACGCTTCGATCTGCCCACCATCCTGGTCGATGAGCGTTATACTTCGCACGCCGCGAGCGCGGCGCTGGCCGAACAGGGCATCCGCGGCAGGAAACAGAAGCCCATGCTCGACCAGTATGCCGCGCAGCAGATACTGCAAGCCTATTTTGACGAACCCTCGGCGGGGCTGATCGTATGAACAACCCACAACTGAACAAACACGGCGAACTCCACCACCTGCTCACCACCGAAGGGCTGCCGGTGCGCATCGTGCGCGACATCCTCGACCGCGCCGCGACCTTCCTCGATGCCGCAGACGGGCACGAAATCAGGAAGGTGCCGCTGCTACAGGGCAAATCGGTGTTCAACGTGTTCTTCGAGAACAGCACGCGCACCCGCACTACCTTCGAGATCGCCGCCAAGCGCCTGTCGGCGGATGTGGTCAACCTCAACATCGGCGCGTCTTCCACCAGCAAGGGCGAAACCCTGCTGGATACCGTGGGCAACCTGTGCGCGATGCACGCCGACATGTTCGTGGTGCGCCACTCGGCCAGTGGTGCGGCGCACCTGATCGCGCAACATGTCGCGCCGGATGTGCATGTCATCAACGCCGGCGACGGGCGCCACGCCCACCCCACCCAGGCGCTGCTGGACATGTTCACCATCCGCCACTACAAGAAAGAATTCCACAACCTGCGCGTCGCCATCGTCGGCGACGTGCTGCACTCGCGCGTGGCGCGCTCGCAGATCCACGCGCTGACCACGCTCGGCGTGCCGGAAGTGCGCGTGATCGCGCCCAAGACCTTGCTGCCGGCGATGGTGGAAAACCTCGGTGTGCAGGTCTACCACGACATGGCGCAAGGGCTGAAGGACGTGGACGTGGTGCTGATGCTGCGCCTGCAGAACGAGCGCATGCAGGGCGCGCTGTTGCCCTCGGCGCAGGAATACTTCAAGTATTACGGCCTGACGCAGGAAAAACTGGCGCTGGCGAAACCGGACGCCATCGTGATGCACCCCGGCCCGATGAACCGCGGCGTCGAGATCGATTCGGGCGTGGCCGACGGCGCGCAGTCGGTCATCCTGCCGCAGGTCACTTTCGGCGTCGCGGTGCGGATGGCGGTTATGAGCATGCTGGCGGGGGCGAAATGAACATCCACATCAAAGGCGGTCGTTTGATCGACCCGAAGAACGGCATCGACGCGCAACAGGACGTGTTCATCGCCGACCGGCGCATCGCCGCCATCGGCAAGGCACCCGAGGGTTTCGTCGCCGGGCAGGTGATTGATGCCGGCGGGCTGATCGTGATGCCGGGGCTGGTGGATCTCGCCGCGCGGCTGCGCGAGCCGGGCTACGAATACAAGGCCACGCTGGAATCGGAGATGGCTGCGGCGGTAGCGGGCGGTGTGACCTCGCTGTCCTGCCCGCCGGACACCGACCCGCCGCTGGACGAGCCGGGGCTGGTGGAGATGCTCAAGCACCGCGCGCGTTCGTTGAACCTGTCGCGCGTGTTCCCGGTCGGCGCCCTGACCGTCGGCCTAAAAGGCGAACAGCTCACCGAGATGGCGGAGCTGACGGACGCGGGCTGCAAGGCGTTCGGTCATGCCGATGCACCGCTCACCGACACGCGCGTGCTGCTGCGCGCAATGCAGTATGCCGCCACCTTCGGCTTCAGCGTCTGGCTGCGCCCGCAGGATAGTTTCCTCGCCCGCAACGGCGTAGCGCACGACGGCGAAGTCGCCACCCGCCTCGGCCTGCCCGCCATCCCGGCGGTCGCCGAAACCATCGCGCTGGCCACCATGCTGCAACTGGCACACGAGACCGGCGCGCGCCTGCATGTCTGCCGCATCTCCAGCGCGGCCGGTGTGGAGATGGTGCGCGCCGCCAAACGCGAGGGCGTGAACGTGACCTGCGACGTCTCCATGAACCACGTGCACCTCACCGAGATGGACATAGGCTTCTTCGACGCCAACTGCCACTTGGCGCCGCCGCTGCGCAACCAGCGCGACCGAGCGGCGTTGCGCGCCGGACTGCTGGACGGCACCATCGACGCGATCTGCTCCAACCACTCACCGGTGGACGACGACGCCAAGCAACTGCCGTTCGCCGAGGCGGAAGCGGGTGCCACCGGGCTCGAACTGCTGCTGCCGCTGGTGCTGAAATGGGCCGGGCAGGAGCGCATCCCGCTGGCTGCGGCGCTGGCGCGCGTCACCACCAATCCGGCTGGCCTGCTCAATCCCAAGGTCGGCCACCTCTCGGTGGGCGCGCATGCCGACGTGTGCGTGTTCGACCCGGATGCCGCCTGGAAGGTCGAACCCGCCGCGCTCAAAAGCCAAGGCAAAAACACCCCGTTCCTCGGCTACGAGATGCAGGGCCGCGTGCGCCACACCATCGTCGAAGGCAAGCTGGTCTATCAAGGGTAGTTGCTCCTGAACACCAATCGGGTTCCAGCCATAAGCACAATCAAACCTCAGCCGGCATCCGCTATCAAGACTTCCTGCGCGATATCAAACGCAGGCTGCGCCAAGCCGACCCTTTATATTTAGTTTGCCATTGCGAACCAAAATTGATACGCTTCTGGCATGAAACAGCCAACCTTGGAAGTTCGCTTCTTCAAGACTGATTCCGGCAATGAACCGGTTCGCGAATGGTTGCGCGGTCTCTCGGCGGCAGATAAAAAAACCATAGGTGAAGACGTAAAGACCGTGCAATTCGGCTGGCCGCTCGGTATGCCGCTGGTGGCGCATCTGGATGGCGATGTGTGGGAAGTGCGGATCAGGCTGGATACGCGAATTGCGAGGATACTGTTCGCGCTGGAAGACAACATCATGGTGCTGCTGCACGGCTTCATCAAAAAACAACAAAAGACACCAAAGCAGGAACTTGTCCTAGCAAAAGAACGGCTGAAACAACTTAGGAGACGAATATGAGCAAGAAAAATATCGGCAGCAGCTTCGACGAATTCCTGACCGAAAACGCGACGCTCGACGAAGCGACCGCAATCGCCGTCAAGCGTGTCATCGCATGGCAAATCGAACAAGAAATGAAGGTGCAAAACCTGAACAAAACCACGATGGCGAAAAAGATGCACACCAGCCGCGCCGCGCTGAACCGCCTGCTGGATGAGAACGACACCAGCCTCACGCTGACCACATTAGCGAGTGCGGCGGCGGTGCTGGGGAAAAAACTGAATGTCGAGTTGTTGGCGGCTTGAAAATAAACCGTGATGCGTCCCTGATTGTTCCGCAGTGGACGGCTACACGAGCAGACCTCGTTTGCCAAAGGCATGAAGTAATCGCGAAATATTTAGACTAAGCGGAACTCAATTATCATGGAATGGGATCGAACGGAAGTTGAAGCAACGGTTGCTGATTACTTTCACATGCTGATTCTGGAATTGTCAGGGCAGTCTTACAATAAAACAACACATCGCCGTGGATTGCTTGCAAAGCTAAACAACCGAAAAGAAAGCGCCATTGAATTCAAGCACCAAAACATTAGCGCAATTCTTATTCAGCTAGGATGCCCATACATTACTGGCTACAAGCCTCGTGGGAACTATCAGCAACTTTTGCGCGAGATCGTTGAGGACCACATTGCTCAAGATCAGTTGCTCGATAATGCGGCATTAGCAGCATCTTCGGCTCCTGCTGTCACCCCATTGTTAACGGACTTCAGCAAGCTTCTAGTTGATGCTCCGAAGTTAGCAACAGTAGCGAAGGAGCCTACAAAAAACTATCGCCTACCCGTTCCTCAGAAACGTGATTATTTTGAGCGGGAAGCCCGAAATGCTGCGCTCGGTTGCGCCGGGGAAGAATTTGTTTTGAACTTCGAACATTTCCGATTGCATAACCTTGGTCACAAGGCTTTGGCGGATAAAGTGGAGCACGTCGCGAAAACTAAAGGTGATGGACTGGGTTATGACATCCTCTCTTTCGAGCCTTCTGGACGTGAGAGATTCATTGAGGTTAAAACAACGACTTTTGGGAAGGAAACTCCTTTCTTTGTTAGCCGTGGTGAGCTTAGATTTGCTCAAGATCACACAGAGGAATTCCACCTTTATCGTCTGTATGAGTTCAGAACATCCCCTAAGATGTTTGATCTGCCAGGTTCTGTAGAAAGCCACTGTCTGATGAACCCGATAAACTACATTTGCGAATTTTCGTAGCAGGCCGCCATCGAAGGCTGGCAAGGACCGATGGGAGCGCCGCACGACTTCATATTCGGACAGTCTGCCGTAGAAATAAAATCCATCAGTAGTCGTAGGATGGGTTGAGCAACGCGATACCCATCCTACGCGGACTTTTTTGGATAATAAAAATGACGGCCTTGAAGACCAGAGAAAGCATTCCAAACATGGTGTTTTACATTATGTCTGACCAGCCAGACTGCTGCCCAAAATGCCAAACACGATTGGATTTAGTTGAAGAAGCGATGATTGATGATGAGCATGTGTTTGTTAAGTATTGTGATGAGTGTCAGCGCGAAGTCTTAATGGTTGAAGATTGAACGAGGTAGAAGAGGTTGGGATGGAACATGTTGCATGTAACACAAAAGCCGGCTACCATGCGTTTCATGTAACGCAAAACATTGGGGGGCACCATGAGAGCAAGCACATCGGCGCGGGTACAGAAGCATCGCGCGGCATTGCGGGAAGCCGGGCTGCGTCCCGTGCAGATATGGGTGCCGGACACGCGGCGCGCGGGCTTTGCCGAGGAGTGCCGCCGTCAGTCGTTGAGCCTGCGCGACGATGCGCATGAGCGCGACACTCTGGAACAGCTTGCCGTTGTGGCGGATACGGAAGGCTGGCAGTGAGGCGCGGCGATCTGGTGACGGTGGCCTTGCAAGGCGATCTCGGCAAGCCGCGCCCGGCGCTGGTGATCCAGTCCGACCTGTTCGACGCTCACCCTTCCGTGACCATTCTGCCAGTGACCGGCGAGTTGCGCGCGGCGCCGCTGTTTCGCATTCCCGTCGAGCCGAATGAATCGAACGGCTTGTCCAAACCGTCGCAGGTGATGGTGGACAAACCGCAATCCATCGCTCGGGAAAAAACCGGTGAAGTGATCGGTCGCCTGGATGATGAAACAATGCTGGCAGTGAATCGTGCGCTGGCAGTTTTCATTGGGCTTGCCTGACAGACACCGCCAGCCCCGCTTCTTTTTACCAATCTGAATCCACATGACAAATCCCTTACTCGACTTCTCCGGTCTGCCGCGTTTTGCGGAGATCAAACCCGAACATGTCGCGCCCGCGATCGAGCAGTTGCTGGTGGAGAACCGCGCGCTGGTCGCGCGGCTGCTGGCCGATGATGTGCCGCCCAGTTGGGACGATTTCGTGCTGCCGATGGAGGATGCCAACGAGCGCCTGGCGCGGGCATGGGGGCCGGTCGGGCATTTGAATGCGGTGATGAATTCGCCGGAGTTGCGCGAGGTGTACAACGCCACGCTGCCCAAGTTGACCCAGTATTACGCCGAGCTGGGGCAGAACCTCGCGCTGTTCGACAAGTTCAAGGCGCTACGCGCCAGCGATGAGTTCGAATATCTGAGCGGCGCGCGCAAGAAGGTGATCGAGAACGAGCTACGCGACTTCCGCCTCGGCGGCGCGGAGCTGCCGGAGGACAAGAAGGCGCGCTATCTGGCGATCCAGGAACGGCAGGCAGAGTTGTCCTCGCGTTTCTCCGACAATCTGCTGGATGCGACCAACGCTTACACGCTGGTGATCGAGAGCCGCGACGAGCTTTCCGGCTTGCCGGAAGATGCGTTGCAGACCGCGCGGGAGGCCGCCCAAGCGGCGGGCAAAGACGGCTGGCTGTTCACCTTGAAAGCACCTTCTTATTTGCCGGTGATGCAGTTCGCCGACAACCGCGCCTTACGCGAAAAAATCTATCGTGCCTATGCGACACGAGCCTCCGAGTTCGGCAAACCGGAGTGGGACAATACCGCGCTGATGGACGAGATCGTCGCCTTGCGCGCCGAGGAGGCTGCACTGCTCGGCTTCACCAACTATGGCGAACTGTCGCTGGCCGCCAAGATGGCGGAGACGCCGCAACAGGTGGTGCAGTTCATGCGCGAGCTGGCGCAGCGCGCGCGTCCCTTCGCCGAGAAGGATGTGGCGGAGCTGCGTAAATTCGCGCGTGCCGAGCTTGGATTGAACGAGTTGCACTCGTGGGACACCGCCTATGCCAGCGAGAAGCTGCGCGAGCAACGCTATGCCTTCTCTGAACAGGAAGTGAAGCAATACTTCCCGGAAGATGCGGTGCTGGGCGGGCTGTTCAAGCTGGTAGAGACGCTGTATGACCTGCACATCACCCAGGCCTCCGCGCCGGTGTGGCACGTGGACGTGCGCTTCTTCGACATTCGCGATGCGCGGAGCGCATTGGTCGGGCAGTTCTATCTGGACCTGTATGCGCGCAACAGCAAGCGCGGCGGCGCCTGGATGGACGATGTGATCACGCGGCGGCGCAAGGCTTCCGGCATCCAGACGCCGGTGGCGTATCTGAACTGCAACTTCTCTGCGCCGATCGGTGGACGTCCGGCAGTATTCACCCATGATGAAGTCATCACGCTGTTCCACGAATTCGGCCACGGCCTGCACCATCTGCTCACCGAGGTGGAGGACCTCGGCGTGTCCGGCATCAACGGCGTGGAGTGGGATGCGGTCGAACTGCCCAGCCAGTTCATGGAGAACTTCTGCTGGGAGTGGGGCGTGTTGCAGAATATGACGCGCCATGCCGATACCAATGAAAAATTGCCGCGCGCGCTGTTCGACAAGATGCTGGCGGCGAAGAATTTCCAGAGCGGCTTGCAGACGTTGCGCCAGATCGAGTTCGCGCTGTTCGACATGCTGATGCACAGCAGCTTCGAGGCGGGCGGCGGCAAGAGCATCTTGCAGTTGCTCGACGAGGTGCGCGCCGAAGTCGCGGTGCTGATCCCGCCCGATTTCAACCGCTTCCCGCACAGCTTCGGCCACATTTTCGGCGGCGGCTATGCGGCGGGTTATTACAGCTACAAATGGGCGGAGGTGTTGTCCGCCGACGCCTACAGCCTGTTCGAGGAACACGGCGTGCTGAACCCGGACGTGGGCGCACGCTTCCGCGCCGAGATACTGGCGGTGGGCGGCAGCCGCGATGCGATGCGATCGTTCGCCGCGTTCCGCGGACGCGAGCCGAGCATCGATGCGCTGCTGCGGCATAATGGGCTGGTGGAACAGCAGGATTGACCTTCAAGGAGTTTGCACCATGGACACCGCACACCGCTACACCCTGACCATCTCCTGCCCCGACCGCTCCGGCATCATCGCCGCCGTCACCGGATTCATCGCGCAGCACGGCGGTTTCATCGTCGAGGCGAGCTATCACACCGAACAGGAGGCGCAGCGCTTCTTCATGCGCCAGGAGATCCGCGCCGATTCGCTGCCGTTCGCCGTGGACGAGTTCCGCCGCCGCTTCGCGCCGCTGGCGGACGAGTTCGGCATGGACTGGCAACTTTCGGATTCCGCCATCAAGAAGCGTCTGGTGGTGCTGGTGAGCAAGCAGGACCATTGCCTCAACGACCTGCTGCACCGCTGGCGTAGCGGCGAGCTGCTGGTGGATATCCCCTGCGTGATCTCCAACCATGAAGACCTGAAGAGCTTCGTCGAGTGGCACGGCATCCCGTTCATCCACGTGGATATGACGGACAAGACCGCGGCATTCGAGCATATCGCCGCGCTGTTCGAGCGACATCACGGCGACTGCATGGTGCTGGCGCGCTTCATGCAAATCCTGCCACCGTTCTTATGCCAGCGATTCCCCGGGCGCATCGTCAATATCCACCACAGCTTCCTGCCCTCCTTCGTCGGCGCCAAGCCCTATCATCAGGCGCACCAGCGCGGCGTCAAGCTGATCGGCGCGACCTGCCATTACGTGACGGACGAGCTGGATGCCGGCCCCATCATCGAGCAGGACACGGTGCGCATCGACCACGGCGACACCGTGGACGATCTGGTGCGCTACGGCCGCGATATCGAGCGAACCGTGCTGGCGCGCGGCCTGCGCTACCACGTGGAAGATCGCGTGCTGGTGTGCGGCAACAAGACCATCGTGTTCCGCTGATTTATCCCGGCAGCGTTTCCCGGAAATGCTTGCAGTTGTTCTTCCCGCTGTGCTTGGCCAGATACATCGCGCTATCGGCCTGTTTGATGAGTTTTTCCAGATCATCCGAGTCATCCGGGAAGACGGAGATGCCGATGCTTCCGCCGATCTGGCAGCGCTGACCCTTCAGGTCGAAAGGCTCGGACAGGACGGCGATGATCTTGTTCGCCACCAGCGCGGCATGCTCACCGGATTCGATGTTATTCAGCACGAAGTTGAACTCGTCTCCGCCCACGCGCGCCACCGTATCCGATGCCCTGACGGTCTGCTTCAGCCTTGAGGCGACCTCCTGCAACAGCAGGTCGCCGACATCGTGCCCCAGCGAGTCGTTGACCTGCTTGAAGCCGTCCAGGTCGAGGAACAGGATGGCCACCTTATGGCCATTCCGCTCGGCGAAGAGCAGCGATTGATCGAGGTTGTTCAGGAACAGCGCGCGGTTCGGCAGGTTGGTCAGGTAATCGTGATGGGCCAGATGCGCGATCTTCTGCTCGGCCAGCTTGCGCTCGGTGATGTCCCGCACGATGCCGACGAAATATCTCAGCCCGCCCAGCACCATTTCCGATATGGACATCTCTATCGGGAACTGCTCGCCGCTCTTCCGTACCGCGACCACTTCGCGTCCGCTTATCCCCATGATCCGGGCTTGGCCGGTTTGCAGATAGCGCTTGATGTAGCCGTCATGCTCGCTGCGTTGCGGCTCCGGCATGAGGACACTCACGTTCTTGCCCAATACATCCTGTTGCGGATAGCCGAAGATGTGCTCGGCCGCGGGGTTGAACCCCAGTATTTCTCCAGCTTCGCTGATCGTGATGATGCCGTCCATCGCATTATGGATGATGGCCTGCAGCTGGTTCTGGCTCCTTTCGAGCGCATCCTTGGTCTGTTTGACGTTCATCACGATCTGCCAGAACAGTTTGACCTCCGGGCCGCTGGATACCCGGTTGTCGCCGAAGACTTCGCTGACTTTTCCGGGAATTGAGTCGTCGTGCGAGAGGTTGTAAACGATGCAGTCAGCGTAACCTTTGCAGGCTTGCAATGCCTCGGCGGCATCGGTGAAGGTCGGTATCCCGAGGTCCTTTGCCAGCCGGAGCCCGGGCGCATCGGGATTCGTATCCACAATGGCCAGCACACTGACCAGGTTGTCTCCCATGAACATCTCAAGTAGCGCAGTGCCGCCGCGTCCGCCGCCGATGATCAGAACCGGCTGTCCCTGGATTCTTTGCGCCATGCTCATGCCTTTTTACGATGGTAAGAGATATTTATGGAAACGATTCTGTTGTATCGCCCGCAGCCGTCATTTTAGCCATTTCAATCCAGGATGGCTTGGCTAGATACAATAAAAAAGGGGCGCCGTGTGGCGCCCCTGAAATGAAGCCGTGAGGGCTTCAGGAGGAGAGAATATTACAGGTTGTAAGCACGCTCGCCGTGGCTGGTGGTGTCCAGGCCTTCGCGCTCGTCCTCTTCCTTGACGCGCAGACCGATGGTCAGGTCGACGATCTTGTAGCAGATGAATGCGGCCACACCGGACCAGATCACTGAGGTCAGCACAGCCTGTGCCTGTATCCACAGTTGCGAGCTGATCTCGGTGTCGACGATGGTGTTGTTGACGTAATCGATAATGCCGGTGCCTCCCAGGCTCCAAGTGTTGAACACGCCGGTGAGCAGTGCGCCGAGGATGCCGCCGACTGCGTGGATGCCGAACACGTCCAGCGCATCGTCCGCGCCCAGCATCTTCTTCAGGCCGGTTACGCCCCAGAAGCACACCACACCAGCCAGCGCGCCGATCACCAGGCCGCCGCCGATACCGACCCAACCGCAGGCCGGGGTGATGGCGACCAAACCGGCGACCGCGCCGGAAGCTGCACCCAGCAGGCTGGGCTTGCCTTTAAGCATCCACTCACAAGCCAGCCAGGTCAGCACTGCAGCAGCAGTAGCGAACAGGGTGTTAGCGAAAGCCAGAGTAGCCGTACCGCCCGCTTCCAGCGCAGAACCTGCGTTGAAACCGAACCAGCCCACCCACAGCAGCGATGCGCCGATCATGGTCATCACCAGGTTGTGCGGAGCCATCGGCTCTTTGCCGTAACCGACACGCTTGC